>Ga0194131_10004788_pt1 | contig 20064 bp, 14 predicted proteins | sample TA2KigO120mmetaG_FD_148631 | JGI IMG/M metagenome (GOLD analysis project Ga0194131, IMG submission 148631) | Freshwater microbial communities from Lake Tanganyika, Tanzania - TA2015053 Kigoma Offshore 120m | ecosystem: Environmental > Aquatic > Freshwater > Lake | place: Tanzania: Lake... | reverse complement strand
ATGGGAGGAATGGGTGGCATGGGCGGTGGCATGGGCGGCGGCATGGGCGGCAGTGGCGGCGGCGGTGGTGGAATGAGTGGCGGCGGCGGCGGTGGAATGAGTGGCGGCGGCGCGTTGGGTAATATCGGCAGTGGCGGCGGTTCGGGAAGTGGCGGCGCGGAAGTCCGCTACATTGACGAGAAGCTGAAGCCGATCGATGCGAATCGACTTCGATCCGCGCTGACATCGACCAACCCGGACGATGCGTACTTGAAAGTGGCCAAGCGAATGCCGATTCGCCTGCAGTTGCAAATGGACTTACGAAAAATCAATCGACTCCTCGCGGAATGCGGTAACAGTCGGCTGCCTGTCGAGGTACGCCAGGTGCGACTGAATAAGGGTGCCGGGGGCAGCATGATGGGTGGCGGCGGGCTCGGCGGACTTGGCGGTGGTGGAGGAGGCGCCATGGGAGGCGGCGGAGCATTAGGTGGCATGGGTGGCGGCGGCGCCATGGGAGGCATGGGTGGCGGCGGAGCATTAGGAGGCATGGGTGGCGGCGGAGCCCTGGGAGGCATGGGTGGCGGCGGCGCCATGGGAGGTATGGGTGGCGGTGGAGGCATGGGAAATTCCAACAGCCGCGCGCTGACAATTTCTTATGACGGACCGGTGGAGATTTATGGACTGATCTACCTGTTCAACCCCCCCAATGAAACGGCACCGGCCAATACCCAGGCCGGCGGCACCACGACGACGAACGTGCCGCGCAGTTGAACGGGCTTGGCGATCCTTAACGGCAGAGCACTTGATGCGGCAGTCAATGGACCATTCGAGCGGGAGTAGATCATGAAGAAGCCGAAGTTCTCATTCGGAGAGTTGGGATTCAAGGGATTTCTGGCGGAGCACGTCGAGAAGATCGTGCTGGGCTTCGTCATGCTGCTGGTGCTTTACTTCCTTTACTCGGGCTATATCCTCGAAGGCTATAACGCCACCAGGAATCCACGGCAACTTAAATCGCAGACCGAGGAAACACGGCAATTCGTGCTGACCGATACGGCGCTGAATCGCATCAACAGTGACGAAAAGCGTGTCGTAATGCGCGACCACAAGGAGCGCGCGGAAAAAAGCCGCAACGCGACTTCCGGCGCCGATTACCCGGTTGGAACCATCAATCAGCCGAATTTCGCAAATAAGAATCGGCGCGGCGACGTCAAACTGCTGGCCCCCGAGGCGGTGGAGGTGCGCGCTTTCCTGGCTTCCGTGCTGCAGAACAATGAGGACGCAGAAGAAGATCCGTTCGCCAAAGACGGCACACCCTCCCCGCGGCCGACAGCCAAGAAGTCGGAAACCAAGAAGGGTGACGGCGGTCCCGCCGGCGGAGTCCCCGGGGGAATCCCTGGAGGCCTCCCGGGAGCCGGCGGCCCGGCGGGTGGTCCCGGTGGACTCGGCGGCGCCGACGGCGGCGCCGGAATTCTTGGCGGCGATCCTTCCAAGGAAAAGGGGAAGAAAAAACGCGATAAAAACAGCAACCCGTTTGACGGCATGGACAGTGGCAAAGGTAAGGAAGGCGGCGGCCAGGCGGGAGGCATGGCCGGGAGTCAACAAGCGAGCGGCCCGAAGCCAAGCAAATCATATATGGACCGCTATGTCGACTGGTCGCCGGCTAAACAGATGATGGGTGGTCGCATGCCGGGCCAACAAGCCGAGTCGTTCGGCAAAACCCAGTACATCGTCTCCATCATGGCGCTGGTGCCGTATGAAAAACAGGTCGAGGAATATCAGCGACTCTTCTCCGACAGCATCGATTATGAGCCGACGCGCGATAGTGTCCCAAGGTACTCGGACGTCATCGTCGAACGGGCGGAAGTACCGAACGACCCGAACGAACCGCTGACGTGGACCCGCGTGAAACGAAACCGGTATCGCAATCTGGCAAGCAGTTGGCCACAGCGAATGCCGGAAATCGCCGATCCGCGTTACGTCGACCCGTACATTTCGTTGCCATTACCTCCCGCGATGTTGACCGATCCGGTGAAGTTTGGACTCCATTTCCAGGTCCCGCAAGCCAATGCGGTCGTCGACGCCGCCGAGCAGCAGAATAGCCGGCCCAAGAAGCGATCCAATGAATCGGATGACGATGAAAACACACCTTGGACTGACGATTCCGGCGGTATGGGCGGTGGTGCAATGGGCGGTGGCGCTCTCGGTGGCGGTGGCATGGGAGGTGTAGGCGGTCTCGGCGGTGGCGCCATGGGAGGCAAAGGCGGTGCGATGGGCGGCGCCAGCGGGCCTGGAGGAGGTATGGGTGGTATGGGAGGCATGGGTGGAAAAGGTGGTGCCATGGGCGGAGCCAGTGGCCCTGGTGGCGGCATGGGAGGAATGGGTGGCATGGGTGGAATGGGTGGTATGGGTGGAATGGGTGGCGTTGGCGGCCCAGGCGGAGGCATGGGCGGCATGGGAGGAGCTGGAGGGATCGGTGGCCAAGGCGGGATGAACGCCGGATTGGTTAAGCCTCCCAAATACAAGCTCGTTCGCTTCTTCGACTTTGATGCCTCCCCCGACAAGAAGTACAAATACCGCGTGCGGGTGCGAGCGGAGGATCCCAACAATCCGTATCCGAGTTGGAACACGCCGGTGCCGGCCGACCGCTTTCTGGAACCCGCGGTAGCGGCGCGCGTCAAGGAGGATCGGAAAAAGAAGGTGACGTGGCTCGAATCCGAATGGAGCAATGAAAGTTCCGAAGTGCAGTTGCCGAGCAAGGTGCGGTACGTCGCCGGTTCCGTGGAATTAATGAACCACATGGGAATGGTGGAACCGGCGGCCAAGTTGCTGGCCGTGGTCTGGAACGACGCACGCGCGGCAAAAATCGCGGGTGAGCCTCTGCTTTCCGATCAGGCGCGGGACGCGGATCGGCCTGCGGTCTTCCGCGGTTCGGTACTGAACTTCCAGTCCAAAGAATCCAAAGTCCTGCGCCCCGATACGCTCGAAGTGAAAGCGGTCAAAGACAACGTGACCCAGACCAATGCGATTGTGCTGGACCTTCGCCCCAGCCAGTTAATCGACGCCGTCGAAAAACGTTCGGTAAAGGATCGCGCGGAACGCAAGCCGCTGAGATCGGGAGCGGAAGTGCTGCTGATGGATCCTCAAGGGAATTTCATTGTGCGAAACGAGTTGGACGACATCGATGATTACCGCAGGTATGCGTTTGAGGGCGAAGAGTTAGTCGCCTCCGGATCGATGGGTGGCATGGGTGGCATGGGTGGCATGGGTGGCATGGGTGGTGGTGCGCCTGGCGGCGGCGCTGGCGGGGATCCTGGTGGAATCGGGCCGGCCGGTGGCGGCGGCATCCTGGGCGGTGGCGGGAAAAAGAAGTAGCGAACGCGCCGGTGTTTGTCAGGGGAGTGGAAGGTGCCGGCTTGCCGGCGTGGACCGATTTGCGTAGACATGGAGTATATGTCGGTCGCAAATCCTCCATTCCCGTCGATCGGTTACGATTCGAGTTCGGATCCGCTTCAAATTGGCAGCCATCGATTTGCCGGCCGGCTGATTGTCGGAACCGGCAAATACGAGACCTTTGAAATCATGAGCCGGGCTCTGGATGCCGCGGCGGCCGATTGTGTGACGGTGGCGGTTCGCCGCGAGCGACTTTATGATGGCGGCGGGCGGAACATACTCGATGCCGTCGACCCTTCGCGACATATCCTGCTCCCCAACACCGCGGGCTGTTATACCGCAGCCGACGCCGTTCGCTGTGCTCGATTGGGGCGTGAAATTCTCCGCGGCCTGGAAAACCCCGGCGCCGACTGGGTGAAACTTGAAGTTCTCGGCGACAGTCGTTCTTTGTTGCCCGACCCGGTGGAGACGCTGGCAGCGACCGAGCAGTTAGTGCGCGACGGTTTTCAGGTTCTTTGTTATACCTCCGACGATCCCGTAGTCGCGCGGCGATTGAAAGCTGCCGGGGCGACGGCCGTGATGCCGGCGGGCAGTCCGATTGGCAGCGGCCAGGGAATCTTGAATCCGAACAATATCCGCATCTGCCTCGAGTATCTCAAGGAAGGCGACCCCGGCTATCCGGTGATTGTCGACGCGGGTGTTGGTACGGCAAGCGACGTCGCGTTCGCGATGGAGCTTGGGGTCGACGGCGTGTTGCTGAATACCGCAATCGCGCATGCCCGCAATCCCGTGTTGATGGCAGCGGCGATGCGCGACGCCTGCCGTGCCGGCCGCGCGGCGTTTCTGGCGGGCCGTATTCCACGGCAGCTTTACGCCAGCGCCAGCAGTCCCGAGGAGGGCAACATTGCCACCCGTCCGCATTTCGCGAATGGATCGCACTCGTTTTGAGTTCCGAACCCTGCGGCGCGATGGGAGCGATCGCGGGCCGGGGGACAGGTGGACGGGATGACGAATTCGCTTGACATACTCGGTCCTGGCGGTCGCATCGCGAAGCGTCTTCCCCGCTACGAACACCGCGAGCCGCAGTTGCGGATGGCGCAGGCGGTGGAAGCCGCCCTGGCCGATGGCAGGCATCTGATCGTCGAGGCCGGGACGGGCGTCGGCAAGAGTTTTGGATATCTGGTCCCGGCGATCCTTCACGTGTTGGGCAAGCTGGCGCAGCGACAGGAATCCGAAAAAGTTCCCAAAATCATCATCTCAACGCATACCATCAACCTCCAGGAACAGCTGATCGGGAACGACCTGCCGTTCCTGCGCAGCGTGATGCCGGACGAGTTTACCGCGGTACTTGTCAAGGGTCGAAGAAACTACCTGAGTCGCCGGCGGCTGGGGCTTGCCGTAAACCGTAGTGGCCAGCTGTTCGGTTACGACAACGAGTTGCTCGAACTGCAGCAGATCGATCACTGGGCGGCGCGCACCACCGATGGCACGACGGCCGATCTCTCGTTCCGCCCGCAGGCGGCCGTCTGGGAGGAGGTGGCCAGCGACAGCGCCAATTGCCTGGGCCGCAAATGTGCGTTTTACGACCGTTGTTTCTATTTCCAGGACCGGCGACGGATGCAGAACGCCCAGCTGCTGATCGTCAATCACGCGTTATTTTTCAGCGATCTGGCGCTGCGGCGGCAGAAGTCCGGATTGTTTCCCAACTACGACGCCGTGATTTTCGACGAGGCCCATTCGCTCGAATCGGTCGCCGCCGAGCATCTCGGCTTGTCGATTACGTCCGGGCAGGTGCATTTCGCGTTGACGCGGCTGTTCAATCCCCGCACGGGACGCGGCCTGCTGGCGACACATGACCTGCGTCAATTGCGCCAGGCAACGACAGACTGCCTGACGGCCGCGGACCGGTTCTTCGCGGAATTGATCGACTGCGCCGCGCCGGCGGCGAACCGTCCCCGGCGCACGCGAGACGTCCTCCCGCTTCGAAACCGATTATCGCCGGCCTTGGGAGCGATCGCCGATACCCTGGGAGATTACGCGGAGCGGTTGACGGGCGCTGACGACGAGCACGACTTCACTGCGGCTCACCAGCGCATCGGCCAGCTCGGCCTTGCGGTCGAATCCTGGCACTCGCAAGCGATCCCGGACTCGGTCTATTGGCTGGAGGCGAACCGCACGAAATCGGATCAAACGCGCACCTCCTTGTTCGCCGCGCCGATCGATGTAGGGCCGATCCTGGCATCCAGTCTCTTCGCCGCCACGCGCAGCGTCATCCTGACCAGTGCCACTTTGAGCACAGGTCGTCCGCCGTCCTTTGACTTTTTTCAGAAACGGATAGGGCTGGAAAGTGCGACAGCGATCCAGCTTGGCAGTCCCTTTGATTATCGCCGACAGGCGAAACTGATCCTGCTGGACGGCATGCCGGACCCGGGCAACGAACGCGACGAATTCGAACGGCAGGTCATCGGCATTCTTCCCCGTTTCCTGGCCCGTTCGGACGGTCACGCCTTTGTACTGTTCACAAGTTTTGATCTGCTGCGGCGGGCCGTCGACTCCCTGTCGCCCTGGCTTTCGGAGCGGCGGATGACCTGCTTCAGCCAGGCAAGCGGGCAATCCCGCAAGCAGTTGCTCGATCAATTCCGCGCCACGCCGCGAGCGGTACTCTTCGGCACGGACAGCTTCTGGCAAGGAGTCGATGTGCCTGGCGATGCGTTACGCAATGTGATCATCACCAAGTTGCCGTTCAGCGTCCCCGATCATCCGTTGCTCGAGGCGCGGTTGGAGTCGATTCGCGACCGGGGCGGAAGTCCCTTCTTCGAATACCAGCTCCCCGAGGCGATCATCAAGCTTCGGCAGGGATTCGGGCGTTTGATCCGTTCCACAACGGACACCGGCATCGTCGTGATTCTCGACCCGCGGATCCGCACCAAAGCCTACGGTCGGACCTGCCTCGACTCGCTGCCGAACTGTGAAATTGAAGTGGAGCCGGCGCAGGGCGAGATTTTCGACGGTACGGGGCGTTGAACGCGATTGCGGCAGGGACCGCAAGCGGTCGGTGCGTAATTGCGGTGAAAAACCGCTTTGCTGCTCCAATTCCCTCGCCATTTCCTCTATAATGCCTGGCGCATGTTACCAGATCGGCAGCGAGGGATCGTTGAAGTAATGTTGCTCGCCGATGCCGGGCCTATCGTTGACGAAAAGGGGATCATCATATGCAGACTCGAGTCGGTACGCGCCGTCACTTTCTGGCCGCAGGCACTGCGGCAGTCGCTTATAGTTATCTGGTCGATTCCCGCGCGGTGGCGGCCGATCCGTTCCGCGGTTGGCCGGTAGGCGTGCAGAGCTATTCGCTGCGAGAATTCTCGGCGGAAGACGCCATCCGGCATATCCAGGGGATGGGAATCCATTACGTCGAATTGTTCAGTAAGCACCTGGCGGTCGATGCGAATGACGAACAGATCTCCGCGTTGAAGAAGATTCTGACGACCGCCAAGATCAAGATCAGCGCTCATGGCGTGAGCGGCTTCACCAGCGATCACGCGGCCAATCAGAAGTTGTTCGAGTTCGCCCGGCGGGCGGGATTCAACACGATCACGGCCGATCCCGCCCCCGACTCCTTTTCCAGTCTGGAGAAACTGGTCGACCAATACAAGATTCGCATCGCGATCCACAACCACGGCCCGAATCATCGCTATGACAAGCTCGATCAGGTCGCCAAGGCGCTGGAAGGGAAACATCCTCTTATCGGCGCCTGCGTCGATACCGGGCATGTAATCCGCACCAAACAGGACCCGGTGCAATGGGTACGGACCCTCAAGTCGCGGGTCTGGGCCCTGCATATCAAGGACGATGTCAAACAGGACGGCGGTTCGCAAAACGTGGTGTTGGGAAAAGGGCACTTGGACGTCGTGGGTGTGTTCCTGGCACTCAAGGAGATCCAGTTTCCTCGGGACGGGTCGATCTCCCTGGAGTACGAAGCCAACCCGCAGAATCCCCTGGAAGATATGCGTGCCTGCCTGGAGGTCACTCGGGAAGCGATCGGCAAGGTCGCCTAGGCGTTCGTCGACACCTGTTTTTTTGCGGGCGGACCGGCTCCTACGGACCGAGCGTATCGAACGGCAACTCCGCCCTGAAGGGCGGAATGCACCGGGAAATTCGCTCGCACTTCCCGAACCGTTGACCCTGCGATGGGCGGGACTTAGAGTAGAGGTTTGGGTGCTGTGGGGAGCGCGTCGTCGATGTTGGCAAAACGGGTAATACCATGTCTCGACGTCGATCGCGGGCGGGTCGTGAAAGGGACGAATTTTCTGCATCTCCGCGATGCGGGTGATCCGGTCGCCGTGGCCAAGCGTTACGAGGAGGAAGGCGCTGACGAACTGGTTTTTCTCGATATCACGGCCAGTCACGAAGCCCGCTCGATCATGATCGACGTCGTTGCGCGGACCGCGGAACAGGTCTTCATGCCGCTGACGGTTGGCGGAGGGATCCGCACTGTAGAAGACATTCGGGCTCTGCTGAATGCCGGTTGCGACAAAATCTCGATCAACTCCGCGGCGGTGCGGAACCCCGATTTTGTTCGCGAAGCGGCGCGACGTTTTGGCAGCCAATGTATCGTGGTCAACATCGATCCCAAACGTGTGAGACGGGATGACCGTACCGTCTTCGAGGTGCATATCAACGGCGGGCGCGTCGGGACCGGACTGGAGGCGGTGAACTGGGCTCAGCGCGTCGAACAGTTGGGAGCAGGCGAAATCGTATTGACGAGCATGGATTGTGACGGCACCAAGGACGGTTACGACCTGGAGATCACGCGCGCGGTCTGCGACAGCGTGTCGATCCCCGTTATTGCCAGCGGGGGAGCCGGCCGCCCGGAGCATCTCGCCGACGCGATTGCCCTGGGTCACGCCGACGCGGCGCTGGCGGCGAGTATTTTTCATTTTGGCGAATTCACGATCCGTGAAGCGAAGCAGTGCATGGCGGACCGGGGGATCGCAGTGAGATTTTGAACAAGTTACCTCAGTCAGGGGCTGCCCCTGACTCGAATTCCAAGGGAGTTTTAGATGGCGACAGCGCAATCCAACGAGAACCGCAGTGCGGCACCGGACGACGACGGTTTTGATATCTCCAAGTATTTTCACAAGAAGAAAGAACTGGAAGTCGACAAATTGTTTCGCGCCTTGGTGAAACTCGAGGGCAGTGACCTGCATATGAAAGTCGGTCGACCGCCGATGGTGCGCGTGCGGAACGAGCTGCGACCGCTCAACCGCGGCCCCGTCGACGCCGAGGAAATGGTGCGCCTGCTGGTGCCGATGATGAACGAACGCAGCCGCAAGTATTTTGACGAGGAAGGTGGCGCGGACTTCGCCTACACCTGCGAGGTGGACGGAATCATCTGGCGATTCCGCGTTAACCTGCTGCAGCAGATGGGAAACATGGGTCTGGTGGCGCGGCGTGTCAATAACAAGATCCCGGACTTCGCCGGCCTGTTCCTGCCGCCCTCCATTGAACGGCTCTGTAATTACGATCAGGGAATGATCCTGCTCGCGGGTGTCACCGGTTCTGGCAAGAGCACGACGATCGCGTCGATGCTGAACTATGTCAACCAGCGCGAGCGGGTCCATATCCTGACCTTGGAGGATCCGATCGAATTCGTGTTCACCGAAGACAAAGCGCTGATCAACCAGCGGGAAATCGGGATCGACGTCAAGGATTTCAAGATCGGCATGAAACACGCTGTGCGCGAGGATCCCGACATCATGTTGGTGGGTGAAATGCGTGACGAAGAGACGTTCATGACGGCGATTCACGCCGCCGAGACCGGCCACCTTGTGTTCGGAACGATCCACGCTTCCAGCGCTTCCTCGACCATCGGCCGAATTCTCGATCTGTTTCCCGAGGAGTTGCACGGGGCCATTCGCAGCGCGATCGCCTTTAACATGAAAGGCATCGTCGCCCAGAAACTGCTTCGCTCGATCCGCCCCGGTGTCGCCCGCGTTCCGACGGTCGAGATTATGATGTTCACTCCGATGATCAAGAAACTCGTGCTCGAGCTACAGGATCACAAGCTGCCCGACGCGATCCGTATCGGCGCGGAGGACGGAATGCAGGACTTTACCATGAGCCTAAAACATCTGATCGACGATCAGTTGATCGACCGTCCCACGGCGTTTGAAGTGGCGCCCAACCCCGACGCGCTGAAGATGGCGCTCAAGGGGATCAATGTCTCCCAGCCCGGCATCCTCTAAGAGTAGTTCCCTGTCATGGCGAAGAAGCAAGAAGTCGTCAAACTTCCGCACGAGTATTTTCCGCCGATTTCCTTTCAAGCGGCCGGTCCGGACAATCAAACGCAACAATCGAACATGATCCAGGCCCGGCAGAATCCGGCCTTCACGTTCGCCATGGCGTTGATCGCCGAGGGTCTGTGCAAGCGCGCGGACCAGATCGTCCTCGATTACACGCAGTCGGCGGTCGCTGTGCAATTCGCCGTCGACGGATTGCCCCAGAATGCGCCGCCGCGCGATCGGCAATCCGGAGATGGCATGCTGGTCTGCTTGAAAGTGCTGGCGAATCTCAAGCCCGGGGAACGTCGGGCGCGGCAGGAAGGAAAGATCACCGCGGACTTCCGCGGGCAGAAGTTTATCCTGCTGCTGTTCAGCCAGGGCGTCAAAACGGGCGAACGCGTGAGTATCAAGTTGCAGCCCAAAAAGAACCCCTTCGGCAGCCTGGAAGATCTGGGGATGCGCGACAAAATGCGCGAACAGTACAAGGAGACCGTCAACAGCGGTAAGGGCCTGACGATCCTCTCCGCGCCGCCCGGATTGGGGCTGTCCACGACCTGGAAATTCGCGATGGAAGCGGCCGACCGCTTCGTCCGTGACTTTGTCTCCGTGGAGCCCAAAGAAGGGAACGAAGAAGAGATCATCAACGTCAATCCTTATCGCTACAGCGTCGCCGCCGGAGAATCGCCGGACAAGATCCTGCCCACGGTGCTGCTCAAACAGCCGGACGCCATCGTTCTACCAGAGATCGTCAACAAAGAGACGATGCGCATTATTCTCCGGCACGTAGTCGAGGATGAAAAACTGGCGATTACTCGTATCCAGGCCCGCGACTGTTGCGAGGCCCTGCTGCGCGTGCGGCAATTCTGTGAAGACCCCGCCGCGTTCGCTCAGGCAGTGACCTTGGTGCTAAACCAGCGGTTGATTCGCAAGTTATGCGACTGCAAACAGGCCGTCCCCGCGCCGCCCCAGCTGCTGCAGCAGCTGGGCATCCCGCCGGGGCGAGTCCAGGTACTTTATCGCGAATGGCAGCCGCCGCCCCCCGATCCCAAGGCCAAGGAGCCGCCGCCGGTCTGTTCCAAGTGCCAGGGCGTCGGTTATTTCGGTCGTACCGCCATTTTCGAACTGATGATCGTCAACGATGCGATCCGTGAGGCACTGGTCAAGACACCTCAGCTGGAGGCACTTCGACAGGTGGCACGCAAGTCGGGTGTCAAATCGATCCGCGAGGAGGGCACCCTGCTGCTGGTTAAGGGGGTGACCTCGCTTCCGGAATTGCAGAGGATTATTCAGTTGGGCTAGGACGCCACGGTTCGCCCGAACCGGCGGCGGTCGGATTTCGTATCCGACTACACGACCGATACCGCGGTGATATCAACCATCCTGGATTGGAACAGCGAGGACTAAGCCATCGGAACCGCAATGCAGGAATCGATTGAAACGGAAAGCGACTCCCCCCAACTGGAACAGATGCGGTGGTCTGCCATCCTCGGACTGGCACTGGCCGCGTTCTCGTTCCTGGTATTGATTGGGCCGGCCTGGTGGTTTCTCCCGGTTCTGGCGACCGCCTGCTGCGGTCTAGCCCTGTGGGGACTCGACCCCGAATTACGAGCGCGTCGCCACCGCGTCGTGCCGTTGCTCGGATTATGCCTGTCGCTGTTTATCATCGGTCTGGCCCCGACGGCCCATTTTTCGCGATCCCGACACCTGGAGAGCCTCTGCAAGAAGTACGGGCGCGAGTGGATCGAAATGGTGATGCGAAAGCAGCTCCACGAGGCGCACCAAATGAGCTTGCCGATGAACGGCCGGGCGATTGATCACGACTCGATGTTGGAGCTGTACCGCAGCACGCAACGCATCGACCAGAATTTCATGTCGTTCGAGCAGAACACTGTAGTGCGACATCTGGTACTGCTCGGCGAAACCGCGGCCATCGAGTACGAAGGTATGACGGAAGCGCAGAGCAACGACGAATACGATGCGGTAACCCTGCATTATTCGGTTGTCGGCACCGCCGACGGCGCCGAACGGTCGGTCCCGCTGTCGCTGGTCTTGCGTAGAATGCGGCCGGTTGCCGGGCGCAGCAGCCACTGGGAAGTTCCCAACTTTGAGATCCGCGAACAGCCCTAGTTTTGGGTCGGGATCGCACGTGCGTCCCGCACACGATACCGAACCGTCCCCAATCTTTTTCCGCGGGCCGCGACCTGGCCAACCATCCTTTGCGCACGGGCCTCGTCTGGCGTGCGAACGCCGCAACAAGAGAAGAAAAATCGAGGGACATTCTGGATGACGACCAAACAAATCGACGAACAGATCGCGCGCTACTCGCAGGTCTGCACCAGCCTGGTCAGCGAAGTCGGTCGGGCGCTGGTGGGCCAGGAAATGATGGTTTCCCGCCTGCTGATCGGACTGTTGACGGGCGGGCATGTCCTGTTGGAAGGCGTGCCCGGACTGGCGAAAACGCTGGCGGTGCGCAGCCTGGCTCAGGCGATACAGACGGGCTTCTCCCGGATTCAGTTTACTCCCGACATGCTGCCGGCGGATGTCATCGGCACCGAAGTATTCAATCCCAAGGAGGCAACTTACAGCGTGAAGCGGGGGCCTGTATTCTCCAACCTGGTCCTGGCCGACGAGATCAACAGGGCTCCGGCCAAAGTTCAAGCGGCGCTGCTCGAGGCGATGCAGGAGCGGCAAGTGACGATCGGAAATCAGACCTTTGCCCTGGTGGAGCCGTTTCTGGTGCTGGCCACGCAGAATCCGATCGAACAAGAGGGTACCTATCCGCTTCCGGAAGCACAGGTCGATCGGTTCATGCTGAAGATTCTGGTCGGCTATCCAACGCGCGACGAGGAACGAAAAATCGTTGACCGGATGGGGGGCGGCCGGCCGCCGGCAACGCTGCAGCATGTTTCGACGCCAGAACAGATCCTGGAAGCTCGCGAGGTCGTCGAAAAGATCTGGGCCGACGAAAAAGTCCGCGATTACGTGGTCGATCTGGTGCGCACTACACGTTCGCCGTCGCAGTGCGGCATCTCCGGACTGGAAGGGATGATCGAAACGGGCGCGAGTCCGCGAGCCTCGATCTACTTGATGAAAGGAGCCCGGGCGCATGCGTTTCTGCAGGGACGAAGCTACGTCACGCCCCACGATGTCAAGGTGATCGCTCCCGACATCCTGCGGCATCGCGTGGTTCTGACCTACGAGGCGGAGGCCGAGGGGAAGACTGCGGATGACATCATTCGCAAGATACTCGACAACGTACCTGTACCTTGACCATTTCACCTTTCGTTTTGTGACGATGGCTCGATGCTCGCTCGAGACTTGATCCAGCGTGTTCGCGAAATTCAGATCCATACGGGACGGCAGGTGGCCGACGTCCTGGCTGGTCAGTATGTCTCCGTGTTTCGCGGTCGCGGCGTGGAATTCGAGGAAGTTCGACCTTACGTGCCTGGCGACGATGTGCGGACGATCGACTGGAATGTGACGGCGCGCATGGGAGAACCGTTCGTAAAGCGTTACGTCGAAGAGCGGCAGCTTTCCTTGATGCTGATGGCCGATATTTCGGCTTCCCAGGATTTTGGATCCGGGGGGCGGTCCAAGCGGGAGGCGGCGGCCGAACTTTGCGCATTGCTGGCCTTTTCCGCGACGCGCAACGACGATAAGGTCGGGCTGACGCTTTTCCACGGCGGAATCGAAAAGTACATTCCTGCCCGAAAGGGCCAGCGCCATTCGCTTCGCGTGGTGCGCGAAGTATTGGCGCATGGGACAGACGACCTGGCGACGAACGCGACGAACGTGGGTCGCCGGGCACGCTGGCTGCCCTGGGGCCGCCGGCGCGCTTGGGCACCGTCCGGGAGACAGGCGACGCATATCGCCGGCGCCATGGAATTCCTGATGTCCGTGACGACGCGCAAATCCGTCTGCTTCGTGGTCAGCGATTTCCTGGACGATGATTACCTGCCGGCCATGCGGATGGCCAACCGCAAGCACGATGTGATCGCCGTCCTGATTACGGATCCTCGAGAACTCGAATTTCCGGCCGTCGGTCTGATGCGATTGCAGGATGCCGAGACCGGTCGAAATGTCGCGGTCGACACCGGCTCCCGACAATTTCGCGATCAGGTGCGCACCTTGGGCAACCAGCGCGTCGAATCGCTGCGACGGGCGTTGGGAGCTTCCAGCATCGACTTCATTCATATCGATGCAGCCGGTTCGATTGTGGATCCCCTGGTGAAGTTCTTTCGCATGCGGGAACGGAGAATGCACCGATGAGCCTTCTCCACTTCGTTCGGCGCGCGCCGTCAAGCGCACGCGCCGCCCCGATCGCCTTCGGCTCGATCACCGCCCTCGCCCTGCTCGTGCCGACCAGCCTGGTGGCTTCATCGGCGAACGACGAGCCCTTGATTCGCTCGACCGAATCGGGACCGGTGAAGGTCGAATTGCGTCTGGAACCGGCCCGACCAACAATCGGCGACACACTGCTGTTAACGCTTACCGTGACGGCCGAGCAAGGGGTGGAACTCCTGATGCCGGAATTCGGAGAGGCACTGGAGCGGTTTACGATTGTTGACTTCGTGCCACGCGAACGCGTGGACGACGCGCGGCGCACCGTTTCGACCCAGAGGTATCGTCTGCAGCCGCCATCTTCCGGCCGGCAGCTCATTCCACCGATCATGGTCGAATATGTCGATCGTCGACCGGGCCAGCGATCGGCACCGGAGGGATTGGACGCCTACGAGGTTTTGACGGACCGATTGGAGTTTGAAGTCGGATCGGTACTGCCCGGCGACGGTGAGCTGGAGTTGCGACCGGCGCTGGGGGAACTCGGCCCACGCGCGGTGCCTTCCGAATCCAAGGGCCGCTTGCTGACAATGATCGTGGCTCTGGTGGCGATCATCGTGCCGCTGGCGATCTGGGGCGCATTGCGATGGCGTCGTCGTGCGCAGCGGCTGACCGCCTACCAGTTGGCCCGTGCCCGGCTGGATCGGTTACTTGCCAAGCCATTCCCGGGCCCACAGCAGGTCGATCCGTTCTTTGTCGAACTGTCGGCGATCGTGCGGCGGTACCTGGAGGATCGCTTTGAACTTCGAGCCCCCGAATTGACGACCGAGGAATTCCTGGTTGCCGTCGGCCAGGCGGGAGCATTTTGCCGGGAAAGTTTCTCGGCGATCTCACCGGAGCACCAGGCGTTGCTCCGCGAATTTCTGCGACTGGCAGATCTGGTGAAGTTCGCCGGGATTCAGCCCTCCAACGACGACATTCGGCAATCGATCGATGCCGCGGGAAGGTTCCTCGACGAAACCCAACAGAACGCACCGATGGTCGCCGGGATTTCCTTCGATCGTGCACCGGCGAAGGCAGGTTAGGAGCGCCGCATGGAGTTTCGCGACCCGCTGTTCATGATTCTGTTAGTTCTCATTCCGTGGTTGTTCCTGCGCGGCCTGCGGTCACCTAACCTGATTCGCTATTCGTCGTTGGACTTGCTTCGCGGGACGCCTCGATCGTTGCGTGCCCGTTTGACATTCCTGCCTTCGCTGCTGAATGCAATGGCGATGGCGTGTATGGTGGTGGCGGTCGCCGGACCGAGAACTCCGAACGCCGAAACGAAGATCAGCCGTGAGGGCATCGCCATCATGGCGGTTGTTGATCGATCGGGATCGATGCATGCACGCGATCTGGTGAAGAATGACTTGAGTGTCGATCGGCTGGCGGTGGTCAAAGACGTCTTTCGGCAGTTTGTGTTGGGCGGGCAGGCCGGTACCGGGCGTCCCGACGACATGATCGGACTGATCGCCTTCGCCGGCTACGCGGACAGCCTTTGTCCGCTCACATTGGATCATGGGAATCTGATCACGATTGCCGACGATCTGCAGATCGCGCGGCAGAGGGACGAGGACGGAACAGCGATCGGTGACGGGCTGGCGCTGGCGGTGGAGCGGATCCGGCAAAGTACGGCGAAATCGAAAGTGATTGTGTTGCTCACCGACGGCGTCAACAACACCGGGGTTGTGACTCCCGAACAGGCGGCTGATCTTGCCGCCGCGGAGCAGATTCGGGTCTACTGTATCGGAGCGGGCACGAACGGACTTGCTCCGTATCCCGTGATCGACCCGTTCAGTGGCCGGGAGAGGCTCGAACCGATCCGCGTGGAAATCGACGACGAGTCGTTGCGCAAACTGGCGGAGAAAACCGGCGGACGATTTTTCCGCGCCGCCGACAAGGAAGGGCTGGCCCGCGTTTACGCCGAGATCGACCAATTGGAAAAAACGAAAGTTACGGAACAACGTTTTCTGCAGTACACGGAACATTATGCCGGCCTGTTGATGGCCGCACTGGGAATGCTTGTTGCCGCGATCGTCGGAGGCGGTACCTGGCTGCGCGCGCTGCCTTGACCGAGTCGACGTGTTCGTAGGGAACGTGATGATGAGCGATCTGTATTTTGCCGAACCGCAATGGCTGCGTGCCCTTTGGCTGCTGCCCGCGCTGCTCGCGTTCGTTTATTGGCTGGCATGGCGGGGCGACTTCGCACTGGCACGATTTTTGTCCGCCCGGATGCAGCAGCCGCTTGTCAATCGCCTGTCCGTTGCGCGTCGCAGGCTGCAGTGGGCCTGCTGGTCGTTTTCGATCGCCGGACTGCTCGTCGCGCTTGCTCGGCCGCAGTACGGACTTACATTTCAGGCCACTCCCAAGCTGGGCGCCCAGATCATCTTCTGCCTTGATGTGAGCAAGTCGATGCTTGCGGAAGACACGGTCCCGAATCGACTTGATCGCGCCAAAGCCGAGATCGCCGATCTGCTTACTTACCTGCGGGGCGACCAGGTGGGACTGATTGCGTTTGCGGGACGAGCGGCCGTGCTCTGCCCGCTGACTCCCGATTACGGATTCTTCCGATTGATTCTTGACGAAGCAGGACCGCAGAGCGTGGGTCGGGGCGGGACGCGACTCGAGGAGCCGATTCGCAAAGCCCTGCAGGGGTTCCGCACCGAAACCGACGTTTCACGCGTGCTGTTCCTGATTACGGACGGCGAGGATCACGATTCCCATCCATTGGACGCGTCCCGGGCAGCGGCCGAACGGGGGATCAAAATCCTCTCGATCGGATTCGGCGACGAGGCCGGCAGCGAACTGTTCGTCCGCGATCCGGCGACCGGCGCGCGCACCCAGGTGCGCGACGCGACGGGACGACCGGTGGTCACTCGTTTGGACGGACAGACTCTGCGCGAGATCGCCTTGGCTACCGACGGGGTGTACATTCCGGCGGCTACCGGTGCTCTCGACCTGAAATCGATCTACGACGCGCATATCGCGCCAATGGTGCGTGGGACCGGCGACGCGCGCGGCCACGCGCAGCGAAAGGATGCGTTCCAATGGCTGATCCTGGCCTCCTTCGTCTCCCTGTTTGTCTCGATACTCGCCGGATCGGGTTCGGCTCCTGAAGCGCGAGTCTCCGCAACGCTGCTGCCCTCGCTCAAGAAGGCAGCCGCCGTGGCATTGATGATTGCCCTGCAACCGATTCTGGTTGGGGCGCAGCCGCCGTCCCCAGCACTCCAGGATTCGATCGAGCCAGAACCGTCCTCGCTTGACAACCCGGCGCCAGGCAAAGAACCAGCCGACCCGCGCGACCTTTACAATCTCGCCTTGACCTATCTGTCGTCCGACTTGGATCGAGCCGAGCGGATGCTGATTTCCGCGCGACAACAGGCCGGCACCGACGGCGACGTGCGATTTCGATGCTCCTACAACCTGGGAGTACTGGACGCGGCTCGCGCCGAGCAACTGCTGCCCGACGATCCCCAGGACTCCCTCCAGAAACTGCAGCGCGCCGCCGATTGGTTCCGAGATGCGGCACGACTTCGTCCCGACCACGGCGACTCCCGCCACAATCTCGACGTGATCCTGCGCCGAGCCTTGGAATTGTCCGATTCTTTAGCGCGGAAAGACGAGCGCGATCTGACGCAGCGGCTCGACGCACTGATCGAATCCCAACGCGCGATTGTCAATTCCCTGCGACCGGTTGTGGATCAAGTCGGAACGGAGCAGAATCCCGACAGTCCGGAAACCGTCGAGCGATGGCGCAGCGAATTCCGGCAACTGGCATTGCAACAACGCAAGCTGCTGGCCGAAGGACAGTCGGTCGCGCAGGCCGCGCGCGACGAGCATTCCAATCTGGCCGCCAAGCCGCAGAACGATCGTACGCCTAAGGAACAACTCCGAATCGCCCAGCTCGATCGGCTGTTGGAATTCACGAGTCGCGCGGAACAACGCGTGGGGCAGGCCCATAGCCAATTGCGGCGGCGACAAGCCGCCCGCGCATTCCGTCGAGCCGCATCAGGACTTGTTGAATGGAAGCGAGCCCGAGATCAATTGCGTCAACCCCTGGAGATACTCGACGTCCTGCTTGCCGACGGCTCGTCGATGATCGAGTTGACCCGACAAAGAGCGAACGGTACCCCCGGGCAGTCCGCAGGGCAACTCGCTGCCTGGCTGGATGCCGAATATCTGCACGACGACGCTGCCTCGTTCCAGGAACGCTTAGGGGAATTTGTCGAGCTGTTGCGGCATGCGTTACCTGATGATTCTTCGGCTCCCAGCGGTCCCTCAACCGCCGAGCAGGTGGCAAAGGTCCAGGAGGAACGGCAGTTTGCGGAGCAAGTTCGCGAGGCACTGCCGATGTTCGATCAAGCCAAGGCGAACATGCAGAACGCCTTGGAACAGCTTGCCGACGACCACTGTGGCCAGGCGCTTGAGCTGGAAATGCAGACTCTCCTCGAACTGCGGAATGCGCGCGAGTTATTCCTCGATCTGCGGGGGGTGATTGAACTGGCCTTCGCGCGGCAGCAGTTGGTCGAACAACTGTTGCAATCGATTCTCCCTGGCGAGGTCGATTCCGGCGCACCGGAGTCAACCTCGGAAGGCCCATCGCAAGTTGATTTGCCTCCCGAACAACGCGATCAATTGCTGAAGCTGCTCAAGGAGGTCCAAAGCGAAAACCAGTCGAGAACGGTCAGGCTCGCCAAGATGCTTGAAGAGGAAATACGGAAGACCGAAACGTCGGCCCCGAATGACGGCGACGCCGAGAAAGCCGCGGCAACCCCGGGCAGCCAGGCCGCGTCCGATGCCCAGACTCGGAACGACACCACCATCGAATTGCAGCGGTTGGAGATTGCGCGAGAATTGACCGCAACAGCGAGGCAGGAGATACGGCTCGCGTTGGAGAGTCTTGAATTGCCTTCGAGCGAAGAGGCTGCCCACCCCCCGCCGGCCGATGGCGATCGGGCACATGCCGATGCGCCGGCTACCGACGTGCCGCGTTTGAACGGACCTGCTGCCGCCAGGCCGCACGTAACCAGCGCAACGCAAGCGCTTCGTGAATTGCGGCGTCTTTTCTTCTCCGTCATCGAGCACCTGCGCGAAACGGCACAGCGGCAGAGCAAACTGAATGATGACACCGAGCAAGCCATCGTGGCGCGCGGTCTGGACGAGTCCGCGACCACCGACAGCCAGAACTCCCAGCGGGACGATCTGCGGCGGTTTGGTCCGTTGATCCACCGTCAGCAGGAATTGCAATCGATTGCCATGCAGATTTCCGGCGCGCTCGACGAACAGGCATCGCAAACGACATCCCAACCGGCGATGGCGCCCCAAGCGTCAGCGCCGCAACGATCCGGCACAGATACCGACCCTCAAGTCGACGCTGCGGAGTCGACGCGCAAACTTCAGGAGGCCGCCGCTTTCGTGCGGGAGGCGACCGAAGCGATGGGCGCTGCGCGTCAGCACCTGGATGATGCAGCGCATACCGACGACGCGGATCGCGATCCTGCGAGGTTCCAGGAGGGGCGAACCTCGCAGGATCAGGCGCTGCAGAAGTTGATCGAGGCTCTACGGCGATTGCAGCCGCCCCAATCGCAAGACCCCAAACAGGACCCGCAATCAGGTCAGGACCAGCAGCAACAGCAGCAACAGCAACAGCAGCAACAGGACCAGCAGAAAGACCAACAGGACGCTTCGTCTCCCGCTTCCGATCCGGCCCGCCTGCTACAGAAGCTTCGTGATCGCGAGGCGCAACGCCGTAAGGATCGTGAGAAGCGACAGCGTGGGGGACAAGACCCGGTCGACAAGGATTGGTGAACGATGTGGCGGTACGGAAAATCATGGTGGGTCATTTTGATATTATTGTGGGCGATCGGCCTCCGCGGGCGCCTGCTTCACGGACAGGATGTGCGGCTGCGGGTTGCGGTGCAGGAGCCGCCCTATTATGTGGGCGAGCCCGCGGTAATTCAGTTTACGGTCGACGGTTTCGAGGAAGGCCCGGAGCCCAGCGTCGCCATCGACAACGGCAGCGGCGAGTTACCGTCGGGACTGCGAGCGAACATCGCGGCAATTAATCCCAGCGTGGTGTCCCAAGTGATTCAACGCA
>Ga0194131_10004786_pt1 | contig 20075 bp, 20 predicted proteins | sample TA2KigO120mmetaG_FD_148631 | JGI IMG/M metagenome (GOLD analysis project Ga0194131, IMG submission 148631) | Freshwater microbial communities from Lake Tanganyika, Tanzania - TA2015053 Kigoma Offshore 120m | ecosystem: Environmental > Aquatic > Freshwater > Lake | place: Tanzania: Lake... | reverse complement strand
TCCCGTAGTGCCAATCGACGCTTGCCTACCAGACCGCGCTGCCGCAAGCGGACGAGATGCTCCGGCGCGTCGTACTCGGGCCCGTAGACTATTCTTAGATACTCGCGGCCGCGCACTTTGAGGGCGGGCTGCACGAGCCCCTTGGGACCTCGATGGACGAAGGGTGTTGGCTTGACAACTATGCCCTCAGCGCCGGTGGCGGTGATCGCTTCCCACCATGTTGTGGCTTCCGCGCAGGCGGTGACATCGTCGAGATCGACAGTTCGCCAGCGCGTCGACGTCACGACCGATTGGCCCGCGGCGGCGAGGCGATCGGCCCAATCCACATGCCAGGTGTGGTCGCGGTCGAACCACGATCGGCCCTCGGAGGCCAATATGTGGAAGGGCGCGACTTTCAGATCGTCCACGCCGGTGACAGGCCAAACGTAAGGCTGCCAGGCCCGGGCATAGAGATCGGCGCGGCGACGGCGTTCCTGAAAGCGTGTCGCAAGCTTGTCGACCGGCACGCCAGCCGAGCGCGCCCGAGCCAGCGCGTGGTTGGTCGCGGCAAGGCCAGCCTGCGCGGAAACCGCGACCGGCCGATATTGGCTGTCGATCAGCGCGTCGGCTTTGGCAGACCAGGGCATGATTTCGGCGTCGAGCAGGACCCAGTCGGTCTCGAGCGCCTGCCACAAGCCAGCCGTCTCGGCGGCGATTCGCAGGCGCGCCAGCAACTTGCAGGTCTGCGCGGGGTCAGCGAAAAACGGCCGGCCCGTGCGGGTCCAGATGGCACCGCTCTCTCCCGCAGGCGCAGAGAAGCGGGCGCTGGCAGCCTGCTGGTCGCGGCAAAGCGCGACCACGGCGCGCGAGCCCATGTGCTTCTCCTCGCACACGACCTTGGCCACCGCTTGCGACCGGTAGTACGAGAACGCTTCTTCCGGGCGCTCCAGCCAGCCGTCGACTGCGCTGGTCTCGGACGGCGACATGGTCGGCGGCAGATAAGCAAGCCATTGTGGCGCCAGCGCGAACCTACTCATCGCTTCGAGAGCGGCCGTGGCGTTCGCTTCGGCGACCACGACGCGACCGTACAATTCAGTCTCGATCCAGCGGCGGCCGCTCACGTCCGCCAGCTCGAGCACATCGTCGGCTACGGCCTGGGTAGAGCGCTCGGCGGCAGCGGGCGAGAGCGGGCGAATGGGCTCGCACCAGACCTGCAGTGCCGGAACACCAACCAAGGTTTTCTCTGGCCAGCGTAGAGCCGTGAGCTTGCCGCCAAAGACGCATCCAGTGTCCAGACAAAGTGTATTGTTAACCCATTGGGCATCGGGCGTCGGCGTATGCCCGTAAACGACGGCGGTCGGCCCTCGATAAGCGGCCGCCCAGTCGGCTCTGACGGGAAGTCCGAACTCGTCAACCTCGCCGGTTGTCTCGCCGAACAGGGCGAATTCGCGAACGGCCGCCGAGCCGCGACCGATCATTTCTTCCTTCAGTCCAGCATGGGCGACCGCGAGGCGGCCCTTGTCGAGCCAGTAGTGGCTGCGCAGGGAGTCGAGAAACCCGGGCAACGCTTCACGCAGGCCTCGACTCTCACTGGCGAGTTGATCGATCGACGCCTGCAGGCCGTGGGCGATCGTCACCTGGCGCCGTTGCAGCCACCGCCCGAGCTTGCGTTCGTGATTGCCCTGGACGACATAGGCAGCGTTGGCATTCACCATGCTCATGGCGATGCGCAGGACGTCCGGCACGTTCGGTCCGCGATCGACCAAGTCGCCGACAAAGACCACCTTTCGACCGGTCGGCGGCGTCACCGTTACCGTCCGCTCTCCGTCGGCCTCCGACCAGTGCAATGCGTAGCCCAGCTTCTCTAGGAGGCGCTGTAGTTCCGTCGCACAGCCATGAACGTCACCGATGATGTCGAACGGTCCCTGGTCGTCGCGACGGTCGGTCCACAAGGGCTGGCGGTTCACGATCGCGCCATCGATCTCGCTTGTGCTGCCGAGCTTCCATACCTGACGAAAGCCTTCCCGTTGCAGACCGCCGAGTCCGCGGTGGATTTCTGACACCATGCGCTGAACGACCTGACCGCCGATGGCGCGGTCCGGCCGACTTCGGTTGCGCTCGACACAAATATCGATGCCGGGGTTGATGACGACAGCCACCGGCAGAGCATGCCAACGGCGGGCGATCTCGATCCACGGCTTGCGGTCCGCCGCCCGGACATTCGTCGCATCGATGACCGTCAGGCGGCGGTGCTTGAGCCTCAACTCGGCAATCGTTCGCGCCAGTTGGAAGGCGTCGCTGCTGACCGCCTGGTCGGTCATGTCGTCCAAGACCAGGCCGCGACATTGATCGGACGAAACCACTTCAGTCGGTCGAAAGTGCTTGGCCGCAAAAGTCGACTTCCCCGAGCCCGTCGCACCGATCAGCACGACGAGCGAGAAGTCGGGGATGGCGAGGGCAGTCGCCCTCATTTGGCGCCCAGGGTGAAAACGGCCATCTGCGTCGGCGGGCCGAGCCGCTCGTCGCTTTGGCCGATCTCGCTGAATTTGACAGTATAGCCGTAGGTCGCTGCCGCCTTCTCGGCCCACGTCTGGAACTGGCCGCGCGTCCACTCGAAGCGATGGTCGGGATGGCGGAACGCGCCTGTACCCAAGTTGGCAAACAGTACGTTGTATTCAGAGTTCGGTGTGGTCACGACAACGGTCGCCGGGCGCGCCATGCCAAACACGATCTTTCCCAGAACCGACAGCCGATCTTCACCGAGATGCTCGATCACCTCGACGAGCGTTACGGCATCGACGCCCTCCCACCGCTTGTCGCGATATGTAAGGGAGCCGTGCAGCAACTGGACGCGTCCTTCCGGTGGGCCGCCGGGCAAACTGATCTTGAGGCGCTTGGCGGCCCAGTGGAGCTGGCGCGCCGCCGCGTCGACTCCGACGAGATGATCGACCCACCGCTCGCGGACGAGCCGGTCGAGGAGTCGGCCTTCGCCGCAGCCGATATCGGCTACCGTCCTGGCGCCGGCTTTTTTCAGCACATCGACGACAGCGTCCAGGCGTTGATCGGCAAGACGCAGTGGTGTCTCCAAGACCTCCTCAGGCAGTGCACCCTGCGGTTCCGTCGTCTCTACGCGCGTTTCAGGCGCGAGGCGTTCCAAAGCTTCCCGCACCAGGGCCCGGCGATGGTCGAGGTAGCGCCGCACGATCGTCTCGCGGCTCGGATGGTTCTCGATCCAGCCTTCACCGCGCTTCAGCAGCTTGGCGACCTCGTCTTCGCCGACCCAGTAGTGCTTGTCGTCGTCGAGCACCGGGATGAGGACGTAGAGATGGCTAAGTAGTGACTGCAGGCGGGCGATACCCGAGAGCCGCACCGTCAGGTAGCCCGACGCAACGTCGGTGGTATCCGGTCCGCCAATTCGTTCTGCCGTCGTCGTCCAACCCAGTGGCTCGAAGAGTTCCTGGACAAGCTGCGCGTTGCCGCGAAGCGGAGTGACCGTCGCTTCGAGCGGGATCGCCGTGGCCGCGAGTTCCGGACGGTCCTTGGCGCTGCCGGCCAGAGCCGTGCCCAGCGCCCGTGCCATGGCGACACAAAGAAATGACGACGCGGCATAAGGCCGATCGTTTACATAGTGGCTATGAAGGCCGTCAGCGCCGCCTTTGCCGCGCACCAGTGCGACAGGGTCGACGTCGACGACCAATGCAACCTCGCATCGCTCCTCCGAAGCTTCGGGGTAGAAGACGAACGCTCGACCGAACGACAGCGCGATCTCATGCAGCCGCGCCGGATGCTTGTGCAGCAGAAAGCCGAGATCCGTTGCCGGTCGGTGAGTTGTTGCAAGTGACAGATACACAATTCCGCCAGACTACGACAATTGCGCGGAACGCGCTTCGGCAATGATCAGCGGCGAATCAGGCAGAAATACGCACTGATGCCCAGCGTCGCCGCCAGCGCGGCGTAGAGCGGCGTCTGTGGCACGTTGAGAAACAGCCACGGCGCCGAGAGCGGACCCACGGCGGCGCCGAAGTCGCGCCACGTCGAGTAGCTGGCCTGCGAGCTGAGCACGCTCGCCTTGCCGCGTTCGAGCACCAGCACGGGGATCAGGGTATTGAACATGCCGCGCGTCATGACGATGACGAGCGCACCCAAAAGCTCGCGGTCGAGCGCGATCAGCGCGAAACCCGAGATCAGCAGTGCGCCGTTGACGATCGAGATGCGCCGCGCGCCGAAGCGATCGCCGATCCAGCTGCCCAGCGGGCCGGTGGTGATCTCGACCAGCCACCGCAGCGCCAGCAGGATCGCCGTCGCCACCACCGGCGCCACCCAGGTGATCGAGTCCTTCATCAGGAAGGCGAGGGTCAGCAGGAACACGCCGTCGGCGGTGAAGCCCAGCATGAAACCCCAGGTTTCGAGGCGGTGCGGGAAGGGCAGTCGGAAGCCTTTCTGCCCGGCCACCTCGCGCGGCAGGCGCGGCAGCAGCAGCGCCGCCGCCAAAGCCACCAGGGTGAGGCCACCGAAGATCAGGAAGGTCGAGCGCGGCCCGACCTGCAGGACGATCCAGGCGCCGCCGACCAGCGCGAGCGCTTGCACCAGGCCGATCGCCGCCCGGCTGGCGCCGACTCGTTTGCCGGCATTGGCGCGATCGCTGACGGCATAGGCCAGCGTCGCAAGATTGAGTGCGGCATAGGAGATGCCCCACAGCATGCGCGCCACGACCTGGAGCGCCTCGCTCGCGGCCAGGCCGTAGAGCGCGGTCGAGGCGACCGATCCGATCGCCGCCGCCACCATCATGGCATGCGGCCCGACGCGCTCGCCGACCACCGCCATGCCGGAGTTCGCCAGCAGCCGTATCCAGCGGTTGAGCGACAGCAGGACGCCGACCATGGCCAGGCTGACGCCGAAGTCGTCGTGGTAGAGCGGCAGGACGGCATAGAGCAGCGTGTCGCCGATCATGGCGACGGCGATGACCAGCCCTGGCAGCGCCATGCCGGTCGGCGCGGCGCGGGTCGGGGACGGGTCGTTGCTCACGCCGCGAGCTTATGCTGTCACTGGGCGCGTTGTACGAGCGCTTCTTTCAAGGCGGCGGCGCAGAGCGACGTGCCGCGGCGGGCGCCGTGCAGCAGCATCGGCGAGCTCAGGAAGCCATGCAGCATGCCGCCGAACTCCACCAGGTCGGCCAGCGTTCCGTCCTGCTGCAGGCGGAAGGCGTAGGCGCGGCCCTCGTCGCGCAACGGATCGTAGCCCGCGGTGATCACCAATGCCGGCGGCAGACCGCCGAGCGACTTGGCGCGCAGCGGCGACACCCGCCAGTCGCCGCGGGTTTGCTTGTCGGGCGCATAGTGGTCGAAGAACCATTCCATGGTGGCGGCGTTCAACCCGTAGCCGTCCTCGTAGCGGCGATAGGACTCGGCACGTCCCACCGCGTCGGTCACCGGATAGGCGAGGAGCTGCAGGCGAAGCTTGGGCCCGCCATGGTCGCGTGCCCAGATCGACGCGGCAGCGGCGAGATTGCCGCCGGCGCTGTCGCCGCCGATCGCCAATCGTGCGGTGTCGATGCCGACCGACGCCCCGTTGGCCGCGGCCCATTGCAGGCCGGCCACGACGTCGTCGAAGGCGCCTGGGAAGCGGGCCTCGGGCGCCAGGCGATAGTCGATGGCCATCACCGAGATGCCCGCCTCGATGGCAAGCTGAGCGCACAGCACGTCGTGGCTGTCGAGATTGCCGAACACCCAGCCGCCGCCATGGGCGTAGACAAGGCCGGGGAGCTTGGCGTCGGCCGCCGCGGCGGCCGGCCGATAGAGGCGGACGGGCAGCGGGCCGGCTGGTCCCGGAATGGTGCGGTCGACGACTTTGGCTTCGGCCGGCAGCGGTCCCTGGGCGGGGGCACGCAGCGACAAGTACAGAGTGCGCGCCGCGTCGGGGGTCAGGGTGTTCCAGGCTGGCCGATTGGCCGCCATCATGAGGTCGATCAGTCGCTGCGATTCAGGGTCCAGTGCCATTCCGCCAACTCCGCTCTCGTGCAAACGCGTCACTGTAGCAGCCCACGCCCCTGTTTCGTCACGAGACGAATGGTAAGGTGAGCCATGACGTTCGAGCCGGACCACGGGGCAACCTCGTCGGCGCCCACCTCGTGGTGGCGCCGGGCGTGGGAACGCGTCCGCTCGTTCCGGCCACGGCTTGGCGGGGCGACTGCGGCGGCGGGCGGCCAGCGGCGATGGTGGAGTTGGACGTGGCGGGCCGTCGTGGTGGCGCTGGTGCTTTATTACCCGGTCGGCGCTCTGATCGTGGAGAATATCGACGACGATCCGCAGTTCGCACCGCGCAACCTGTCGCCCGGCGAAAGCCGCGCAGTGGCCGTCACGGCCGACCTCATCGACCGTGAGGTCGACGTCAACACCTGGACGCCGATGATGCCGTTCTTCGTGCCGTCGGGCATCCTGGACAACATGCCGAACTTCCAACGCGGCGTGATGGCGGCGCTGGGCCGCTTCGCCACCGAGCTGATGGATCAAGTCGGCCGGGTACGCGGCTCCAGCCAGGTCGATCGCGACCTCGAGCAGGCCCGCGGCTTCCTCAACGAGCAGCCCAACATCTGGATCTGGCAGCCCAGCGTGTCGTTGATGCCGTCGACCACGTCGGCGCAAAAGTACCGCGCCGGCCGCGACCGGCTGCGCGCCTACAACAAGCGGCTGGCGGCCGGCCAGGCGGTGTTCGAGCGCCGCGCCGACAATCTGCAGGCGCTGATCGACCGGATCGCCAATGACGAAGGTTCGGACTCGGCGGTGATCGATCAGCACATCATCGAGCGGGCCGGCGACCTGTTCGACATCAGGGCCGACGATATCTTCTACTTCAACAAGGGCCGGCTCTACGCCAACTACCTGCTGCTGCGCGAGCTGGCGATCGATTTCGAGGTCGTCATCCGCGACCGGGGCTTGACCAACGCCTGGAACGGCACCGTCGAATCGTTCCGCATTGCCGCCGCGCTCGAGCCATGGGTGGTGTGGAACGGCTATCCCGACGGGCTGCTCATCCCCAATCATCTCGCGGCGCAGGGCTTCTACCTGCTGCGCGCGCGCGTGCAGCTGCGCGAGATCAGCGCCATTCTGCTGAGGTAGGCGACGCGTGGAGATCTATCTGCCCATCGCCGAACAGTCGATGAACGTGTTCGTGTTGCTGGGGTTGGGCGCCGCGGCCGGCCTGCTCGCCGGCATGTTCGGGGTGGGCGGCGGGTTCCTCGCCACGCCGCTGTTGATTTTCGTCGGCATACCGCCCGCTGTCGCGGTGGCCAGCCAGGCCAACCAAGTGGTGGCCAACTCGATCTCCTCCCTGCAGGTGCAGTGGCGGCGCGGCAACGTCGATCTGCGCATGGGCCTGGTCTTGCTGCTCGGCGGCATGCTGGGGTCGACGGCCGGCGTGTCGCTGTTCACCTATCTGAAGGAGATCGGCCAGATCGACTTCGTGATCGCCGTGCTTTACGTCGTCCTGCTGTCGACGATCGGCGCGTTGATGCTGTTCGAAAGCCTGCGCACCTATCTGCGGCGGCGGCGCAATCCCGAGGCGCCGCGCGGCAAGCTGCACACCCACTATCTCGTGCACCGCCTGCCGCTGAAATTGCGCTTCTACAAATCCAAGCTCTATATCAGCGCCTTGCTGCCGATCGGCCTGGGCTTCGCCATCGGCGTCCTGTCGGCGATCCTGGGCGTCGGCGGCGGCTTCGTGCTGGTGCCGGCCATGATCTACCTGCTCGGCATGCCGACCGGCGTGGTCATCGGCACATCCAACTTCCAGATCCTCTTCGTGGCGGCCAATGTCACCTTCCTGCAGGCGGCGACCAACGGCACGGTCGACGTGGTGCTGGCGCTGCTCCTGATCCTGGGCGGCGTGGTCGGGGCGCCGATCGGGTCGCGCGTGGCGGCCAAGCTGCCGGGCGTGGTGTTGCGCGGCCTGATGGCGCTGCTGATCCTGGCTGTCGCTGCCGAGCTTCTGACGGAACTCCTGCGCACGCCGAGCTCGCTCTACTCGTTGGGCACGCGCGAGGTGCTGCAATGACCGGGCGGCGTCCGATTGCGGTGCTGGTCTTGGCCGTCGCCTGCCTTCTGTCGGCCGGGATGGCGCCGGCGCAAGGCCCACGCGTCGAGCCGCCGGCCGGCGGCTTGCGACAGTTGCCGAGTGGGCAGACCGATCCCAGCACACCGCCGTCGGTGCCGGCCGAGCCCAGCACGCCGGAACTGATCGTCGATCTGTCGCGGGCGCGGGTGTCCATCACCTCGGCGTTCCATGGCGAAAGCCTGCTGCTGTTCGGCATGTTCGATCCGCCCGGCGAGGTCGTCGTCGTGGTGGGCGGCCCGCCGGCGCGCGAGATGGTGTTGCGCAAGCAGCGGGTGCTCGGCCTGTGGCTCAACACCGGCCGGCAGTCGTTCGACGACGTGCCGGCCTATTACGCCATCGCCGCCAGCCAGCCGTTGCAACGCCTGCTGGCCCGCGGCGCGGGCGGCGAGATCTTGTCCTTGGAGGACCGGCTGTCGACCATCAAGCCGGTGGGCGAGCGCGACGCCGCGCGGCTTGCCCAGTTCCGTGCCGGTCTCGTCGAGGTGAAGCGCCGGGAAGGGCTGTACCCGGCAGCCATCGGCCAGGTCACCGTTCAAGCCGGCCGGCTGTTCCGGGTCGAGCTGCCGTTACCCTCGCGCCTGCCGGAAGGCGTCTACGAGATCCGTACCTACCTGTTGCGCGAGGGCAAGATCGTCGCGGCGGTGTCGCGCCCGTTGCCCGTCGGCAAGGTCGGCTTCAACGCCCAGCTTGCCGGCTGGGCCGACAACGAGGGGCCGCTCTACGGCCTGGGCGCGATCGTGATGGCGCTGCTCGTCGGCTGGATCGGCGGTGCGGTCATGCGGCGCATCTAGGTGGATCGCGCCGCGACGAAGAGGGATTTAAGGAGGGTGCCATGACCGAACAGGCCGGCCGGCCCGAGGAGCGCGTCTTCCTGGTCGTCGTCGACGAAAGTCCCGAGATGCCCAAGGCGTTGCGCTATGCTTGCCGCCGCGCCAAACGCACCGGCGGGCGGGTGGCCATGCTCTATGTGATGGATCCGCCCGAGGGCCAGCAATGGGGCGCCGTGGTCGACCTGATGCGTCAGGAAGCCCGCCAGCAGGCCGAGGAAGTGATCGCCCGCCACGCCGACACGGCGGTCTCGCTGACCGGGCAGCCGCCGACCATCCATATCCGCGAGGGCAAGAAGCGCGACGAGCTGGTCAAGCTCCTGACCGAGGATCGGTCGGTTTCGGTCCTGGTCCTGGGTAGTGCGTCGAGTGGCGAGGGGCCGGGCCCTCTGGTGACGGCCTTTGCCGGCAAGCTCGGCGGCCAGCTCCGCGTACCCCTGACGATCGTGCCGGGGGCGCTCACCGACGCCGAAATCGATGCGATCTCTTGAGCGATCCACGGGGTTTCTGCGGCGATTTGGCAAGAGCACTCACAGAACTAGCTTTGCATGGCACGCACTTTCTCCAGGCCAAGGACTGCCTGTGTCGGCAATCTATTAGATAGAATAAATAATATCTTTATTTGTCATAATTATTGTAAGTTGCCTTCCAAGAATCGACTTGATCGGCCTGGCGTCGGTTCCTACGTCCAGTCATCGCATGGGGCGGAGATGTCCCAATCCCCGCCCTATGGATCTGGCGCTGAGGCCGGAAGCCGCTCTGCCGGACCGCCGGCAAAGCGTTCGACAAGGAGGTAGGCTTGTTCATCCAGACCGAGCAGACGCCAAACCCATCGACCCTGAAGTTCCTCCCCGGCCGCGTGGTCATGGACAAGGGCACGAAGGACTTTGCGGCTGCCGACGCCGCCAGCCCCTCGCCTCTGGCGAAAAGGCTGTTCGCGGTCGAAGGCGTGGAGCGCGTGTTCCTCGGCGCCGACTTCGTGACCGTCACGAAGGCCGCCGATCGCGACTGGCAGGTCCTCAAACCGTCGATCCTGGGCGGCATCATGGAACATTACACGTCGGGCGATCCGGTGATCGCCGACGTTGGCGCGGCCGATGCCGCGGCGGCCGACGACGATGAGGTCGTGGCCCAGATCAAGGAGCTCCTCGAGACGCGAGTCCGTCCGGCCGTAGCGCAGGACGGCGGCGATATCGTGTTCCAGGATTTCCGCGATGGCGTCGTCTACCTGCACATGCAGGGCTCGTGCTCGGGTTGCCCGAGCTCGACGGCGACGCTGAAGATGGGCATCGAGAATCTTCTGAAGCACTACGTGCCGGAAGTGGTGGAAGTACAAGCGGTCCAGTAGGCCGCCTTCCGTTCGAGCGTACAGCGTAGTTGCGGTAGTGCGGCCGTGGGGGCCGCGCGATGGGGCGTTCGTTCGAGCAAACGAAACGAGAGAGTGGGATGCGAGATTCTACCCGGCTCGCGGTCGAACGCGGGCGTCGATATGCGTTTCCGGCAGCATGGGCGGCCATGCTGGCGGCCGGTGTCGGCTTCGGCGAGCCGCTGCCATCGTTGGATGTCGCGTCTCATCTGGCGTTCATGCCGGCCGGTGATGCCAATGCCGCCTCGCCCGACCACCAGTCGCCGGTTGTCCTCGATGCGCAGCCCTCGGCTTTGACCTTTCTGGGGCGTGAGGCGAACGAACCCGACGACACGTTCCATATCGCCGCCCGTGAGCCGTCGATGGGCCACGGCCGCTTCGCTGCCCCCGGCAATGCCGTGCGCCGGCAGGTGCATCTTCGATCCGTCAGTGCGCGCACCGCCGACGAGTTGGCCGGCTTCTTCCGCGACGCGTCCTACACCCTGACCGACATTCGCCAAGGCGAAGCCGTGCCGCCGATCAAGGTCGACCGGGTGCCGGCCGATCTCGGATCGAAGGACGGCAACGAGCGCAAGGCTCTGTTCATCACCGCCATCCTGCCGGTCGTGCTCGAGGTCAATCATCGCGTGCGGGCCGATCGCGAGCAGCTTCTGACTCTGCGCGACAAGCTCGCGACCGATCCAACGCGCATCAGTGCGATCGAACGTATCTGGCTCGAGGATCTCGCCGACCGCTACGAGACCACCGCCGACCAGATCGACGAGCTGGTGCGCCGCGTCGACATCGTGCCGGCCTCGATGGCGATCGCCCAAGGCGGTGTCGAGTCAGGTTGGGGCACCTCGTTCGCCGCGCGCACGGGCAACGCTTTGTTCGGTCAGATCCAAACGACCGGTCGCCATAGCGTTGCCGTGCCGTGGAAGCCGGGCAATGGCATGCCGCAGCCCTTCTCGAGCGTCGGCGAGGCGACCGAGGCCTACATCACCAACCTCAACACCCATCCGGCCTACGCTTCGTTTCGGGCCATGCGCGCCGCGATGCGCGAGCGCAGCGAACCGCTCGAAGGCTACCGGCTGATCGGCACTTTGTTGCGCTACTCCGAGCGCGGCCTGCACTACGTCCAGTTCGTGCGCCAGATCATGCGTGAAAACGACCTCGCCGTTTTCGACCAGGCCCGCCTGTCGGGCTCGTGATCGGCTGGAACGCTACATCATCGGACGCGGCAAGTCGGCGTCACTGACCAGAGGATAGCGCCGCGGCTCGAAGAGCTGATAGTGCCACCATTCGTTGCGGTAGAAATCCCAGCCGGCGGCGGTCATCAGCCCCATGAGCAGCAAGCGGTTGGACTGCGCCTCGGGCGAAATGTCGGTGCGGCCGTGATGGGACAGCGGCGTGAAGGCATCGAACGGCGTGCCCATGTCGAGCTCGCGGCCGCCCCGAAGCAGCGTGAGGTCGACGGCGATACCGCGGGAATGCGGAGAGCCGCGGCGCGGATCGGCCAGGAACTCGGGATCGGGCCTGGCGTTCCACAGCGCCCATTGCGCCTCGACTGGACGCAACGCATCGAACAGGCGAAGCCGCAGGCCCAACGGCCGCGCAAGGGCGATTGCCGCAGCGAGCTTGTCGGCAGCCTCGCGGTGCAGCCAGCATTCGCCATTCCGATAGATCGGGCGGCCCGTTAGATTGGCGTCCGTCGCGTAAGCAAGCGCCACATCGACGTCGAAGTCGGATGGCGCGATCGCAATCAGGTCGAGCTTCATGAGCCAACAATGTCTAGAGCGGCTCCCGATCAAAAGAAACCGCCTGCGGCTACATTTGATCGCGAGCCCCGCCAACCCGCCATGAACATCCTCGCCTTTGATTGCGCTGTCCAAGGCATGGGCATTGCGGTCCTGCGCGACGGCGTTTGCCTGGCCAGCCACCATGAAGGTGGTCGTGACCAGACGGTGCGCTTGCTGCCGGCCATCGAGACCGTCCTTGTCGAGGCCGGCCTCGATCGGCGCGATCTGTCGCTGATCGTCGTCACTCTCGGGCCCGGTAGCTTCACCGGGGTGCGCGTCGGCCTTGCCGCCGCGCACGGGCTGAGCGCCGGACTCGGCGTGCCGTTGGCGGGGCTTCGCACGACGGCGGTGCTGCTGGCGCAAGCCGCCGGCGATGGCCGGGTACCGATCGCCGCCGTCGACAGTCGGCTCGGCGATTGGTTCTGCGAGATCGGCGGCGACGACGCGCCTTTCGTCGCCGCGGCGACCGACCTGGTCGGGCGTTTGCGGGGGCGGCAGTGGCGCGTCATCGGCAGCGGCACGAAGGCCCTGACGACGTTCCTGGCGGCCGCCGGCATCGATGCCGTGGCCGAGGAAGCCGTGCCCGATCCCGTCGTTCTCGGCGGTCTGGCGGCCAAGACCGGAGCGGACGTCTGGCGGCGGCAGAATGCCCAGCAAGGCCTGCCGCGCCCGCTTTACCTGCGTGGCGTCAACATCACGCTGCCTGACGGGGCGCGGCGGACCGTTGGCTGAATGGCCCACGGTCCCGTCCTATCGCGGCTGAGTGCGCTGGAACTCGATCGGGCGGCAGCATTGCATGCCGAATCATTTGCGCCCCTCGGGGAACGGGCTTGGACACGGCAGGACGTTGCGGAGCTTTTGGCCTCGCCCGGTGTCGCCGGCCTGCTGCTGCAAGTCGACGGGTGCGATGTCGGCTTCGCCCTCTGCCGAGTCGCGGCCGACGAGGCAGAGCTGCTGACGATTGCGGTCCGGCCCGAGGCGCGTCGTCGAGGCCTCGGTCGCCAGCTGCTGGCGGCGGTCACCGATCGGGTGCGTGCAGCCGGCGCGCGGGTACTGTTCCTGGAGGTCGCCGTGGATAATTCGGCGGCACAAAGCCTATACGCGTCGCAGGGTTTTTGTGTGGTCGGGACGCGTCTGGCTTACTATCGGAGGACAAATCTGCCGCCAGCCGACGCCGCCATCATGCGTCTCGTCCTCGAGTGACACGGCAATATTCATGCCCGGCGAATGGTCACGATATGGGCATCGCCGACCTCTTCGATCGACAGAATAGAATGGCCCTCGTCGCGGGCGGCGCGCGGTACGTTGCGCAGGGGCTCGTCGCCGCGCAGCCGGACACTCAGGATTTCGCCCGGCCGCATGCGCTCCAGCTTGAGCTTGGTGCGCACGAAGGTCATCGGGCAAACTTCACCGGTGATGTCGATCGATTGGTCGGGATCTTTTGCCATTGCCCCGCAACTATACCGCGCCGGCCGGCCGGTGTAGGGTGCCAATGATGCCTGATCGCAAGTCGAAGCTCGAGACTCTATGCGCCGAACGCGGCCTTAAGATGACCGACCAGCGTCGTGTCATCGCGCGGGTGTTGTCGGAGGCGTCGGATCATCCCGACGTCGAGGCGGTCCACCGCCGGGCCACCGCGATCGATTCCAACATCTCGATTGCGACGGTCTACCGAACGGTACGGCTGTTCGAAGAAGCAGGCATTCTCGCCAAGCACGATTTCGGCGACGGCCGGGCACGCTATGAAGAGACGCCCGAAGAGCACCACGACCACTTGATCGACATTCAGAGCGGCAAGGTTGTGGAATTTCACAACGACGAAATCGAGGAATTGCAGCGCAGGATCGCCGAAAAGGCCGGTTATCGCCTGGTCGGTCACCGCCTGGAACTGTACGGCGTCCCGCTGGACGGCAAAGACAACCGCCAAAAATGAGTGGACGGGGCCATCGGCGCCCCGATAATGGAGCCATGATCGGGGCGGCCCCCTTGCGGATTGAACATGCGCATTGACCGCGCTGACAGCGAAGCCGAACTGCTTGGCGCCCCCGCGTCGAGCGCGGAAATCGTCAAGGTCGTCGCTGGCGACTTCGAGGTCCGGCTGGCCGAGACGGCGGCCGAGGTCGAGGCCGCTCAGGCCTTGCGTTACCGCGTGTTCTACGAAGAGATGACGGCGCAACCGACCCCCGAGATGGCGGCGCGGCGGCGCGACTTCGACGATTTCGACACCGTTTGCGATCACCTGCTGGTGCTCGACCGCCGCCGCGGCGAGGGACCCGAGGGAATCGTCGGCACCTATCGTATGATGCGCCGGCCGGCGGCGGCCAAGTTGGGCCGTTTCTACTCGTCGGCCGAGTACGACATCCAGAAGATGATCGACTATCCGGGCGAGGTCCTCGAGCTTGGCCGATCCTGCATCGAGAAGGACGCGCGCAACACCGCGACCATGCAGATGCTGTGGCGCGGCATCGCGCTCTACTCGAACCACTACAATATCCAGGTGATGTTCGGCTGCCCTAGCTTCCCGGGCACCGATCCCTCGCAGCACGCGCAGGCGCTGTCCTATCTTTATCACCACCATCTTGCGCCGCCCGAGATTCGCGTGCGCGCCCTGCCTAGTCGATACGTCCAGATGGACGTGCTGCCGCCGGGCAGTTATGACCCGCGCAAAGCAATGGCGCGCGTGCCGCCGCTCATCAAGGGCTACCTGCGGCTGGGTGGCTTCGTCGGCGACGGCGCGGTGATCGATCCGGAATTCGGCACCACCGACGTCTTCATCATCGTCAAGACGGAAACCATCACTGAGAAGTACATCCGTCACTACGAACGCGGGATGCGCGACTAGGGCGGCTGACGCCTCTGCGGCAATGTGGATCGGTTCTCCTCTCAGAGGCGCCTTCCGGCTGGTGACCTACCTTTTGGTCACGCTGATCCTGGTGCCGATCTATCTCCTCGCCCTGGCGCTGCGCATCCGCCCGATCATCCGCTGGATGCCGGTCGGCTACCATCGCTTGGTCTGCACCATTCTCGGCATCAAGGTGCGGATTCATGGTCGGCGCTCCGACGTCGTACCGACGCTTTTCGTGTGCAATCACGTGTCCTATCTCGACATCGAGGTGCTGGGCGGCCTGATCCCGGGCAGTTTCGTCGCCAAGGCTGAAGTGGCGACTTGGCCGTTCTTCAGCACGCTCGCCAAGGCGCAGCGCACGATCTTCATCGAGCGGCGCAGCGGCAAGACCAGCAGCAGCCGCGACGAGATGATGAGCCGGCTGAACACCGGCGACAATCTCATGCTGTTCCCCGAAGGCACCAGCAGCGACGGCACGCGCGTGCTGCCGTTCCGCAGCGCCCTGTTCGGCGTGGCCCAGCTGCGACGCGGCGACAAGCCGATCAACGTTCAACCGGTGGCGATCGCCTACACCCGCCTCGACGGCATCCCGCTCGGCCGCTATTGGCGGCCTCTGTTCGCTTGGTTCGGCGACCTCGACCTGGTGCCCCATCTTTGGCAGATGGTCTGCCTCGGCGAGACCGAAGCCGTCGTGACGTTCTTCCCATCGGTCGACATCGACCAGCTGGGCGATCGCAAGAAGCTCGCCGAATTCTGCTTCCGGCAGGTCTCGTCGGCCGTCCAGGCGGCCAATGGTGGCCGTTATGAACTGCTGCCGCCGCCGGCCAAGGCGGCCTGACGACCCTCGACCGCAACGGCGTGTGGTGTTAGAAACCGGCCGTTCCTGCAACGAAGACAGATGACCGACGTCCGCACAAACGGGCAATGCAAGCACGTGTTCATCCGCACCTACGGGTGTCAGATGAACGTCTACGATTCGGACCGCATGGCTGACGTCCTGCGGCCGCTCGGTTATGCGCTGATCGATACGCCCGAGCGGGCCGATCTGGTCGTCGTCAATACCTGCCACATCCGCGAGCACGCCTCGGAGAAGGTCTATTCCGAGCTCGGCCGCCTGCGCGACACCAAGCGCGAGCGCCGGGCTGCCGGCGGCGACCTCACCATCGCCGTCGCGGGTTGCGTCGCGCAGGCCGAAGGCGAGGAGATCGTGCGTCGCCAGCCCGCCGTCGACATCGTCGTCGGGCCGCAGGCTTATCATCGATTGCCTGAACTGCTGGCCGAGGCCGAGCGCAAGGCGGCGATCCGCCGCGCTGGCCGGCGCTTGCCCGGCGCCGGAGTGCTCGACACCGACTTCCCGGCCGAAAGCAAGTTCGACCATCTGCCGGCGCCGCAAGGCGTGCGGGCCGGCTCGGCGTTCCTGTCGATCCAGGAGGGTTGTGACAAGTTCTGCACGTTCTGCGTCGTGCCGTACACGCGTGGTGCGGAGTATTCGCGGCCAGCCTCGGCGGTGATGACCGAGGCACGCCAGCTCGTGACGGCGGGCGCCGTCGAGATCACGCTGCTCGGCCAGAACGTCAACGCCTATCACGGCGACGCTGGCGACGGCTCGACCTGGTCGTTGGCCCGCCTGATCCGGGCGCTGGCCGAGATCGATGGCTTGACGCGCATCCGCTACACCACGTCCCATCCCCGCGACATGGACGACGAGCTGATCGCCGCCCACGGCACTGTGCCGCAGCTCATGCCCTACCTGCATCTGCCGGTGCAGGCGGGCTCCGATCGCGTTCTCGAGGCGATGAATCGCCGACACGGCCGTGATCTTTTCCGGCGACTGGTCGATCGCTTGCGTGAGGCGCAGCCCGAGCTTGCGCTCTCGTCCGACTTCATCGTCGGATTTCCCGGCGAGAGCGACGCCGATTTCGACGATACAATGCGGCTGGTCGAGGAAGTGGGCTTCGCCTCGGCGTTCTCCTTCAAGTACAGCCGCCGGCCGGGCACACCTGGCGCGGCGCTACCCGGCCAGGTGCCCGAGCCCGTGAAGGCGGCGCGGCTCGCTGCCTTGCAGGCGCTGCTCGGCCGCCAAGCCCGCGACTTCAACGCCTCCAAGGTCGGCGCCGTCGTGCCGGTGTTGTTCGCCGAGCCCGGCCGCAAGCCGGGCCAGGTCGTCGGCAAGACGCCTTGGCTGCAGTCGGTCTATGCCGACGGTTCGCCGCGGCTGGTTGGCCGCATCGTCGATGTTCGCCTGACCGAAGGCCACGCCAACAGCCTCGCCGGCGCGATCGTCGCTCCCGCCTGGGAAACCGCTGCGTGAGCGACACGGCTGCCAGCGGCCGCTCGGCCGACATGCGCCGCATGACGTTCGACGACAATGCACTGCTCGCCGTGCTCTACGGCAACCACGACCGTCATCTGGTGCGCATCGAGCAGCTCGCCAACGTCCAGTTGAGCGCGCGCGGCAACCAGCTCGCCATCGCCGGCTCGGCCGATGACGCCGCCGTCGCCCACAAGGCGCTGGGCGGCCTCTATGAACGCTTGAAGCGCGGTCTGTCGATCGAAATGGCCGATGTCGACGCTGCCGTGCGCTTTGCCCGCACCGGGATCGACGGCGGCGACGGCGAGGGCATCCGCACGCGCCGCCGCACCGTGCAGGCACGCTCGCCCGGTCAGCGCGACTACGTCGCCGCTTTGCGCGAGCGCGACATGGTGTTCGCTTTGGGACCGGCCGGCAGCGGCAAGACTTATCTGGCGGTCGCCATGGGCGTGTCGCTCCTGCTGGCCGGCAAGGTCGAACGCATCGTGCTGTCGCGGCCGGCGGTCGAGGCCGGCGAGCGGTTGGGCTTTCTGCCCGGCGACATGAAGGAGAAGATCGACCCCTATCTGCGGCCGCTCTACGACGCCCTGCACGACATGCTGCCGGCAGAGCAGATCGCCAACCGGCTCGAGAGCGGCGAGATCGAGATCGCGCCGCTCGCCTTCATGCGCGGCCGCACGCTCGCCCATTGCTATGTCATTCTCGACGAGGCGCAGAACACCACGCCCATGCAGATGCGCATGTTCGTGACCCGCTTGGGCGAAGGCTCGCGCATGGTGGTCACCGGCGATCCCAGCCAGGTCGATCTGCCGGGCGGGCAGCGGTCGGGACTGGCCGATGCCATCGACACGCTGAAGGGCGTCGAGGGCGTGCGCTTCGTGCGGCTGGGCGCGCAGGATGTCGTGCGCCACGACCTGGTGACCCGCATCGTCGAGGCCTATGACGCGCGCGACAAGAAGAACAGGCCGGACGGCCGTTGACGTCATCGTGCTCGATCCGGCATGGGCGAAGGCCCTGCCGGGAGCCGAGCGTCTGGTGCGCAAGGCGGCGCGCGCGGCGATGGCTGGTCGAAGGCGGTCGCTCGTCGTGGCGCTCGCCGACGACAAGCGCGTGCGGGCGCTGAACGCTCGCGACCGCAAGCAGGACAAGCCGACCAACGTGCTCTCCTACCCATCGGGCGAACGCGACTTTCTCGGCGACATCGTGTTGGCGCGCCAGACCGTTTGGCGTGAAGCGCGATCGCAAGGCAAGGAGCCGGCCGATCATCTCGCCCACCTGGTCGTGCACGGCACGCTTCACCTCCTGGGCTATGACCACGAGGCGAGCGAAGCGGAGGCCGAGCGCATGGAGGCGCGCGAGCGGCGCATCCTCGCCAAGCTCGGTATCGCCGATCCGTATTGATTCGAGATATTCGCTACAACATCTCCAGCGCCTGCTTGCCCTTGGGCGGCGGGAAGGCCCGATCGAGCTCGGCGACGATCTGCGGCGTCAGCTTCACGTCGAGCGCACCGAGATTCTCCTTCACGCGGGCCCGGCTCGACGATTTCGGGATGGTGACGACGCCCGGTTGCGCCAGCAGCCAGGCGAGCGCGAGCTGGGCCGGCGTGCAGCCCACGTCGGCCGCCAACCTCTTCAGTGCGGCGTTCGACGCCAGCCGACCTTGGTCGAGCGGCGAGTAGGCCATCAGTGGGATCGAGCGCTTCTGCATCCACGGCAGGAGGTCGAACGCGGGACCGCGCCGCGACAGGCAATAGAGCACTTGGTTGCTGCCATTGAGACCCTTGTCGAGACGGGCCGCGTCCTCCATGTCGCCGCGGTCGAAGTTGCTGACGCCGAAATCGGCGATCTTTCCCGCGGCGCGCAGACGATGGAACGCCTCGAAGGTTTCTTCCAGTCGCGCGCCGCCGCGCCAGTGCAGCAGGTAGAGGTCGATGCGCTCGATGCCCAACCGCTTGAGGCTGCGCTCGCAGGCGGCGACGGTGCCGGCTCGTGTGGCGTTGTGCGGATAGACTTTGCTCACGATGAAGGGCCGGTTGGCGCGGCCCGCGATCGCCTCGCCGACGATCTCCTCGGCGACGCCCTCGCCGTACATCTCCGCCGTATCGATCATCGGGTAGCCGAGTTCGAGGCCGTATTTCACCGCATCGAGCTCCTCGGCGCGGCGCCGGCCGCTTTCGCCCATGCGCCAGGTGCCCAGCCCGAGGATGGGCATCGCCGCGCCGGAGGGAAGTTTGCAGGAACGCATAAGGAACATCCGTCATTGCAACGCCGGAGCGATAGCCTATCTTATCGGCTATGCCGGACTCCACAGCGCACAGTACGCGACCGGGCGTCAGCCCGGACTCGGCAAGTGACGCTACCCTGACGCCGACCTCGCCACCATCCGAGGCGCCTTCGAGCGGCGGCCTGTTGCGCGCCATCCTGCGCCGCCTGCGCCGGCGTGAGAAGAACGAGGCGGTGCGCGAGGCGATCGAGGAGCTGATCGAGGAGACGCCGGAGAGCGACACGCCGATCAGCGAAGACCAGCGGATCCTGCTCGCCAACATCCTGAAGCTGCGTGACAAGACGGTGGCCGACGTGATGGTGCCGCGCGTCGACATCGTGGGCATCGCCGCCGACACGCCGCTCCACGAGGTGGTGCGCTTGATCCAGGCCGAGGCGCATTCGCGCTATCCAGTCTATCGCGAATCGCTCGACGACGTGATCGGCATGATCCATATCAAGGACGTGCTCGCCTACTGGGGCACCGCCAAGAAGTTCAACCTGCGCGACATATTGCGGCGTGTCGTGTTCGTGGCGCCGACGCTGCCGGTGCTCGACATGCTGCTCGACATGCGCCGCTCGCGGACTCACATGGCGC
>Ga0194131_10004781_pt1 | contig 20093 bp, 16 predicted proteins | sample TA2KigO120mmetaG_FD_148631 | JGI IMG/M metagenome (GOLD analysis project Ga0194131, IMG submission 148631) | Freshwater microbial communities from Lake Tanganyika, Tanzania - TA2015053 Kigoma Offshore 120m | ecosystem: Environmental > Aquatic > Freshwater > Lake | place: Tanzania: Lake... | reverse complement strand
GAATTTTGCCTGGGGCTGCGTTGCTCCTCGGTCACAGCCCCACTGGCGGGGGATGCTCGCTCGTCGCGCCTTGCCCCAGGCCAAATTGGGCGCAACGAACGTGAGCGTATTTACGAAACGGACCACTTAGCCGGCCAGCGCACAAAGCCGGCTAAAGCCGCGACTACATGCGGGCTGCGCGCTTCCGTCCGTCGCCAAAATGAGAGTTGCTGAATTGCCGGAAACGCTTCCGAGCATCCACGAAGTCCAGGAAACATGGATTGGGACGGGGCTTTGACCTCAATCTCCATCCTGCTAACCTCGCCCGGCATTTGGACATGACCGATTCCGAAACGTCAGCAGGATTAACCTCGCGCACGCACTCGCTTGGCGGCGGTGGCCCGTACGCTCTGATGCGCAACAGGAATTTTGCTCTCTACCTCATCAGCCGCTTCGTCGCGTCGCTCGGCCAACAAATGCTCACCGTCGCGGTCGGTTGGGAGATCTATGAACGAACCCACTCCGCGCTGGCGTTGGGGTTGGTGGGCCTCACGCAGATGGCGCCGATGATCCTCTGTACGTTGCCGGCCGGTCACGTGGCCGATAATTACCAGCGCAAACGGATCATTCTTTGGATGACCGTCGCCGCCGCCGCCGCGAGCCTGGGCTTGACCGCGGTCTCGGTGTTACACGCGCATGTGTCGCTGATTTATCTTTGCCTCCTGGTGGCCGGAACCGCGCGGACATTCCTGTGGCCGGCGAGCGCTGCCTTTATGCCCTCGCTTGTGCCACGCCCTATCTTCGCCCGAGCCGTCACGTGGAACACGGGGAGTTTTCATCTGTCTTCGGTGCTCGGACCTGCGGCGGGCGGAGGACTGATCGCGGTGACGCAGAGCGCGACAATCGTTTATGCCCTCAACGCTATCGCGCTGGTCGTGTGCTTCATGCTCATTTCTGCGGTCCGCAGCAATCAAGCCGCGCCAACCAAAGAGAAGATGACGCGCGCCAACCTGATCGCAGGGTTCAAGTTCGTCATCGCAAGCCAGGTTATTCTGGGCACGATCACGCTCGACATGTTTGCCGTGCTTTTGGGCGGGGCGACGGCGCTGCTCCCGGTGTATGCGAAAGACATCTTGCGCGCCGGTCCGACGGGACTTGGGTTGCTGCAGGCGGCCTTGCCCATTGGCGCGCTGATTACGGCATTCATCCTGGCTCATCGTCCGCCGCTGCAAAAGGCCGGCCGGGCGCTGTTGTGGTCCGTCGCGGGCTTCGGAGTCGCGACCATCGCCTTCGGCTTTTCCACATCCTTTTGGTTTTCGTTCCTGATGCTGATGCTGTGCGGGGCGCTCGACAACGTCAGCGTCGTGGTGCGCCACACGCTGGTGCAAATTCTGACACCGGACGAAAAGCGCGGGCGAGTCTCGGCGGTGAACAGTCTATTCATCGGCACCTCCAATGAGCTGGGCGGTTTCGAGTCCGGTTTTGTCGCGCATCTGGTCAATCCCGTTTTCTCGGTTGTCTCCGGAGGCGTCGGGACGATTCTCGTGGTCATCGCCACCGCGCTCGTCTGGCCGGCGATTCGAAAATACGGGAGACTGGAGTGACACGGGAAAGCGAGGAACGGAATAGGACTCCCTGCAGGCGGGTCCGTCCCGGCGAGCCGAGTCCGACGTATTGGGAACACGTGGGAGGCGGCTCGCTGGGGACAGGCTCGCCCTACCGAAGTCAAACTAAGGATTGCTGGTTCGCTCGTCTCCTCAGAGCGGACTCTTGACAAGCCGCCCGGTTTTGGAGGACCACACTGCCTATGCAAATCCGCCCTGCCACCCCGGACGACCTGGCCGGCATTCTTGAGATTTACAACGAGGCCGTTCTCAACACGACCGCGACCTACGACTACGAACCGCGCACCATGGAGCATCGGCGGACCTGGTTTGAAGACCACGTGAAAACTAATTACCCGGTGTTCGTCGCCGCGGATCCGGCGGGCCGCGTCGTGGGCTGGAGTTCGATCAGCCGGTACCACGACCGCATGGGATACCGGTTCACCTGCGAGAATTCCGTCTATGTCGCCGCGGATCGCCGGGGACAAGGGATTGGCAAGCTTCTGATGCCGCCCTTGATTGAGGCCGCCCGGGAACGGAAATTCCGGGCCATCATTGCGGCCATCGATGCGGCAAACCCGGTCAGCCTTGGGCTCCATGCGGCATTTGGGTTCGTGCAAGTCGGCCACTTCAGACAAGTAGGCTTCAAGTTCGGCCGCTGGCTGGACGTGGTGTACATGGAACTGCTTTTGCCATGAAACTCTCTCTCGAACTCGCAGCGGCCACTCCGCCGGAATGGATTCAAACGGTGCTCGCCGATTTTCCGGCCTTTCTCCAGGACCACGCGGATTGCGAACGCAAAGCCTCCGCCATGGCCATGAGTTTCGTCGCGAAGTATCCGGACCGCGTCGAAATCATTCCGGAATTAATAGAGACCGGCATCGAGGAACTGGAACATTTTCATCAGGTTTATGCCCACATGGCCAGGCGCGGCATTCGTCTGGCCAAGGAAATGACTCAAGACCCGTACATCAAAGCGCTGATGGATCTGTGCCGCACCGATCCGCTGCATCGCTTCCTCGACCGGCTTTTGCTCGCGTCGATCATCGAATGCCGGGGCGCCGAGCGGTTTCGCCTCATCTGGGCGGCGCTGGACCACGATCGGGAATTGAAAGAATTCTATCAGCATCTCTGGACCTCCGAGGCCAAGCACGGAAATATTTTCGTCAAGATGGCGCTTCAATATTTTCCTGACGACAAGGTGTACAGCCGCTTAAACGAGTTGAATGAAGCGGAAGGAAAGATTGTTTTGGGGCTGAAACTCCGCCCGGCGTTGCACTGATCGGCGGTTTGCTTTTTCTTCCTCAGGCCGCATTATCTGCGAAGCGAGTTATGCAAAACTTTTCTCCTGTCCGGAACGGCCTTGGAATTGCCTTTGCGAAGGCAGCAGTTCTTCTGAGTTTAGCCGAGAGCGTCGCAGGCCAGACCCAGCTTCCCAACAAGGCCCCGACCCAAACTCCTTTTCAGAACCCGTCCCAGGCGCCCTTCCAGACGCCGACACCGGCGCAGCCCGAAGGCCGGTTCGCCAGCGTGAACGGCGTGCAAATGTACTTCGAGGTTTATGGTGAAGGCCGGCCGCTTGTCCTGCTCCACGGATTCAAGGCGTCCAGCCAGATTTGGAAGCCGATCATTCTGGATTTCGCCAAGCAGCATCGCGTCATTGTGCCGGACCTTCGCGGGCACGGGCGTTCAACGAATCCCACGAAACAATTCACCCATCGGCAGGCTGCGCTGGACGTTTTCGGGCTTCTGGATTTGCTCAAGATCGACCGCTTCAACGCCATCGGGATCAGCAGCGGTGGAATGGCCTTGCTGCACATGGCGACGCAGAGACCGGAGCGGATCGAGGCCATGATCTTGATCGGCGCGACGGCGTATTTTCCGGAGGAATCCCGCGCGATCATGGGGCAAACCACCATCGAATCCATGACGCCCGAAGAATGGCAGAAGGCGCGGGAAATCCACAAACACGGCGATGAACAAATCCGCGATCTCGTCCGCCAGTTTCAGGCGTTGAAGGATAGTTACGACGATATGAATTTCACCCCGCCGTTTCTGTCGAAGATTCGCGCCTCGACGCTGATCATTCACGGCGACCGCGACCCGTTTTTCCCGGTGCAAATGGCTCTGGAGATGTATCGCGCGATGCCGCACGCGTATCTCTGGGTTGTCCCGAATGGCGGGCACGTGCCGGTGTTCGCCGATCCAGCGTCGTTCGTCAAAACGACGATGGAATTTCTGCAAGTCGGCGGATCGAGAGAGAATGTGCCGGCGCCGGTCCCCAAGCCGGGAAGCGGACGTTAAGCGCGTGTTTTGAAAATGGGTGGAGCGGGCTACCAGCCCGTTTTCGGCGGCAACTTGCCGCCGAACATTGCGGCAGGCTGGTAGCCTGCCGCAACAGGCCAGTGGCCTGTTCCACCCAAAAGGCATTTTCAAAACGCGCTCTAAGCGCGGCAAGCGGCCGAAGAGTGGTCAGTGATCAGTAATCAGTAATCAGTAATCGGTGATCAAATCCAGAGACATCTCCAATGCACGTGCGTTGATCTACGACGGGAAATTGGACGAGGCCTCGACGTTGCTGCGCGGGTGCCTCCAAAGCGATCCTGCCAACGCCGAGGTTTGGTTCCTCATGGCTCAGGTCGCCCGGCTGGCAGGGGATCCGAACATGGCTCTGGAATTGATCGGCACGGCTCTGGGACGCCAGCCGCGCAAGTCGGAATTCCTGATCGAAAAAGGCATGATTCTCATCGCGCTGGGCCGCGGGGCGGAAGCGCGCGCCATTTGCGAGCGAGGATTCGATTTTGACAAACTGAATTGCGAGAGCCACGCCGCGCTGGGACGGTATCACCTCGCGCAGGGACAACCAGACTCTGCTGTGCGTCATTTGCGCGCCGCGATCCAGCTTCAACCGCGCGTCGCCGAGACGCACAGTCTCCTCGGCCACGTGCTCATGGATGCCGGGCATGGGGCGGAGGCGGAGGCGAGCCTTCAAGCCTGCTTGAAGCTGGAACCGAATCACGTGCGCGCGCTTTGGGGATTGGGCAATCTGTACCGGCAACGCGCGCGCACTGGCGAGGCGATCGAGGCGTACCAACGCGCGCTCGCGCTCAAACCGAACGAGCCGTCCATCCTGAGCAACCTCGGCAACACCTGGCTCGATCTGGGCGAACACGAACAGGCCATCGCGTGTTATGTCCAGTCGCTGCGGCTCTCTCCCCATTCGCCGGTCACGCACAGCAATTTGATCGTGGCGCTTCATTATGCTTCCGGCGTGAATCGGACGCAGATTGCGGCGGCGCATCGGGAGTGGGCTCAACGCCACGCCCGCAATGTTCCCCGACTCGGCCAGCGCCCAAAACGGCTGCCCTCGGTGGAGCAAAAACTCAGGCTGGGCCTTGTCTCAGCAGATTTTCGGCAGCATCCCGTTGGCCGCGTCGCTGAAGTGCTGTGCCGTTATTTGGACTCCGCACGATTCGATTTGTTCGTTTACGACAATGGCACGCGCGCCGATGCGACTACAGTCACCCTCCAATCTCTGGTTTCGCGCTGGCGGAAGATCGCGCACCTCGCGGATGACGCCGCCGCCAAACTGATCTTCGACGATCAGATTGACATCCTGGTGGACCTTTCCGGACACACCGGCGGCCACAGGCTCCTGGTGTTTGCGAGGCAACCGGCGCCCTTGCAGATCACGATGTTCGCCTATCCGAACACGACGGGGTTGGACACGATGCAGTATCGAATCACGGATTTGGATTCCGATCCTCCCGGAATGACCGAAGCGCTTCACACGGAGAAGCTGGTGCGGCTTCACAAAATTGCCTGGGCCTGCGCGCCGCCGAGTGATTCGCCGACACCGGAAGCCACTGCCAACCAAGAGCCGACGTTCACGTTCGGTTGCCTGAACAATCCCAGCAAAATCAGCGCGGCCTGCGCGCAGGTTTGGAGCGAGATCCTCAAGGCCTGTCCGGCGTCGCGGTTGATGTTGCTCGTGAGAAACGATCCGGAACACGAACGGCGCTTGTTGGCGAAATTCGGGAAATGGGGCGTCCAGCCGCAGCAACTGCGCTTTGTCCCGCAGACGTCGCAGGCGGGCTATCTGGGGTATCACCAATCGATCGATGTGATGCTGGATCCGTTTCCTTACAACGGCGGCGTCACGACCTGGGATGCGCTTTGGATGGGAGTGCCGGTGCTGACGCTGGCGGGCGACAGCTATGTGTCGCGACAAGGAGTCGGCATTTTGAAGCATGCGGGCCTGAATGAGTTTGTCGCGCCTTCACCCCGTGAATTGGTTGAGCGAGCGGTTGCGATGGGGAGCGCCGGCAAATTGAGCGCGTCGCGCCGCGACGAGATTCGCGCCCGGATGCACCGCTCCACCTTGATGGACTACGCGGGCTACGGAAAGGAATTGAGCCAAACGCTGCTGAGGCTCTGGGAGGCACAGGCTGGCGGAGAATCTCAAATTTAGGATTCAAATTTCCCCCTTTCGCCGCCCTCGGTTTCCTGCTCAACTCCGGGGGCGCCTATGAAAAGAAGAACCTTTCTCAAAATCAGTGTCGGCACGGCTATGACCTTTTCCCTTTCTCCGATTCCCGTCCTTCGGGCGGACGAACCGGAGGAACTGTTCAAGATTTCCCTGGCGGAGTGGTCGCTGAACAAGACTCTCCGGGCGGGGAAGATGACAAACCTGGATTTTCCCCGCATGGCAAAACGCGAGTTCGAGATCGATTGCATCGAGTTCGTCGATCAATTCTTCCAGGACAAGGCGAAGGACATGGCCTACCTCCGCGAGTTGAAGGACCGCGCCGAAAGCGAAGGCGTCGCCATGGGCCTGATCATGCTGGACACAACCGGCGATCTCGGTGCGGCTGACAAACCGGCCCGCGACAAAGCCGTCGCGAAAACCTTCGAGTGGATCGACGCCGCAAAATTCCTGGGCTGCCGGATGATCCGGATCAATGCGCGCGGACCGCAAAACGCGGACGACTTGCGGGCGCGGGTCGCTGAGAGCGGCGCGCGGCTGGCGGATTACGCGGCCGAACGCGGTCTCAGCGTCGGCATCGAGAACCACGGCGGTTTGTCCTCGGATCCGGAGTGGCTGGTCTCCGTCATCAAAGCCGTGAACAAACCCAACTTCGGAATCCTGCCCGACTTTGGAAACTTTCCGGAGTCTGTTGATCGCTACGACGCGGTCGAGGCCTTCATGCCCTACGCCAAGGGCGTGAGCGCCAAGACGTCACGGTTTACGCCTGACGGCCTGGAACAAGAGACGGATTACTTTCGCATGATGCGCCTCGTGCGCGACGGAGGCTATCACGGATACGTCGGTGTTGAATCCGGTGCTCAGACTCAGGATGGCGAGGCCGATGCGATCCGCAAAACCCGCGATTTACTCAAGCGCGTGCGCCAAGAGCAGGCGCGCGTGAAACCGATTTTCAATGGCAAGAACCTCGAGGGCTGGACGAAGATTGAGGGGGGCGAATGGTCGATCGAGGAAGGGGCGCTGGTGGGCCGTCAGGGCCGAAACTGGTCCACGAACCCCGAGAAGAGTGGGTCCTGGCTCAGCACGGCCAGGGAATACACCGATTTCCGCCTTGAACTTCAATTCACCATCGCCAAAGGCACCAACAGCGGAATCCTGTTCCGATCCTCGCACGAGAAGAATCCATCCTTCACCGGCTACGAAATGCAAATCCACGATTCCCCGGGGCGACCGCCATCGAAGAACGGTCCCTGCTCGATCTATGCCGTCGTCGCTCCCACGAAAAACGCCATTCGTCCTGCTGGCCAGTGGAACACCGTCACGATCGTCGCTCAGGGACCGAAGATCGTGATTGAAGTGAACGGGGAACGGACGATTGACACGGAACTGCAACGGTCGATGCGCGGGTACATCGGCTTGCAGAACCACGACGACCGCTCCGAAGTGAGATTCCGCAATATTCGGCTCCAGGAGTTGTGATTGACCCTGGAGACCGGCGCCCATCTTCACACGGAGTGGAACCGCGGATAACACGGATGGGCGCGGATCAAGCACTTCCCACGGAACTGGTTCATCCGCGGAATCCGCGTGATCCGCGGTTCCCGGTTTTCCGGTCTCAGGCAAAGCTCGCCAAGGCCACGAAGAGCAGGTGTCGAACAGGCGATGAGAGCGCTCACCTTGAATCACTTCGGATAGCTCAACCGCTCCCGGTCCGACTGGCTAGTGATGTGTCTCACCCGAAACGCGTTCTCTGTGGCTAATCAACTGCCGTTTTCGCGGGTCGGAGGCGCAACTCAAATCTGGGCGAAGTGTAGTTTCGCCCAATTCACCACTTTCTCCACCATCACGGCGCTGAATTCCCCGGCGAAGACGTGATTGGAGCCTTTGATCTCAGTGAGTTCAACCGGATCGTTGGCTTTGCGAAAGATGTCGTGGGAATCCTGGATCGGAACCACGTCGTCCTCGGTCCCATGGACGAGCAACCACGGCACCTTGATTTGAGGCGCCCGGTCGGCCACCGAATTGATCTGCGCCATGTCCTCCATGTAAGCGCGCGAGAGCGGGCAAGCCGGTTCGTCCCACATGGATCCTTCTCCGGGTTTCACGCCGCCAAATTCGCGGTCTGCAAACGCCTTCGTGTGAACCATCCCTGCCAGAGAAATCAGGAGGCGGATCCGGTGGTCCTGGCTGGCGCGGAGAACTCCGACCGCGCCGCCCATGCTGTGCCCGGCGTAACAAATCTTCCGGTCCGAAAGGATATCTAGAACCGAACCGAGATCGGAGACTTCCTTCGAAACGGTGGAGTCCGTGAACTTGCCCCCCGACGCCCCGTTGCCGGAAAAGGAAATCCGAAGAGCCGGAACGCCCGCCTGGCTCAATCCTTCCGCCAGCGCGACGACAAAGGGTCGATCCTTGTTGCCGGTGACGCCGTGGCCGATCACGACCAGATCTTTGGAATTCGTTTTGCCGGGATGAAACGTGTAATCGATCCGCTCGCCTTGCGCATTTCTGATTTCACCAAACATAACTTTATAAGCTAAGACTTGGCGTTCATAGCGGCTCCTGGGTCGATCAGCAAATCAGAAATCACGCGACGCGCGCGCCGCTGAGTTTTTGTGTCGCCAATTCAATTTCACCTGCTTTGATTGATCCCCAGCTTTTCACATGAAAACGACTCGTTGCTTTCCGTTGTTTGCCACCATGACGCTGCTGCTCCTGCCCAGTCCAGCGCAGAGCGCCGAATTCAAGTTCCCCGGGCACACCTTCACCTTGCCGGACGGCTTCACGATGGAACACGTGGCCGGCCCGCCTTTGGTGAATCGGCCCATCGAGGCGGACTTCGACGAACAGGGACGCCTTTACGTTTCCGATTCCTCAGGGTCTAACGACAAGCCTGACAAGCAACTTCAGGAGAAACCGCATCGCCTCGTTCGGTTGGAAGACACGGACGGCGACGGGAAGTATGACCAGAGCGTCGTCTTCGCGGACAAGCTGATGTTCCCCGAAGGCGTGCTCTGGCACGACGGCGCGGTCTATTGCAGCGCGCCGCCCTCCATCTGGAAGATCGAGGACACGAACGGCGACGGCGTGGCGGATCGACGCACGGAATGGCACGAAGGGAAAACGTTGACCGGCTGCGCGAATGATTTGCACGGCCCTTATTTGGGGCCGGACGGCTGGATTTACTGGTGCAAAGGCGCGTTCGCCAAGCAAACCTACGAACGTCCGGGCCGCCCGACCATCTCGGACTCCGCGTCCCACATGTTTCGTTGCCGGCCCGATCACTCCGAATTCGAGTCCGTCATGAGCGGCGGGATGGACAACCCCGTCGCGGTTGTTTTCTCCCCGGAAGGCGAGCCGTTCTTCACGACAACGTTCTTCGTCCACCCCGAAGCCGGAAGACGGGACGCGATCGTCCACAGCATTTACGGCGCGGTTTATCCGAAAACCCACGGCGTGCTCGACGGACTCAAACGCACGGGTGATCTGCTCCCGCCGCTGACCCACCTGGGCCCGGCCGTGCCGTGCGGCCTCGTCCGGTATGCGTCGCGCGCTTTTGGAGACGATTACGAGAACAACCTGTTTTCCTGCCAGTTCAATTTACGGAAAGTCCAACGCCACATTCTCGAACCCTCCGGCGCGACTTTCCGCAGCCGTGACATTGACTTCCTGGTTTCCGATAATCCGGATTTCCATCCCACAGACGTGTTGGAGGACGCGGATGGCAGCTTGCTCGTGCTGGACACAGGCGGCTGGTACAAGATTTGTTGCCCGACATCGCAATTGCCCAAGCCCGACGTGCTCGGCGCCGTGTATCGCATTCGGAAGGCGGGCGCGCCCAAAATCCCGGACCCGCGCGGCCTGAAGATCGCCTGGGCGAAATACAAACCGAAGAACCTCCCCGGATTGCTCGGGGATTCCCGGCCTGCCGTCCGGAATCGGGCGATTGCTCAACTCGGCAAGCAAGGCCAGGAATCCGTGACCGTGCTCAAGCAAGTGGTGCAAGCGGGCGCGCGCGCGGCAGCCACATCCGCCACCGGCGCGAGGCGTTTCACGGGGAAGTTCGTGGTGCCCGTGTTTTCGGTTGAAGCCCGGCGCAATGCCGTCTGGGCGCTCACGCGCATCGATGGACCCGGTGCGCGCGAAGCCGTGCGCGTCGCGCTGGCCGATTCTGACGCGAGCGTGCGGCAAGTTGCGGTCAATTCGGCCGGCTTGCGGCGCGACGTCGGCGCGCTGCCGCAACTTCTGGAAACGTTGAGAACGGGAACCCCGCACTTGCAGCGCAACGCCGCCGCGGCGCTGGGACGCATCGGAGACAAATCCGCGGTTCCCGCTTTGTTCGCTGCCGTGGAAGACGTGGCGCGGCAAGGTCTGGCGAACCCTAAACAAACGCCCGCCAATCTCGTCACCAACGAGGCATTTCGCGTCATGGAGCATTCGCTGATTTATGCTCTGATAGAAACCGGAGACAGCGCCGGTGTGCGGCAAGAGCTGGAAAAAGTAGGACAGCCTTCCAGGCTGTCTGCCGAGGCTGTTGGAGACTCAGCCAAAACGCCGACATCGAATTCCACTTCATCTTCGGGCGGACCTGGGGCAGGCAGGATGCTTGCCCTACGGTTTGTGCAGCGCGCGGCGTTGATCGCCCTGGACCAGATCGACGGCGGCGGATTGACGGCGACTGACGTCTTGCCGCATCTCCATTCCAACGATCCGCTGCTCAAGCAGACGGCCTCGTGGATTGTCAGCCACCACTCGGATTGGGGAAAGGACCTGGCCGACTTTTTCCGCCAGCGGCTTGCGCAACCGAGCTTGCCTGCCGAGGAACTGAGCGAACTTCAGCAGCAACTGAGCGATTTCACGCGCAACGAGGCGATTCAACAGTTGATCGCGCAGATGTGCGCAGACCGCGCATCGCCCCTGGCCACGCGGCATCTGTTGCTGCGCGTCATGGCCAAGGCGCCCGTTCGGGAAATGCCGGCCGCCTGGCGCCCGCCCCTTCATCAATGCCTGGCCGATCCTCAAGAAGGCGTCTGGCGCGGCGCCGTGGCGGTGATTCGCGCTTTGCCGTTGGGCAAGACGAACACGACCGAATTTGTGGAGCCGCTCCTGCGTTTGGCGCACGACCAAAAGGCGCCGGCCGAAGTGAAGCTCGAAGCGTTGGCGGCGCTGCCCAACAATCCGATGCCACTGGACGTGGAGACGTTTGAATTCCTGTGCGGGTATCTCGACTCGGCCAGGCCTCCGTTGGATCGCACCACCGCCGCCACGGTTCTGGGCCGCATGAAACTCGACGACGCGCAGCTCATGAAATTGGCGGACTCTCTGCCATCCGTCGGACCCATGGAACTTTCCAAACTGATCGGCGCGTTTGAAAACAAGACGAACGAGACCGTCGGAGCAAAGTTTGTTTCCGTGCTCAAACACGCCAAAGGAGTCCGGGGCGCTCGCCCGGACGTCCTGAAACCGATCTTCGCGAAATTCGGCGCAACGGTGCAGGAGCAAGGCGATGAAATCCTCCGGGCGCTCAACGCCGATCTGGCCCAGCAACAAACCCGCATCACCCAACTTGTCAACGGCTTGCCGCGCGGAGACCGCGACCACGGACGGCGCGTGTTCGAGAGTCAGAAGACCGTTTGTTCGACGTGCCATCAGGTCGGCTATTTGGGCGGGCGGGTCGGGCCGGATTTGACGAAAATCGGTTCCGTGCGGACGGAACGCGATTTGATGGAGGCAATCCTCTATCCGAGCGCGAGCTTCGTGCGCAGCTATGAGCCGATGACGATTCGCACCAAGGACGGCGAGGAGTATTCGGGCGTCCTGCGCCAGGAAGGGGCGGACAGCATCGTGATCATCAGCGGCGCCAACGCTTCGCAGCGATTCGCGATGGCCGACGTGGCGGAGATGCGGCCCGGCACGCTTTCGATCATGCCGGAGGGGATCGATCAGCAATTGAACCAGCAAGAACTCGCGGACCTCGTGGCGTTCCTGAAGTCGCTGAAATAGTGGGCACGGACCGACTCTTCACCGTGCCTTCCTATGAACCCCGTAGGGCTGCGTTGCCGCGCAGCCGGTTTCTGTCGATGCGGCCGCGCCGCAGACCCTGGGATAGGCGACAGCTCGACTGGAGAACCGTAGCGCAGATTTTCAATCTGCCGTATCGCCGATTTCCAATCGGCAGGGCGCCAGCAAGTCCCAGCGGGCTCGGACTGGGAGACGCCCCGCAGAATACAATTCTGCGATACGGCAGAGTGCAACTCTGCGCTACGAGCTTCGTCGTCCATCCCGCGGACCAAGCAGTGATTGTCGATCCATCCGGGAGAAGGAGACCGCACATGGCAAGCCACCTCATTGATTTCATATCCCGATGAGTATTGTTGAGAGCCCAGCCCCAACCAGCGTGCTGCTGGTTTTCCGCGCAGACTACCCGTGGATTGAAGAGAGATAGCCTCCGGTCAACCATCGGGTGATGACCCCAGAACACCGCGAATCGCGTCCAAGAGCGAAGAAGAGGTGATGCCTGAGATCAAGTCAGATCAAAGCCCGCTCGCGGTCCGGGAGGACGCCGGGCGTGAGTCCTTGATCGAGTTGGAGAACCTGGCGCGAGTGATCGGCGCCTCACCGTGAGGTCGCCAGGCAAAGCCGGCGTGGCTGCAACCTACGGTGGGCTGCGTTGCCGCGCAGCCGCTTTTCAGTCGATGCGACGGCGCCGCGTATGTGTTTAGCAGAATCTCTCGACGTCAGAAACGCCAGGTGACGCCGCCGTGGATGCGGTAATCCGCGACGTTCTGGAGGCCGTTGTTGTCGATGCGCAGCGGGACATCGACGCCGGTGTTGGCGCTGAAGCGCTGGCCCCAGGTGAAGCTGATCTGCGGGCCGAGGTACCAGGCTGTCAGGCCCGTGTTGTTGGACTTGCTGCCGAGGAACTCGTCCCGCGCACGAGTCTCGAAGGCCGTGTTTGCCTGCAGGCTGAGCGTGAATTTCCGGTCCAGCCAAATGTAAGCGCCAGGCCCGCCCGAGATCATCAGCTCGTCCCCAAACTTGAAATCCGCTTCCCCTTCCATCCGCCAGTAGTATTGAAACAAACTGCTCCAGAACCAGCGATCCCAGCGCAGGTTCGCTGTCGCGCCGAAGATCGCGTCCAACGAACCGGACCCCGGCGCCAGATCATGCTCGTGGACTCCGCCGAATTCGTGAGCGTGAACGCCGCCGCGAAAGAGGGCGTTGTAAGCGGCCGCTTTGCTGACTTCGTTTTCAATCCGGCTCGAATCTCCGGTGGGAAGTTTCACGCCGCCGAGCAAATTCACGCTGGCGGAGGATTTCATGGAGGATTTGGCCAGCGCGGTCCATCGTCCGATCAGGGAGAGGTCTCCGAGGCCGGACACAGAGCCTTCCTCGGAAGCAACTCCGGTGGGGCGCAATTCGTATCGCTTGAAGCGCCGGTGCACGAGCGGAGCGTTCAGGTTTAAGCCGAAGCGAGAGGAGAAATTGTAGCCGAGGACCACGTGGGTCATGGAGTTGTCCAGATACACTTCGTCCAGGATCGTTCCGCGGGGAATCGCTTCGCCGTGGAATTGCATCGTGCGAAGAGGAGTGAATTGCTCGGACAGCGAGGCCGTGAAACCGGCAAGGGATTCACCCCGGGCATTGGCGGCGCTGGAAATGGCGCACAGATCGCAAGCGTTCGCGCCGGTCGCCGAGAGCCAGAGCCAAGCCGAACAAAGAAGGAGAGCCGGATAAGGACGCGTTCCAGCGAGTCCCCGAAATGGTCGTTTCGACCGCAGAGTAAAGTCAGGGACGGCGCGGAATCTTTCCCTACCGGCTTCACGGGAAGTTTCCAGCCAGTCACGGTTCAACCAGGAGCCGATAAATGCGGGCAGGGGTGGTTCGGGTATCGACGATGATGTAGTGGTTCGCGAACGGAATGGCGGGAAGGACCGCCAGGTTCGACCACCGGGCGGGATTCGAGTTGTTATTCGAGAGCGAGGCCTTCTTTGTGTCCGAGGAGACGAGGTCGAGGTATTGAACAGTGTAGGTCCGATGCGCATTGGTGTTGAAGTGGAGCAGGACTTGGTTGGTGCTGAACAGTTCGATGAGATAAATCTTCGGTTCTTCGGCTCGGATCGGATGGAGCGCCATCGCCAGGAGGAACAACGCGGTGAGGAACGCCGCAGCTCGGACCGCGCCCACTGTGGCGCGCCACCCCGAGTTGGCGAAGGCGAGCATCCCGATACTCATAGTTGATGAACCGCAATCCGGCAACGCTCAAGCTTGACACTTCAGACACTTGTGTATGAGCGGGCAGGAAGGGTCATGTTCCCGGGAAAATTTTCTCCCAGGAAGTTTTCCCATTTGACTATGCCCGCGCGTGCCGTAATTTGCTCGTCAATGGTGCGCCGCCTTTTGCAATTTGCCGTGGTCGCAAGCCTGGTCTTTGTCGTGGGTGTGCATTGGATTCTGCTGCAATCAGTCGCCTGGACCGGCATGATCATCGTGTATTCGCAAACGGCTTCCTTGCGGGAGGCGATCATCAAAACTTTCGACGGCCAGCACCCCTGCCAGTTGTGCAAGGCGGTCCAGGAAGGCCGGGCGGCAGAACAAAAACAACGGCCCCAGCGCAAGCTGAGCGCGAAGGTGGATTTCTTCTGCAACCATGATCCAGTCGTGATCGAGACCCCGCCGCCTTTCCAGCAGCCCATCTCACAATCCGTGCATTTTCCGACCCGGACGGAAGCGCCGCTGGGTCCGCCGCCACGGCTCGCTTAGCCTTCCTACCTGATGGGCTCACCGCTGTGCGCGGTGAGATATAATCCGCTGTCGGCTTTCCTGCCGGGCAGCATTCAACCCTTGAGTTCCGAGCGCACTGGTCGTGTGTTCGGCAGAATATCATGAGACGGCACGCGTGGGGTTTCACGCTGATTGAATTGCTGGTCGTCATCGCTATCATCGCGATTCTGGCGGCAATGTTGCTGCCCGCCTTGAGTCGCGCGAAGGGGCGCGCCAAAGCCGCGCTGTGTTTGAGCAACCTCAAGCAACTGGGGCTGGCCACTTCGATGTATGCCGACGATCACGATGATCGGTTGCCTGCATCATCGCACATGGTGGGCCACATCTCGTGGGTGGCTTCACTGCCTCCCTATTTGAGCTACCAGGTCACGGCCACCAATCTCGGCGCCGCCACGAACATTTACCTCTGCCCGGTCGAGAAGCGCGGCTCGCTCCGCATGTACAGTTACGCGGCCAATGACTTCCTGTTGAAGATGGTCACGTTGCCCGGCAATCCAAATCCAATCGGATTACGGACCCAAGTGCCCGGCCCGTCCGAAACACTTTGGATGACGGAATCTTCGGAGAACCTGCTGAACGAAGATCACTTTCATTTTGCCGGCAGCGTCCAGAATGGAGACGGTTATGGGCCGAACGCGTTTGCCAGCCAGGTGATGGTGCAGCGCCATTCCGGCGGCGCGAACTATTTGTTTTTGGACGGGCACGTCCAGGGCACCAGGTGGGAACAGGTGCGGCCCAGACTCACCCAGCCTGGAGAACGCCTGGTAAATCCCAAAGGGAATCCGTGATGATGCTCAAACTCTGGAAGCGACATTGCCTGAGCCGAAACGACTCGAGTGAAAATGGCGAGCGCGACCGTCTCAGCGGCCCCAGTCGGCGTCGCGCCGACTGGCCGGCTCGCGAACCAGACGCGCTGAATGGTTTGGGCTTAAGGCGCAAGGTGTGTTCGGCGAGACGCCGAACACGGCACGTGCTGTGGTTGGCGATCTGCTGGATGGCCAGCCCGGCGGCGGTTGCACAGCATGCCCACATCTACGCCGGCGCGGTGGGTAAAACTCCAGGCGCGCCGTTGTGGTTTCAAAACGGCCATCTTTGGGACACCAACTCCTACGGCGGTTACGCGCAATCGCCCGCTTGTATTTATTTCGAGGACAATGGTCCCACCGTTTACCCGGGCTTGTATCAGACGGTCACCACGTTCAGTGCGCTGCCGGCGACGATTTTCAAAGGGGGACCAAGTCCCAACGCGGCGTCGCTCGGGACTTTCATCGAGTTGAAATTCGATTCGTTGCAGGGACCCACCGGAGGCGCGCTGACCGTCTGGAATGAAATGGATGATCCGGATCATCCCTCCGCGATACTGACCATTCCGGCCGGCACGACCAATGGCACGAATCGAATCAATCTGAGCGAAGGAGATCCGTTCGATCCCTCGACCGACCCCTACGGACACATTCATGGCCGCCGTTTTACTTTGAGCAAACCGGGGCTTTACACACTGGGGCTGCAACTTGTGGACACTTCGAACAATGGTCCCAACGGCGGCCCGATCCAGAGTCCGTCCGTCGTCACCTATTTTTATCTGCAAGCCGGTTTGTCCCTCAGCAATTATTCCCGGAGCAACCATGTGGCAGTGGCTCGATTCGGCCTGGCCGGACTCAAGGATTATGTGTTTGAGGCCAGCTCGGCCTTGCCGGGAACGAATTGGGTGACGGTTCAAAGCATCGCGGGGACGTCGCACGGCGAACTGCGTTGGGTCCAAGACACCAACGCAACATCGCTAAACCGCTTTTATCGCATTCGCAAGATGACCGATTGAGCGATCTCGCGCCGCAACCAAACCGCCGGCAGATTTTCGGCGCGCTGAACACCAACAATGCAAAAGCAAAACAATGAAAACTAAACACCAACAATGCAAAAGCAAAACAATGAAAACTAAAACTACCAGGCCGAGACCTATCCCGGTTAACGGAATCGTTCCGGCTAAGCCAGCCTTCCGCGCGAAAGTCGCTGGAAGCTTGATGACCTTGGCCGCCTGCCTCCTGACCGCCAACGTCGCCGAAGCGCACCTCACCTACGGCGGGCGCGACTTTGGCGCGTTCTCCGGTCTGACGAACGGCGTCGCGACGATCTTGAACCAGGCGGTGACGGGCAACTACGGCTGGGCCGATGCCGCGGACGGAATTCTTGGCGACAGCCACCGCGCTCGCGCCTTCCGTTTTCGCTTAGACAATCCCGCCTACGTCAGGCTGGCGGTCTCCGCCAATCCCACGGCGACGACGAATTCGCTCGGCGGATTCACGCCGGCTTTCTCTCTCTATTCGGGGCTGGCCGCCGTCGCGCCGTTTGCTCCCAGCCAGACCGCCAATCCTCCGGCTGCCGATCACGATGGCAGCGCCGCTTCCCTCGCCTGGCGGATCTCGTGGGTGAAGCACAACCTCAACCCCAGCGCCACCAGCGAAGATCCCACGGACGGATGCTGGAACGCGCTCGGCGACATGAAAATCGGCGGCGATGGCGACTTGCCGGGCGATTTCTCCCAACTGAGCAGCCTCATTTACAAAGGTTCGGCAGCGTCCACCAGCAGCGGCGGCACCGTGACCGGGAGCTTTGCGCTTCCCGCGGGTGACTACACCATCCTGATCGGAGGGAACGACCCGGCCAATAAGACTTCGAACACCGCTAAGTCACCCCACGGGATTTCTGCGACACTGTCCGTATCTCCCGCACCTTTCGTCAACATTGTGCCGAAAGTGTTCGTCGCCTGGCCGTCCGGCCTCGCCACCAATTGGGTGCTTGAATCCTCAGCGTCCATCACCGCCCCAAGTTGGACCACCTTGACCCGGACGCCAATGACCGTGGACGGACAACGCGGCGTGCTGCTCGACAGTGGGGCGGCTGCGCAATATTTCCGCCTGCGTTCAATTCAGTGACGCGGCCCCGGGAAGGGAATCACGTTGATGGATAGCAGCTCCAGCGTGGAACGGGCCACTGGCCGGTTCTGTCGGACTACAGGCCCGACAGTCGGGCGTCCGTGGGGCACGCCAAATGGTTCGGGTGTTGAACGCACTCGGCTCGGCGGCAAGTTGCCGCCGAGAACGGCCAGGTTGACCATTCCACCCGGATCGACTCAATCGGCCCGGCTTAGCATAGTCCGAACATTGGTTCTCGTGACTCTTGGCTTGGGGACATTCGCGCTCCCAGGGTTAGCCGAAACTCACCTCTTCGCCGGCGCGCTGGGGACGAATCAAAACAACAAACTTTGGTTTAGCAACGGAGCGCTCTTCGATGCCCGTGTGGGCGGCGCTTCGTTGACGCAAATCCTGCGCACGAACGGACTGAACGCGGGTTATTACCGGGGCGACACGCTGACGTTTACCTCGCTTGCTGGAACGACTCCCAACGGCGGCCCCATTCCATGGCACGCCGCGTTCGGCTCGCGGCTCGCGGTCCAGGTGGTCAGCGTCCACGGACCGACTGGGGGCAGCTTCGCTTTTTGGGAGGGCGACGGAGAGAGCGACCTGGGAGTGATCACCTTTAGCGCGCCCGCCGGCACGACGAACGGAACGAATTACCTGGTGATCAGCGAAAACAACGGCGAGCCCGGCGCCGACCCGTACGGCCACATTCATGGCCGGCAGTTCACGACCAGCGCGCCGGGAACTTACCTCGTGGGATTCCGCCTGATCGACATCTCCACCAACGGCGTCGGCGGGGGCCCTATCCACTTGCCCTCCGATGTCTTGCCGCTGCGGTTTCAGGCCGGTTTGTGGATCGAGGGCGTACAAACCTTGACCAACCGGGTCACCGTGTCCTTTCGCAGCCCGCCGGGCATCAGCAATCAACTTGAAGCGAGCGATTCCATCGCCTCGGGGATTTGGAAGCCCGTGGGCGCGCCGTTGCGGGGGAACAACAGTCTTCAGACGTTCACGGACACCAGCGCGCCGGCCGGGAATCGCTTCTATCGAATTCGCCAGCTCAACAACTTGCCTTGATCCGGGGCGAATCAACCTAAGGGTCTGTGCAAAAATAAATTCCGGTTTTGCACAGATCCTAAACTCCGCAGTTGCACCGCAAATAGACGCAGATGAACGCAGATAGTGAGGGGCTTGTGAGAATCGTTGGCCTTCAGACCCCGGTGTGTTTCGTGTGTTTCGTGGGCCCCAACGGCTTTTTCCAGGTTCAACGGTCGATATTCTTCCGGACCCAGCCGGCGTGCATATCCAGATAGAGCTGATTGCGTCCGCCATTGTGAGCCGACCAGCCGCCCGGCGGTGGCGCGCTCGCGCCAACGGTCCACTGGTCCTTGAAGCCGGCCCACCAGTTCTTTTCAAAGAAAGGGCTCATGAGCCATTCCTCGTCGGAAACACTCGAATGCCGCAGGGCCGCGACGCTCTCAACCGTCCGCCCGCGGAGGTAGCGGCTGGCGGACGGATTCGGCTCGGCAAGCTTGTCGCTGATGTAATTCGCCCAGCCGCGTTCGGGGGCGTCGGCGCCATTCTCACGCCACGGGCCGAGAAAATGTTTCTGCCAATGATTCGACCGCGCGACTGGAACCGGCGGACTCAGCCAGATGCGCGTCTCGGGCGCGTAGGCATGGAAGAGCGGCATGAAAGATCCCATCGAATTGTAGCGCTTGCCCGCGCTGTCCACCGGCGGAGTGAGCTGCAACTCCGAGTCCGGGATGAACGGCATCTTTTCGCCGTGGTCGGCGGCGTACATCGACGTGCTGAGGCCGATTTGGTGGAGGTTGGAAAAACAAGTGGATCGCCGGGCCATTCCTTTGGCTTTGGCGACCGCCGGCAGCAGCATGGCGGCAAGGATGCCGATAATGGCCACGACAACCAATAACTCGATCAAGGTAAAGGCAGCGCGGCGGCGGTTCTGTCCGGGCGAGGGAATGCTTCGGAGGGCAATCATACTGGGTGCGGCGTCACGGGATTGTTAACGGGAGCGACGTAACAAAAAAAGAGATGGTGAGAATGCGCGCTGAGGAGAAGGAGTCGGACTAGTGGGAGGCGTCTTTCCGGCGTTGCACGAAAAGGATGGCCGCCGCGAGCGCCAAAAGAAAACAAAGCAGAGAAATCGGCGGCAGGCCGCCGGGCCATTCACTCGGCTTCAGCCATCCGGGAAATCCCAGAGCCATCGCGTGCAGCCCGAGCATCAACGCCGCAAGCCAGCGTCCGGCAAAGAAGGGCTTGCGGGAGAAGAAACCGAGGAACCCGTACAGCCACGCCGCG
>Ga0194131_10004779_pt1 | contig 20096 bp, 18 predicted proteins | sample TA2KigO120mmetaG_FD_148631 | JGI IMG/M metagenome (GOLD analysis project Ga0194131, IMG submission 148631) | Freshwater microbial communities from Lake Tanganyika, Tanzania - TA2015053 Kigoma Offshore 120m | ecosystem: Environmental > Aquatic > Freshwater > Lake | place: Tanzania: Lake... | reverse complement strand
TGGGAAAGTAGAGTTTTTTAAACAAAAAATCGACAGCTTTTAATATGTGCCATTCAACTTTAAAAAACCAAGACGGTTTTACCTTCATTGAAGTGCTTTTAGCTATTACTCTTTTTGTTATTGCCGCTCTTATTGCGGTCGATTTAACCCGAGGCTCCGTCAGAGCAACTCAAGATCTCAAAGATGTAACTGTCGCCACCTGGCTTCTAAAAAAAACCATTACCGAACTGGAGAGCAAAGTTGAATCCGAAGGTTTTGAAAAGGCTTGCGACAAAAAGAAAGAGGGTAAGTTCGACGCCCCCTATGAGCGCTTCACTTGGATCACCAACTGCCATCAAATCGATTTTAAACTCTCACAGAGCGCAGCGGCCCTTACCGGCACCAAAGGGGATTCCGAAAACGAAAAAAGCACTCAAGAAAATCAGCTCCAAAAGATGGTTTTAAATATCGCGGGTGATTATATCAGCAAATCAATGAGAGAAATTCATGCTGAAGTTCACTGGCTTCAAGGAAAAAAGACCAAGAGGAGAGTCGATGTTACCACCCATGTAGCTAGGTATGATCAACCCCTAACCCTTCCGGCCCTAGGACCGACTACAAACTAAAAATGACTATACGGTTAAAACTAAAAACTGGGTTTACTCTGTTGGAAGTGCTGCTTTCAATGGCCCTCTTTAGTATTATTGCATTAACAACCATTAAGCAGATAACTCTCATCCGAAACACAAAAGACACTGCCTTCAAAGATGTTGACCTCTACTCCAATTCAAGGGCTGCGCTTATCGCGATGGAATCGGACATCCATCAGGCTTTTCATGTCCTTCGACCCGATCTTGGAGAAGATGCCCAACAGGCACTAACCAACAACGCCACCGTAGCACACACTCTTTTCGATGGCCGCAAGGCTGAGCTCATCTTCACTTCTCTTTCGCATAGAAATTACTTTGCAGGAAAACGAGAAAGCGAACAAACTGAGATTTCCTACTTTCTACAGTCAAATCGAAAAAGCAACTATAGCACACTGATGAAAAGAGAAGCCTCACGGATCGATGACAACCTCTATGAAGGTGGCGAAATTTACACACTCCTTGAAAATGTGCTCTCCTTGGAATTTCAATACTTCGACACCAAGACACAGAAATGGCAAGACGTCTGGAATTCGGATGGTGGCGCATTTCGAGATAGATTTCCGAGTAGCATCAAAATTAAACTTGAGATCGCTGGAGGGAAAAGCAAACCGCTCACAGTCGAAACACAATTTAAAGTTTCATTCCCTAACAATGAACCGCTTTTGGTGACATTTTGATTAGCTTAAACACAACAAAAACATCTCGAGCCCCAAACAACAAAGGGGTAGCCCTGCTAACGGTTTTAGTTTCAATCTTAATCATGAGCCTGTTGACTATAGAGTTCCAATACAGCGTAGCGATTGAGCGAAAACTGGCTTACAGTGATTTGAATCAACTTCAAGCTCACTATTTAGGAAAATCAGGGGCGCGTTTCGGATTGCTAAGGCTAGCTCTCTTTTCAAGAGCCAACAAAGACAAAAACCTAGAAGCAGCAAAACCATTTTTGGCCTCGATCTGGAATTTACCTTTACCTCCTTTTCCTCCCGCCAAGTCTACTTTAAACAAGCTTACCAAAAGTGATAAAGATGCGGCCGAGAAAGTCATAGAAGAGACTAAGATCAGCGCTGGTCAATTTTCTCACGCAATCAGCAACGAATCGGCCAAGATAAACTTAAACTTCCTTATAGTACCGAAAGAAAAACGAACTTCAGAAAATCTGACGATCAATTTCGCTAGCAGCAACCCGGCAAACTCTCTCTTTGAGCATGTGGCTCGACTTTTGTATAATTCAATTACGGAAATCATAAAAAAGTCGGACAATCCGTTTGATGAGTTTGGTAACATTCGGGCCGAAGAAGTTGTTTTTGACATTATGGACTGGGTAAATCCAAACGGAGTATCCTTTGGTTCCTCAAACAAAGACTCCTTCTATGAACAGCAACAGCCACCATACAAAGCGAAAAGAGGCAGATTTTTTACTCTTGAGGAGTTAAAGTTGGTTCGATCAGTTGAAGAAAATCTTTATCGAAAATTGAAACCTCAAGTCACAGTCTATTCTTACGATGGTAAAATCAACTTAAATGATGCATCTAAGGATGTTTTAAAAGCCCTATATCCCGAATTTTCTGAGGACGATCTCACCAAAATCCAAGAAGAGAAAAACCGTCTAGGGAACTGGGCAAGCGAAGATGCCTTTGTCACTTATGTCACAAAAACTTTAGGTCGAAGCGGCTTCTCAGATGTTTATAGAGATAAAAAGGACTATCCATTCACTGTAAATAGCTTAAGCTTTATTGTTGAATCCATCGGTAGCATTCCGAAGAGTAAAATTAATATACAGAAAAAAATTCGCGTAGCAGTCGCGTTAACTACCTCAAGCGGGTCAGCAAAGAAATCAACAGCAACAAACCCCCAAGACTGTGAAAAGGATCCTGAGTTTTTCTGGTACTTTGCAGCGATTGCCTGTTTTGCCCGACCCACGACTGAACAAGATTGCCAGAATAATTTAGTTGGGCAATGGGTTCAGGAGAACGGAAAGTTTGGATGTCGACTCAACAACCAGGGCACTATATTTCCGGCTGCGGCCAATAAGCCTGCTGAACCCAATGCCCTTAAAATACTTTATTGGATGGAAACCTAAAAGGAAACACTATGCGAATCTTAGCCATCGAATTAGGAGGAAGAAGTATAAAAGCAGTCGAAATCGAATCCAGGTTTCGGCGGTTTGATGTTCTAGACTTTCACGAAGTCAAACTTCCTCTAAAAATTACAAATTCAACTGCCCTTTACAAAGAAGGGATAGAGGAAATCCTAGCTAAACTGCCGAGCCATCCTGAGAAAATTGTAATTTCTTTACCTTCACCTAGTATTTCAATGCGGTTTCTTAACATCCCGGTCAAGCAAAGAAAAAAAGTGGAGCAGATGTATCGGTTCGAGCTCGAAGATTCTCTACCTTTCAAAATTGACGATACCCTCATCGAGCACGCAATTTATCCAATGAAAGATTCTAGCCTTATTTTCGCCGCAATCGCACCTATCCGATTTATTTCCAGCTATTTAGATTTTCTAAAATCTCTAGGTCTCGATCCCGATTGGTTAACTTTCGATGGAATGGGCTCTATCAATCTGTTCTGCGCAGCAAGCGCACAGGCCGAAACAACTCAAGTCGGCCCGAAACTACTTCTTGACATCGGCCACAATAAAACAACTTTATCTGTCATCAACGAAGGCAGAATTGAGGCGTTCAGAAGCTTTAGTTGGGGTGGCTTTGCTATCACCCAAAACATCGCACTCAATACAGGACTGCCTCTTGAACATGCTGAGCAAGAGCAACAGAGACTGGATTTAAGCAAACTCCTAGGGGGTTCTGCCGTCGATGAAATGACCGATTCAGCCCAGCAGGCGATCAATCTCCTCATAACTGAGGTAAACCACAGCCTGATCGCTTACCGAAATCAAACCAAGAATTCTATCGCTTCTATTCATTTAGTGGGTGGAACCTCCCTCATGAAGGGATTGCCCGACCTTCTATCCTCCCGTTTAGGTCAAATTCCATGTTCCGTCTTTAATCCCTCAGACCTCTTTCCGATTAAAGAAGAATTACGCTCAAATGTTGAACTCTCTAAATTTGCTGAGGTTTGGGGTAGGGGGAATGTTTTTTCCCGAAAATCCCCACTCCTCTTTAACTTTCGAAGAAACACTTTCGGGAAATACACCTCCCTTGACGAGATCTCTGGGCTTCTCAAAAACGCAAATATTATTAAGCTCGCTCAATACGGTGCCACACTGGTTTTTATCCTTTTAATTCACGTCACGGCCAGCTCCTATTTTGCAGAACAAGAAAGTTTAAAAGCCAATGAAGAGTTAAAGAAAGTTTTTCAGGATACGTTTAAAAACGCTCCGAAATCTTTAAAAAACACTTTACTCTCAAACCCTGAAAAACTGAAAGATTACATCGACCAAAAGAACAAAGAAATGGAACAGAAACTCAAAATGGTTTCAAAGTCCAGAGAATCAATAATTTCGCTTTTAAAAAACATCACCAGATGTTTTCCCGAAACAGTAAAAGTCGATATCAACAAGCTCGAAATAAATGATCGAAATTTAATAATGGAGGGAGTCCTCTACCAGGGAGAGCTTAATTTGGTCACAGACGCATTAAAAAAATTACCCGCGCTTACGGAGATCGGCGTGACCCAAGAAGGACAAAGATTCAGTTTTAAAGGTAAAGTTACAGGGAGATAGGACATGGAAGACTCAAGTAAAATTAAAACCTGGATAAGCGAGAAGGCACCTTCATTAGCTATCCTGTACAAAAATAAATATGTTGGCATGGTCTACGATCGTTTTGCTAGCCTTCCCCCAAAAAAACAAAAACAGGTCGTTTTATATTCGTTCGGATCCGTCATTGCCTTGGTTTTGATCTACTTAGTTAGCTCCTACTTTTCTCTGTGGTCTCTATCATCTGCTACACGAAACATTTATTCGATGAACAACATGATCCTAGAGTATCAAAAACATCGCAGAGATCGAAGCGAAGAGTTAACACTTCTTATGCGAAACGCACCATTGGCAGCACCAGGACAGCTTAGGCAAGTGCTTTTACAGGCCGCTGGAGTTAATGGCATCTCTCCCAGAATGATTCAAATCGAAGAACGAGGTGAAGCAGGAGTGGGAGGGGACCCTAAAAAGAAAGAAGTTCGAATCAAAGAAAGTGCGGTTTCACTGCAAAAGGTTAATTTGTCACAAGCTATCAATTATCTAAAAACAATTGAATATGGGAACTACAACCTGATTGTTTCCTCGATTAAGATAACCAATGATGACAAACTCCGCGGCTACCTTAATGTAGATATCTCAATCATGGCTCATCTTTTTGAAAACGACGAGGGCTAACCATGAAAAAGCAAACCGGGCTTAAAATTCTAGGACTAGCCCTATTTTTTGTCGTCATGCTATTCGTCTTTTTCCCCATCGATAATCTCAAGGGCTATATATTTGAGCGGGTTTATAAGGAAAGCGGAGTTCTTCTTCGTTCCGACTCTATTTATTTCTCTACTCTCGGATTGCCGGGAATTGGAATGAAGAATGTTAATGTGACTATCCCGATTGGAGATCAGGAGATTGATCTCTGGAGTGAAAGGGTAACTCTCCGCACCGCCATCACAGGATTTTTCCCCCCATTACCCGGAGTTTCCCTAAAAATATCCGACCTAAAAAATGGTGGCGATATTTACACAAAAATAGGGAAGGGCGGCAGCTCGATTTCTTTTTACTTGGAAGGAAAAAAAATTAACCTAGAACAAATTGGTTCAAAAAGCGCGCCCCCGCTAAAAGGAACACTTAATATTAACTCAGATATCTTACTTAATGAGACCGATGTTTCTCAATCAGCCGGTTATTTCAAAATTGACGTTGAAAACATGTTTCTCAATCAGCAAAACATCAGTCCGCCCGACCCATCTATGGCGGCATTTAGTTTTATTATTCCTGCCATGAAAATAGGCAAACTCAAGGGACTACTGAAAATGAAGAATGGTTTACTAGAGATATCACAATTTAAATTTGGTGAGGACTCAAGCGCAGATTTCAAAGGATCCGTTAACGGAGAGTTCAAAGTTGAAAAATCATTTGAACAAAGTGCAATGACTATCGCTTTAAGACTACAGCTATCCCAACGGATCTTAGAAAATCCCGAAGCAAAAACTTTTGTTACCTTTCTCAGCAGCTATCAAACCTCACCGGGCGAATACGGCCTTAAATGGAACGCTACCGTTCAAGATTTTACAAATTTTTCGATCAAAGCCATTCCGGAAAAACTTAATCCTTAATGCCAGACTTAAAATCAATTTTCGATGTTTCATATCGTTTTCTAAGCCTCAGTACTCCTCTGTTGAATGGGATACCTAATCTTCCATCTAAAAACCGCAACAAAGAACAGCATCCATACGGTCCACAAAATAACATGTTCAAAATTGAACTTCCCCTCAGATATCAATGTCTTCAAATCGAAAATGAAATCGCCAACGGGCGGTAGTTTTTCATAAGTCCAAACCAACCAGCCTTTAGAGGATACCTTTGTTAATTCTGTATTTTCCGAAAACAATCGAGCAATGGCACCTAGGATCTGCAAAACAAAAAGAAAGCAGCCCCCAATAAAGAAAGTTGCTACTTGGCCAAAACTTAAGGAGCTAACCGCCAAACCCAGCATGACCACTTCAAATGATATAAGCTCAAAGACAAAAGTCTTTGCAAGAATCGTCCAAGAAAATTCTGGACTACTCAAGGTGGTTGGACCAAAAACAAATACGTAGGAAACCACCATCACAAAAATATTGATGGCTAGAAGTAGAGCACAACAAAATAAATAGCAAAGAGGAAAGTGATATTTTGAAATGGGAATCATATGAGTCAAAATGCTCCGTTCTCCTCGGTGAGCATAAGGAGCCATCCAAATTCCGTAAACAGTTGCGATGCTAAGCCCAGTAAACAATTGTAAAAACAGAGCTGCGTACATTTCTTGCTTGGGTCCCAGTACTGAAATCACTCCCTGAATGGAGACCGTTAAATGATTAACAAACTTTAACCCCGCTACATGAACCAACGTCGAAAAGATCAAAATCAAAAAGATCATGCGAGATCTAAAAATGTATCGGCAATTCCCTATTATCAGATTAATCACGATTAGTTCCCTCCCACATTGGCGGCAAAGGCCTTTTCAACACTTCCGTAAGTCTCGACTAGAGCAGGTATCGGGCCCTTCATTACAACTTTTCCTTTGTGCATCATGACTACATCGGTACAGCTGTTTTCTAGTTCAGATAAAATATGGGAGCTATAAAGAATACTGGCACCTGATCTTCTTGATTCCACAACTCTCTCTCTAAGTTTCTGAATCATAATTGGATCAAGCCCATTCAACGGTTCATCTAGAATAATTAAGTCCGGTTTTCCCAAGAAGGCTTGTGACAGAACTAATCTTCTTCTCATTCCTTTTGAGTATTTTCTTATGGGTTTATTTGGGTCTAACTCGAACCAACTCAACAAACTCTCAATACTGTGTTCGCTAGATTCTTGAGCTTTTATTTTAAATTTTGATAAAAATGTTAAATACTCTTTTGCGGTTAGATATTCCGGTGGAGTCGCTTCTTCGGGAGCAAATCCAATCCTTGCTAACAATTTAGGAGTCATTTTGGACTCTTCAAAAATCGTAATTTTCCCTTCACTAACTCCTAACATCCCGAGAATTGCTCTAATTGAGGTTGTCTTTCCTGCCCCATTGGCACCAATCAGCCCCAGGGCCATACCTGGAATTAAGTCAAATGAGACCGTTTCAATAGCTTTTGTAAATCCGTATTTTACGGTTACTTTATCTAGATGAAGAATGGATTGAACTAATGTGGCGGAAGGATTCATTTTCAGGCTCTTTCTTAATTAAAGTTTTAAGGGTATACCAACTTGGTGATTGCGCCTAGAGCAAACAATTTAAGATGCGGTTTAGATGTTGGCGGAACCCAAATAAAAGCTGTATTAGTTGATAGCAACGACGAGATTGTCTCTGAATTTTCCTCTCCCTCTCAAGCTCATCTTGGACCCGAAAAAGTACGAGATTCACTTTTATCCCTTTTAGAAACTATTTACCATTCAGGCTATAAATTTAATGCCGTCGGTATTGGCTGCGCCGGTTCTGTGGATTCAGAGAAAGGCATTGTCCGAAATTCTCCTAATTTTTCCAACTGGAAAGATATTAACTTGAGACTTTGGATTGAAGAGGCAACCGATAAATCCGTAATCGTTGATAATGATGCTAACTGTGCCGCTCTCGCTGAATGGAAACTTGGCAAGGGGAGGGGCTTTAAAAATGTGGTTCTCTTAACACTTGGAACGGGAATCGGAGGGGGCCTTATACTTAACAACGGTATTTACCGCGGTTCAACGGGTACCGGGGGTGAGCTGGGCCACTTTTCAATTTACTCTGATGGAGTCCCTTGTCCTTGTGGAAATATAGGTTGTTTTGAGCGTTACTGCTCGGCCAGCGCCTTAAAAACCAGGGTCCCCGAATTTTCGGCAAAAGACATTTTTAAAAACGTTACTATCCATGACAAATGCCAAATAGCGGTCAAAGAGTTTATTAGAAATCTTCAAACTGGTTTAGTTAGTTTGGCCAATATTTTTGACCCCGATATTATTTTATTAGGGGGGGCTGTCAGCGAAGGACTTGTTCCCTACATAAGCGAGATTCGAGAGGTGGTCAAAGGGCGTTGTTTTCCGGCCATTGGTGCTCATCTGAAAGTTGATTTCACTCACTTTTCAAACAATAGCGGTGCCGTTGGAGCTGCGTTATTACACGCCATTGATTAGTTTTTTCTATTTAATCAATTTTAAGCATCTTTCCCATCGAATTTTTTTCAAATTATTCCAAGCACCAACTTGATCTAAGGACAGCCAAATTAAGTTAGCTTTACCCTTAATGTTTTCCTTAGGAACTAAACCCCAACTTCGACTATCTGAAGATTCATCACGGTTATCTCCCATTACAAAAAATTGACTTAGTGGAATAACTTGATCAATATCTCGCCCTTCATGCCCTACAGGTGTGAGTGAGCTCTGGCGAATAAAATATTCAGTATTACCCAACCTCTCCCTAAAATAAAGGCTGCTTGGATCAGCGTCCCCTTTTAAATCGGGCGGTAATTTTTCCGGATCAACTTCATCTTTTGAAATTAGTCGGTCATTGATGAAAATATTTCTCCCCTTAATAAGAAGTCTATCCCCGGGAAGCCCCACCACCCGTTTTACATAATATAAGGATTCATCTCTGGGCCAAAGAAATACAACCACATCTCCCCTTTTTGGTTCATTAAAGGATAGAAATTGGATTTTGGTAAAAGGGACTGCCAGACTATAGGAAAACTTTGATACAAAAATATGATCCCCAACTTTGAGAGTTGGAACCATACTCCCCGAGGGAATTCTGAAGGGTTCCACAACAAATGAACGCAAAAACACTACAACTAAGAGGCAGTAAAATATTGCTTTGATAATGTCTTTTTGTGCCCGGTCATTCGTCGGCCCAACATTTGATTCTCCAGAAGCCGACGATACAGGTTCCTTTGTCATGGATTTGTTAACTTTAGCAAAAAAAAACCCAGACAGCTATTGACTAACTGTCTGGGCAAATTAAATGGGGCATCGTGCTACTTTCCCAGGAAGTTTCCCTCCAAGTATCATCGCCGATGAGCGGCTTAACTTCTGTGTTCGGAATGGGAACAGGTGCTTCCCGCTCTCTATAAACACCCCAAATCGATTCCTTTAAACAAAATCTCTTTTATTTATAGGAGTCGATGCGACGATTGATTCCGTAGCAACTTATATAAAATAGTTACGACGAAATCAATGTCGCAATGACTTTTTTTCGACAATGCATAGGGTTTAAATGCGTGAACTCTCTTAGGACAGAATAATGATAATGATAAGTTAAGCCTCACGGCCAATTAGTACTGGTAAGCTTAACGCATTACTGCGCTTACACATCCAGCCTATCAATCTCGTAGTCTACGAGCGGCCTACAGGAGACCGAAGTCTCAGGGATATCTATTCTTGAGGTTGGCTTCCCACTTAGATTCTTTCAGCGGTTATCCATTCCAGACTTAGCTACCCAGCAATGCCCCTGGCGGAACAACTGGAACACCAGCGGTCTGTCCATCCCGGTCCTCTCGTACTAAGGACAGATCCTCTCAAATATCCTACGCCCACAGAAGATAGGGACCGAACTGTCTCACGACGTTCTAAACCCAGCTCGCGTACCACTTTAATCGGCGAACAGCCGAACCCTTGGGACCTACTACAGCCCCAGGATGTGATGAGCCGACATCGAGGTGCCAAACCTCCTCGTCGATGTGAACTCTTGGAGGAGATCAGCCTGTTATCCCCAGAGTACCTTTTATCCGATGAGCGATGGCCCTTCCATACGGGACCACCGGATCACTAGTACCTGCTTTCGCACCTGCTCGAGATGTCTCTCTCGCAGTCAAGCTCCCTTATGCACTTGCACTCTACGGTTGGTTTCCAATCAACCTGAGGGAACCTTTGTACGCCTCCGTTACAATTTGGGAGGCGACCGCCCCAGTCAAACTGCCCACCAGACACTGTTCCTGAGCCGGATCACGGCTCTAGGTTAGAATCCCAAACACGCAAGGGTGGTATTTCAAGGACAGCTCCACAAAAGCTAGCGCCTCTGCTTCAAAGCTTCCCACCTATCCTACACATGCGAATCCGAGATTCAATGCCAAGTTACAGTAAAGGTTCATGGGGTCTTTCCGTCTTTCTGCGGGTAGACTGTATCATCACAGCCTGTCCAGTTTCGCCGAGCCTCTGGTTGAGACAGTGGGGAAGTCGTTACGCCATTCGTGCAGGTCGGAACTTACCCGACAAGGAATTTCGCTACCTTAGGACCGTTATAGTTACGGCCGCCGTTTACTGGGGCTTCAGATCAAGGCTTCACCTAACGGTTGACCTCTCCCTTTAACCTTCCAGCACCGGGCAGGCGTCAGACCCTATACGTCGTCTTGCGACTTTGCAGAGCCCTGTGTTTTTAGTAAACAGTCGCTACCCCCTGCTCTCTGCGACCCTGTTCTGCTTCCGCTGTTAACGGTTACATACTAAGGGCACACCTTCTTCCGAAGTTACGGTGTCAATTTGCTGAGTTCCTTAACCAGAGTTCTCTCGAGCGCCTTAGGTTTCTCACCTTACCCACCTGAGTTGGTTTACAGTACGGGCACATTAAACATTGCTACGAGGCTTTTCTTGGAAGTCTAGGATTTGTCACTTGAAGAAAACCGAAGTAGTCTTCTCGTCCTGGTTCTCGGGCATATGTGCTGCGGATTTTCCAACAGCACACCCTACGACCTATCAAGTCCGATCCACATGGACTCTGACATACCTTACTCCGTCCCCCCTTCGCTGATTAATGTGGCGCAGGAATGTTGACCTGCTTGCCATCGCCTACGCATTTCTGCCTCGGCTTAGGACCCGGCTAACCCTGGGAGGATTACCCTTGCCCAGGAACCCTTGGGTTTCCGGCGGACGGGTTTTTCACCCGTCTTATCGCTACTCGTGCCAGCATATTCACTTCTATTTCGTCCATCAGTGCTTTCGCTCTAACTTCGTCCTACAATAGAACGCTCCCTTACCGCTGATATTTACATATCAACCCGTAGCTTCGGTATTGAACTTTAGCCCCGTTAAATTTTCGGCGCATGTTCGCTTGACCAGTGAGCTATTACGCTTTCTTTAAAGGATGGCTGCTTCTAAGCCAACCTCCTGGCTGTCTATGCACTCACACAACCTTTCCCACTTAGTTCAAATTTTGGGACCTTAGCTGACGGTCTGGGCTGTTTCCCTCTCGAATATGAAGTTTATCCCACATCTTCTGCTTCCCGAGGTCCAATAGAAAGGAATTCGGAGTTTGATTGGGTTTGGTAGTCTTGTAGGACCCCTAGCCCATTCAGTGCTCTACCTCCTGCTATCATTTCTCGAGACTCTACCTAAATAGATTTCAGGGAGAACCAGCTATCTGCAGGTTTGATTAGCCTTTCACTCCTAGACACAACTCATCCGTGTTTTTTTCAACAAACGTCGGTTCGGACCTCCATAGGATATTACTCCTACTTCATCCTGGTCATATCTAGCTCACGCTGCTTTCGGGTCTACTCCATGCAACTAATCGCCCATTTAAGACTCGCTTTCGCTACGGCTACAGCTCCATCGCTTTAACCTCGCTACATAGAGTAAGTCGCTGGCTCATTATACAAAAGGTACGCCGTCAGGCGTGTTCCGAAGAACATAGCCCTTCGACTGTTTGTAAGCTTACGGTTGCAGATTCTATTTCACTCCCCTTATCGGGGTTCTTTTCACCTTTCCCTCGCGGTACTTGTACGCTATCGGTTACTGAGTAGTATTTAGCCTTGGAAGATGGTCCTCCCGGATTCCCACAAGATTTCTCGTGTCTCGTGGTACTTGGTGGCCTCTCAAGAGAAAAAAACTTTCGCTCACCGGACTATCACCGTCTTTGGTCTGACTTTCCAGACAGTTAAGCTCAGTTTTTCTTTTGTAACTCTTTGATATATCAGTAGCTATATCTGAAAGGCACCGCTACCCCGCACATACAACGCCTACCAGCTATAAGTAAGTGCGGTTTGGGCTATTCCCCGTTCGCTCGCCACTACTAGGAGAATCTCTATTTGATTTCTTTTCCTAAAGGTACTTAGATGTTTCAGTTCCCTTTGTTCACAATTTAAACCTATGTATTCAGTTTAACTTATTAGAGGTTTACTCTAATGGGTTTTCCCATTCGGAAATCTCCGGATCACAGCCTGTTTAGCGGCTCCCCGAAGCTTAATGCAGCTTACCACATCCTTCATCGTCTCTCAGTACCAGGGCATTCACCGTAAGCTCTTAGTAGCTTAACATTGTTAACCATTAATTCACTCTAAGAGAATTTTTACCAGTTTAAGAAACTGGACATTTTTTAACCCTATGCAATTGTCAAAGACCAACAAGAACCCTCTCAGCAAGAGAGAACTTGATAAAACTTCTGGTGGGCCCAGGAAGAGTTGAACTTCCGACCTCACGCTTATCAGGCGTGCGCTCTAACCACCTGAGCTATAGGCCCTTATTGGGTCCTACGGCCCTCTTTTTCCACTGTTAGAACCCACAAACTTTTCAAAAGAACACGACCCCTAAAGAGTCTCTCAAAACTAAACAGCAGCAACATAAAATTAAGTACGACCATTGACCATTAGTTTCATCTTTAAATAACTAACGTCATTAAAAATTACTCCTAAGAAAGGAGGTGATCCAGCCGCAGGTTCCCCTACGGCTACCTTGTTACGACTTCACCCCAATCATCGACCAAACCTTGGGCGCCTCCCTCCTTGCGGTTAGGACAGCGACTTCTGGTGCAATTGACTTTCGTGGTGTGACGGGCGGTGTGTACAAGGCCCGGGAACGTATTCACCGCGGCGTTCTGATCCGCGATTACTAGCGATTCCAGCTTCATGAAGTCGAGTTGCAGACTTCAATCCGAACTGAGACCGGCTTTCTGAGATTAGCTCCCCCTCGCGGGTTGGCTTCCCTTTGTACCGGCCATTGTAGCACGTGTGTAGCCCTGGATATAAAGGCCATGAGGACTTGACGTCATCCCCGCCTTCCTCCGGTTTAACACCGGCAGTCTCCATAGAGTGCCCAACTGAATGATGGCAACTAGGGATAAGGGTTGCGCTCGTTAAGGGACTTAACCCGACATCTCACGATACGAGCTGACGACAGCCATGCAGCACCTGTCTCCTAGCCCCCGAAGGGGAAACCGTATCTCTACGGCTGTCTAGGGATGTCAAACCCAGGTAAGGTTCTTCGCGTTGCATCGAATTAAACCACATGCTCCACCGCTTGTGCGGGCCCCCGTCAATTCCTTTGAGTTTTAACCTTGCGGCCGTACTTCCCAGGCGGGGTACTTAATGCGTTAGCTTCGGCACTGTAGGGGTCAATTCCCACAACACCTAGTACCCATCGTTTACGGCGTGGACTACCAGGGTATCTAATCCTGTTTGCTACCCACGCTTTCGCGTCTCAGCGTCAAGAACGGCCCAGAAGGCCGCCTTCGCCACCGGTATTCCTCCAAATATCTACGAATTTCACCTCTACACTTGGAATTCCACCTTCCTCTACCGTCTTCTAGTTTATTAGTTTCGAATGCACTTCCTCGGTTGAGCCCAGGGATTTCACAATCGACTTAATAAACAGCCTACACGCGCTTTACGCCCAATGATTCCGAACAACGCTAGCACCCTACGTATTACCGCGGCTGCTGGCACGTAGTTAGCCGGTGCTTCCTTTAAAGGTACCGTCAAGCACTATGGATATTAGCCATAATGTTTTTCTTCCCTTCCGACAGGGCTTTACAACCCGAAGGCCTTCGTCACCCACGCGGCGTCGCTGCGTCAGAGTTTCCTCCATTGCGCAATATTCCCTACTGCTGCCTCCCGTAGGAGTCTGGACCGTGTCTCAGTTCCAGTGTGGCTGATCAACCTCTCAGATCAGCTAACCATCATAGCTTTGGTAGGCCGTTACCCTACCAACAGGCTAATGGTGCATAGGCCCATCCTTAAGTAATAGCTTATAAATAGAGGCCATCTTTAACCCCTGTGACATGTGTCACTGTGGTCTCATTCGGTATTAGCCCTCCTTTCGGAAGGTTATCCCCATCTTAAGGGTAGGTTACCTATGTATTACTCACCCGTCTGCCACTTTACTCATGTATTGCTACACTTTCTCGTTCGACTTGCATGTATTAGGCACGCCGCCAGCGTTCGTTCTGAGCCAGGATCAAACTCTTCAGTTAAAGTTTGTTAGAAAGCAAGCTTCCTAACTTAAGACTTTTTCTGAAGCGAAACCTTCTGGTTTCGTTCAAATGAATTTCATATGTGGCCCGTACTTTAATTTTTGGCGTCACTGCTATTTAGTTTTCAAAGACCAACTTCTGGAGACCCAGGGTTTTATGTTTCCTGGGTTTCAGTGTCAACTACTTTTTTTGGACTTTCTTACGGCTGTTTTACCGGGGAAAGCTTGAAGAATAAGTAGGGAACAACAACAGCAAGGCGTAATCTATTTATTTCTGGGCAAAAGGCAAGAAGAGAAATTAAAATAAATCACTATTTTGAAAATAGAGAGAGAAGGGGTTAATTTACACCTATGAATAACTATTTAATTATCGGCGGCGGGGTAACCGGGGTTTTACTAGCCAATGTCTTGGAAAGAAGGGGAATTGCCTTTAGTGGGCTTGAAAAAACCAGACAACTTGGCAACGGATTTAGTTTCGGCCAAGTTCGACTCTATCAAGACAAATCCGTGGGGATTCTGAAAGGCTTGGGGCACAATATCGAGTGGATAAAAATCGACGAACAAGCGCGAGAGAGAAAAAAGGGAGAGTGGGTGGCCGCACAGAGCGATTTTATCGACGAAGAAAAAGCGTTTTTGGGTGCACCTTATTATTGTCCAACTCAAAGTCTACACCCAATGATGGAATCGGCTAGCGAATCGGTGAAGCCTCAGTTTTCAACTGATAAAACTGTGGAACAAATTGATTTGGAAAAAAAAATTGTGACTTGCAGTGATGGCAGCGAACATTCTTATGAGCGTCTAGCTTGGTGTTCAGATCTTAATGGACTGTTGAAGGCCGTGAATCGCGCCTCTAAGTCTCTCACGAAAAAAACGAAAAGAAACGACGACTTCCAAGGCGCTGTTCACCTAGAGATGGAAGTCCGAGAAACAATTTTCGAGTTTAAAAACACAGTGGTTTTTCCCTTCCGATACAAAGACTACAAGTTGCGCGCTCTGGGAATCAATAAATTGCAAGGACACGACGATAATCCAATTAAATGCATCCATTGGATTGTCTTTATCGAACGGGAACTTACCGAAGACAGAGAAGAAGTTGCCAAAGTAATTCGAGCACTTAAACGAGAACTCACCAAAGAATTTGAAGGCTTAAAAAGCCTCGTAATTAAAGAGAAAATCGTATTTTATCCGAAACTTGAGTCTTACACTCCCCTAGAAGCAAAGAGATTAGAGCTATTCCCGGATGTATTTTACGTTGGACCCGAGGTCCAACTCACCGACAGCACCGTACAAAACTCCCCTCTAGACCTTACCCTTGAAAACTGTCAACGTTTTCAGGAGATCGTTTAAGAGGTTGAATCCCTGCGGATTACCAGGTAGTACTTAGGCGTAAAGATTTGTCTATCTGCCGAACACTGGTAAGTGTACGTGAGAGAGGGTAAAATGGAGGAACTAACAAAACTCGATTCCATCCCCAACTTGTTCGATTACTTCGACTACCGAGAATACCTACAAGATTACTATGGTTTTCATAAAAAGCGTAATTCGGCTTACAGTTATCGCCTTTTTGCTCGCAAAGCTAAATTAGGATCACCTAATTATTTAAAGTTGGTTGTCGACGGTAAACGACGAATCACCGACCGAACTCTCTTTCAGTTTTCGAGAGGTTTGGGCCTCAGCAAAGATGAAGAAAAATATTTTCGTGAACTGGTCATGTATCAAGAGGTTTCAGATCCCGACAGTAAAGAGATTCACCTTAGAGCCCTACTAAAATATCAGGAAAAACAAAGAACTGCTGTTCCTCTGAAAGCAGAACGAATTAAGTTTCTACTAGATTGGCATCATAGTGTCGTAAGGGAGCTTGTTAATCTAATTGATTTCTCAGAAAGCCCTAAGTGGATTTCTCAAAGACTTGGGGGAAAAATTTCCGAAGAGCAGGCAAAGGAAAGTCTAGAACTCTTACAACGTCTTGGCATCTTACTCAAGAATAAGGACGGCAAACTAGAGCAAAAAGAGCCCTTGCTCACAAGCTCGGATGAGGTTCCCTCGCATGTGTTGAGAAGTCTTCACAGAACTTTCTTGAGAAAAATTATTAATTCGATCTTTTCGATACCCCTAGAGAAGCGAGAGTTGTCCGGTTTGTTAATCTCGGTGCCCAACAAAAGATTGAAAGAGCTCAAAGAAGAAATTAAGGAGTTTAGAAAAAAACTAAATCGCAAATACGGGTTAGATAAAAACACCGATGAAGTTTACTATATAGGTCTGTATGCGTTCCCGGTAACCCAAGGAGCCAAAAAGAATGAAAACTAGTCCGAAAAGCATTTTACCCAACCTTTGTTTCCTGGCGATTTTAATCTACTCGGCAACAGCCCACCCGGGATTTGAAATAGGCAACGGTAAAAAAACAGTGAAAAACACTCCAGGCAACTATGAAATCATCATTCCAGACAAACTGGAAGTGGGCTTTTCAAACAAATTTACTGAATTAATCGCTCCCCTTTTCGAAGGAACGCCCAGAGCTAAACTTCAAATCAACATTGTTAAAAACGAACTTGTGGGAAGTTTGTCTGACCTTATTAATAATCTTCCCGTAGATAATAGGTGGACAAAAGTCAGTCTAGCCGGTTTCGATGGGATTAGAAACGAAGTCGTTCTGCCAAATAAAGTTCATCAAATTGAATACAGCTTGTTTTTTAAAGAGTTTGAACTGCTAGTAATCAATATTGAGGGGGTGCCAGGTTACTCCTCCAAATCTAATTTTGAAATGCTCCAAAGAGCGCTAGACACTCTAAAAATTAAAACGAAATAAAAAAGCACCACCCTCAGAATCCTGAGAGCGGTGCTTTAAAAATAATGCTTGATAGGTAATTATTCTTTAACCACCCAAACTTTGGTATTCGCAATAACGTCTTCAAAAACGCGAATAGGTACAGTGTAAACTCCTAAAGCTTTAATCGGTTCAGTTAAAAGAATATCTTTTCTATCAATGGTGAAACCCTCATTGCTGAAGGCTTTTTCGATATCTTGATTCGTAACGGAACCGAAAAGCTTATCATTTTCACCCACTTTTTTAGCTATGGAGCAAGAGATCTTCTCAAGCTTAGCCTTAACAGTCTCAGATTCCTTAACTCGCTTTGCGCGTTTGGATTCCATTAATCTTTTTTGATGCTCGAACTCTTTCAAATTGCTTCCAGTCGCAGGAAGCGCCAGGTTTCTCGGTAAAAGATAGTTTCTTGCATATCCGGGCGCCACATTCACAATGGTTCCGGCCGTACCAAGATTACTCATATCCTCTCGTAATATTACTTTCATGTTTGTTCCTCCAAATTTGTTCTTAGAATCTGTGGGGAGACCCTATTTTTTTTTCTTAAAATCCACGGACTCATAATGCCCATTCCCACTAAGGCATAAAAGCCCAATACCGTCGCCATTGAATAAATAAGAGTTCTGACACCACTTCTTACTTTTCTTTGTTCCAATAACAAAGCAAGGCAAACCGAGCCTTGAATGAACATAAATCCACTCAAAACTCTAAAAATGCCCCCAGCTACGTAATGGTAGCTGGAAGTCACCACCAGTTGTCCTACAAAAGAAACAATAAACACCAAGCTAACCCACCTAGGAACCCTAAAGGTTTTGAGAGATTTCGAGGAGTAAAGGTTACTTTCCTCTTTTATCCACCCAAAATGGGCCGCAGCCCCTACGGAAATCCACAACGTCATGAGTGTTGCGGATAAGTAAAGAAAAGGCCCCTCAAACAGGATTAAGTCCTTCAAAGCTGCCCAATTCACCGTTTTCTGTAAGGCGTTGCCTGACTGTACGCGATCAACGAGCGTTGTTACCCAATTCATCCAAAAATGAGAGAGCGCCTGTCCTTGAACAACTGCTCCCCAAACCAAACAGGCCAGGGCAGATAACATCGCCACAGCAAGAGTTTGAGAAATAAGCTGAAAGGGTTTTACTTGCCTTTCGACACCGTCAGCAACAAATAACCCAACCACAAAAGCAAGCACGACTTGGGCAAGAGGAACCTCTAAAAACAGAAGCGCCAAAATAGCCCCCCCCAAACCGGCCGCTTTTGACCAAGGATTCGCAAAACGACAATGAGATAGGACCATCACCATGGGAGAAAACACCCACGTTGCGACCCCAACCGACACAAGAAACATTTGAGAAATCAGCGCAAACAGATCAACTGACTTCACTTCAACAGGATCTTGTTTGTCGTTTACAACTCTCATATTTTTAGTTTTGCACCGATGTGTAGAGTAAGTAAGCCAAGTGACGAGACCGCTTAATCGCAACACCAAGCTCTCTTTGATGAGCTGCGCATAACCCTGAAATTCTTCGGGGCACGATTTTAGCTCTTTCCGTAATAAACGAACTCAGAGTGGCTTTGTCTTTATAGTCAATCATAAACCCGGGTTCGGTGCAGAAACGACAGCCTTTACGCTTCTGAAAACTGCGACGCTCTCCGCCTCGCTCTCCGAAATCCCCGCCTCTATCTTGACCTCGGTCACTATTTTTATTTTCGAATCTTTTCATTTTACCCTCCAATTGTTTCTAAAATTACTTTTACTTCATCGACTCTAACGCCGGTCTTATTTGTATAACTTCGCTGGTATAAACTTCCTTTAACAATAATGTTCATACCTATCTTTATAGTTCCTTTAAGATCCTCTGCTTGCCTGTCCGTCACCACTATTTGGTAATAACCCCTAGAGGTTTTCGAATAGGCTTTTTGCTCTACCGATAATGTAAATTCCAATAGAGCCAATCCCGAAGGGCTATAAGCGAGTTGTCCAACCCGACTAATCTTTCCAGCTAGGTGAACTTGGTTCAATTTAACCGACCTGAAAAACTACTAAAGTCGACATTTAAATTAATGGTTTCTTTCCCGCTTCTTTTGCTCTTTAAATTCACGATTTTTTCTTTGTTCCTCTTCTGCCATCGCGATTTGCTGCTTGATCTTACTAAAATCATAATCAGCACTTTGAGCTACTGTTAAAAACCGAATGACATCCTCTGAAATTTTAAAATGGCGCTCGATTTCTTCAACTACACCGGCTTTGCCAGTGTAAACAATCGTAGAATACTTTCCAGAACGTTCGTTTTTGATCTCATAGGCCATTTCTTTGACGCCAGTATCTTCACGATGTTTGAGATTGCCTTGAAACTTAGCAATAACAGCATCGATCTTTTGATGGGTATTTTGAGCATCGGCATCCGAAATGCCAGGCCTCAAAATGTACACGGTTTCATAGGTGTAAGAACTTGGATAAGACATTTTTCTCCTTACGGTCAGCGGCCCGAAATGAGCCCCAGGCCCCAAAACTAAATTGGAGCAAGGATGACACAACTTGGCTAAAGGACTATCAGGAACTTCTTGCTTTTACAACCCAAAATCAAGAAGGGTAGGGGCTTGCAGATTGGCTAGGGTTTCATACCTGCACCCTTTGAATAGGCTTTTTAAGAGGTTCAAACGGCCATGAAGTTGGTTTAAGGGGCGGAACTTATTGGCCGTTTGACGATGAGGTGAATTATCAAATGAAACTCCAAGAAAACTTATCAAATCTTATAACCTTGGTCCTCTATAAGTCTTTGCAATTTAATAAAAAACATATCGGACCA
>Ga0194131_10004777_pt1 | contig 20108 bp, 14 predicted proteins | sample TA2KigO120mmetaG_FD_148631 | JGI IMG/M metagenome (GOLD analysis project Ga0194131, IMG submission 148631) | Freshwater microbial communities from Lake Tanganyika, Tanzania - TA2015053 Kigoma Offshore 120m | ecosystem: Environmental > Aquatic > Freshwater > Lake | place: Tanzania: Lake... | reverse complement strand
GACGGCGTCGCCGCGGCCATCGAGAGCGGCCGCGTCCTGGGCGGCGGCTGCAAGGTGGTGTTCGACACGACCCACGCCGGCGTCCGCGCGGCCGCCGCGTTCTGGTACGCGTTGAGCCGCGCGTTGTGGTGGGCGGCCGGATCGTTCGTGTTCTGCCGCCGCGACGCGTTCCGCGCGCTGGGCGGGTTCACCCTGGAGCTGTACGCGACGGAAGAGATCCACTTCTCGCGGGGCCTGAAGCGCCTGGCGCGGGCGCGGGGGCAGCGGCTGGTGATCCTGACGCGGCATCCGCTCGTCACGAGCGCGCGCAAGGCGAGGCTCTACAGGTGGAACGAAGTCTTGAAGTTCTTCGGAAAGACGCTGGTGACCGGAGGCCGGACGCTCCGAAGCGCGAAGGAGTCCTTCGCCTGGTATGACGGGCGACGCTAATTCACGCGACCGACGTAGCCGCTGATCACGGGCACCTTGCGCCCGGCCGCTGCCGCCGCCGCCTCGATCGCGACCTCCGGCTCCACGGCGGCGAGCGTCTCGAGCATGTCGCCTTCCATCGCCGCGATCGGGATCCCGTTCCGGTAGACGACGCGGTTGCCGGCGGCGACGCGGATGCGACCCGCCCGCGAGGAGTCTTCCGGCGTGACGATGCCGGTGAGGTTGAGCGGGTCGGCGGCGCTGATCGTCAGCAGCTTGCCGGTCGGCTCGGAGCGGCGGACTTCGCGGAGACGCTCGACCGCGTCCGGGAGCGCGAACTGCTCGCCTGACATCCCCGACACGAACCGGCCGCCGCGGATCTCTCCGCGCGCTTCGAGCCGCCGGTAGATCTGCACGAGCTCGCGCCACGCGACGCCAGGCGCCTCACGCGCGAGCAGCCGGCGGAACATCACGCCGTAGCGGCGGAGAAGGACCCAGGCGAGCGTCTCGAGCGCAGACTGGCGCGACGTGTCACCGGCGCCCTCGCCGACGGCACACCAGCGCCCGGCGGCCGCCGCGCGAACGTCTCCGATGAGCGCGCGCAGACCCGCGAAGCCGTCCGAGCTGACGAGTCCCGCCGCCACCAACTCGCCGAGCGCCGTGGAGACCTCGTCGGCCGTCATGCCGCACGCGGCGGCGATGTCGTGCGTGAACGACGCGCCGCGATGGCGGAGATGTTCGATGACGAGCCGGCGAGAGCCGGCCTCCACGTCTGTCGTAGTGTCCGGCTTCAGCCGGACCACGCCCCGCAATGCCATCCACGCATCCGCGTGCTCGCGCATGTAGAGCGCAATCGGCGTGGCACCCACGACCTGTGTCGGCCCGCTCGACAGCCGCGCCCAGCCAACGGCGCCGGTCAGGCACAGCATGTCGAGCGCAGCCGGGTCGTAGCGGTCCACGCGCGCCGCCAGCACGCGTTCCCACGCGCGCGCGGGCAGCTCCACGCCGTCGAGCTGCGCGATGACGGCGCGGACGCCGTCGGGCCCGGTCAGGACGTGCGGGCGCTCGACGTGCTGCCACGCGAACAGGAAGCGCATGAAATCGGCCGGCGTCACCGGCGAGATTTCGGCGCGCAGCCGATGCAGCGTGTAGCGATGAATACGGGCGAGCAGCCGGCGGTCGCACCACTCCGGGGCGGGTGAGGCGGGTGGGGCGGGTGGGGCGGGTGGGGAAAACATCCCGCGCAGGACCACGCCGTCGGACTCGAGCGCCAGCAGCGCGGCATCCGCATCGGCCTCGGTGATGCCGAAGGAGGCGGCGAGGGCCGCAGCGGTCACCGGGCCGGTCATCGCGAGCCGGTCGCGGAGCAGCGACGTGACGGCGTCCTCGCGCGTCCACGCGCGGCCGGCGCGGGAGGGCGGCGCGGCGATGATCGGCTCCAGCGCGGCGCCTGGATGAACGGCCAGCAGCTCAGGCAGCCGCTCTGCGGCAATCAGCACCCCACGCGCGCGCGTGTTGCACGCGACGCCGCTGCCAGCGCGTCGAACATCGTCGCCTCCACCTCGCTCTCGCGAAGGTAGCCTGCGGTGACGAGCGCGTCGTGCAGCTCGTCCGCATCGCGCGCGTCGGGGCGCTCCTCGTCCACGACGCGGGCAATGGCATCAGGGTCCAGCGTGGAGAGCGCCGGCCCGTCGAGATCGACCGGCCTCCGGCTCTGTACCGCGTGCGCCCGCCGCTCCTCGAGCGGCGCGTCGTCCACGAACGCGTACGGCCGGGCGTTGAGGACTTCATCCGCAAACACGGACGGCTCCGGCGTGTCGCGCGAGACGAGCTGGAGCTCGCCGCGATGAATGCGCTCGAGCACGCGCCTGAGCCCCTCGATGTCCATCGCCTCCTCGAGGCAGTCGCGGATCGACTGGTTCACGAGCGGATGGTCCGGCACCTCGCGGTCGCCGGGGATGTTGTCGAGGCACGCGGCGGCGTCGGGGAAGACCGCCGCCAGCAGGTCGTCGGCCTGCATCCGCTGCAGCGGGGGCGGCACCTTCGTGCCCATGCGGTTGCGCGGCACGGCCAGCGAGATGGTCGCGTTCCAGCGCCAGCGGGTCGCGAAGAGCGGGGCGTCGAGGACGGCCTGGATCAGCGTCTCGCGCACCGTCGCGGGGTGCAGGTAGCGGAAGACGTCGGCGAGCGGGAACGAATGCTGCGGCCCGAGCGAGAGCAGCAGCGCGTCCTCGGTGGCCGCCGCCTGCAGCTCGAAGTTGAACTGGCGGCAGAACCGCTTGCGCAGCGCCAGCGCCCATGCGCGGTTGATGCGGCTGCCGAACGGCGCGTGCAGGACGAGCTGCATGCCGCCCGACTCGTCGAAGAAGCGCTCGAGGACGAGCGTGTCCTGCGTCGGGATCACGCCGAGCGCGCGTTCGCCTTCCTTCAGGTACGCAGTGATCTGGTCGCCAGCCGGGCCGACCTGAAGGTCGGCCCCTACATCAGCCTTGGCAGCATCGCCCCGGAAATCGCTGACGGCCTTCGACAGCTCGTCGCTGCGGGCGGGCGCCTCGCCAAGCCAGAAGGGGATCGAGGGCGGCGCCCCGTGGGCGTCGGCCACGCGCACCGTGCCCGCCGTCACGCGCAGGATCTGCCAGGACGCGTTGCCCAGCTGGAAGATGTCGCCCGCCGTGCTCTCGATGGCGAAGTCTTCGTTCACGGTGCCGACGAACGTCTCGTCGGGCTCCATGACCACGCGGTAGTCCGCGACCTCGGGGATGGCGCCGCCGGACGTGAGCGCGAGCATGCGCGACCCGCGCCGCGGACGGACTTCGGCGTTGACCTCGTCGCGATGAATGAGCGCCGCGCGGCGGCCGCGCCTCGTGGCGAAGCCGTCGGCCAGCATGGCGACGACCGCGTCGCAGTCGCGGCGCGCGAGCGCGCGGTACGGCCACGCGCGCCGCACGAGCGCGAACAGCTCGTCCTCGGTGTACGCGCGGCTCGCCAGCTCCGCCGTGATCTGCTGCGCCAGCACGTCGAGCGGCGCGTCGTGGGTGACGATGCGATCGAGCTCGCGGCGGCGGACGGCGCGAAGGAGCGCGGCGCACTCGAGGAGGTCGTCGCGTGAGACCGGGAAGAGCCGTCCCTTCGGCGTGCCGCTGACGGTGTGGCCGGAGCGGCCCACGCGCTGCAGGAACGTCGCGATCCGGTGCGGCGACCCGATCTGGCAGACGAGATCGACGTGCCCGATGTCGATGCCGAGCTCCAGTGACGCGGTCGCCACGAGCGCCTTGAGCGCGCCGCTCTTCAGCCGGTGCTCCGCGTCGAGCCTGGTGTCCTTCGACAGGCTTCCATGGTGCGCCGTCACCGCGCCTTCGCCGAGGCGGTCGGTCAGGTGCCGCGCCGCGCGCTCCGCCATCCGCCGCGTGTTGACGAAGACGATCGTGGTGCGGTGCTCGTTGATGAGCGCGGTGAGCCGATCGTAGTACTCCTCCCACACCTCGTGCGCCATGACCGCGCCAAGCGGCGAGCCGGGAATCTCGAGCCCGAGGTCGAGCTCGCGCACGTGCCCTTCGTCCACGATCGCGCACTCGCCGCGCGAGGCATCGGCGCCGACGAGGAACCGCGCCACCTCGTCCACCGGCTTCTGCGTCGCCGAGAGACCAATGCGTTGCAGGGGCGACGCATGCGTCGCCCGCACCTGTTCGAGCCGCTCCAGCGACAACGCGAGGTGCGCGCCGCGGCGCGTGCCGATCACCGCGTGGATCTCGTCCACGATGACCGTCCGCACCGTCTTCAGGACGCTCCTGCTGCGCTGCGCCGTCAGCAGCAGGTACAGCGACTCCGGCGTCGTCACCAGGATGTGCGGCGGCGTGCGCAGGATCGCCGCGCGCTCGGAGGCGGTGGTGTCGCCCGTGCGCACCGCCGCGGTGATCTTCGGCGCCTCGATGCCCATCGACGCCGCGAGCTGCCGGACGCCGCGGCGCGGCTCCGCGAGGTTCTTGTGGATGTCCGCGCTCAGCGCCTTCAGCGGCGACACGTAGACGACGCGGACTTCGTCGGGGAGCGGTCCTTCGAGTCCCTCGCGGACGAGGTCGTCAATCGCGGTGAGGAACGCGGCGAGCGTCTTGCCGGATCCCGTGGGCGCGGCAATCAGCGTGTGACGGCCGCCGCGGATGTGCGCCCAGCCGCGCGCCTGCGCGGGCGTGGGTTCGCCGAGCGTTTCAGAAAACCAACGAGCAACTATCGGGTGAAAACCGTCCATGGTGCCTGGGGTGCCTAGAGTGCCTAGGGTACCACCCAATTCAGCGAGCGATCGACGGCGCGCGTCCACTGCGCGTACGCGTGTTCGCGCTGATCGGCGCTCCAGCGCGGCTCCCATTGGCGATCGGCCTTCCACTGTGTCCGCAGCGAGTCGAGATCCGTCCAGACGCCGGCGGCCAGCCCCGCGGCGTACGCGGCGCCGAGCGCCGTGGTCTCGGAGACGACCGGCCGGACCACCGGCACGCCGAGGATGTCGGCCTGCATCTGCATCAGCAGGTTGTTGACGGTGGCGCCGCCGTCCACCTTCAGCACGTCGAGGCGGACACCGGCGTCCTGCGCCATCGCGTCGAGCACGGCGCGCGTCTGGAAGCAGATCGCCTCGAGCGTCGCGCGGGCGAGGTGCGCCTTCGTGTGGAAGCGCGAGAGGCCGACGATGACGCCGCGCGCGTCGGTGCGCCAGTACGGGGCGAAGAGGCCCGAGAACGCGGGCACGAAGTACGCGCCGCCCGTGTCGGGCACGCTGGCGGCGAGCGCCTCGATCTCGCCGGCCGAGCGGATGATCTGCAGCTGGTCGCGCAGCCACTGCACCGCGGAGCCGGTGACCGCGATCGATCCCTCGAGCGCGTACACCGGCGCCGACTCATGGCACTGATACGCCATCGTCGTCAGCAGCCCGGACGTCGAGGGCACGATCGCGCTGCCCGTGTTCAGCAGCATGAAGTTGCCGGTGCCGTAGGTGTTCTTCGCCTCGCCGGGCGCGAAGCACACCTGACCGACGATCGCCGCATGCTGATCGCCGAGGGAGCCGGTGATCGGCACCTCGGCGCCGGCCGGTCCCGTGAGCCGCGTCGTGCCGAAGGCGGTCGGGTGCGACGAGGTGCAGATCTGCGGCAGGACCTGGCGCGGCACGTCGAACAGCGCCAGCAGCTCGTCGTCCCAGGCGCGCGTGCGCAGGTTCATGAGCTGCGTGCGGCCGGCGTTGGTGACGTCGGTGACGTGACGGCCGCCGTCGGGGCCGCCGGTCAGGTTCCAGATGACCCAGCTGTCGATCGTGCCGAACACCGCCTCGCCGCGCGTCACCGCGCCGCGCAGGCCGTCCACGTGGTCGAGGATCCACTGCAGCTTGGCGGCGGAGAAGTAGGTGGCCGGCGGCAGCCCCGTACGCTCCAGCAGAAGGCCGCGATGGGCCTCGAGCTCCGCCACGCGGCGATCGGTGCGCGTGTCCTGCCAGACGATCGCGTTGTGCCACGGGAGGCCGGTGCGCGGATTCCAGACGACCGTCGTCTCGCGCTGGTTGGTGATCCCGATCGCCGCGAGATCGCGGCCGGTCAGGCCGGCGGCGCGCAGCCCGCCGGCGATCACGTCGTTCACGCGCGCGGCGATCTCGATCGGGTCGTGCTCCACCCAGCCAGGCTGCGGCAGGATCTGCGCGTGCTCGAGCTGACGCCGGGCGACCTCGGCGCCGTTCCCGTCGAACACCATGAAGCGCGTGCTGGTGGTGCCCTGGTCGAGCGCGCCGACCAATCGCGTGGCCACGGTGCTAGATTATTGATGAAGCGTGTCCAGAGCCGTTGCCGCCGCGATCCTCCTGCTCACCGCGACCGCGGTTGGCTGCGCGTCCCTGCGCTTCGGGTCCGGACCGCGCCAGTACATCCGTATCGCCGAGGCGCTGGCCTCCCCGAACCTGAACGAGGGGCTGCGCGTGGCCGTCCCGCGCCTGCAGCCGGGCGTGATGGCCCAGGGCTGCCGCCTGCTCCCGCACATCGTCCGGCTGCAGACGCCGGGCCGCGACATGCAGATGCAGCTGGGCGATCCGCTGCTGCTCTCCGGCCTCAGCGTCGTCGTCATCGACGACGCGGAGGTGATCGTGCCGGGCGTGCCGCTGGGGATCGAGGCCGAGGTCCAGACGCCGCCCGTGCTGCAGCTGCGCGGCGACGATCCGGATCTCGGCCGCGGCACCCTGCGGCCGGTGAACACGGGCGAGTTCCGGCTGCGCGTGTACACGCTGTGCGGGGTCCCCGGCGCCGAGACGGTGATGAGCATCAAGGTGGTGCCGGTCGCGCCGCCCGTGCCGCCGCCGGTGTTCCCCGGGCAAATCACGGATGCCGGCCGTTGAACCGGCGGCCGTGTCCTGGTTCAAGGGGTACCTCACGCCCGACGAGCAGCGCGCGCTGACCGCGCGCTGCCTCGAGTTCCTCAACGGTCCCGCGGGCGGGTACGTGCCGACCGTGCGCGGCGGCGGCCGGATGCGCGTGCGCATGGTGTGCCTCGGCCGCCACTGGAATGCGCTCACCTATCGATACGAGGCCACCCGCGCGGACCACGACGGCGCGCCCGTGCCGCCGGTCCCGGAAGAGTTCGTGCGGCTCGCGTCGCGCATCGCGCAGGACGCGGGCTTCGACGTCGCGCCGGATGTCTGCCTGATCAATGAATACGGGCCCGGCGGCCGCATGGGGCTGCATCAGGACAAGGACGAGGGCCGCGCGTCGATCGAGGCGGGCCTGCCCGTCGTGTCGATCTCGCTCGGCGCCACCGCGCGTTTCCTGTTCGGTGGATTGAAGCGCAGGGATCCGGTCGAGGCGATGCTGCTCGAGTCCGGCGACGCGTTCGTCTTCGGCGGACCCGCGCGGCTGCGCTACCACGGCGTCTCGCGCATCGTCGCCGGCACCGCGCCGCCGGCGCTCGGCATCGACGGGCGGATCAACCTCACTTTTCGACGGTACTGACTCCGAGGAAACGGAGGGGACGGAGGCAACGGGGTTACACGGAGACACGGAGCAACGGAGACGCACAGAGGGCGCTACGCCGGTGCCGCGCTTCGCGCGGCGGATCGAGCACCGCTCGATTCGGGGCCGGCCAAAGGCCGGCCGCACCGGCGTGCCCTGTCGTCCTCCGTGCCTCCGCGTCTCCGTGTGAACCCGTTTCTCCGTATCCTCCGATGTCTCCCATGCAGCGCGACTGGGTTGGCGAATACGCAGCCAGCCACCAGCACCCGGTGAACCGGCTGTGCCACACGATCGGGATCCCGATGATCGCGCTCGCGGTGGTGCTGTTCGCGGTGTCGTTCGTGGACGGGCGCGCGTGGGTGCCGGCGGTTGCGCTGTTCGTGATCGGCTGGGTGCTGCAGTTCGTCGGTCACGCGGTCGAAGGGAAGCCGCCGGAGTTCTTCCGCGACTGGCGGTTCCTCTTCGTCGGCTTGCGGTGGTGGTTCGCGAAGATCAGCGGGCGAGCTTAGACGGCTTCGCCGCAGTCGTTGAGGAAGCGCGACGACTTCAGCCAGTCCCGATCGGGGTAATAGGAGAAGATCACGCCGCCGCCGCGGATGGTGTCGATCACCTGCCGCGCCACGGCTTCGCGCAGCGCCGGGCAGCCCCAGCTCCGGCCGATGCGCCCCTGTGACGCCGCGATCTGCGCACTCACGTACGGCGCGCCGTGCATGACGATCGCGCGCGGCCGCGCGTTGCCGTTGAAGCCCGGCTCCAGGCCGTCGAGCCGCAGCGAGTAGCCGTTGCTCCCGACGTAGGTGTCGTCGGCGACGAAGAGCCCGACGCTCGACTGCCGGCTGTTCATCGTGTCGGAGAAATGCCGCGCCATGTTCTCGCCGGTGTTCCTGCCGTGCGCGACGAGCTCCTTAAACAGCATCTCGCCGGTCGCGAACTCGAACACCCACAGGCGCGGTTCGACCGACGGCCGCGAGTAGTCGATCACGGTCAGCGTGCGCGGCGTCTCGATGTCGCCGGACGAGACCGCGCAGCGGACCGACTTCAGCGCGAGACCGAGCACGTCGGCCGCCACGCCCGCTTCTTCAGGGACACTCGCGAAGACATCCGCCGCTGCCGGCTTCGCATCAACCGTCGTCGTTCCCAGCCACGGCAGAGCTGCGACCGACAGCAGACCCCCGCCGAGCACGCTGATCAGCGTTCTGTTCAACCTGCGCAACCTCGTGGACTGATGTGAGTTGGACGCTCAGTGTAAAGGTCTGGATCAGCCTCGTTCAAGCACAGCCAGGAAGTCGCGCAGCTTGCCCTGAATGAGGGGGATATTCCGCGGTCCCATGCGCAGGAGCTGCTTCTGCGCGGGGCTCAGCCGCTGGAGACTGGGGTCGGCGTAGCGGTATTCGACGGCGCTCTCCGGTTCGAGCCGGATGTTTCCGGCGGGAACCGGGACCTCGAGCAACAGGTTGATGGCCTTCCGCAGCGCGTCGTCGAAGGGCTCCTGACGGCCGAGATCGGCGTACGCCTCCTGCAGGCGCGGCGTAAGTCCCCGGTAGAGCTTCGCGGCGCCGGCCGCGTCCACCGACGCGACCGCATCCGCAATGCCGTCGAAGCGCGCGTAGTTGCGCGGGTCCGCGACGATCTGGCCGCCGCGATCGAGGACGCGGAACGGGCCGGCCGGGCGCAGCGGCTGCAGGTGCGCGCTCGGCAGCGCGCCGTAGGCGATGTTTTCGACGACGACCGCCATGTTGCGGATCAGCCCGTTGGTGGTGAGCCACCGCGCGATGAGCGGGTGCGCGGAGAGCGCGGCGATGAGCTTCCGCACGACGGGATCGGAATCGGCGAGCGGCGGCACCTCGATCGGCGGTTCCGCCGGCGCCGCCGGCCGCGCCGCCGGCACCGTCGCCTCCGTCGTCGTTCCGGCGTCGGCGGCCGGCCGCGTCAGCCAGTAATACACCCCACCGCCAAGCGCGAGGACGGCGATGGCGGCGATGACCCAGACGATCGGGGAGCGCTCGCGCTCGTGACGCTGCGGCGGCTCGGGCAGCGGCGCGTCGACGTCGAACTCGGAGAGGTTGGTCATGATCCGCTCCCGGTCCTGGAGGACAGCCCCGGCAGGAACCGCCGGTGCTCCACGCGCAGCCTCGTGAGATCCGACGGGTGGAGCCGCAGATGGTTGGCGACCCGGTGGATCTCGGTCTCCTCGGCCATCGAGATCTCGTGATCGATCGACGACACGGCAAAGAGGCAGCGAACGAGTGCGACCTTCTCCTCGTACGTCGCGGCTTCCGCGAATTCCTGCGTGACCGAGAAGTCCGCCGTGGCGCCGAACAGCAGGTTGCTCGACTTGGCGAGGCTGACGACGAGCATGGCCTGGTCGGCGGTGAGGCCGCCCTCCTCGCTGACGAGCGATTCCATGGCGCGCGTCTCCTCGGGGGAGACGTGGCGGTCGGCGTGCGCAACGCGGCCCAGCAGGTAGGCGAAGCGCGCCAGGTGGCGCGCGCGGGTCTCGTCCAGGCGATCGAGCGCGTCAATCACCTCGCGCAGCGGCCCGTGTCCGGCGGACGGTTTCGCCTCGAGTCCCAGCCAGCTGCGCAGATTCATCGGATGGCTGCATCATAATCGAAGGGTGGATGCCTACGCCGCGTTCCTGCAGGCGTACCCGGAATACGCGACGACGAGCCCGCTCGACGCCCTGCGCGCGACGGAGTACCGGCGGCTCGACGAGCTGGGGCACACCTATCTCGACTACACCGGCGGCAGCCTCCACGCCGAGTGCCAGGTCCGCGAGCATGCGGCGCTGCTCAACCAGCACGTCTTCGGGAATCCCCACTCGGCCAACCTGACGTCGTCGGCGATGACCGCGCTCGTCGAGCGCGCGCGCGGCGCCGTGCTCGAGTGGTTCCACGGCACGCACGCGTACACGGCGGTGTTCACGCAGAACGCCACCGCCGCGCTCAAGCACGTGGGCGAGTCGTATCCGTTCGCGCCGGTCGGCCGGTATCTGATGACGGCCGACAACCACAACTCGGTCAACGGCATCCGCGAGTTCGCGCGCTCGAAGAGCGCGCGCGTGGCCTACGCGCCGCTCACGTCGCCGGAGCTGCGCGTGGATCGCGAGGCGCTGCGCGAGCTCCTGCAGCAGCGCGACGCGAACGCGCGCAACCTGTTCGCGTTCCCCGCGCAGTCGAATTTCTCGGGGGTCAAGCACCCGCTGGAGCTGGTGGACGAGGCGCACCAGGCCGGGTGGGACGTGCTGCTCGACGCGGCGGCGTTCGTGCCGACGAACCGTCTCGATCTGCGCAGCGTGACGCCGGACTTCGTCAGCATCTCCTTCTACAAGATGTTCGGCTACCCGACCGGGGTCGGCTGCCTGCTCATCCGCAACACCATCCTGCCGGCGCTGCGGCGCCCGTGGTTCGCGGGTGGCACCGTGAACTTCGCCACCGTGCGGGGCGAGCATCATCTCCTCGCGCCGCGCGAGGCCGGCTTCGAGGACGGCACGCTCAACTACCTGGCGATTCCCGCGGTGGAGATCGGGCTGCGCCACCTCGCGTCGATCGGCATGGAGGTCATCGAGACGCGCGTGCGCTGCCTCACGGGCTGGCTGCTCGACCGGCTCGTCAACCTGCAGCACTCGAACGGGCGCCCCATGGTGCGCATCTACGGGCCGATGACCACCGCGTCGCGCGGCGGCACCATCACCATGAACTTCTACGATCCGGACGGGCACCTGCTGGACTACCGGCGCGTGGAGGAGCTGGCGTCGGCGCAGCGCATCTCGCTGCGCACCGGCTGCTTCTGCAACCCCGGCGTCGGCGAGACCGCCGAGGGGCTGACCGACGAGGACTTCGAGGCGGCGCTCGACGCCAGCACGGACATGACGCTGCCGCGCTTCCTGCAGTTCATCACGCATCGCAGCGGCAAGAGCGCCGGCGCGATCCGCGCGTCCATCGGGATTGCGACCAACTTCGCCGACGTCCACCGTTTCGTGCAGTTCGCGGAAGGCCTCCGCGAGCAGACGCGGCTGACGATGGGCGAGGTGACGTTCGATATCGAGAGCTGCCGGGTGATACGGGACGGATCCTAGGTGGTAGGTGGTAGGTGGTAGGTCGTAGCTGAAGAACGCGCGCTAGTGATCGTACGGAAGGTCACGGCGCAACTGGCCTCGAGGATTCCGTAGCCCACGGCAGCTGGCGCAGGGCAAGATCCCGTTTCAGAAATAGTTGATCTGTCACGCATTTTCGACGTCCATACTTAAATATACAGTGTTTTCTACGCACGTCTCTGAATTTCGACGGATGAGCGTAGTATAGTTATTTCTACGTTAGAAAATAGATAGCCATTGTTTTCGACGACGATCATGAGTTTTCGACAATGAGGCTGGAAAATCCGGAACTTGCTGCGTTTCAGGATCAGGCGATCCCGCAGGGCACACGCCTGGCGGGCGCGGCGGCGCTGGCGCATGAATTCTCCATAGCCGCGCCTCTGCGCCGGCTGAGCTGTGTGGCCGACCAGCATGTGAGCGGCAGCCGCCGCCAGAAAGGGGCTTGGACTGTCTTCGACAAGCGCTACTGGCCGGGGGAGACGCTCGCCGACCATCTCGGCTTCATCCTGAAGCACGAGGATGCGGATTTCCTCGTGCTCAAGCGCATCTTCGCTGCGGCCCCGCAAGCCGCCATCGAAGAGATGGTGCGCGCGGCGCCGACGGCGCTTCATGTACGCCGTGCGTGGTTCCTCTACGAAACGATGACGGGACGCACCCTCGATGTCGAGGATGCGCCGCGCGCGGCGGCGATCGACCTGCTCGATCCGAAGGCCTATTTCACGGGCAAGCCGCGCCTCTCAAAGCGCCACCGCATCCGCGACAATCTCCTCGGCACGGGCCGCTTCAATCCCATCATCAGGCGGACCGACGCGCTCGAGCGGATTCTGGCGCTCGACCTCGCTGCCAGGGCGCGCGACACGGTGAGCCGCACCGGCAGCCATCTCGTCGCGCGCGCTGCGAGCTTCCTGCTGCTGGCCGACAGCCGCGCCAGTTTCCAGATTGAAGGCGAGCGGCCGCCGCGCAACCGCCTGGAACGATGGGGCCGCGCGGTGCTGCAGGCGGGGAAGAACCGGCTCACCCTCGACGAAATCATCCGCCTCCAGGGCGTGCTGATCGAGGACACGCGCTTTGTGCGCGCGGGTCTGCGGCCTGACGGCGTATTCCTCGGCGACCGCGACCATGTGGGCGATCCGCTGCCGGAATTCATCGGCGCGCGCGCGCAGGATCTTGACGACCTAATGACGCACATGCTCGAAGCCAATGACCGCATGCGCGATGACGGTCTCGATCCGGTGCTGCAGGCGGCTGCGACGGCGTTCGCATTCGTCTACGTGCACCCGTTCGAAGACGGCAACGGGCGATTGCACCGCTGCCTCATTCATCACGTGCTCGCCGAACGGACATTCACGCCGCCGGGCATGGTGTTTCCGGTGTCGTCCGTAATGCTGGCCCGCATCGACGATTACCGCACGACGCTGCAGGCCCATTCGGGGCCGTTGATGCCGTTCATCGAATGGCGGCCGACGGCCGATCGCAACGTCGAGGTGCTGAACGACACGGCGGATCTGTACCGTTACTTCGATTGCACGGAGGCCGCGGAGTTTCTGTACGCGTGCGTGAGGCGCACGGTCGAAGACGACCTGCCGCGCGAAATCGACTATCTGCACCGCCATGATCGGGCCATCCAACGCATCATGGAAACGGTGGAGATGCCCGATCGCCTCGCGGAGAACCTCGTCCTGTTCATCCGGCAGAACAAGGGACGGCTTTCGAAGAAGCGGTGCGAGGACGAATTCAGGGAGCTCCGCGACGATGAAGTCGCCTCGATCGAGCGCATCGTCGCCGATGCGTTCGACGGCTTCGACGATGCGCCCGGCGAGCTGGCGTCCACGCCGGCCGGGGACTGACCTATCCGGTCAGGCCCTCGGCCTGCCCGTTGAGGCGAGCCAATTCATCTGAATAGTGCGCCCCTGCATTCCGCAGCATTCTTGACGCCGTAGCCACGTGAAAGCCAAGGGTTGAGATGGTGTTCGCATCATGAGCGGCCTTGATCATGTCCACAAGTCTCTTGCCTTTAACGCCAGCTCCTGCCAACAGCCCTTCAACGGCTCGCATTCTAGCGTGACGATCGGGGGCACGCTCAATTGGAATCGCGGGACGACGTGTATGGGCCATCAGGCAACAGGAAACGCCAGCACCGCGCGCAGGTTCCGTCAATCCCCGGAGGCCGCGAAGCGGTCGCAGGGAAGCGGAGAGCATTGACGGTGCCCAGCACGGCGCGACGCTGCCGCGCTTCCTGCAGTTCATCACGCATCGCAGCGGCAAGAGCGCCGGCGCGATCCGCGTCTCAATCGGGATTGCGACCAACTTCGCCGACGTCCACCGTTTCGTGCAGTTCGCGGAAGGCCTCCGCGAGCAGACGCGGCTGACGATGGGCGAGGTGACGTTCGATATCGAGAGCTGTCGGGTGATCCGCGACGGATCCTAGGTGGTAGGTGGTAGCTCTGGTATGAACACTTGACCGTCGTTGAGACTGCGAAACGGGCGCTGTGGCGCGCATTCCCAGGGACGCTGGACGACGCCGGTTACACCGGTGCGCCGCAAGACGACCTCCTTCCTGGAGTGGAATTGTCTCGCATCGAGGGTGACCTCCGCCGCGGGGACGGCAACGAACTGGAAGGCAAGTTCAAAGCGGCGCATTCATCCTCTGCACTTACCGTCAATTCGTTTGGACCGTTCAAGACGTGCCCTGAACCGCTAGCACTGGCGGGTTACCGAGGCGCAACAAGCGTTGCGTTCGAGCGGCGACTACCGATCTTCAGGGGTGGGAGAGCGCCACGATTGACGGCTGCGCCATCGAGCGCCCGACGTTCTTCGATCATCCGAGGAGCAGACTTACTAAAGGAACCGGAGACCCGACCGACTTAACCAATCTGTCCACTGAATCGGATCAGGCCCAGACCTACCACCTACCACCTACCACCTACCGCCTACCGCCTACCACCTAGTTCCGCGACATCTCGTCGTAGAACGGTCCCGCTGCGTTGTTGACGAACGGGCCGGGCACCAGCTCCCAGCCGAGATCGTCCACCTTCAACTGCTTCAGGTACTGATCCTTCGGCACGCCCTTCCTGATCAGCTCGCGCGTGCGGCTCTGCACGGTCATGAAGCGCTGCTTGAAGCGCGCGAGGTCCTCCTTCTTCGACACGGGCCCGTGGCCGGGCACCACGACGTCGAAGTCGAACTTCATGATGTTGTCGATGGTGGTGAGCCACTCGAGGCTCGTGCCCCCGTTCGTGTAGTCGATGGCGGGCACGCGCGGGAGCACGACGAAGAGGTCGCCGGTCGCCATCACCCGCAGGTCGGGGAAGTAGACAATCGTGTCGCCGTTGGTGTGGCCGCGGCCGACGTGGTGGAGCTGGACCTCGGCGCCGCCGAGGTGGATGGCCGCCTCGTTCGCGTAGGTCACCGGCGGCGGACCGGGCTGGTTGCCCTTCACCATCGCGGCGCGCGCGTTCTTGTGGCCGACGATGGTCGCGTGCTGCAGCATCTTCGCGTTGCCGCCGGTGTGGTCGCCGTGGTGGTGCGTGCTGACGACGTACTTCACCGGCTGATCGGTGACGGTCTTCACCAGCCGGATGATGTCCTCGTAGTTGCGCTCGAACATGTCGTCCACGATGAGCACGCCCTCGCTGGTCACGCGGACGGCCAGCGTGTTCGCGCCCGGATTGAGGATGGCGTAGAGGCCGGGCTTGACCTGCTCGATGGTCAGCATCGCGGGCGGCGGGCCGCCCTGACGGCCGCCCTGCGGCGCCTGGCCGAAGACGGCGCCGGCGGCGGCCACGGCAACGAGCACGGCGAGGATCGCGAATCTCTTCATGGGCCGGATTATAGTCGGCGGATGCCCGCGTCCGCCCCGTACGGCACATGGACGTCGCCGCTGCCCGCGGCCCGCGTCGCGGCCGGCGAGCTCCGCCTGAGCGCGGTGGCGATCGACGGCGACGACATCTACTGGGTCGAAGGGCGGCCGCAGGAGGGCGGACGCAACGTGCTGGTCCGCCGCGACGCCGGCGGACGCATCGCCGACGTCACGCCGCCCGGGACGAACGTCCGCACGCGCGTGCACGAGTACGGCGGCACGTGCTACGCGGTGGCGAAGGGCGCCGTCTATTACGCGAATTTTTCCGACGGGCGAATCTATGCCGGGTCTGCAAAGCAAGACCCGGCCTACGTACCCATTACGCCGGAAGGGAAGTGGTTCTACGCGGATTTCGAGATCGATCGGCGTCGCAACCGATTGATGTGCGTACGCGAGGACCACACGCAACCGGGCGAGCCGGTGAACACGCTGGTGTCGATACAGATTACGGGCGACCCATGGGTCGCCCCTACCACGCCATGCGTCGCCCCTACCGTGATCGCCGCGGGATACGACTTCTATTCCACGCCGCGGCTCTCTCCCGACGGCTCGATGCTCGCGTGGCTGTCCTGGCGGCATCCGAACATGCCGTGGGATGGCACGGAGCTGTGGGTGGCGGACGTCACCGCATCCGGCGCGCTCGAGCATGCCAGCTGCGTCGCCGGCGGCGCCGACGTCTCCATCTATCAGCCCGGCTGGACAGCCGAGGGCACGCTCTGTTTCGCCGCCGACGATACCGGCTGGTGGACCCTGATGCGGGCGCAGCGCCGCGACGGCTCGTGGCGTGCCACGCCGCTCACACAGCTGTCCGGCGCCGAGTTCGGCCGTCCGGAATGGGTGCTCGGCACGGCGACCTGGCTGGCGGCCGGCCCATCGCGCCTCGTCGTCAGCTACACGCAGCGCGGGCTCTGGCACCTGGCCACCGTCGACGAGCGCAGCGGCGCGGTGTTCGACGTCGCGCCCGGCCTGCAGCCGCACGAGTGGCTCGCCGCCACCGACACCGACGTTGTCCTCGTCGCCGGCTCCGCGACGCAGCCGAACGCGGTCGTGCGCGTGGACCTGGGCAGCGGTGCCGTCGAGACCATCCGCGAGGCGTCGTCGGTGAAGCTCGACGCCGCCGACGTCTCCGAGGCGCAGCCAATCGAGTGTCCGACGACCGGCGGGCTCACCGCGCACGCGTTCTACTACCCGCCGTGCAACCATGCCTTCACCGCGCCACCCGGCGGGCGCCCGCCGCTCATCGTCATCACGCACGGCGGCCCCACCGCCGCGGCGAAGGCCACCTTCAACCTCGAGGTGCAGTTCTGGACCACGCGCGGCTTCGCGGTCGTGGACGTGAACTACGGCGGCAGCTCGGGGTTCGGCCGCGCCTATCGCCAGCGTCTCGCCGGCACGTGGGGCATCGTGGACGTGGACGACGTGATCAATGCGGCCGGGTACCTGGTGCAGGAGGGGCTCGCGGATCCGCACCGCCTGATCGTGCGCGGCGGCAGCGCCGGGGGCTACACGACACTTGCCGCGCTGACGTTTCGTCCGGGCGTGTTCAAGGCGGGCGCGAGCTACTACGGCATCAGCGACCTCGAGGTGCTGGAGCTCGACACGCACAAGTTCGAGTCGCGCTATTCACACAGCCTGATCGGCCCGTACCCGGAGCGGAAGGACATCTACTACGAGCGGTCGCCAATCCATTTCGTGGACCGCCTGGCGGCGCCGCTCATCCTGTTTCAGGGACTCGAGGACAAGGTGGTGCCGCCGAACCAGTCGCAGATGATGGCCGACGCGCTGCGCGCGAAGGGGCTGCCGGTCGCCTACCTCGCATTCGAGGGCGAGCAGCATGGTTTCAGGAAGGCGGAAACCATTACGCGCAGCCTGGAGGCGGAGTTATATTTCTACGGCGCTGTACTCGGCTTCGAGCCGGCCGACCAGATCGAGCCTGTTCCGATCGCCAACCTGCGGAGCAACTCATGAGAAAGCTGTCCTCCGTCGCGATCCTGGCCCTTGCCGTCGTGACGGCCGTGTCCGCCCGCCAGGCGGCACGCGCCGCGGTGGCCATCGACGGCGACGACATCGGCGGCGTGGTCACCGGCGCCCGCGGCCCGGAAGCCGGCGTGTGGGTGATTGCCGAGACGTCCGAGCTCCCGACGCGCTACATCAAGACCGTCGTCACCGACGACCAGGGACGGTACCTGCTGCCGGATCTTCCGCGCGCCGGCTTCAGCGTGTGGGTGCGCGGCTACGGGCTCGTGGACTCGCCGAAGGTCCAGGCGCAGCCCGGGCGCACGCTGAACCTGACCGCGGTCGCCGCGCCGGACCTCCGCGCGGCCGCGCAGTACTACCCGGCGAACTACTGGTTGGCGATGCTGCAGGTGCCCGCCGTGAGCGAGTTCCCCGGCACGGGCCCGCAGGGCAACGGCATCAACCCGAACATGCGCAGCCAGGCGCAGTGGATCCGCCTGCTCAAGACCGACAGCTGCGAGTCGTGCCACCAGCTCGGCAACACGGGAACGCGCGAGATTCCGGCGAGCCTCGGCGTGTTCGACTCGTCGGCGGCCGCGTGGGACCGCCGCGTGCAGTCGGGCCAGGCGGGCGGCGCCATGAACAACGGTCTCAACAACCTCGGTCGTCCGCGCGCGCTCGCGATGTTCGGCGACTGGACCGATCGCATCCGGAACGGCGAGCTGCCCTCGCAGACGCCGCCGCGCCCGCAGGGACTCGAGCGCAACATCGTCATCACCCAGTGGGACTGGGCGGACCCGAAGGCCTATCTGCACGACGAGATCGCCACCGACAAGCGCAACCCGCACGTCAACGCGCACGGGCCGCTGTACGGATCGCTCGAGGCGAGCGCGGACTACGTGCCCGTGCTCGATCCCGTGCGGCACACCTCGTCGCGCATTCCGCTCACCGTGCGCGATCCGAATACGAGTGTCGCGTCGGCGCAGATGGTGGAATACGCCTCCGCCTACTGGGGCAACGAGCCGATCTGGACGAGCAAGGCGAACGCCCATAACCCGATGCTCGATCACCGCGGCCGCGTGTGGCTGACCTCGCGCGTCCGCAACAACGAGACGCCGGCGTTCTGCCGCGACGGCTCGGCGCATCCGTCGGCGAAGCTGACGCCGGTGAACAACTCGGGCCGCCAGCTCGCGATGTACGACCCGGCGTCCAGGACGATCACGCACGTGGACACGTGCTTCGGCACGCATCACCTCTTCTTCGCCGAGGACGCCAACCACACGCTGTGGACGAGCAGCGGGGGCGGCGGCGGCGTGGTCGGCTGGCTGAACACGAAGCTGTTCGACGAGACCGGCGACGAGCAGCGGTCGCAGGGGTGGACGGCGCTCGTCCTCGACCTCAACGGCAACGGCCGCCGCGACGCGTACGTCGAGGCCGACCAGCCGACGGACCCGGCGAAGGACAAGCGCGTGAACGCCGCGTTCTACGGCGTGATGCCGAGCCCCGACGGCAGCGTCTGGGGATCGGTGGTCGGCTTCCCGGGGATGCTCGTGCGCCTGAACCCGGGCGCCAACCCGCCGGAGACGGCGCTGGCCGAGGTGTACGAGGTGCCGTGGGGGAGCGTGAAGGCGCCCGTGCTCGGCTACGGACCGCGCGGCATGGACGTCGATCGCAACGGCGTGGCGTGGGTCGTGCTCGCGAGCGGTCACCTCGCCAGCTTCGATCGCCGCAAGTGCGCGGGGCCGCTGAACGGGCCCACCGCCACCGGGCAGCATTGTCCTGAAGGCTGGCGCCTCTATCAGACGCCGGGCCCGAACTTCAAAGGCGCCGCTGAAAGCGCGAACGTGGACTCGCACTACTACGACTGGGTCGATCAGTTCGACACGTTCGGCCTCGGGCAGAACACGCCGATCGCGACCGGCAACGGGTCGGACTCGCTGCTCGCGTTGAACCCGGCGACGGGACAGTTCACGACGCTGCGCGTGCCGTATCCGATGGGCTTCTTTGCGAAGGGGCTCGACGGACGCATCGACGACCCGCGCACGGGCTGGAAGGGCAAGGGGCTGTGGACCACGTGGGCCACGCGCACGCCGTTCCACAGCGAAGGCGGCACGTCCAACCAGAGCAAGATCGTCCATTTCCAGCTGCGGCCGAACCCGCTTGCGAGGTAGTCACGTGAGGAGACGCGTGTTCGTCGCCGCCGCTGTCGTGTGCGCGGCTGTCGTGTCGGTCGCGGCGCAGGAGCGTCTCAACCAGGACGTCTTCTGGAAGATCCGCCAGGAGGGGACGGCCAACTCGCAGGTCCTGAAGACGCTGCACATGTTCACCGACGTCTACGGACCGCGGCTCACCGGATCGCCGAACCTGAAGGCCGCCGGCGAGTGGGCGATCGAGGAGATGCAGCGGTGGGGCCTGAAGAACGGCCGCATGGAGCCGTGGGACTTCGGCCGCGCCGGCTGGGTGAACGAGCGCCTGGCCGCGCACATCACCGCGCCCGTGAAGGACGCGCTCGTCGTCGAGGCGCTCGCGTGGACGCCGGGGACCGACGGCACCGCGCGCGGGCCGTCGGCGCGCCTCACGCTGCCGCAGCGCCCCACGCGTGAGACGCTGACCGCGTACCTCGACTCGATGAAGGATGCGGTGCGCGGCAGGATGGTGCTGATCAACCCGCCGCAGACCGTGCTCGTCACCTTCGATGCGCCCGCGCTGCGCCGCGAGGACGCCGACGTCGTCGCGCAGCTCAACGCCGCACCCCAGGCACCCCAGGCACCTCAAGCACCCCAGGCACCCCAAGCACCCCAGGCACCCCAGGCACCCC
>Ga0194131_10004773_pt1 | contig 20118 bp, 16 predicted proteins | sample TA2KigO120mmetaG_FD_148631 | JGI IMG/M metagenome (GOLD analysis project Ga0194131, IMG submission 148631) | Freshwater microbial communities from Lake Tanganyika, Tanzania - TA2015053 Kigoma Offshore 120m | ecosystem: Environmental > Aquatic > Freshwater > Lake | place: Tanzania: Lake... | reverse complement strand
TGAAAAAAGATTGTATAGAAAAAAATATAAAAAAAGTTGGATTTCCAAAATACATGGGATGTGGATTAGCAGGAGGAAATTGGCAGATTGTATCCACAATGATTAATACAATTTACGATAAAACTCCAATAACCACATACATCTGTGAGTATACTGAATAATTTATGCCAACAATTTTAAATACAAAATCAATTTATTATAATGATTGCAATTTGATTGCACAACCTACACATCTGGACTTAAAAAGTCGTGCAGATATTCCTATGTCTTTAGATAGAATTTTTGTGTCCCCCATGTCAGCGGTAGTAGGGAAGTCTTTTATTAAAGAAGCTACTGACATTGGTTTATCGGTTGGAATTCATAGATTCTGCGATATTGCCACTCAAATAGAAATGGTCAAATGTTCGACGCATGATAATAAAAATACCTATGTAAGCATAGGTTTAAATGACTGGGACAGAGTTCATCTACTCAGAGATTATACCTACAATTGGATTATAGATTGTGCAAATGGATACATGTCTAAACAGATATTAGACGTTATATCAAAACTTAAATCAGAAGCATCAATCAGAAATTTGATCATAGGAAACATCCACTCAAAAGAAGGAATTAAAATTTATAACTCTCTCTTAAAAGAACAATTTAAAGTATATTTCAGAGTGGGAATTGCTTGCGGATCCGCTTGCAGCACTTCGGATGCAACCGGAGTGAATCGTGGACAAATAACTGAAATTATTGAATGTAAAGAATATATTGACAAACATAAAATTGACAATTTTTATTTGATAGCCGACGGTGGCATCAAGAATGGAAATTATGCTTCAAAAGCGTTTGGAGCTGGGGCTGATTATGTTATGATGGGCGGATTTTTTTCAAAAGCAACGGAAGCAGAAACCCATATTATAAAAGACGGAACTTATTGGGGCGGTGCTAGTAAAAAACAACAAGAACTATTTGGGGGAGTCAAACGTCATAACGAGGGAAAGGTATATAAAATAGAAGACGACATTGTTCCTTTAAAAGAACTTGTAAAAGAATTGTGGGGTGGTATAAGTAGTTGTGTGAGCTACAGTGGATATAATACATTAGAGTCTTTTATAGGAAATGGGGTATTTGAAATAAAAGAAAACAGTCTACCTCCTAAATCAAGATGAACGATAAAATAATAGAAATTCTATTCAATCTTTGGAAGTATGATATTGAAGTCCTTTCCCAACCTTGGATGTATTATTGGTTGTGTATCCCAGCGCTGGTGTATTTAGCATTCTTTTTTATCAAGTGGTCTGTCTTAACCGTACCAATTTGGCTTCCAATCAGTATAATCATTAAAAGTTTTAGAAAATAAAAATTTATTTAATCAGAAATAAATAAGGAAAGTTTTTACACAAAAAAAGAAGAACCCTCCAAGAATTTCTTCAAGGAGGGTTCTTTTGAGTTTAATCAACTACGAATTAGACGTGGTTCAAGTCAGCAACCTGAATACGACCATAAAATTCCGGACGAACGACTTTCTTCGCATATCTTGTCATTACCCCACGGCGTGGCGTGAAGTTGACTGGATCATACACGAGTGGTGTCTGAACGAGAGGAATATATGGCGAATAGACTGCGCCAGTTTCGAGGAAGTTACTTCCACGGAATCCAACCAAGATTTGGTTTTCAACCATGTATGGGTTCTTGTAAACCTGGAAGCGACTTGCGAAGCTACCAACTTTGCTTACACCCATTGCGAACTTAGCACTATCACCATCGGTTGAAGCAACGAATCCAGGAATTGATTCGAGGACGGTTGCGACATCTGGAGAACAAACCAAGAAGTTAGCTCCACCACGGAGAGTCAACTGATGAATCTTGTTAGAGACACGTTGAATCTTGCTTCCGAGGGTCTGGAACCAAGAACTCTTGACATAGGCGGTTCTGTTTGGAGAACTGTCGTCAAGGCGAGTAAATGAAGCATTACCATTGCTATCGAGAGTTTTGGTAAACTCTACGCCAATTTTAGCACTCCAAGCTTCGGTGGTTGTTCCAGGAGCAGAAACCAACAGCATGTCGAGGATTTCGAGATCGATTTCCATAGAAACATACTCACTCAAGAGAGCAGTCAATTCTGCCTCAGCATCAATGCTGTGGTAGGCATTCAAGTCCTGAGCAAGCTCTGGAGTCCAGACTGCTTTTAACTTGCGGGTCTTAGCCACGATCGGTTCGCTCTTGAGTTCAAGGTTGACCTCAGGAATACCAACAGCTGTGGTGCTATCACCGGTGCTGTTTTTATCTTCAAAGTCACCACGAGTAGAATCTGTTGGCTGTTTGCTTCCAGAAATAGTTACGCTGTAAGCTCCAGTTGCGTGATCAATTACGCTGCTTAATCCCACTCCAGTAACTACATAATATGGAGATGTTGCAGAGCCAGTATTGTAAACTTTTGTGAACTGATCCAAAACTCCACAATCTACAGAAGCAGAGAAGAAGTTGAAACTTCTAATCGCGTTCAAATCTAAATTATCAGAGTTTGAAGCTAAGTTAATTGTGAATTTTTGATAAGTTCCGGCAGCAGCACTTGCGCTGAAGTCTGCATCAAAATTACAAGCTTCCCAGACAGTCAAACCTGATGTGGAGCCTGTATTTAATGTAGCTGCTACAGAAACAGGATTAATGGTGTATCCAAAACGACCGGCACCATACAAACCATTAACGGCACTGTCAGTAGAACCAAGTTTCTTTAAAGTTCCGCCGAATAGACTATCTCCACTCGTGACTCCTGATTTAGTATTACCATATTTGAAATCCAAGTAAAAGATAAGTCCACTTGGAAGATTCATTGGTTGAACGCTTACGAATTCCTTCGCAGCGATTTCAGCGAACACACGGCGAACGAGCGGAAGAGCTACGCCTGCCCACTGTTCACTGTTTGCGCTAGTTCCGGTTGAGGTAGCCTCTTTGATCAACTGCTGTGCTTGGTTCTCAAGCAATACAGCCATTTGAGCCTTTTCGGTACCAGCCAACCCCTCGAGCAAGCCGGTTTTGTCCCACTTGCCTTGTAATCCACGAGTCTCCTCCAAGAGGCGGCTCATAGGATTCGTATTGTTAGTTAACAATTCTTTAATATCACTCATATTTTTGTTTTTGTTTTACTGTTTTTTACGCAAATTTTTTTATTTCTTAATTCCAGCGAGTTTTTGGAATCTCGAAACCTGTCCGTTAACCGACTCCGAAATGACAGATTTCTCTGCCTGAACGGGCTTGGTTGTTCCAGTTGTATTTGATGCGAAGCCTTCAGCAATCGGAGACTTCTTAGGAGCAGTCTTCACTTTGCTAAGATTCAATGCTTCAGACAAATTATTGTAGGTTAATTTGACTTCACGGACGGACTTGGTCAAATCAAACGCTTCAATAATCTTCATTTTTTGGTTGTTGTCTAATGCATGTGCTTTAAATAATTTATTGGTATAAAGCAATTTCGCATTCAACAAATTCACTTCATTTAACTGAGTTTTTAAAAACTCTACGGTTTTCAAAGCCTCATTTAATTCAGATTTAACGGCGTCTGAGGTTTCAGTATCATCGTCTGTATCTTTACCTTCTGGACCTTCGCCGTCTTCTGTGTCTCCCTCTTTATTTAGTTCAGCGAGAAGTTCATCTAAATCAACCTCAGTCATACTGTCGTCTTCCTCAGTCATGCTCTTGTCTTCCTCGCCTCCCTCTTCATTTAGTTCAGCGAGAAGTTCCTCTAAATCAACCTCATCCAAATCGTCGCTTTCAGAAACAGTCTTGGAATCAATAGCAGGATCGGCAGCAGGAACGGCAGCAGGAGCGGCAACAGCAGGATCGGCAACAGCAGGAGCGGCAGCAGCAGGATCGGCAACAGCAGGAGCGGCAGCAGGAGCGGCAGCAGGAGCGGCAGCAGGAGCGGCAGCAGGATCGGCAGCAACAGGAGCGGCAGCAGGATCTGCAGCAACGGTAGCAGCAGGGGCGGCATTTTCATCTGCTTTCTCCACATCTGCTTTCTCCACATCAAGCTCTTTTAACATTTCATCAACTTCTTCCGAAGTGATATTTTCAGTCGTATCATCAGAGGATTCTTCCAATTCGTTCTCATCAAGTTCTTCACGAAGTTTTTGCCCTAACATGGATTGTAATCTTGGAGTAAAGGCTTCTTCCAATGCGAGTTTTGCATTTGCAATGGCAGTTGCACGGACGGCCTTGGCGTCAGCAATTGCCTCTTTTAAGAGTTCACTTGTCATAATTTTAATTTATGTTTTTAATTTTTATGAAGTTATTGTTGAACTTCAATTGAAGTTAAATTTCATTCAACAATATATGAAGATATTGTATTTAAACAGGAACTACTGTAGACAATTTCTACTTAGTTTATTCAGGATGGTTCCACACCCATTGACTATAAATATAAATAAAATAAATAAAAAACAAAAAAAATTAAATTATTTTATTAACGTAACAATATGTATACTATATGTAGATATAGGAGATATTATGATTGATAATGAATTAACCATTAAAAAATTTGGAGAAATACCTTCTAAGTTTTCGATAAAACACATCGTCGTTAAGTGTGATTTATGCGGGTGTATTTTTGAAAAAAAATCTTTAAACATATATTCTGCCAGAAAAAATTCAAAATCTGATATTGATGTGTGTGAAAACATTTCATGCATCAAGTTAAAAAGAGAAGACACAATGCTTAAAAAGTATGGAGTTAAAAACGCTGGAATGTCGTCAGAGTTAAGAGAAAAAGCACAATTAACTTGTTTGTCTAAATACGGCGTTAAAGATGCAATGCAATCAAACGATGTTAAAAATAAATCTAAAGATGCGATTGTTAAAAAATATGGAGTTGATAATATCTTTAAAACTGAAAACTTTAAACGTGATTTGAAATTAAAGAATATTAAAAAATACGGAGTAGAATTTTATTCGCAAACTCAAGAATATAAAGAAAAGTGTAAACAAACATGTATTAAAAAATATGGGGTAGAACATCCGATGAAGGATAAAATATTTTTAGATAAATCAAAAAATACAAATTTAAAAAAATATGGAAACGAATATTATTTATCTTCAAACGATAAGAAAGAAAAAACCAAAAATTTTTATAAAAAAAACTTTAATGTAAATTGTTATTCTCAAACAGAAGAGGCCAGAAAAAAAAGCAAGAAAAGATCTTTGTTGAAATTATATAACTCACTGATTAATGGAGAAAGACTCAAAAAATTATATAAACCTTTATTTTCAATTGAAGATTATGAAGGAGTCGGCCATAAATATAAATTTCAGTGCATGAAATGCAATCAAGAATTTCTGGACACATTAGATGACGGCAATTTTCCACAATGTTTAAAATGTAATCCTTCTAAGAAAGAAAAATCCTTGATGGAATCTGAACTAAAGAATTTTTTAATAGATGATTTAGGATTAAAAAATTTAATTTTTAATGATAAAGTTGTGTGTGATGGACTAGAATTAGACATTTATTTTCCAGATAAGGGAGTCGCTATAGAAATGAACGGAAATTATTTTCACAGTGAACTTGGTGGCTTAAAGAATAAACAATATCACATAAATAAAACCGAATTATGTGAATCCAAGAATATAAGACTAATTCATATATTTGAAGATGAATGGCGTTTAAAACAGAATATTATAATAAATCGTATAAAAAGTATACTAAAAATAGGAAAAGTTGAAAAAATATATGCAAGAAATTGTATTGTAAAAACAATATCAACGAAAGAATATCGTGAATTTATAGAAAATAATCATTTGCAAGGATTTACGCCGGCAAAAATAAAATTAGGATTATTTTTTAAAGATAAATTAATATCCACAATGTCATTCGGACAACTTAGGCGTGTCACAGGAAATATTAACGTCAATAATAACGAATACGAATTAATAAGATATTGTTCGGAAAATGTTGTTATAGGCGGAGCCGAAAAATTACTAAACAATTTTATTAAAAATTACAATCCCAAAAAAATTATAAGCTACGCAGACAGAAGATGGTCGTTTAATTTAAATAATCTTTACAAAAAACTGGGATTCATTTTTTGTAAAAAAACTAGCCCAAATTATTTTTACGTCAATAAGAAAAATTATCTACAAAGGTTCCACAGATTTACATTTAGAAAATCGGAATTGAAAAACAGATTAAATAATTTCGATTCATCACTGACAGAATGGGAAAATATGCAATTAAATGGATATGATAGAATTTGGGATTGCGGAAATCTTAAATACGAGCTTAACCTTTAATTTCAAAATATCTCTCTAAGATATGTCCCATATCTTCGTATAGAGCTTCCATTTGATGTTGTTTGGATTGAGTTTCTTTTGCTAATTTTCCAAACTGTTCACAATATTTTTTTATTTCTTGAAAGTTTCTTTTAACTATATTCTCCTCAAACCAATCACCACATTCATTTAAAGCATAATTTTCTGCTAAATCGGAGATTTCTTGCAAATTCTGAGCAATCTCAGTTATTTTTTTCTCACGATAAATCATTTTGCCATATTCATTGTATTGAGACACCATCTCTGCAAGTTTTCTTTTTTGATCGACGGTCAATTTTGAGGAAGTCTCTGTAGCAACATTTTGAGTTTGTTGTGTGGGCGGAACATTCACATTTTCAGGCAATAAATTTTTTAACTGTATCATGATTATAAATAGTTAAAATTTTTGAAAAATATCATGTATTATTTCTGTTAAATCCGAGAATTTTTTTATTTGTTCTATTTTAACTGGTTCTCCATCAATATCATCATTATTTTTTATATACTCAAGATACCAACCGTCTTTCTTTTTAAATACTATCATCTTCATCATTTTTTTTATGCCTTCAAAGTCGTCTTTATGATCCAATGACATTTTAAAAGAACCATCTAATTTAAATCCCAAATCATCAAGGATCTGCCAACAGTGATAATTCCAATCGTCAGGAGGAATCATATCAGAGTCTTTAATATCCTTTAGATTTAAAATATTCACGTTATATTATATTCTTTAATTATATAATTTATAAAATTATAAAGAACCGAGCAATTCTCTGAATCTTCATAATTTTTACTTATCTTAATAATTATTTTATCTTTTTTATTTTTTGAATCAGATTTTGACGAATCGGTATCACTTATATTCACCGGAGATCTATTTGGGCAACAAATCGCTATATATACCTTTTTTGGAGTGGCTTTTTTAATTACAATCAATTGTTTATTATTACCTGTAGTTGTTTCTGTAGAATTGTAACTAATTTTATTAGGAGTTTTTTCGTCGGGTTTATTAGAAATAGTATCAACCGCCGACAACTCGTCGTCAGTAAAATTTACACCTTGATTTTCAGGACGAGAAACGAATTCGTCAAAATTGTCAACCGCTTCCACATTTTTCACCACAGGATTATCTATTTCACAAATAATCTCTGATACTTGTTTTTTTATATATTCTTTTAGTTTGGTAAAATCATTTACGCTTTTTTTACTCATAGTGTTAGCTACGTTTTTAACATTTTTTGACACTTTAGAAGGCGATACATTTCCTGACTGAACGCCTTTTACCAACCTAAAAAATCTAGCTTGTTTTTCACTTTTTGCGGGCATATATTTTAATATTTATACGACTATAAATAGTATTTATTTATAAAATAATTCGTATTTTATATTGCCACAGTCCCAAATTCTATCATATCCGTTATTTTTCATGTTCTCCCACTCAGTTAAATTATTATCAAAATTAGACAACTTATTCTTTAATGTGTGTTTTGCAAAATTAAATCTGTGATGTCTTTTATAATTTTTGTTTTTACCAAAATACCAATAATTCGGCGGTGTAGATTTCACAAATTTAAATCCGACCGTTTCATATGATTTTCCATCGTTCCACCTTCGATCGACATAACTAATAATTTTATTTGGATTGTATGTTTTTATAAAAAAATTCAATAATTTACTGAATCCACCCACGACGCTGATGTTTTTATTACAAAACCTATATAATTCGTATTCAGAATTATTATTTTTATTTCCAAGGCACGTTCTCATATTTCCGAACGTCATCGTGGATACTAACTCCTCTCCAAGAAACAACCCCAATTTTATACTACTAGAATCTTTTCCTTGAATGTGATATTTTTCTAAAAAGTCACAACATTTTTTAGAGTCTATAATTCTAACATTACAATTTCTCGCATAAATTTTATTTGTTTCACAACCCAACATATATTTTAGTCTATTCTTAACGATCTCTTTATTAAACAACCACTCGTCTTCAAATATATGAATTAATCTTATTCCTTTATCCAAACATTCTTTTGTTTTATTTAAATGATAGTTTTTATCTTTTAGACCATTGATTTCTCCATGCCAAAATAATCCATCACATTCTATTGCGATTTTCTTTGAAGGAACATACACATCAATCTCATAACCATTTAATATTTTTTTATTATTCTCCTCGACCACTTCGTTGATCAATGTCGCCCTAACAAAATCTACAATTTCCTTCTCAAACAACGATGAATTTTTATAACAAACATTACATCGAGGGATGTCTCCGTCTTCCAAACAATCCACAAATTCAACATTACATTTACAACATTTAAATTTGTAGTCAGAATAATAACCCCCATTTACGTATTCCTCTTTTGTAAATAAAGGTAAAACCTTGCCTCTTAATCTATCTGACACAAACAAGTAATCGTAAAAACCGCCACGACGAGTGGCAGAAATTTTATCGTTCACATTTTTTAAATTTCTAACATTTTTAACGCCATACTTTTTGTATATACTTTTTTCTTTTCTTTTTTGATCACTCAATATCCACTTTACTCCATAATTTTCAAAACAAGTTTTTACTTTCTTTTCCGATATTTCTTTTAATTGTGAAACGTTATCTACACCATACTTTTGTTTTACTGTTTTATTTATTTTTTCTTTTATTTCTTTGTTGCTTAATCCATACTCCACTCCATATTTTTTAATGTTTGTAGATTTAATTTTATTTATTGTTTGTGGATCATATTGAGCGCATTTTGATGAACACGTTCTTAAATAACCTTTAGAAAAAGAAAAAAAATTTGGAATTCTTTCACATTTAGGATTACAACATTTTGAAAGAAAAGATTGATTGTGATAAACGTGCCAAATTCTTTGCGCAAAAGTGGGATCTTTTAAGAAAGAAGTTTGACTAACTATTTCATCATATCGATCGCAGTGACCATTTTTTATAAACCACGACTTCTTACTTCTTTCAGGCAACAATTTACCATTTACAATTACCTTTTCTCGAATCCAGTCGATCATACTTATACCCTTTGATTTTGAGTATAATTATATAGTAGAACAATAAACTAACCAATTAAATTTACTTTACAAGATTATTTTATTTCGTTAATAATATCACGTATTATTTTTTCCACAGTTTCCCATTTGTTAGTGATGGGATTTTGTAAAATTTTTACAGATTCATTTAAAGGAGACTCGGGTAACATAAAAGCTCCAACAGTCGAAGGATTGCTAACAAAGTCAAAAGCTATTAGTGAGAAGTCATCGTTGACTTCAACAGTACTTTCATTTACTTTTTTTACCGAACCTGATCCTCGGCTGGAAATTCCAACGGTAATTCCACACTTTAATAGTTCTTTTAAAATATTTCCACTCGGAGTAGTTAAAATTTCCACTTCGCCCATTAAATCGTTATTGTCCCACCAAGTTTTAGTAATATTATGAGAAACATTTTTAAGATTTACAACTTCACTATCTGGATGATCAAGTTCTCCTACCGCACGTTTTTCTTTTACAAAAGTTTGATTATACTTTTCAACCTCTCGTTTAAGAACATCTAATGGATAAATTCTACCATTTTGATTTTTTGCATTGGCTCTTTGTAAAATTCCCGAGACCACCATTTTTCCTGCTACCGACGTAGATTCATTCAGCGTAGTTTTTACTGTTTGAAAAGGAATACAATTTGTTAATAATTGTTTATTCATAATTTTATCTGGCAACTTGTCCATCAAGAGTATTTGCTGGTTGAGCCGGTTGAGCAGCTGGTTGAGCCGGTTGAGCTGCCGGTTGAGCTGCCGGTTGAGCTGCCGGTTGAGCTGCCGGTTGAGCTGCCGGTTGAGCTGCATCTCCAATTGAAAATGAATTCGGAAGAGAAAAATCTATAAAAAATCCTGACTCGACGCCAAATTCCTTTCCAGTATCTGAAACTTGCTTTCCTATAATTTTTATTTGAAAATTTAAAGGATTATTTTTACTTGGCCAGTTTTCAATTTCAATCGGAGTTGCTGCATACGGCGATAGTCTTACACGATAATCTTTCACTGCTTGATACGGGTCACCCTTTTTACCTTTAAAATTTATAATTTTTCCAGAAATTTTTTGTTGTAATTGAGTCTCAAACTCTTTTAATTTAGCTTCTAGCTTAGTTTTTTGTTCTTTATCTAAAGTTTCCGCTGTTTTTTTAAGGGGGTCTATAATTGTCGCAGAAATATCAACCGTTTCTTCATTTAACCTACCGTTGTTTCTACGTGCAATTGCGTGACCGTTTTTTTCTCTACGATTTGAAAGATATTCATTTTGTTTATTCACTTCTCCAACCGGATCCATTTTTTCTTCTACAGTTTTAAATCCCAACTTTTCCATAGCTTTAGTAGCTTTATTTTTTCCACCTTTACTAAAAGCAAAAGGTGTAGAATAGCCGGCCACGCCTCCCGTAGTGGACATTTCATCCATTATTTCTTTGGTAAGTTCTTTTATGATGTTTTTTAATTTACTCATGTTATATGATTTTTTATTTCTTTAACTAATTCGTGAGAGAGAAGCAATACCATTACATGATTATCTCGCACGCCTTTATCAGTGTTTATTTTAGATAATTGATTTAACACTTCATTTATTTTAATTTTTATGACTTGAGAATCTATCTTTTCAATCAAATAAGAAAGTTCGGATTTAACTTTATTTTTTTCTTCAAGTATAAAGTGGGTTATAGAGCCTGCGGTTGAAATTCCATTAATATATTCTTTTAATATATTTTTTTGATTATCATCTAATGCACTATATTTTTTATTTAGATTTTCTATTAAAAACTTATAGGCTAATAATCTAACTTCTTCACTTTCTTTTTTATATCGACTGAGCAATGAATCTTCTTTAGATTCAACTGAGTTTTTAACGGAGACAAGACTCTCAATCAAACAATTTTTTGCTTGAAATATTTCATCGGCTCTAAAAGAAATATTTCCAACGTGACTTTCAAAAACTTTATAAATAGACGCGTATATTTTATAATTTTTTATTCCTGACTTTAAAAATTTATCAATTGGGTAGGTATCTTTTATTTCTTTTATCAGTTCGTATTTTTCTTGAATTAATTTTTTGTTATTTATTTTTTCTCTTGATTTTAAAACCACAGAAATTGCTCTATCCGCTTTTGTATCATCTAAAAATTGTTCATTTACTAAAAAATTATAAAGTTGCCATTCCTTTCCTAACTGAGTGTGTTCTTTAAAATATTTGAACAAAATATCCTTTGCTTTAGACTCATCTTTTCCTGCCAAAATATCCGCAGTAATTTGCCGTGTTAATAATTCAAATAATATACCTGTATTTTTGAATTTAGAATGTTTAGATTTATGCATATTATCTAACTACTTTAGTTTATAAATATATTAGTCTTTTAAAAAAAACACATTTATAGTGTATTTATTTTAAATTATCTATTATATTATTCTCATCTAATAAAGATTTAACTTTTGAAGATTCTTTCAATAACTCTTTTTTATCATCTTTAGCCAAAAAATCTGATAATTTACCTAAATTTAAAGATTCAAACCCTAACGGTGATTGATTTTTATATTTATGGGAAATCGGATTTTTACGATAATCGGCTCGATTCTCTAATCTTCCCAGCGGATCTTCTCCAAATGGGTAATTTCTTGCGTCTTTTTTCCCTTTTTGAGAAGGTCGATCTGTTTTTTCGGCTAATGGCGGAGCTGCGCTAGCAGGTTCGCTAGGGGTTTCGCTAGGGGTTTCGCTAGGGGTTTCGCTAGGGGTTTCGCTAGGGGTTTCGCTAGAAGTTTCATCAGAACCACCGCCCGCGTCTTCCGATTCTCCATCTTTATTTATTTTTTGTAAAGAAGATGCGGGGTCATTACCTTCTTCTTCTATTTGTTTAAACCTCCAACTCTGTTTGGCATCTTCTACAACTTCGCTATTTGTATTCAATACGTCCTCATCCGACATATTAAAAATATTTTTATATATCCAATCTTTAGAAAACAATTTATTTTCCATCATATCTTTGGCCACCGTCACTTTATTTCCCCAAATATCAATTTTTTCTTTTTCAAAGATAGTTGATGGATTTGTTAATTCTAAGCTAAAATTAACCAAATTTTCATCAGTAAATCCTTGAGAGTATAAATGAACTACGCCGAGCTTTGTCAATTCGCTAATCAATATTTTTTGAATACGGTGAATGGTTCGACCAAATCTAACGTCTTCAGCCGCTAATGTGGCTTTTCCAGATAGATCTTCTTCATATCCCAAAAAAGCTTTGGGAATTTTTAAAGCGGCCATCATTTTATTTCTTAAATACTCAATATCATCCGTACCGGTAAATTCCATGCCGGATAAAGGTTGAATATCAGTTCCACTATCTCCACCACGAACAGGCAAATAAAAATCTTCCACCATGTTTTGTAAATTAAATCTGAGATTATAATCGCCGGTTTTTTCATCTATATAAGGAACCTTTTTCATTTTATTCATGGTACGTTCCATAAAATTATCAATTTCTCCGGGAGGTATATTTCCTACGTCAATTTTAAATACTCTTTTTTCAGGAGCCCGCATAATACGATGTATTAACATCGCATCTTCCATTAAACTTAATTGTTTCCAAACACGTCTAGATCCTTCAACCATAGATTTGCCATATGGAAGAAAATTACTATCAGATAATAATCTAAAATGTGCCACTTGATAATTTTCTAACTCTTCCATTACACCACTTTCAAAGTTAACTTGATATTTGATGTAATTTTTGTTCATCGGATCACTATTTTCTACACGAGAAACATTGTATGCGGATAACGGTTCAACCAAATAAATTCCATATTCAGGACTAATGTGTAATTTTAAATAAAAATCTCCATATTTACACATATTTCGTGTCCAACTCCATAAATTGAATTCTATGTTAAGAATATCATAATACAGATTTTCTAGTATTCTTTTAACATTATTATCATCGGCCTTTACATTAAGAACATAACCCATTTCATTTTGCGTAAGACACTCATCTGCGTAAATATCAAGTGCGGATGATATTATTGGATCCATATCCATAACATCATAATCGCGGAATAATTCTATTCTAGACGACTGATACGCCATCGTAAAATCACGACTATATTGACTATAGCCAGAAGTACGTATTCTATTAAATCTATCTCTGAGAGTATTTCTATCGGTGGCATACTGAATCTGATCAGTATCCTTTATCTTTAACATTTTTCCACCAACATTTCTTACCACTACATCCGTGGAAAACAACCTTTTTAATTTTGCAAAAAGGCTTTTTGATTTTAAATCTATTGGTTTTTTGGCGTCGTTCGAATCCATATTTTTATAAAAATAAATAGTTAAAAAGAATTATAATAACCACTTTAAATCTTCTCTTTGTTTATTAATTCCGTTATTATTTCCTTGAGAAGGAAGCGGCATACTCCAATAATTTTCTGATTCTTGTGTCTTTGAAGTATAAATTGCAGATCCTCCACCGGTTCTACTAATTGCATCGATTAAGTTTTTAGTATATTCTCCACTTTGAGTTTGTAATCTCAAAGCGGTATCTCTCACCCACAGTCCCATCCCCAAGCTTGTAACTAAATCATCATTGTAACCACCCATTGCCTCTGGTTTACTTCCATTCCAAATGAATACTGATAACTCTTCATATAATCTCACCGAATTTGTTATTATTGATCTTTCTCTAAAGTAAGATTCCAATTTTGAAATTATAAGCGGACGAGTTTTATTTGTTGTAGTAAATCCTGGAACCATATTTTTTTCAGCACGATTTATTTTATTATTCATCTGTTTTTCTAAATCGACGTATAATAAATCTGCGCTGCTATAAAACGTGTTAGGATATTGTAAATCTATAACTTGTTGAATGGTAGCCCAACCATAACTATTATTTTCTATAACAAGTATTGCTCGGTTAAATTCGTTAGCCACACTCACCAGTATATTTCCATACGTTTTTGTATCAACCGAGCCTTTAAATTCTGCTACTTGTTTTAAATCATTTATTTCTAAAACATGAAATGCGGAATAGTCACCCCCATCGCCTCTAGCCACATCTGCGCACACTATGTATTGTTTACTATAATTAGGATATTCCCAAATCCACAAAGATTGATTGGCGAATCTTTTTTCCAAAGGGTCTCTTATGCATTTTTCTTGGACCCACTTTAATGTGTCAGTATCAATTACTGTATGACCTGTAGTAGTAAAATCACAGTCGCATTCTTGAGCTGAACCTTTTATCCCGGACAATTCTGTTTGTTTGTTTCTCCAAGACTGGTCACGTTCTGGATGAAGCTGCCATGGTAATTTTATTGTATTAAATTCGTTCTGTTTTGATTCTGCGCCGACCCACGTTTTATGAAAAAAGTTTCCTACGCCATTTGGGGTGCTCAGTAAAATTGCTCGACCGCCGGTAGAAAGAGTTGGCTGTGCAGATAGCCAAATTTCTTCTATATTATCTATATATGCGGCTTCATCTATTATTAATAAAGAAAGAGCCGACGAACGACCCGCATCTCCTGAAGAAGACACGGCTTTTATTTGCGAACCATTTTTCAATCTTAAAGATAAACGATTATCTTCTATACATTGAACCTTTAACCAAGACGGCAAATTATTATTAGCAAATCTAACTCGCGTTATTATTTCTTTTGCCGTTTCTTGTTTTATACTAATACACAAAATGTTTTTATCACTGTGAAACAGCATTAACCATAAAGCATAGGCTGACGTAAGAGTAGTAATACCCATCTGTCTTGACTTTAAAATTATATTATAGTTATTATTTATTAATCCTTTTAAAGCATCTTCTTGGAACGGAAATAAATCAAACGGAAGAGTTCCTCTTAACGGATGTTGAATTTTTACATATTTTCTCATGAAATAAAGTGGATCAGACAAACATCGTTTGTATTCCTCCTTTATTATCTCTCTTAAATTTGGTTTCGTTTCACCCATTTAAAGCTTTAAGTTGATTTTCAATTCTATCTAGTGCGTCTAAACACTCCTTATAATCATTTTTAGCATCAGATAATACTTTTTCTTTAGTAGTATCTTTCCAAATTTCTTTACTACCATCTTCATTTAAATAAACAATATCATTTGATGCGGTTTCTAAATATTTTATAGTCTCTTCTAATTTAGATTTTAAATCTAAGCAAAAACTTTTTTGATTGTTAAAAACTTTTATTTTTTCATAATCTTCAAACTTATTTTCTAATTTTAATTTTGTTTCAAATTTTATATTACAATCGTAACATCTTCCTGTTTTTGGAAAGATTTTGTCGTCCAAATAATTGCCCCACTTCATATCCATATCACAGTCTTTACAACGCAATCTAATAATATCAGGATTTATTTTCTGCGGAGTATTTATCCGCCGTTTTCTTCCGTTTTTATAAATCCAACATTTACCTCCAGCATCTGTCCAAGTCTCACCTTCTTTTCTTTCTGACATATCAGAATTATATCCCACTTGAACAAATGGCCTTTCTCCGGATAAATAACCTTTTATAATATCAATATTACTTTTATTTTTTGCACGCTTCATAATTTAAATAACCGTTGATATATATAATGAATTTTCTTAAAAAAAATAAAACTCACTACATTTTATTATGTTAAAGTAGATTTAATCATGTCTTCTATAGCAGATTTTTCAGTAGAAGAAATATTTTCGGTTTTTATAATCTCCACGAATCTGTTCAATACAATATTTATAGTTTTTTTGTCTAAGTTATCTCGCATCATTTTTAAAAGACCCTGAAAACTTCTAAAGTTATTTAAGTCATCCGATGTGGGAGATTTTTTAAAAATTATTTCAAATATTTTTGATAAATTTGTAATTGATACAAATTTTTCTCCCATATCTTTTGCCGCTCGCGCTTCTACAAACTCATAAGCATCTTTATTATTTATTTTTCCAACATAGTTATAAGCTTTTCTTATTCCTGCACCTCCGCCGCCTGTATTTAGAGTATATTCAGATGGAATAGAGTCTCTTTTATTTTTAGAAATTTCCCTGTCTGTTATTTCTTTTTTTTCTTTATATTTTTTGACTCCGCCGGGAGTCAGAACTATTACATTTTCTAATCTGGTAGTTCCTCTAGCTAATGACCGTAATAAAATTGCGCCTGCCAATCCTTTAATTCCTTTAGCCAAATCATCTAATGGAGAATCTTTTGAAAATTTAGTCCATTCAGAAGGTTTCTCATAACCTTGCTGATCTTTAACCATATTGTCTCCCTCGAAATCAACCTGAACAATTTGATTATTTGGTTTGTACCAAAAAATAGTAACTAATTGATCAGGTATTGCTGCGGCACTCTTTGTTCTACCGACATAAAAAAATTGGTCGGTTATTTTATTTTCTGATCCAGGTTCCCATTCACTTTTATTATCATCCTTTGTGTCTAAAAATTTCTTAAGTTCATCTAGTTTAGTTATAGGAACAATAATATCTATATCACCGTAATCAGATTTTATTTTTTCCAAAGAAATGTCAGGATCGCCGGTTTTTTTCCTTAATATATCATCCACATCAGGATTCATTAGATGCTGTGAACTTCCATTAAAGATATAACCGCTTTTAATATATGGATTGTTTGGATTCCAAAAATTTATATGTTTATTTAAGGTAATAGCTAAATCTCTTATATGGTCAGAAATAATTGTTCTATTTCCACCAGAAATATTGAGTTTTTTATCAGCTCTAGCAGTTTTGCCGTTAACTGTTTTAGGAGTTTTAGGATCAATCGATGCAATCGATTGACCACTTTCGTTCAAAGTTTTTGATCTTGAAATATTTTTTATTAAGTTATATATTTTCTCTTTGTCTAAATCAGAAATATCGGGCAAATTTTTAGTAAATGAAAGTTTATCATCATTTTGTAAAAATTCACGCATTTTTGTTCCACTTATATCAACCGTGTGAGAACGTTCTATCCCTCTTAATTTAATTTTATTTAAACCAAATAAATTTTTATATTTTGATTTGAATTCTTCTGAGTTATATGAATTTATGTCGTCTATGTCGGAATATATGTTCACGATAGGCGATTCATTAAATTCTTTATCTAAATCTAAAAGCATATAACGAACCGCAGAAACAGGACTGTCTACAAATTTTATTTTTACATTATTTGGCAGATATCGTTTTAAGATTTCATTCCATATCTGTATCATTTGATTTCCTGTTATAGGATACTCTCCTTTTTTGATACGATCTTTTTCGCTAATATAAACAATCACATTATTATTTTCTTTCGACGCGAGTTGTATTAACTTCCAATGGCCCAAATGTACAGGTTTTGCTGCCATTGGAACCAATCCCAAAGTTTTTGTATTTCTTCCAGAAAAAACGTATCTCTGTATTAAAAACTTTCCCGCTAACATGAGATCGTCGATCTTATTTATACGAGATTTTTTAGAATGGTGTATTTTTTCTAAATCAACTTTTTTAATAAAATCATTATACGTTTTTAATAAATTTTCAACCGAATTACTAAAATCAAGTCTATCTACAAATCCCCTTGCAAGTTCAGAAATTTTATTTTGATATTCTTTTTCAGATTCAGCATCCATCTGAGATGATAATTTTTTATTACTCCTAACGGTTAAATCGTATTGATCCGACTGTGTAACTTTATATAATTTATTATCTGAAGTATGTATCACCACGCCTTCTGGCTTTCCGCCTAACTTAGATGAAAACGATACCATCATTTTAGAAAATTTAGAAATTATATCAAGAGAATCGTCGAAATTTATTTCGGTTTTATTAAAAATACCAAGAAGTTCATCAGACTTTATTGCAGAAATAAAATTTTCTCTAGTATTAATATATCCGTCTAAAATTACCGGAAAAGTATAGATATCCAGTATTCGAGCCATATCATTTATACTATTAAAATCTGTAATTTCTCCGCTTGTACTAGAAATAGTCAAAAATCCGTCATTTACATAATATTTTACATTCGCAAAAGACCGTAAAAATAAAGCTTGAGTAGTTACATATGTTCGAGTCAATGTGTCTTTATTTTGAGCAAATTCTAAACTAAACGCAGTATTTTTTGGAACCAAAGAAATTTTATCATTTATTTTTTTAAGCTTTTCAAAAACATTTTTATACTGAGAAATACCTATAGATTTAGAACTTATGTCTTTTATATCCTTCTCATTAAAATGTTCAAATTCTTCAGGATGCAAAATATTTCCTTTATAAGATACAATCCAATTATCCGAATAATTTGAAGAATCTGTATTTTTTCTTACTAAAATTAGTTTTGTACCATCTATTTTTTCTTCTACATGTAACTTTTTACTGATAAAGTTAGACGCTTTTTGAATTGTGTCTATTTCTTTATTTAAATGTTTAATACTAACGTCTAAACTTTCTGACAAAATATGTTGTATGTATTCTTCAACTATTTCATCAATTTCAGATTTTAAAATTTCATAGTATTTATTTTTCATGCGATTTAAACGTGTTATTAAATGTAGTTATTGCTTTTTTATACGAATTTTTAGTTTCATCATATTTATCTTCCGTATACTGCCAGTTCCAAGAAATTTCCGCAGGAACATTAAATCCGAAATGATTAAAAATATCTTTTTGAGTATCTATTACCCGACTACCGTTCCAGTTTTGACCTATAGCAATCATACCCGCATCTTTATCTTTTAATATATTAGACTCGCCTAACGTAGTGTGTCGATTTTCTAACCACGTCAATCTCTCTATTAATTTTTGATATATGCTGTTAGTTTGCCCCCACCGAATTGAAGTGAAAAAAAGAATGCAGTCGCTCTCAAATAACACCTTTGAAATTTTCCAAAGCTCATCTGATTTATTATTAACACTAGCCCAGCATCTTAATTGTCCAGTAGGATTTTTATCTTTATCTTTTAAAATCGATTCTTTGACCCCACAATTGTTACCCCACTTTGTAGAAACATTTCCTTCGCAAACAAAAATATTTAATTTAGAAACATCAATAAATGTGGATTTATCAGACCCCAATCTATCATGAACAATTTTAGCTAAAACCGTAGATTTCGCTTCGTCATCTTTGTGCCCTTCCCATCGATTTGACGTGGCTAAAATCAACACTTTATTTTTGCTTTTAAGAAAATTTATAGAAGTTTCTAATCTATCAGAATTTTTTTCCAGATCTTTAGGGTTAGATGCCAATCTGGTTTCTTTTATAAGATTAATTAAACTTATGTGCGACATATGTATATATATTATATATTTGAATAATACGGTATATAAATATCTGATCCATTTACATTCGCTCTAATATATCCAGACGCAGTTCTGGCAGACTGACCGAAATTAGAAGCGGTAAAATTATTATTATGCCCATGATTAAACACAAAATAACCGAGACTGCTGGTTTTAGCATAACTACTTGTTCCAAATAAATTTCCGCTAATTGAGTTACTGGCACTGATGTTGCTTGCTGTTAAATTGATGAAGTTGCCTATCGGCGACGTAATTAATGTGGTGCCATGTAACTTGCTACCACTGATTAAGTTACTGGCACTGATGTTGCTTGCTGTTAAATTGATGAAGTTGCCTATCGGCGACGTAATTAATGTGGTGCCATGTAACTTGCTACCACTGATTGAGTTACTGGCACTGATGTTGCTTGCTGTTAAATTGATGAAGTTGCCTATCGGCGACGTAATTAATGTGGTGCCATGTAACTTGCTACCACTGATTAAGTTACTGGCACTGATGTTGCTTGCTGTTAAATTGATGAAGTTGCCTATCGG
>Ga0194131_10004771_pt1 | contig 20126 bp, 20 predicted proteins | sample TA2KigO120mmetaG_FD_148631 | JGI IMG/M metagenome (GOLD analysis project Ga0194131, IMG submission 148631) | Freshwater microbial communities from Lake Tanganyika, Tanzania - TA2015053 Kigoma Offshore 120m | ecosystem: Environmental > Aquatic > Freshwater > Lake | place: Tanzania: Lake... | reverse complement strand
GCGCGCCGATCATGCTCGGATGAAAGCCATAAGAGAGATCTCCCGCCACCTGACCCGGCAGAGTAATCGGTAGTAGTGAGGTACGATCTACGGCAAGACTTGAGGTCGTACCGCCACCACGCGACCGTGAATAGGCGTTGTACTCGGCCGTGCTCGATGGAACAACCATGTTCCAGGAATCGTTGCCACCGAACATGAACAGACAAACGAGTGCCTTATAGTCAGCGAACCCACCTGTGCCCGTCATCTGCGCATACACCGTGCCGGCAGTACGTCCGAAGGCATAGGCGACACCACCCGCAGCGGCAGCCCTGAGGAACTTGCGTCGGAGACGATTCATACAGACCTCCTCAGCTCAGCGTTGCAGCACGAATTCGGGCGAAGTCGCCACAAGGAAAATGGCATCCGCTGTCCGAGTCGCCAGCGCTGAATTGGGGTTGGTCGCCGGCACGACGGTTCGTTCGATCTGCGCTTTAGCCTGAGCCTTCAGCGTAGCCGAGATTTGCCCCGATTCGCCTAATAGTCGTTCAGCGACACGGTTAATGAGCGCCTCGCTATCGTTGGCGACCGCGAGCTCCTCGGTCGTATTAATATACATAATATCGGCTGCAAGATTAGTCGCTGCGTGTGTACGAGATACAGCTTGCGTCCAGAAGAAGTTCGCGATCTGCGTATTCACATATTCCGTGGCAATCTGCATTTCGGGCGACACACGGCCGGAGTCGGAAATCTCACCTGGCGGTGCATAAAAAGGACTGAAGAAATTGAACACCGAGGGCGAGCTGCCTTGCGCCTGACCAAAGACCGCACTCGCGCCACCCGAAAAGTTCGCGGCAACTCCTAAGCGTCCTGATCGCGAGGTAGCCTCGTAGGCGCGCCAAAATTGCGTGAGACGCAGCAGCGGCTCTTTGAGCTTGCCAGCGCTCGCAGTAGCTGTGCCACTCGCGGGATTTCGCGCATCGGGGTCTAGAAGGATCGTCTTGACAACGGCTTCCAGATTACCTCGACGACCCGCGCCATCGTTGTTGAATTTTTCGGCGACGCGCTGCACGTAAGCAGGCGACGGATTGCTGGTTACCAAGCGCTGAATGAGTTGTTTGGAAATAAATGGTCCAACATTTGGATGATTGAAAACGTTATCGAGCGCATCCTTGAGATCTTGCGCGCCGGATTGACCTGCCTGGATGGTCGCGTTGGGCAACGTGACGCCCGGATAGTTGAGAACCAGCTTCGTACCCGTTTCGTGAAAGTCGGGGTACAGACGCATCGGGCGGACCTGATTGTAACCCGCTACGGGTGCGAGCTGCGGACGCGTCGTCGCAAAAGTACAAGCGGGCAAGGTCGTCGGGCATTCCCACTTCCATCCTGTGAAGACCCTCGCAAATCCCTCGGTGACCTCTTGATTGAAGCTCGCCATGGGTTGCCCACTTGCATCGTTACGTACCGTACCGTCGACATTGAGCTGCACCAGACCGATGCTGAACAACTGCATCATCTCGCGCGAATAATTTTCATCAGGCCGAAGATTGGTATTGGCCACTGCACGTTGATTTCCGAGCATCGATAGATACACACCCATTGCCGGATGTAGCGTGACATTCTCAAGCAGAACACGGAAATCACCGAAAGCACCACGTACCAGTATGTCGTGAAAATCGGCGGTGGCATTCGGCAGGTTTTGCAGTGCACCCACCTGCGATACGACAAAGATTTCGGAGAGCGCGAAGCCGACGCGTTGGCGAAGTTGGTCCTCCCCGCGCAGCGTGTTGGTGAACCATTGCGAGAGGCGATCGCCATTTAGCGACGCAATATTGAAGTTCACTGGAATCGGATCAGGGTATGCTGCCTCGACTGCTGGCAATAGCAGAGTGGCCTCGCGACCGATCTGCTGATCAATCCACCGCGAGTAGGCGTTGTTGGAGTCGCCAAGCGCAATCAGTCGGTTAGCCTCGACTTCGGTGGCACCGAAGGTCGCTTGATTCAAAAACCGAAAGGCTTCGACTTTGCTGATTGGTGGCGCCATTGCTGTTGGCGGCGAGGCCACGCTCGAAGAGCCCCCTCCACCGCAGGCCCCGAGCACTGCTGTAAGAGCGCACAACAGCGCCACGATTGCCCTTTTCGCCACACTCTGACTACTCATCCTTCGCTTTTAAACGCTTTCCAACGCTAAAAACAAGGCTCTTAACAAAAAATGACCATCGGTTTCTGTGACTGTACCGACCGCCCTTTAGGAAAAGTGCCGCGCAGCGAGCAGGTCCAGGCGCTGCTCAAAATCGTAGCCGGTGGGCAGTAATAAACAACCGGTGGGTAGTTCCTCGACCGACACCATACGGGCCGCCATGCCGCCGATCCACACCTCGCAACGACCGCTGAGATACTCGGCAAGTTGGCGCAATTGCTCAAGGACGGGGACTTCGTTTTCCGGCATGACGAGCGATACCAGCACGACAGGGGCATCGACCTCGAGAGCGAAGCGGGCGATTTCGATGGGTGGCACATCCACCCCCAAGTAGTGAGTGCGGAACCGACGCGTCGCCGCGAGCCAGCTGCACATCAAAATGCCGAGCTCATGGCGCTCGCCAGACAGGGTGGCGAGCACGAGGCACGGGCCGTTATCAGAGCGCAAATAGCCGCGCGAAACGCTAATGATAAGCCGACGGACGATGTCAGTAACCATATGCTCTTGAGCGATCGAGACATCACCCCGATGCCAACGCTCGCCGACCTCGCGGACCAGCGGGACGAGCACGGTGTTGACCACTTCGTTAGGCGGCAGCAACGCAACGGCCGAGGTCAGCACCTCTTCGACGCCCGAGGGATCGGAATGCTCAGTCGCATCGATGGCGCGCTCTACGTACGACTGCCCGCGGCTCGGTCCCGGCCGGGCCTGACCACCGGAATCGGCCACCAGTTTGGCGAGATCATCCTCGCCGAGCCTCGCGAGGCGGCTGATGGTATGGCCCAGCTCGGTTGCGGACCGCAACAAGCGCAGCCGCGCGACGTCCGCCGCCGAATAGGTCCGCCGACCGGCGGAATCCCGCTGGGGCGTTACCACTTCATATCGGCGCTCCCACGCACGCAGGGTCTCGACCGAAAGGCCGGTCGCCTGCGCCACCGCCTTGATCGTGAATTGCCCAGCTGCCGATGTGATCGCAAGCCTGTTCATGGTTTGTTCAGCTTCTGTCCAGCCTTTGGTTGTACAACATCTTGACAGAACGGCGGTCGGCTGTCACTATCTCGCTCGTCGAAAGATTGCGTACGCAGGATCGCGGTACGCCTCAAGCCAAAACATACGGAGTACTGTCATGAATTATATCAACGCCAAGGCCACTGTCGCCGCTGCCCTCCTGGGTCTCGCTGCTGTTGCCGCTCAAGCCAGCGGAACAACCAACGTTCTCGATATTGCCAAAGAGAAGGGCAACTTCACCACTCTCGCCAAGGCCATTGAGGTCGCCGGCTTGCAAGACGCCTTGACCGGCAACGGTCCGGTCACGATCTTCGCGCCGACCGACGAAGCCTTCGCCAAGCTGCCGCCGGCTCAACTCGAGGCGCTGCTGCGTCCTGAGAACAAGGACCAGCTGGTCAAGTTGCTCACCAACCACGTCGTCCCGGGCAAGGCGCTCGAGACCGACGACATGAAGCGCACTCGCAGCGCCAAGACGGTCGCCGGTGAAGACGTGAACTTCGAACTCGTTCGTGGTCGCCTGCGCGTCGATGGCGCCCGCGTGACCGGTGACTTCAACGCCACCAACGGCGTCGTAGTTGCGGTCGACAGCGTGCTGCTGCCGAACTAAGGCAACGTTTTCGATGGACTCGGCGCCCTGTCCGGGGTGCCGTCCCGGACAGGGAAGTCCGGATGTAGGGATACACCCGTCCAAGGATGTTCCGGGTGGGGCGGATCGCCAGATTCGCTCCACCCCGGACGACTCCGAGCTGACCACTCCACTAGGTGAGCATGCCGTCACCCCCGACCCGGGCGTACGGCTTCCGTGGTTAAGATTCCACGGTGTTCGAAACTACCACCGTAGGCAGCCTGCCCAAACCTGACTGGCTCGCTGAACCCGAAAGACTTTGGCCCACCTGGCGTCTTGACTGCCAAGCCCTGCAAGACGGCAAAGAGCGCGCTGCGCTCGAATGGCTGCGCGAGCAAGAGGCGGCCGGAATCGACATCGTCGGTGACGGCGAGCAGTTCCGCATCCACTTCGTCCACGGCTTCCTCGCGCAACTCGAGGGCATTGATTGGAATCGCAAAACGCGGATGGGTATCCGCAACAATCGCTACGAGGCCGATGTACCCACGGTCACCGGACCGCTTGCACGACCCAAGGCCATCCACGCCGCCGACGCCGCCTTCATGCGTGCACAAACCACGCGCCGGCTCAAAGTCACACTGCCCGGCCCGATGACCATTTGCGACACCCTCGCCGACGGCTACTACGGCCGGCGCGAAGATATGGCCATGCGCTTTGCCGAACTGTTGAATGCCGAAGCCAAAGAATTGGTTGCTGCCGGAGCCGATGTCATCCAGTTCGATGAACCGGCGTTCAATGTATTCATCGACGAGGTGCGCGACTGGGGATTGCCGGCGCTCGAGCGGGCGCTACAGGGCTTGTCGGTGACGACGGCCGTGCACATCTGCTACGGCTACGGCATCGAAGCCAATATCCGCTGGAAGGAATCACTCGGCGATCAGTGGCGCCAATACGAGCGGATTTTTCCATGGATCAATGCCAGCAGCGTCCAGCAGGTATCGCTGGAATTCGCCGGCTCTCGGGTACCCCACGAAGTGTTGCGGCTGCTGCCTGAGAAAGAATTGCTGGTCGGCGCAATCGAGGTGTTGCCCGGCAAGCTCGAGAGTGCCGAGGAAGTCGCGCACAACATTCTCGAGGCGACGCGGCATGTCGAAAAATCGCGACTGCTGCCCTGCACCAACTGCGGTATGGCACCGCTCTCGGCCGAATTGGCCCGCGGCAAACTGCGCGCACTCGGCGCCGGCGCCGCGCTCGCGCGCAGCCGCGGCTGACCCATGAATCTCGGCCTGGCAGGACAGCGTGTCGTACTCTGTGGCGCCAACGGTGTCTTGGGTCGTGCCATTGCGAAGCAACTTGCAGACGAGGACGCTACCCTTGCCTTGCTTGGGCGTAGCCGCGAAGCCCTCGACAAGCTTGCTCGCGAGCTTGCCGGCACAGCCACTCACGCGACGATTGAGTGCGATCTTGCCGAGGCGAACTCCACCGATCGCGCGATCGAACACGCCGAGCGGGTACTCGGTGGCCTCGATGTCTTCATCAGCGCAGCGGGCGCTGCGCAAGGCGGCGTGTTCTGGGAAATCGACGATGCGGCCTGGCGCAGCAACCTCGAGATCAAACTATTCGGCACGATCCGTGCGTTGCGGGCAGTCACACCGCGCATGGTCAAACAGCGTAGCGGCCGCATTGTGTTGGTGGTCGGCAATTCTGCGCGCCAGCCTGAGCCACGGATGTTGCCCGGCGCGGCGGCCAACGCAGCGTTACTGGCGATCGTCCGCGGACTTGCGGAAGAGCTCGGTCCCCACGGCGTCGCGATCAACGCCGTGAACCCTGGGCCCGTGCGCTCATCGCGCTGGAATACCTTGATGCAGGCAGCAGCCGCTCGCGAAGGCTGCAGCGTTGCCGAAGCAGAGAGCAAATTTTCGGCAAAGACCGCCTTGCGACGCCTCGCGACGGCCGAAGAAATCGCCACTCATGTGGCTTTTCTCGCCTCGCCAGCCGCAGCGCACCTCACCGGTACCTCGCTCACCATCGACGGCGGCAGCACCAAATCACCATGACGGATCAACTCGGCTATCGGGCGCGCATCGCCATCGTAGTGCCCTCGACCAACACCACCTGCCAACCCGAGTCGGAAATGCTCCGCCCCGTGGGCGTCACCAACCACATTGCGCGCATCAGCATCAAAGAGCGCCCGCTCACTACCGAACAAGCGTTCATGGAGCACGTACAAGCGATGCGCGATGGCATGCGCAGTGCGATCGATCAGGTAATGACCTGTCAACCGACGCACGTGATCATGGGCGTGGCGCTCGAGGCGTTCTGGGGCGGAGTCGCAGCGGCAGACGAATTGCAGCAGGAACTCGCGCAGCGAGCAGGCGTCGGTATTTCGATGGGCTCGACGGCCACTGTCGCCGCCTTGCGCCGCCTCGATGCCAAATCGATCGCTGTGCTCACGCCGCACCAACCTCGCGGCGACGAGCAGGTTCGCCAATACTTTGAGCAAGCGGGCTTTCGAATCCTGCGTTTGCTCGGCCTGAAGTGTCCCTCGCCCATCCAGATCGCACACACCACGCGATCACAAGTGATCGATGCACTGCGGCAACTCGATGGCGATGACGTTGAGGCGATCGTGCAGGTTGGAACGAATCTCGCGGCGATCAAACTCTGCGCCGAAGCGGAACGCTGGCTGGGCAAGCCGGTACTGGCGATCAACACCGTCACCTACTGGGACGCGTTGCGTCGCAGCGGCATCGAGGATCGAGTCGCAGGCTACGGCAGTACGCTGGAAAATTTTTGATGGTTGAAAGTGATGCGGTGCGTGTGCTGGTAGCGGGCGGTGGCCCCGCCGGCATGGCGACCGCGCTATTTTTGATCGAGCATGGCGTGCCCGTACTGCTGTTCGAGCGTGGCGAAGGCCCGCATGCCGACCCACGCGCCGCCACTTATCACCCGCCCACCCTCGAAATGCTCGAACGTTCAGGGGTAACCGCTGAACTGCACGAGCGCGGCATCATCGCCCGCCGGTGGCAATATCGTGATCGGCGCGAGGGCTTGGTGGCGGAATTCGATCTGCAGAGTCTCGCCGACGATACGCGCTATCCGTATCGGCTGCAGTGCGAGCAGCACAAGTTGGTGGGAATGATGGAGCGCCGGGTTGCCGCCTCGCCGCTCGCGCGCATCCTGCACGGCGTCGAGGTCATTGCAGTCACCCAGCATGCCGAAGGCGTCGAGGTGGGCGTGCAGCACGCCAACGGTCGCAGCGATCAATTCGACGGACGCTGGTTGGTCGGGGCCGACGGCGGACGCAGCGTTGTGCGCAAGAGCCAGAACATCGACTTCCGCGGCTTTACTTGGCCGGAGCGCTTTCTGGTCATCACCACGACCTTCGACTTCGAAACGCTAGGCTTTGCATACAGCAGTTACACCATGGACCCGCAAGAGTGGGCAGCGACCTTCAAAGTTCCGGGCGATGGCCGCGGAATCTGGCGCTGTGTTTTTCCGACGCGCCCCGAGGAACAGGAGAGCGACCTACTCGATTTCGAGCAGGCGAAGGCGCGGCTTGCGGCATTTGTACCCGAGAGTCGGCAGGGCCAAGTCATCCATATCAACCTGTACGCAGTGCATCAGCGGGTCGCCGAAACCTATCGTCGCGGACGCGTACTGCTGGTGGGTGACGCTGCGCACGTCAACAACCCGCTCGGCGGTATGGGACTGAATTTCGGCATCCACGATGCCTACAGCCTCGCCGATTGTCTGGGCTGTATCTGGCAGGGCGCTAACGATGCGCTGCTCGATCGCTATGATCGTCAGCGACGCGATGTCGCAGAGCGCTATTTGCAGGCCCAGACGATCAGTAACAAGAAAACGCTGGAAGAGAGCGATCCGCAACGACGCGCAATGCAGCAAGCAGAGATGCGCGCCATGGCGGCCGATGCCGCCGAGGCGCGTCGCTATTTGCTGCGGACGTCGATGATCGAGGGTCTGCGCACCGCGGCCACGATCACATGACAGGATTGGGGCGGGCCAAGTCCGCGCTACAATCGGCTACCGACGAGGAAGGGCCACGCCAGAGGACCGCGTGCCTAGTCAACGGCACCGGGGGTTCGAGCGAGTGAGCTGGAAAAAAAGAGTTTTACTTGCCGTCGCGGCGTTCGTGCTGATCGTTGCCGTGTTCACGCTCGAGTTCATGTCGTTTGGCGGCGCCTTCCGCGAGCTCACGCTGCGATCACCCGGCGTTTGCAACACCTTGCCGCTGTCCGCGAGTGCCGAAGACATCCAGATCGATCGCAATCGCAGCATTGCCTATCTGTCATCGCTCGATCGACGGGCGTTGGTCAAAGGTGAAAATGTCGAGGGCACTATTCTGCAACTCGATCTCACCGCCGATCCGCTGCAGGCCATGCCTGCACTGGTCGCTGCACCACCGGCGTTTCGCCCGCACGGCATGTCGCTCTATCGAATGGGTGACGGCAAACAGCGGCTGTTCGTGATCAGTCATCCACCGAATACTGCACACACCGTCGAAATCTTCGAGCAACAGCCGGATGGCCGATTTTTGCATCTCGGTACGGTGCGCGATCCGCTGCTGCTCTCGCCCAACGCCATCGTTGCGGTGGGTCCGAGTCAGTTCTACGTGGCCAACGACAAAGGCGCGATCAACGCACTCGAACGCATGCGGGAGTTCGTGTTCCGCAGTGGTTTGTCGACCGTCGTGTATTACGACGGTCAAACCATGCGGGTGGCTGCAGACGGGCTCAAAAGTGCTGTCGGCATGGGTCTGTCACCCGACGGGCTCAAAATTCATGTCGCCGAAACTCTGGGCAAACGGCTCGCGAACTACGCCCGCGACCCGGTCAGTGGTGAACTGCGCTTCGTGAATCATGTACCGCTCGAAGGCTCGCCCGACAATGTCAACGTCGATGGCGATGGCACGCTCTGGATTGCGGTACACGCCAAGTTGCTCGATCTGGTCCGTCACTTCGGCGATCCCGGCCATGCATCGCCCACCACGATCCTACGCCACTCGGCGGGTGTCACACAGACCGTATTGGTCGACGACGGCAAAGGTATTTCTGCCGGTAGTGTCGGTGCGGTGTTTGATGGCAGGCTTTACGTGGGCTCGATCACCGAGCCAAAGATCAGAGTGTGTCGTTTGCGTTAACGAAATGGGGTGGCAGATGGTCATGAACCGTCGTGAATTCGTCGTAACCTCCGCCGTCTCTGCAGCTGTTGCAGGGCTTTCGAACACCGCCTACAGCGCAGGGTCTGGCGATCCGGATGTCATCGTCATCGGCGCCGGCCTCTCGGGCCTCGAGACGGCGCTCACACTCGAAGAAAACGGTCTCAAAGTATTGGTGCTCGAGGGTCGAAACCGAGTCGGTGGGCGCGTATTCACGCTGTTCGATGTGCCGGGGCACCCCGAAGTTGGTGGCAATACCATCGCCAATGCCTACGGCCGTTGCATCGCGGCAGCCGCGCGCAACAAGGTCGAGATCGTCAATCTGGCGCCGCGGCTGTTTGCCAATCGCGCGGGACAGGAACTGTTCATCGGCGGCGAGCGTATCCCGCTCAAGGATTGGGTGAACCATCCGCGTAACCCCTTTGCAGGCGAACAACGCAAGCTTGCGCCTTGGGCCTGGGCCGACGACCTGTTCAAAAAACATATGCCGTTCCGCGATCTCGAGAATTGGCATGATGCCGCGCACGCCCAGTACGACATTTCGGTACACGAATTTTTGACCGCGCACGGCGCGACCGACGCGATGATCAAACTCGGCTTCGACACCAACATCGCTTACGGCACGACCTCGCACGACGTTTCGCTGCTGCAGCAAGCCTTCGCGGATCACTGGCAGACTGTGAATCGCGGGGCGATTTCGGCGTTCTCGCGCACGGGTGCCTCGAATCAGATGCCTGCGGCTACGCCACCTGCAGGTGCGCCGCCCGTAGCTGCGCCACCCACCGCTGCACCGCCGGGCCTGCTGGTCGGTGCGTTCAAAAGCGGTAACCAGAACCTGCCGATCGCCATGGCCAAGCGACTCAAGGGCGATCTGCTGCTGAACTGCCGCGTGAGCGCGATCGAAGTCGACGCCAGCAGCGCCAAAGTCACCTGCAGCAGTGGTCGGGTCTATCGCGCCAAGGCCGTGGTTTGCTCCATGCCGTTCTCGACCCTGCGACACGTGGCCATCGACCCGCTACCGGAACCCGTGCAGCACAAAGCCATTCAAACTTTGGGCTATATCCCGATCACGCAGTTTCATCTCGTCGCCAAAAAACCGTTTTGGCTCAGCGATGGCATGTCGCCCTCGATGTGGACCGATGGTCCGTTGGGTCTCGTGCTCGCGCAAAAATTTGGCAAGACCGACGACGAAGTCACGAGCCTCACGGTGTGGGCGCGCGGACTCAATGCGCTCTATGTCGATCGACTCGGCATGGAAGATGCCAAGCGGCTGATCATCGCGGAGTTCGAGCGTCTGCGACCGGCATCCAAAGGCTTGCTGACCGTGGCGGGCGCGCACTCATGGGCTGCAGATCCGTTTGCGGCAGGCGACTGGGCGATCTTTCAGCCCGGACAAGTCCGCGAGTTGCGCGCAGCGATCGCCAAGCCGCACCAGCGACTCTTCTTCTGCGGCGAACACACCTCGGTGGGCAGCCGCGGCATGGAAGGCGCATTCGAATCGGCCGAGCGCGTCTCGCTCGAGGTCTTGGGCGCGGTCTGAGTTCGCTCGCCGCTCCAGTCAAAGATTTCCACCGGCGCCGCGCCACTGCGGCTTCGGATAAGGATCCTCATGGGTCGGCTTAGGTTTTACCGTCGAGCGCGAGCGCCAAAGAATCAGCCACCAGAAACCGAAGAACGACATCGTCATCCAGCAGAACTCGTGCATCCCCCAACGCTCGACGCCGTAGCGGGCGAGCTGCTCGAACAGGATGAAAGCCACCGTATAAATCGCCGCGCCCGCAAACGCACCGAGCTTCCAGGCAAACGAGCGCTTGCGCCCACGCATGCCGATCGCCCACCAGGCGATGAAAAAGAACACGGCATAAAGATTGATGAGGATCAGCCAAGTCGGCTTCGGCGCGTAGAGCCAATAGTGATTGACCCAAAAAGCGCCCGCGCCAAAGAAGCTGATGAGGACGTATCGCCATTCATCGAGCGGCTCTTTCAGCAGGCGCTGCCAGAACCAAACCAGAAAAACATAGACCGTCCAGGTGCCGAAGATGAGCTCGTAGAACTGGACCTTGCCTTGCCAGGCGTCTTCCAGTGGTGGCATCCACATGATTTTATCCCCCGCGGATCACGCGCGACGTCGACCATAAACGCTGCCACCCATCGGCCGCCGCAACTCCCTTCTGCCTTGGCCGACTGACGGAACGGAGAAAGACGGGTATCCTCGACCCGAGCGGGGGATTCAAATGCTGAATGCAAGCATTACGGGCTGGGGCAAGTGCCTGCCAGCGGGCATCCTGTCGAATGCCGACATTGCCACCTTCATCGAGACTACGGACGAGTGGATCACCACTCGCACCGGGATCCGCGAGCGGCGCATCTCGCATGTATCGCTCGGTGATATGGCATATGTCGCCTCGGCCAGGGCGCTCGCCTGCGCGGGGCTCGAGGCCAAAGATCTGGACCTGATCGTCTTTGGCACCACCACCCACGACGATCAATGCCCGAACATGGCCTCGGGTCTGCAAAAGATGCTGGGTGCCGAAGACTGTGGCGCCATGGACGTCAATACCGCGTGCACAAGTTTTCTTTATGGACTCTCGACGGCCGCAGCGATGATCAAAACCGGTGTTGTTCGCAACGCACTCGTGGTCGGTGGCGAACTGATCTCGCCGTACATGGACTGGAACGATCGCAATGTCGCCGTGCTGTTCGGTGATGGTGCTGCCGCAGTGGTGCTGCAGGCCACCGATCGCGACGAAGGCTTGATGCTCGAGAAACTCGGCTGCTATGGCGAAGCACGCGAGATTCTGCGTATTCATGGGATAGGCGGTTCATACGTGCATCAAGGCCGCATGCTCGGCGCTACCGAATGGCAGTTCGAAGGCCAGGAGATTTTCAAAAAAGCGGTGATGGGCATGGGGCTCGCCAGCGAAGATGTGCTGCAGCGCGCCGGACTTTCGCCGACGGACATCGACCTTGTGGTGCCGCATCAGGCCAACCTGCGCATCATCGAGGCAGTAGCCAAACGAGCCGGCGTCGCGATGGATCGCGTGTATGTCAGCGTAGGTCGTTACGGCAACATGTCGGCAGCTACCGTTCCGGTCGCGCTCTGCGAAGCACTGGAAGATCAACGTGTCAAACCCGGCGCGATACTCTTGATGCCGGCCTTCGGTGGCGGCCTGACTTTTTGTGCGCATCTCGTACGTTGGGGCGAGCGCACCACACCGCTTGCCACTACAAATATTGAACTCCCGCCGCCCGAACGTTCGGCGCTCGAAATGGTGGAGCGCTATCGTCGCTCCAAAGGAGCTGGCCTTACATGACCACTGCTGATCCGCGTCGCCGCATGTTGCCCATCGTGGCGATGGCGCTGTTCATCGATTCGATGGGCATCGGCATCATCATTCCGGTTGCGCCACAACTGGTGATGAATCTTTCCGGTCTTACGCTGGCCGATGCCGCGCCGATCGCCGGCTGGCTGACCCTGGCCTACGCCTCGATGCAGTTCATTTTCTCGCCGATTCTCGGCAACCTGAGCGATCGGCACGGCCGCAAACCCATCCTGCTCGCCTCACTGGCCGCGCTTGCTGTCGACTATGTCTTGATGGGTTTTGCACCGACCCTGACCTGGCTGTTCATTGGTCGCATCATTGCCGGGATCGCTGGCGCCACGTTTGCCACAGCCAATGCCGTGGTCGCAGATATCATTCCACCAGATCAGCGCGCCAAATATTTTGGTCTGAACGGTGCTGCCTGGGGCATGGGCTTTATTGTTGGCCCGGTGGTCGGCGGTCTGCTCGGTCAATATGGGCCACGTGTGCCTTTTTTCGCCGCAGCGGTGTTCACTGCACTCAATTTTCTGATCGCACTCGCGGTACTCAAAGAAACCTTGCCCGCAGGCGAGCGGCGCGCGTTCTCGGCACGGCGAGCCAACGTGCTCGGATCGCTGCGCTCGATGCGGGCGATTCCGGGTGCGCTGCTGTTGTTGGCCGTGCTGTTCATGTATCAGATCGGCCACGACACCCTGCCCTCCACTTGGGCCTGGATGACCATGGCCAAATTCGGCTGGGGCGAACGCGCAGTCGGTTTGTCACTCGCTGTACTCGGACTCGGCACCGCAGCGGTCCAAGGCGGTCTCGTGGGTCTGTTCACGAAGCGCCTTGGCGAACAACGGGCCGCGCTGATCGGTCTGGTCGGCGGGTCTATCGGTTTTCTGGGCTATGCGTTTGCATCACAACCCTGGATGCTGTTCGCAAGCGTGCCCCTCGCCTGTCTGATTGGTCTGACGATGCCGTCGATCCGCGCGATCCTCTCGCGCCAAGTGCCCGCCAATGCACAAGGCGAACTGCAGGGCGCAATCGCCGGAATTGTAAGCTTCACGGCGATCGTCACGCCGTTCACGATGACTCACCTCTTCAGCGTTGCCACCGAAACCGCACACTTCCCCGGCGCGCCATTTTTGGCCGGAGCCAGCGCTTTGTTATTCGGCGCGTTAATATTCGGGCGCAGTCGGTTCAGCGCGCGCTCAACGACGTAAGCACATAGCGCAGACCGCGCGCCGGTAGTTCGGAGCGGATCACGATTCGATCGGCGCCGTACACCCAAAGATCGTTCATGCCGGCGAGACGATAGCGCTGTGTGGTGAAGCGTCCGGCAGGCACCTCGATGGTTTCTTCACCCACATATTCGAGTTCGAGCGGCACTAAGGTGCCGAGCACAGGTTTGGCGGTGTCGGCGCTGGCCTCGACGCTATAGAGCTGAAACTGTCGCTTGTTGGGCTTGGCGGTGTCGAGATCTGCGGTGTGCCAGCCATCGGCAGAGACGGGATGCGTACCGATCGAGAACCGCGCAGGTACCGCAGTCTCTTGTTGTTGCCGGCCACTGTCAGGGCCGTTCGAGTCTGCGAGCAAGTGCTCGCTCTGCACCAAAAAATGACCGCTACCTTTGTAGCGACCGCTGCTCCAATAGTTCGCGTACGCCTCGAGCGGGCGAAAGTCGGCTGCCGATCGCAGTACCACGGTGAACCACGAATTGCGCCAGCTGAGATCGCTGGAGATCGACAGCGTCCGCGTGCCGTCGCTGTGCACGACCAATTGAAAGTGCTCGCCGCCGCGGCGCTCGCCGCCCGCAATGCCCTCGCTGCGGTACTCGCCCTGAACGATACGTGCAGCAACCGTTGGGGCAGTCTTGGGCGATACCGTCTCCGCAGCACGCGCCGCTGTCGTCGCTATCGTCACAATCGCCAGCAGCGAAACCGCGACGAGTTGGCTCATCGACTGCGTACCCACATAGCATAAAACAACAACAGTACATTCGCCGCCGCCATGATGATGAACGGCGAACCCGGTCGCCATTCGTCAAAGGCAAAGCCGCCGATTTTGGAGATGGCGAGAATACCGAGTGCACCAAAGAAACCAACCATGCCGATGACGGCGCCACGGATCGCACTCGGCGCTTCCTGGGCAATGAGCACCTGTGAGGCAAGAATGCCACTCGCCTGCCCAACCCCCAGCATGGCAGCGGCACCGAACGCTGCGCCACCAACGGCCGGATCGGGCGTGAAGCCCATCCAACCGTAGCCGACGATGGAGAGCACGGTAGCAATGATCACCAGCGTGACGCGATCGAGTTTGTCAGCCATCCAGCCGAAAACCGGCGCCCACAGCATGGCGCAGCCCTGCACGATACCGAACAAAGCACCTTGGCGAGCGGAGGCTTCGGCCGCCGTTGCGCCATCGGCAATCGCTGCCGTCTGCACCCACAAAGAAAGAAACAGAGCCACGATCACCAGGTCTGCGCGCGCTGCAAACGATGCAGCGTATGCGAGTGCAATACGCGGCTTGCGGCCCGCAGCAAGACCCTGGGACAGCAGCGTCCGTAGCGGCAGTCGCTCAGTGACCTGATCGGGTCGACCCGGCTTGAGCCCAAGCATGATGAGAGCGCTCAACACGCAAACCGCCGCGATGGTCAGATAGGCAAAACGACCGGCTTCGGATTCGGTCGCACCGAAACCCTGATAGAACGACGGCAACCGCGTGAGCACGGCAAAGAACAGCAGCGCACCCACCGCATTCAGGAAAAACGAAATACCCGTGAGCTTGCCGCGGTCCGCATCGACCGGATAGTCGGCGAGCACGGTCGCCAACATGCCGCCCAGTGCAGCGATGCCCACAGCATAGATGAGCCGATAGATCAGCAGTTGTCCGATGTCATCGGCGAACGGATAGGCCGCGTACGCAAGACCGGTAATCAAAAATCCGGTGATGTATACCGTGCGTCTGCCGATTCGATCAGACCAGGCGCCGAACAAACCGACGCAGAGCAGCGTGATGATTTCTTGCCAGAACTGCAGATCGCCGGAGACTACGCCGCGCTGCGCGATCGGCACGCCGATATTGACCTCGAGCAGATAGGGCTGCAGCGTCGTGGCATAAGTAAAGATGCCGATACTGACAAACGCCGCCCAAAGATAGGCGGCGACATGACCACGGGTCACCCCTGGCATCAGGCGTACAGGACCGAATTTTTGACCGGCGATGGTCTCGCTCATCGACTATCCCTCGCTAAAAAGCCGAATCAGCGAAACAGCCAAGACTGCGGATAGCGGGCGTGCATCCGTGCGTCGAGTCCGTGCCAGTGACCGGTCGGCCAGATCACGAACGGCAGAAACATCAGCGCGAGCGCGATCAATGAGGCGTCATAGTAACCGCCGATGGCAAAAGAAAACATCATCAACATGGCTCCAGCCGCCGCACCCCGCGTCATGAAGCCGAACAGCAAACCGAGACCGATGAAGGTTTCGCCCCAGCAGACCATCCAGGCAAGCGGCTGATAGTGCGGCAGGCCGATATGCTCGATGAACCAGGCGCCAAAAGACTCGGGATCGATTTCTTCGAGACGTTCGGCAAAGATTCGCAACAGGCGATCACTGCTGATGTACTGCTGCCGCCACTTGTTGGCGGCAGCGCTCAGAAAAAACAGGGCGAGCAGATAGCGCAGCCCCAACGCAGCAATTCGTCCAGCGCCGAGTCGAATCAGGGCGTTCATTGCACCACCTGCGCGGATGAGTCGGCCTTCGGTAGTTCGCGACCCAGCAAGCCGCGAACCCAGGCATAACCGTCGCGGCGCTTGAGTGTCAGACAGCGGCCCTGCAGCTCACCCGTTAGCGTACGCCACTCGGCAGAACGCATGTCGATGCTCGAGTCGGGAAGCGTGATCAGACCCGCGGCCATATCGACCCGGGCCCGTCCCTCTTCGAGCGCCACGCGTTTTTGGTGACCGTCGTTCTCATAGATGGTCAGAGGCCGACTGTCACTGGTCTTGCGCCGCAACCACTGCACGAGGTAATCCCAGATGGTGGCAATCTGCGCCCAGAAACTTTTTTCGCGCAAACGATACAGTCGATAGACTTCGTCACGGCCGACGTCAGCGGCCCGCTCGCAGCGCAGAAAGTCGTCGCAGGTCGTACACAAGAGATTGATGCGAATCTGCAGCGACTCGGTGGATAACGGCGCCGCACCCCGATCACAGCCCGTCAATGTCAGCAGGGCGATCAGCGCCAGCACCAACCAACGTTCGCACTTTCTTTTCATTGATGCGAAGTCCCCCCAGTACCTCTCAGCGCATAGTCACGAATTCTTCGGCGCTGGTCGGATGAATGGCTACCGTGTCGTCGAAATCACGCTTGGTGGCGCCCATCTTCAGTGCAACAGCAAAGCCCTGCAACATTTCATCGGCTCCGGCACCAATCACGTGGCAGCCTACGATGCGCTGCTCGGGCCCCATGGTGATCAGCTTCATCTCGGCGCGCGGTTTGCGGGTCGTCAGTGCGTGATACATCGGTACGAAGCCCGAAGTGTAGATTTTCAAAGACTCGGCACCGTAGCGATCGCGCGCTTCCTGCTCGCTGAGCCCCACCGTACCGATCGGCGGGTGGCTGAAGACCACGGTGGGAATATTCGAGTAGTCGAGATAGCGATCGGTCATGCCACTAAACACCCGATCGGCGAGTCGTCGCCCCGCGGCAATCGCCACCGGCGTAAGCAGTGCTCGGCCCGTGACATCGCCAATGGCATGGATACCGCCGACATTGGTTTGCTGCAGAGGGTCGACGGCGATATGACCCGAAGCGTCGAGGCGTACACCGGCACGATCCAGACCCATATCTTCGACCATGGGCTCGCGACCGATGGCCCACACCACACAATCGAAGGGACCGACCGTGCGTCCGTCGACCGTCAGCAGCCGCAGACTGGCGTCGACATCACGCCCCAATGCCCGCGGCACAGCCTGCGTCACGATCTCGATACCCTCATCACGCATGATCTTCATGAGCCCGTCGCCGAGCATGCTGTCGAAAGAGCGCAGCACTCGGTCTTGGCGAATAACGAGGGAGACCTTGCTGCCGAGCGCAGCGAAGACACCGGCGATCTCCACGGCGATGTAGCCGCTGCCCACGATAGCCACCCGCTCGGGTTTCGCTTGGAGAGCAAAGAATCCGTCGGAGGTCACACCGAACTCGGCGCCGGGAATGGGCGGGATCGAGGGACGTCCGCCGGTGGCAATCACCACTTGCGGAGCTGCGAGCGTCTGTTCGTCGACGCGAACTTCACCTGCACCGACGAAGTGGCCGCGACCACGCACGAGTTCGATTTTTTTATTGGCGAGATTGCGTTCGTAGATACCATTGAGACGTTGCACATAGGCATCGCGCGCAAGTTGCAACGCCCGCCAGTCATGACGACCGAGCGTCAGCTCGAAACCATAGTGCGCAGCATCATGCGCAGCGTGAGCGATCTGCGCCGCATTCCACATGACTTTTTTGGGTACACAGCCGACGTTGACGCAGGTGCCACCGAGACGGTCTGCCTCGATGAGTGCAATCTTGGCACCGTACTCCGCAGCGCGTTGCGCGCAGGCCAAACCGCCGCTGCCACCGCCGATCACGACTAAATCGAAACTTCGGGTTGTCATGCACGAATCCTACACGGCAGTGACATCGATTGCCGTCAGCTGCGTTACCCTACGCGCATGAGCACCCTGTCCATCGCCACCTGGAATGTCAATTCGCTGCGCGTACGTCTGCCGCAACTGGCCGAATGGCTGAGTACAGCCAAGCCGGATATCGTCGCACTGCAAGAAACCAAGTCGACCGACGCCGATTTCCCGGCGGCCGAGATCAGTGCTCTCGGCTATGAATTCGCACGCAGCGGTCAGCGTACCTACAACGGCGTCGCCGTGCTCTCGCGACAGCCGGTCACCGTGCTCGCCACCGATATCCCGGGCTTTACCGATGAACAGCGCCGTGTGCTCGCCGTCGAAACCGCCGGTGTAGTGGTACTCGATCTCTATGTACCCAATGGGCAGGAGCCCGGGTCCGAAAAATACGCCTACAAACTGCGCTGGCTGGAAGCACTCGAGCAGTGGTTGCGCGACAGCTTGTTGAAGCATCGCAAAGTGATTGTGCTCGGTGACTTCAACATCGCGCCCGAAGATCGCGACGTCCACGATCCGCAGGCTTGGCAAGGTAGCGTGCACGTCAGCCCGCCTGAGCGCGCGGCCTATCAAAAATTGCTCGACAGTGGTCTCGTCGATGTTTTTCGACGTTTCGAGCAACCCGAAAAATCTTTCAGTTGGTGGGATTACCGCGCCGCTGCCTTCCGACGCAACGCAGGCTTGCGCATCGATCTGATTCTCGCCACTGCATCGCTTGCCGAGCGCTGCGTCGGTTGTCGCATCGATCGCGAGCCACGCAGAGCCGAGCGGCCCTCAGACCACACGCCGGTGATCGCCGAGTTCGAAGTCGACTAAGCTCGCGGCGGGCTGCGTGATAGCGGCGATAAACCGTCGATGAATATCATCGATACGCGCCAGCACTTCGCCGCGCCCTTCGAGTGGCACAACCAGCAAAATCTTTGACAACAGCTGTGGTGAAAGCTGTTCGAGACAACGTACAGCAAGCGGCGCGAAACTCAGGTGCCAAGGCTCGGCACTGACGCCGTCACCGTTTGTCACGTAGGGCCGAAAAAACCCGAAGTGATGCATATGGGTATCGAGCCATTGCGTGAGCTTGGCAAAGGGACCTTGCGCCGCATATTCCTGTGGAATGAGTTGCAAGGCCGCCACATCGGACATGGCCGCGGCATCATAGACATCAAAATCGGTGCCCCAATGATGACGACTCGCACCGGGCAGTGCGGACCAGGCGAGGATGGCCTCGATGCGTTCGATCGGCGTCAGCGAGGTTGCATCAAGTGCCCTGCCCTCGCGGTCGGTGAGCACCCGTTCGCCACGGAATTTCCCGTTCCAGATCATGAGTTGCCGATCGAAATCACGGAACGAAGACGCGGCGCGCAGATCGATACCATCGGCAAGTGCTGCCTCGCACAGGGCAAGGAAGGCCGGCATCACCTCGCGATGCAGCGTGCAGTGCAACTCGATGGCCTCGATGAGATGGCTGCGACTGCGACCCGTCAGCTCGAATTCATTGAGCAAGCGCAGTGAGGGCATCGATCACCTGCAAAAAACTCTCGAGTGGCTGCGCACCCGAAAACTCATGTTTTCGATCAAAAATGAAAGTGGGGACGCCAGTGATTTGCGAGCGTTGTGCAAGCGCTTCGAGCGCGACGATTTCGGTATGAAGATTTGCATTATCGAGTGCGGCGGCAGCCACCGCAGCAGGCATTCCGGCATCGACGCCGATTTTTTTGAGCACTGCAGGATCACCGATGTCGCGCCCCTCGGTGAAGTAGGCGACAAACAAGGCCCGTATCACCGTCGCCTGCGTCTGCGGCGAGCTGCGCCAGGCAGCGGCCGCGAGCGCGTGCGCGCGGCGGGTGTTGGGCGCACGTTCGATCGCCTCGAAATCAAAAGCGATACCCATGGAACCGCCGAGCTCAAGCAGTTGCTGTTGTCCGGCCGCAAAGGGATCCGGTCTGCCGAAGCGCTCGAGCAAATACTCGCGACGGTTTCGACCCGCCACGGGCATGGCCGAATTCAGCTCGAAAGGCAGCCACTGCACTTCGATGTCGCGATCGGCTCTTGCGGCCAGCGCCTGCTGCAGGCGCGCGTGACCGACGAAGCACCACGGACAAATGACGTCGGAAAACACTTCAATCCGCATGAGCGGCGAGCATACACGTAGAATCGCGCCCGTGATTCACCTGCGTAATCTGCGGCTGCGACGCGGCCCCGATATCCTCATC
>Ga0194131_10004769_pt1 | contig 20133 bp, 20 predicted proteins | sample TA2KigO120mmetaG_FD_148631 | JGI IMG/M metagenome (GOLD analysis project Ga0194131, IMG submission 148631) | Freshwater microbial communities from Lake Tanganyika, Tanzania - TA2015053 Kigoma Offshore 120m | ecosystem: Environmental > Aquatic > Freshwater > Lake | place: Tanzania: Lake... | reverse complement strand
CGCATCTTGCGCTCGATCTTCCAGCAATTCGCCAAGATCCCCCTCGATCCGCCTGCTCCAGTGCCCCTTCCAGCCGCTTCCAACTGCCGGATTTAGGTTGATGCGTCGCGCGGTCCTCCTGGGCGTTCCAGGACTTCTGACTGGATCCCGGCAGAACCACCTTCCGCCTGTGGCGTTTCACTACGCAGCCATTTTTCCGCCGGAGCATATTGCCTGGTATTGTCAATTCGAGATCCTCGTGACCGGTGGCATCCTCAGCCGCGATCAAACCCAGCGCCTGCGGGACGGAGGCGCGGCGAAACTGATCGCCTACGAATGGACCTCTGGGTTCTATCCCGGCGACCCGGTGTCGGCGTCGCTGGCATGGCAAGACGAAGTCCAACGCCACGTCGACGGTTGGCTCCTAACCCGGGCACCCGCTTTTGGCGGTGCGGCTGACGGCGGGAAGGCGGCACTCTGGTACGACTTCGGGGATCCGGACCTGGTGCGCTCCCGGGCCCGCCATCTCGCCCAGATGCTCCGCGACCACCGCTACAATGGGTTCTTCTTCGACACTCCCGGATCCGAATATCTGCCGCAGCAGGTATTGGCGGAGTTCCGGCGGCGGCATCCGGGGTTGGACTACGACCATGCGCTTGGAGGGTTCTTCGCAGCAGTCCGCGCCGCACTCCCCCAGGGATCGCTCATCTTCCTCAACCAGGGCTACCGGCATGCCTTGGAATTCCTTCCGTACGCGGACCTGGATCTGACCGAGAGCTACTTCACGGCCGCGGGGCCTGCGCGGACCGTCTTCCGGCCCTGGCACGATGCCGCCCGGCCTTGGGAATCGATCCGGACCCCATTGACGGAGCTCGTCTTACCGGCGTTGCGGCCATTTGCCCGGGTCCGGATGGTCCACGTGAACTATGCGGCGGGCGATCCCGGACAAGTGCGGGCGGCGCTGCTCTACTCCTACTGCGGCGCGAAACTCTTCGGACACGATGCCTACCTGATCCACGCACCTGACGCATCGCTGGAACGCAGCAGCGTGTACATCGACTCACTTGGAAGTCCGTCGGGAGAATACGTGGAGGAGCCTGGTACTTCTATCGTGTGGCGCCCCTATGAGGGGGGCGCGGTGGTCATCCAGTCGGGTGGTCCGCCGGCCAGGATCGCGGAGCTAGGGGTCCAGTCGCCTGGTGGATTTCAGGGACTACTGATCAAGAGACCGTGACTACCCGTAAACCGGTTCAAGCTTTTCGCGGATATACGTCCGGCACCGGGTAAAGCTGTGCTTCGGACTCACCGGTGTGTAGTGGTGGTCGATTGTGATCCACCCCCGGAACCTGTGCTTCTTGAGCACCCGGTGCAGCCGCCGGAAATCGATCTCGCCATCGCCCAGATCTTGGTTGCACAGCATGAACGTCGCGTTGTGCGTTCCCGCCTTGTCCACCTTTCCATTGGCGGTGACGACGTCCTGGTGGGCGAACACGTACTTCGCGTCGACGTAGTCCATCGACACCAGCCGGTGGCCGTACTTCTCGAACAGGTACGGGATGTCGCAACCGCCCAAGTACAGGTGCACGGTGTCGGGCGACCAGCCGAAGCGCTTGGGATCGGTGAGCGCCAGCATCCGCTCGATCTCGTCCTGGCTCTCCACAAGCTGCCCTTGGGAGTGATTGTGCGACCCGGCGCGGATCCCATACGTCGCGGCGAGGTCTCCCAGCCGGTTCCAGAATTCACACGCCACACGGAGGTGCTCCCGCACCAGCACCTTGCTCGGCCGCCGCGGGCTGAACACCGTGAGAAGGTCCGACCCCATGCTCTTGAGGAACTTGCAGGCCTCGTGCGCTGAGGCCTCGATCCTGGGGTGCTGTGCGGCATCGCTCGCCTCGCCGCCGAACGAAAGCGTGGCCAGCCGCAACCCGCGTTTTGATAGTTCCTTCTCGAGAACGGCGGGCGGCATCTTGTAGATCTCAAGCGTCCGCGGCCAGCCGTTGAGCCGGAATCCATTCAGACCGCAGTCCCGGATCACGTCGAGCATGTCGGTGAACCGCGCCGAGCCATCGTCCTTCCACTGGGTAGAGGTCCACAGGAAAGAGCTGACCGCCCAGGAAATGTTCTTCTCACCCGCCGGAGTTGCGGCTTCGATCTGTCCGGCGAGTGCGCCCAGAGCCGCCGCTGTCCGCGACATCCACTCCCGCCGCGTGGCCGTCATGGCCGCACCTTTACGAGCATCTTTCCGAGGTTCCGGCCGCGCATCATCTCGATGAACGCCTTGGGTGTATGCCCGATTCCCATTTCGACCTCCTCGCGGTACTTGATCTTTCCCTCCCGCAGCCAGGCCGCCAGTTGTGCCAGACCTTCCTTGAAGCGGTCCGCGTAGTCGATCACCAGGAAACCCTCGACCCGCGCACGCTTCACGATCAGATGCCAGAACAGCCGCGGACCCATTTCCGGCTGCTCGCTATTGTACTGCGAGATCTGGCCGCACACCGCCACGCGCGCGCGGAGATTCAGCAGCGGGAACACGGCGTCGGTAAGCGGTCCGCCCGTGTTGTCGAAATAGGTGTCGATCCCCGCCGGGCACAGTTCCTTGAGCCTCTGGCGATAGTCATCCATCGCCTTGTAGTTGAACCCACCGTCGAAGCCCAACTCTTCAGTGATCCAGGCGATCTTGTCATCGCTCCCCGCGGTTCCCACAACACGGCAGCCAAGGATCCGGCCGATTTGCCCGGCCACCGATCCCACCGCACCCGCCGCGCCGGAGACCACCATCGTCTCGCCGGCCTTGGCCTGGCACACGTCGAGAACTCCGAAGTACGCCGTGAGCCCGGTGTTGCCCAGGACGCCGAGCGAGGTCGACACCGGTGCAAGGGCCGGGTCGACCTTGCGGAATCCGCGCGCCTCGGTCACCAGGTGCGAGCACCAGCCCGTGACGCCCGTCACCCAGTCGCCCACCGCGTACCGCGGACTGTTGGAGGCAATCACGCGGCCCAGGCCCGCCCCCGTCATCAGCTCGCCCACCTGCACCGGGGCAGCGTAAGAGGCCGTGTCGCGCATCCGGCTGCGCATGTAGGGATCGACGGACAGATACTCAACTTCGATCGCGATCTGGCCGTCGCCCGGATCCGGCAGCGTGGCGTCCACAAGCTGGAAGTTGTCTTCCGACGGCCAGCCAACGGGCCGTGACGCGAGAAGGATACGTTGGGCGGAATAAGGCATTGACTACACTCCCCATAGCTTCCGGATGTGGGCACGCGCGGGTTCGATCGCCGTGTCGCCGGGACGTCCGTCGTTCAACCGCTCTTCTTCATTGATCAGCCAGCCGCGCCACTTGGTCTCGCGGACTGCCGCGGCCATCGGCCGGAGATCGTTCATCCCCTGGCCGAGCACGACCTGGGGATCGGGATCCTCCTTGGCCGCGCCGCGACGGCGGAAGTCCCGCAGGTGCATGCCGTCGATCCGTGCGTGGTAGCGGCGCAGGAACCCCACGGCGTCGCCGCCGCCGAACCAGGCATGGCCCGCGTCCATCACCAGGCGGATGCCGGTGGACGCCATCAGCTCTTCCATCTCCGCGCCGCCCTGTCCGAACTCGAGGTGATGGTTGTGATAGGCAAGCTGGAGGCCTCTCTTGCCGCAATACTCGCCCGCGCGCTGGAGGGCTTCTGCCTTCGACTTGCGGGCCTTCGCATCGCTGAGCGACTTTCCGCTGAGGATCAAACGCTCAGCGCCCAACGCCGCGCCACCATCGGCGACAGTGGTGAGCAGGTCCCACGGCGCGATCGACGTGGCCGGATCATACTCCAGCAAGAAAATGTGGATGCCCAGGAACACCAGGCGGCGCTGGCCGATCTCGCGGCGCGCGTCCGCGAGATCAGCGAAATACTTCTGCAGATTGCGGAAGCCGGTCTCGAACCCGGCATACTGATGCGCGCGGATCCGGTCAAGGACGCCGAGGAACGCCGTGAAATCGGGGATCCGCCAGGCGTTGGTCTGGCATCCCGCCCGGAGTCCGGTTGTGGGCGCGGCCGCGGCGGCCAACGGCGCAGCGAGAAACTCGCGCCGCCGCATCTACTTGGTCCCGTCGCCCGATTTCTCCGGTGGCGGCTGGGGCTTGTCGTCGCCCTGGGTGGCGACCAGGTATTCGAGGATCGCCTCGCGGTCCTTGATCTCCGTTCCCCACCGGGCCATCTTGTCGAGTTCGCGTTCCCAGTTCAGCCGCGACAGCCGCTGCGTGCGGATGATGCGGACTCCATGGCAGCCGCCGCACGAACGCTTCTCTTCAGCCTTGCCGCGCTCGATCATGGCGGCGTCCGCGGCGCCCAAAGCCGCCACGCTTCCGATCAGCAGGAGAATGCGCTTCATGTTCATCCCTCCACAACGACGCCGAGCCGTTCAATCGAGTTGTTCAGGTAGCCTGGCGGATTCCACGCCGCGTCGATGGGCTGGGTGCGGCCGGCCGAATCCGCCGCCCGGCAGCACAGCACATGATAGCCGGGACGCGCGGGCTTCCATTCGAAGCTGAAGGTCCGCCATGCGAACGGAAAATCTTCGCGTCCAAGAACCGCCGCGCGCCAGGAAGCACCGCCGTCGGCTGAGACATCCACCCGTGTGACCCGGTTCTCGCCGCCCCATCCGATTCCGGCGAGCGTCACCGATTGCCCCACCCGGACCTTCGCGCCCTCACCCGGCTTTGCAAAGAACGACTTCACCGCCATGCCTTCGAGGACCTCCATGTCCTCGGGCTTCACCGCACCGCCCGGAACCGCGGCCACGCGCGGATATTTGTAGGCGGTCGCCATGTAGAAGCCGGGATTCGGCTGCGCCTGGACCTGGATCGAGTTGACCCACTTGACCCAGCTTGCGCCGTCCCAGCCGGGGACAATCAGCCGCAGCGGAAATCCGTGGACATCAGGTAGCGGCACACCGTTCATTTCGACCGCCAGGATCGTCGACTCATGCATCGCCTTGCGCATCGGGATCGAGCGGATGAACTCAGGCACTTTGCCCACCGGGACATCGGCCCCATCGAAGTCCACGTAAGCCGCCTGCGGGGAGGCGCCCGCCTTCAGCAGCACGTCCCGCAGCCGCGGTCCCCGCCAATGCGCGTTGCCGATGGCGCCCTTGGTCCACTGAAGTCCAGGCATGCGTGGCCGGAAATTGCCGCGCCCGTTGCCGGCGCATTCCAGGGTCGCGGCCACGGTGAGCTGCGACATGCTGCGCAGATCGGCAATCGACAGGCTCAGCTTCTGGTTCACCATTCCGCCCGTCTCAACGCGCCACGCCGCCGCATCCACGCGCGGACGGGGCAGGTGCTGGCGCACGAAAAATGAGTCGTTCGGCGTGATCCAGGAAGCCAGGTACTCGGGCAGCGACTCCAGATCTTCCGGGAAATCGTTGTGCACGATCATCGGCTTCTTGCCGCGCAGAACGAACTCTCCCTGTTGCGCGGCCAGGGGCGCCGCTGCGGTTGCGGCCAGCAGTTGCCGGCGGGTGAGATGAGCCATCCGCACCAGTTTATCAGCGAATCAAAACCGCAGCCGCATCGTGTATTGGAACTCGCGTCCGCGATTGGCCTGATTGGTCGACCGGCCGAACACGGCGCTCGTCACGCCCAGAGCCGGATCATTCCAGATGAAGCTGTTGGTCGTGTTGTAGGCTTCAAACCGCAGCTCCAGCTTCCATTGCTCGGTGAGGGACAACGTCTTCGACAACGTGGAATCCCAGTTCCAAAAGAACGGCCCCGTGAGGCCTTCGTATTGCAGCGGGTTTGCCCGCGGCGTGAACGGAGTCTGGATGCGGAACACCGAAGTGTCGAACCGGCGCTGGGGTGTTGGATTCGGAATGCGCGGGTCGCCGGTGACGTCCATGCCGCCGAACCGCAGGAATCCGCCCGAATTGAATGTAAGAATCGAGCTTGCCGACCAGCCGCCAATGACGTAGTCCACTGCCCGCGGCATCCCGGAGCCGAACGCCCGGCCGCGCCCCACCGGCAGATCGTAGGTGCCCGACAGGTTCATCCGGTGGCGCGGATTGGTGGACGGAATCCAGGACCACTGGCGGTCATACTCGTGGTCTCCATTGTAGAATCCCGTGGTCCGCTCGCGGTTGTAGTTGTAGCTGAAAAGGACGCCAGCGCCGTTCTTGTACACGCGCTGGACCCGCAACTGCAGCGCCTGGTAGACCGACGACACTCCAGGCGTGTTGGTGACGCCGAGTCCACCGTATTGCGGATACGGGCGCAGAAGGCTGGCGCGGCTGACGACTGCCGGAGTCCGCTGCGCGCCGGGGAATTTCTCGGGTGTCAGGTAGTTCTGAAACGGATTCGGGACATTCTGCGACAGCAGCGCCTTGTGCGTGTAGCTGAGGCGCGGATCGGTTAGGTTCAACTGTCGCGTGTACGCCAGGTCGTGGCCGTAGTTGAAGAAGTAGGTGGCGTCGGCGCGGAATCCTCCCGGCAGCCCGCGCTGGATCGTGAAGTTGATCCGTTCGTTGGTGGGCGGCTGGAAGCTCTGGTTGTCCCACGACGCGCCCGCGCCGAGATTCGTGTACCGCCCAAGCGACTTGCCTTGCACCGGCAGCAGCGGATTCACGCCCGGTCCGAACGGCCGCGACAACACCGACTGCGGACGGCCTTCGGTGGTCGCAAGCGTGTTGGTGGTCACCGAGAATCCGGGGAACGCGATCCGCTCGATCGTCAGCGACGCCAGGTTCGGAGGCGTGACGTAGCGCGCCCAGCCAATCTGCACCGCGGTCTCGTCGTTGACGCGGATGGCCGTTCCGATGCGCGGCATGAGGGTCAACTTCTGCGTCTGGTAGACGCCGCGATTCTTGTCATCGGTGAACACCCAGGCGCCGTTGTAGATGGGCGGAGCCGTTCGGAGCGCGAGGATGTCGGCCGGGATGTTGGGTGGGTTCTGCTGGATCTCGGGGACCGGCTGCGTGAGATCGAGGAAGCGCGAGTAGCGGTTCTCTGAGTCCACTGGCGGAGTTGAATACTCGTAGCGCAGGCCGAGGTTCAACGTCACGCGCCGCGTGATCTTCCAGTCATCCTGGAAGAAGGCTCCCAGGAATCCGATGTGGATGCTCTGCGGAGCGATGAAACGGGTATAGGAGCCCGAGTCGAGGGTGCCGAGCAGGAACGTTGCGTAGGCGTCGCCGCTGCGGCGGACATCCGCGCCGATGAAGGTCTCGGCGGTGAGGCCCGCGCCGAAGGTGAAGCTCATCAGGTCCGGATAGCGGCCATCGGCGAAGTTCTGGCGCGTTTCGCCGCCGTACTTCAGGTAATGATTACCCGCGATGCGCGAGACCTTGCCGGACAGGTTCCAGCTTCGCGGGTGCTGGATCCAGTAGCTCGACCTGCCGAAGGTCGCGTTGCCGATCGAGAGCTGCGGATAGTAGATCGCCGGCATCCCTTCGGCGTACGGCTGGTACCAGGCATTGCTGGGCCAATATTTGGCGAGCCCCGCCTCGCCGATCGCGCCGTTGGGCGCGTTGTAGTCGTCTTCAAGAGAGGCGAAGCTGCCGCGGACATTGATGATGGTCCGCGCCGAGTGCGTGTACACGAGGTCGCCCGCGAGATTGCGGGAGTTCATGATGCCGTCGTTGTCGCGCGTGACGGCGGGCGAGTCGACGTAGCTGTTCTGCTCGAGATCGGTGCGCAAGCGGCTGTAACGGCCAAACACACGCAGCTTCTCGGAAATGTTCCAATCGGTCCGGTTGTTGAAATTCCAGTTGGCGAGCGACCACGAGTAGTTGGTGCGGAAATTGTTGATGCCCGTGATATTGTCGCCCGCGCCGTTCGGACTCCAGATGTCGCGCATGAACAGCGCCGCGGTCGGATCGATGCGCGACGGCGGAATCACGTTGCCGGGGAAAGGAGTCCGGCTGCCGGTGTTGTTCGCCACGTTCAGACGCGATGTCCAGGGGTCGAAGATCGACCGCTGCGTATTGAAGATCGTCTGCGACTGGGAGAAGTCGCCGCGCCGCTCGAGATCGGTGGGCAACGTGCGAAGCGTGCTGCGCGGCTCCTTGGTCCGCCATCCTTCATAGGACGTGAAGTTGAACAGCCGGTTCTTGCGGACGGGTCCGCCCACGGTGCCGCCCCAGATGTGGTTGCGCACGAAGTTCCCCTGCCGCGTGACCGAATTGGTGACCGCGTTGAGCGCGGGATTGCGTCCAAAGTAGTACGCGGTGCCGTGGATACGGTTGGTGCCCGACTTCACCGAGACGCTCAGGATTCCGCCCGCCGAATGGCCGAACTCCGCGTCGACACTGTTCTGCTGAATGCTGAACTCCTGCACGGCGTCCATGGGCGGTGCATAGGATCCTTTCTGGTTCAATTGGATCGGTGCGCCGTCGAGCAGCAGGTCGTTCTTGCGGTTCGTGTTGCCGCCCACGTCGATCGAGCTCGACGACCACATGAAGAACGGGTTCCGCTCAAACGCCGTGCTGTAGCGGTTGACCACCGCGGGATCGAGCAGCGCCAGCGTGAACGGATTCCGCGCCTTCACCGGCAACTCCTGGAGCATCTTGCCGTCGACCGTGAGTTCACGCGTGCTCGAGTTGAACTGGAGCCGTACTTCCTCGGACACTGTCGTTACCGTCACCGATTCGGTCAACTGGCCCGGCTGCAGCGCGAGGTCCACGGTCACGTCGGCGCGCGTCTGGACGGCGACATCGCTCTTGGCCGACCGCGCGAATCCGGTCGATTCGGCGGACACCGTGTAGCGGCCCGGCTCCACCGCATCGAACAGGTAGTGCCCGGTAGCGCCCGCCTGGCGCGTGGCTTCGAATCCGGTGTTCTGATTGCGCAGGACCACTTTGGCACCCGGAATCACCGCGCCGCTGCTGTCGGAGACAACGCCTTGGACACGCGCCCGGTAGTCCTGCGCGAAGAGTCCGGACACAAGGACTACAATGGGGAGCATGCGGTGCATGGTGGTTGCCACCAGCCATTTTCGCAGAAAGGAATCTCTATGAAGTCCATCGTCCTGGCGGTGGCCGCCGCCCTAGCCGCGAGCGCGGCATCCATCGGCGGCAGCGTGTTCGACCCATCGGGCTCGGCTATCCCGAAAGCGCTGATCAAGGTGGTCAAGGCCGGCGACCCGGCGGACTGGACCGCGGAGAGCGGCGGCGATGGCCGGTACGAGCTCACCGCGCTGCCCACCGGCCGGTTCGAGCTGCAAGTAATGGTGCCCGGTTTCGCGCTGTTCCGGCGCGTGGCGGACATCCGGTCCGGCGGCGATCGCTTGGAGATTAACGCTGTGCTGCGGCTGGGCGAGATCCAGGAGCGGCTCACGGTGGTCGCGCCAGGACGGGCGGCGGCATCGAATGCCCCGCGCCGGGTCCGTGTCGGTGGGCTGGTGCAGCCTCCGCGTCTGCTCCAGCAGGAGCGGCCGCAATATCCGGACGCGGCCAAGCGGGCGGGCGTTGAAGGCACGGCGATGCTACGCGCCGTGATCAGCGTCGACGGCTCAGTGATCAACGTCACTCCGCTCAGCGGCTCGGACAGCGCGTTGGCTGAAGCCGCGGCCTCGGCGGTGAAGCAGTGGAAGTATCAACCGGCGCTGCTCAATGGCCAACCGGTCGAGACGGTAACGGTTGTCGAGATCGTGTTCAAGCTTGCCGATTGAAAGTGGCATCGGGCGGCGCCCGATCAAGGAGTGACGGTGACATTCAGGTCCCCGTCACATTCTGGGACCACGGTCCCCACCCGGCGTCGGAATCCGGCGTGCACTGTGTTCCTGGATACTGGCAGGACCGCACGATCATCTTGGACACCGTGGTGGCGTTGTTGAACGCCGCCAAGTGGGCGTCGATGTAGAGACCTGGCGTGACCCCGGTGAGCACAGGCGTGCTCTGCCCTTGCCGGGCCACGTAGTACTGATACCGCACGGCGTTCCGCACAGGCGACCGCCTGGCTCCCTTCAAACCGGATGACCGCAGTCTCTTTCCCGGCACGGGACAAGACGAGTTCGTTCTTGGCGACAAAGATGCGCATCCCACCACCACGGGCCGTGAATCGCACACGGGCGTCCGCCTGGCCCATGTTGGGCTCAAAATGGAGTGGCAGCCGGTGCAACAGATTCGCCGGCCTGCTGTTTGCGAAGACACTGGCGCAAGCCAGCACGACTCCCACGGCGAGCTTCATCAATGATCCAGGGTAGCAGCCCACGCGTTACTGCGGGCGCGGAATCCGGCTTCCATTCGGCCACCTATAGTAAAAACTACTGCCGGAACACCTGCACACCCGTCACGAAATATTCCGTCTCCCCGAAACAACTCGTCGGAACTCCCCGGTGCTGGTCATAGGTCAACCGCACCCTCTGCCCGCTCACATCCCGCAGACGCTGCGCCACCGCCTCGTCCCGCACGCTGAACAGGAAAACCTGCGCCTGGACCCCGGGCATCGGCACCATCGCCAACTCTCCCTCCCAAGTCTTACAAAGCCAGCCCTTGTGCGAGATCTTCTGGACATACCCCGTCCGGTCGCCCGACGAGTAGGAAAACTTCAGAGTGACCCACGTCCATCCCACCACAGCGCAGATCAACAAAACCGGAACACCCAAGAGCCAGCGGAGCATCCTTCAGGCGTCCTCGTGGCGCGCGAAATGACGGTCCAGCGCGGTCTTGTTGGCGCTCGAAAGCCGGTCCGACAGCGCCTTCATGTCGCGCTTGCCCATCGGCTGGAACGCCCGTGCAAGCTGCGTGTTCTTGCGGATAAACTCAAGCTGCGGCATGCCCACGGTCGCCACGGAAACAGGTAGCGACAGCGCGTAGCGGATTAGGTCCCCCGCGGCTGCCTTCGATGCACTCGATCCGATGAGCCCCTCCTGCGCGGTGACCTTCATCGCGATGACGCCCATCTTCTTGCGATTGGCCACCGGCAACGCCAGATCCTGGAAGCTCGTGCCCGGGAACGGCTGCGGTGCTATCGCTTCACCGAACTCGGCGGGCTTGCCCGGCAGCGGCTTTTTCCAGAAGCCCGCGCCATCCGGACTCTTGCCCTGCAGCCCTGCGTTCAACGCCATCTGCGTGCAATCGAAGTCGTGACGCCCGAGCGCATCGGCCAGCGCATGGGGATCAGAGTGGGACGTGATCCCGATGAAGCGGACCATCTTCTGGTCCCGCAACCGGTACAGCGCCTCAAGCGCCCCGCCCTTCGCTTCGATCTGGTTGAGATCGGCGGCGTCGCGCAGTCCGTGGATGTGCAACACGTCCAGACGGTCCGTCCGCAACCGCTTCAGGCTCTGCTCGGCGCGGCGCATCAGGTCGTCAGCCGTGCGCGCGCCAGTCTTGGTGGCGAGGAACAACCGGTCGCGCCGGCCTTGCGCGGCGATTCCCACCCACGTCTCGCTCATGCCATCGCCGTAGCCCTGCGCGGTGTCCATGTACCGGATTCCGGACTCGATGGCGAGGTTGATCGCCTCCACTCCGCGATCCTGGTCCGGATACGCCATCCACAGCCGGTTCCCACATCCGAGCGCGAGAATCGTCACGCGCGCCCCCGTCTTGCCGAACGCGCGGGTCGGCAGAGAATTGGAGCTGGCCGCGGGGATAGTGGCGGCGGCACCGGCGGCGACGAATCCGCGGCGGGACAATGTGCTCATGGGCGCGATCGTAGCATTTTTTGAAGACCCTCGCGGTGCGCCCCGTAGGCCGCATCGTCCGCCAGATTGCGGAACTCGTTCGGATCCGAATCGTGATCGTACAGCTCCACCCCGCCCTGTCCGCCATCCCACTCGACGTAGCGGAAGCGCGAAGTCCGCAGAGCACGCCCCTTCTTGCCGCCCCCGCGCAGGACCATCGTGTACGCCGCGCGCTCCCACACGGCACGCGGATCGCTTAACGCGGGGAGCACGCTACGGCCCATCTGTCCCGGCGCCGCGGGCAGCCCGGCATAGCTGGTGAACGTCGGATAGATGTCCAGCAGCTCCACCAGGTTCGCGCACGCACGGCCTGGGTCACGCACCATCGGACCCGCGGCAATGAATGGAACCCGCGTCGTCCGCTCCCACAACGCCACTTTGTTCCACCAGTCGTGCTCACCCAGGTGGAGGCCGTGATCCGAGAAGAAGAGCACGAGAGTCGAGCCGCCCTGGCCCGAGCGGTCGAGCGCGTCGAGCACCTTGCCCACCTGCGCGTCCATGAATGAAATGCAGGACCAGTAGGCGCGCCGGAACTCCTTCGCCTCGGCCACGCCGAGTTTCAGATCGCGCTGAGGGTAGGCCATCGCGGGAATGTCGTTGGGGTCGTCCGCTGGACCCACGGCGGCCGGGATCCGGTCAGGCGGATAGAGATCGAAGTACTTCTTGGGCGCGATGTAGCGGTCGTGCGGCTTGCGGAATCCAACGGCGAGAAAGAAAGGCTTGGCGCGCTTCTGTTCCAGCAGCTTCACCGCCTCGGCCGCGATCTGGCCATCCGGATGCTCATCGTCCGGCGCTTCCGACGCCGTCCAGTGGAAGTATGGGAACTTGCCACCGGTGAGATTGCGCCCTTCGCCTTTACCCACGTCCGCCGAGCCGCGTGGATTGAGCTGCACATCCCAGTCCGCTGGACTGTCCATGCCGTCGTGGTAGATCTTGCCGACCGACGCGGTGAAGTATCCGCGCGACCGCAGGTACTCCGGCAGGAACTGGACCCCGGCCAGCTTCTCGTGCGGCGCGGTACGGTTGTCGAGGACCCCGGCCTGTTCCGGATAGCGCCCGGAAAGCAGCGAGGTCCGCGACGGATTGCATACCGGATAGTTGCAATAGGCGCGGGTGAAACGGACGCCGCGGCGTGCCAGCCGGTCGATATTGGGCGTCTGCACGAGCGGATGTCCGTAGCAGCCGAGGTCGGTGTTCAGGTCGTCCACTGCGATCAGCAGGATGTTGCGCGGCGCAGCCTGCGCCAGAGCCGCTTGCGCGAGGAACACGCGCCGTGTAAGGTCCATGGGTCGATTATGGCGCGGACTGGCGCGCGCCGCGCGGGACCAGCAGCAGTGCGTCGGAAACCTCGCGCTCCTTGCGGTCCGATGGCGAGTTGGCCACGCGTCCGTTGATCACCATCGTGCTCGATCCTCCGCCGTCGAGGTTCATCGCTTCCACCGCGCCCAGATCGAGCATGAACCGCGCCAGTTCTTCCACCGTCATGCCCACGCTCGCCTGCTGCCGTCCGTCCACGGCTACAAGCAGGATCGTTTCCGCGCGCGTCACGCCGATCGCGGTGCGCGGGTGCCGCGCCTGCTCATGCAGGAATCCCTCCGTCCCGCTGGCGATGACGCCCCCGCGGACCAGCCTCGGTCCGGCAGCCACCAGGTCCTTCGCGGTGCAGGCTCCGGACGGCTGCCTGCGCCCGGTTCCATATGCCACCTCAACCGGATCGCCCAGCCGGACGTGCGCGCGGAGCCAGTCCGCCGCGGATCCCGAAGCTGAGAGCACGCGGCCGCCCTCGGGAATCGCAAGGCTACCGAATCCCATCTCCATCCGCACGGCGCGCGACGAGGCATCGAGCGCGACCTCGACGCCGCTCTTGTCCGTGCGTGTGTTGCCTCCGATCCGCGCGGTGTAGAGCACAAAGTCGTCCGCGGTGCGCGGCCGGTTGAGTCCACGCAGGGGCTGCGATGCGCCACTCGCGGTCACCGTTCCCTCAAACCGGACCAGGTCCATCTCCAGTCTCTCCACCTCGCCCGGCGTGTCGCACAACACGAGCGCGGTCCGCTCCGGATTACCGGACAGCGGCGCGCCCGGAATGCCCACCGCCACCTGGTCCGCCGAGCCCGCCAGCAGTTGTCCCGCAAGCATGTACGCTGACACCGGGGCGCCCGCGTACGGACCCGCCACCACGAAGTATCCGGCGTTGACCGCCGCGATCGCGGCATGCCGCCGTGCCATCGACGATACGGTCTCTTTGCCCGTGAGACTGTCCTTGGCGCGCGCGGCAATCAGGTCGATGCCCGGTGTTTTCGGATCGAACTCGATCACGTGGACCACCCAGGGTCCAGCCGGATCGCTGCCCTGACGGTACGTGATTCCGGGACCCGCGGTCTCGCCCGGCTGCCACTGGACCGCCATGCTCAACCCCAACCACAGCAGCGGCGTCATGGGTGTGAGCTTAGCATGGCACAAGCGGCGATCAGCGACAATGGAGAGTCGCATGGGCACATCGAATCAACATCGGATAGCGCTGGTGACGGGCGCTGGAAGCGGGATCGGGCGCGCGTCCGCGCTGGCGCTGCAAGGCGCGGGATACGCAGTGGTGCTGGCAGGCCGGCGCGAAGCGGAGTTGCAGCGCACGGCGGAGATGGCGGGTGAGAGCGGAGGTCCGGTGTTGGCCGTTCCGTCCGACGTCAGCCGTCCGGACTCGGTGGCGGCGTTGTTTGCCCGCATTGAGGAAACGTTCGGCCGGCTGGACGTGCTGTTCAACAACGCGGGTACCGGCGCGCCGGGCGTGCCTATGGACGAGTTGACCTTTGAGCAGTGGTCCAACGTGGTGAACGTGAACCTGACCGGAGCCTTCCTGTGCGCGCAGGGGGCGATGCGCATGATGAAGCGGCAGGATCCGCGCGGAGGCAGGATCATCAACAATGGCTCGATCTCCGCGCATACGCCGCGCCCCAACTCGGCGCCGTACACGGCCACCAAGCATGCCATCACCGGACTCACCAAGTCGATCGCGCTCGACGGGCGTCCGTTCGGCATTGCGTGCGGCCAGATCGACATCGGCAACGCGGCAACCGAGATGACCGCGCGGATGCAAGCCGGGGTCCCGCAAGCCAACGGGTCGACCATGGTCGAGCCGCGCATGGATGTCCGCCATGTCGCCGAGGCGGTCCTTTATATGGCCAATCTGCCGCCGGATGCCAATGTCCTGTTCATGACGGTGATGGCGACCACCATGCCGCTCGTCGGCCGTGGCTGAGAGCCGCCCTCCGCGGCGGCCCAAGTGGACGCGCAACAGAATGGGTTGGGTTGCGCGCGAGCTGAGCCCGTTGTCGCAGTGCTTCGCGGACTACTGCGCGGCGGGCGGGTGTGGACGCGAGAGTCCAGCGGTGGACCTCGGCGCCGCGTACGGAGCCGCCGCGCTGGCCGCGTTGGACGCTGGCGCCTGGCTGATCGCCAACGATCTGGACGCAACGCACTTGGAGGAGTTGGTGCGCCGCGCGCCGGAATCCGCACGGGACCGGTTGACGGTCCGCGTGGGCCGCTTCCCGGAAGCGCTGGAGTTTGGCCCGGGCTCGCTTGGCGCGGTGCACGCGTCGAACGTGTTCCACTTCCTCACAGGCAACCAGATCCGCCTGGGACTCACTCAGATCGCGCGCTGGCTGCGCCCGGGCGGACGCCTGTTCATCCAGGCAGCGACCCCGTACCAGGCGCCCTTCACCGCGTTCATCTCCGAGTACGAGACACGGGCCGCGCGCGGGGACCGGTGGCCGGGATGGGTGGAGCGGATCAGCGAATTCAGCTCGCACCGGCAGCTCGGCCAGATGCCGCGGTCGGTCCATTTGCTCACCGCGCCGTTGCTCGCCGCCCGTGTCGAGGACGCGGGACTCGTGGTCGAGCGCGCCTGGCATTTCCGGCGTCCCGATCTTCCTCGCAGCTTGTGGCTCGACGGGCGCGAGTCAGCAGGGGTGATCGCTCACCATCCAGGCGTGATGCGTTAGGATAGTCGCTGCAATGACCCGGCGATCCTGGTTGAAGAATGCGTTGGCGCTCCCCGCGGGCGCATGGATGGCTCGCTTCGAAGCACTGGCCCAGCCCCACCGGGGCAAGGTGAAAATCACCGCGGTGAAGGCGATGCAGATCCAAAATATCGCCGGAAACTGCCTGATCAAGATCGAGACCGACGCCGGACTCACAGGCTACGGCGAAGCTGGTGTCTCAGGACCCATGGCGCGCGCCCGAATCGCGCAGTTTGGACCGATCCTTGTGGGCCAGGATCCGCTGCCGATCGAGCGCCACTTCCTCGAGATGAGCTCGCTCATGCACCCCTACATGGCCAACATCCCCACGATCAGCGGCATCGACATCGCGCTGTGGGACTTGGCGGGCAAGATCACCGGACAGCCCGTCCATGTGCTGCTCGGCGGGCCCTTCCGTCCGGCGATCCGCCTCTACTCACACGGCATCGGCGTGAACCTGCTCGACAAGGGATCGTGCCGCGACTGGGCCGCCCGCGTGAATGCGATGCCCGAGAAATTCACCGCGTTCAAGATCGGGATCGACCCGCTGCTCGGCGTCCGTAGCGGGCGCTTCACCGGCACGCTTGACAGCGCCCAATTGCGCAACGTCGCGCGCGGATTCGCCAACGCCCGCGAGGCCGTAGGCGACGAGATCGATGTCGCTTGCCACTGCCACAACGAACTCGACGTCACAAGCGCGATCCAGGCGGCGAAGGCGATCGAGCCGATGAACCCGCTGTTCTACGAGGATCCGCTGCAGGTCCCCTACACCGAGGGATGGCAAGCGGTGAAGCGGTCGACGCGCGTGCCGCTGCTGGTGGGCGAAAAGCTCGAGTTCGTCAAGGGATTCAAGCCGTTTCTCGACAACCAGGCGGCCGACATCCTCCACCCTGATCTCGCCTTCGCGGGCGGATTCACCGGGACCCGCAAGATCGCCGACTACGCGATGCACTTCCGGACGCCGGTCGCGCTTCACAACGTCGGCAGCCTCGTGCTGTGCTACGCATCGGCTCACTTCGGCGCGTCGATCTTCAACTTCTACCGCTCGGAAAGCGCGCTCGGACGTCCCACGCGCCACGTCGAGAAGATGTCTGCCGCGCAGCCGCCCAAGGTCGAAAACAGCCACCTCCAGGTGCCCACCGTTCCCGGCCTGGGATTCGAGCCTGACGAAGGCTATCTCAAATCGCAGCTCATGCCAGGCGAGCCGTTCTGGACTTGATTACGGCTGCAGCAGATTCAACAGGTACGCACCGTACTCGGACTTCCCATACCGCCGCGCACGCTCAGCCAGCTCCTCGGCGTTCAGGAACCCCATGTTGTAGGCGACTTCTTCCGGACATCCGATCTTGAGTCCCTGCCGCTGCTCAATGGTCTCGACGAAATTGCCCGCCTGCAGCAAGGACTCGTGTGTCCCGGTGTCGAGCCACGCCATCCCGCGCCCCAGCAGCTCGACGCGCAGATCTCCGCGCTGGAGGTAGGCGTTGTTCACGTCGGTGATCTCCAGTTCCCCGCGTGCCGAGGGCTTCACCTGGTCGGCGACCTCTGTGATATTCGCGTCATAGAAATACAGCCCGACCACGGCGTAGTGTGACCGCGGCTTGGCTGGCTTCTCCTCGATCGAGATCGCGCGGCCCGTGGCATCGAATTCGACAACGCCGTAGCGCTCCGGGTCCCGCACCCAATATCCGAACACAGTCGCGCCTGAGCGTTGGCTTGCCGCGCGCTGAAGCTGATCCGGCAGCCCGTGGCCGTAGAACAGGTTGTCACCCAGGATCAGGCACGCCGGACCACCGGCGACGAACTCGCGCCCGATGTGGAAGGCCTGCGCCAGTCCCTCGGGCCGCGGCTGCGGCGCGTACGCGATCCGGATGCCGAACTTCGATCCGTCGCCCAGCAGGCGCTCGTACATGGGCAAGTCGGTGGGCGTCGAGATGATCAGGATTTCGCGGATCCCGGCCAGCATTAGCGTCGACAGCGGATAGTAGATCATCGGCTTGTCGTAGACCGGGAGCAACTGCTTGCTCACGGCCTCGGTGATCGGATAGAGGCGCGTTCCGGCGCCTCCGGCGAGGATGATCCCCTTCATGCGGCCACTCCCGCCGGTCCCCGCCGCGTGTAGTTCTCGTCGTAGAACTTCAGGTATTCCTTGCTGCGGACACGGTCAATCCAGCCGCGATTGTTCCGGTACCAGTCGACGGTGATCCGGAGTCCATCGTTGAACTCGACTTGTGGACTCCAGCCCGTCTCGCGCGTCAGCTTGCTCGAGTCGAGAGCATACCGCCGGTCATGCCCCGGCCGGTCTTGGACGTACTTGATCTGCGATGGCGAGGCGCCGGTCGCGGCGATGATCCGGTTCACGACTTCGAGGTTCGGCAACGAGCAGTTGCCTCCAATATTGTAGATCTCGCCCGCGCGGCCGGACTTGAGCACAGCCTCGATCCCACGCGCATGATCCTCAACAAACAGCCAGTCGCGCACCTGCATGCCATCCCCGTACACAGGGAGCTCCTTGCCTTCGAGCGCATTGTTGATCATCAGCGGGATCAGCTTCTCCGGGAAGTGGTACGGACCGTAGTTGTTCGACGCACGCGTGATCAGCGTCTGCAGACCGTAGGTAAGAAAGTAGGACCGCACCAGCAGATCCGAACCCGCCTTCGACGCACTGTACGGACTGCTCGTGTTCAACGGGAAGTTCTCGTCGGCTTCGAGCGGTTCGTCGAGGCTGCCGTACACCTCGTCGGTCGACACGTGCACGAAGCGTGGAACCTTGTAGGCGCGCGCGGCTTCGAGCAGCGTGAAGGTGCCGCGGAGGTTGGTCTCAAAGAATTCGCCGGGCGAAAGGATGCTGCGGTCGACATGCGATTCGGCGGCGAAGTGGACAATGGCGTCGGGCTTGAGGTCCGCTGTGAGCGCGTTCACAACCTCAGCATTGGCGATGTCGCCGCGGACGAAAGCGAAACCGGCAAGGTCCCGTACGGGCTCCAGATTCTCCAGGTTGCCAGCGTAGGTCAGCTTGTCGAGCACGGTGACCGATGTCCCGTCCTGGCGGCCCAACAGCATGCGGACAAACGCGGATCCGATAAAGCCGGCCGCGCCCGTAACGAGCAATTTCACTTGTGCTGTGTCTCCCAGTCGTAGTTGATCGAGGGGTCGTTGTAGGCGATGCGCCCCTCGTCCTTGGGGTTGTAGGTTTTGTCGGTGAGGTAGACGAGCATGGCGTCTTCCTTGCCCACGATCTTGTAGCCGTGGGCGACGCCTGGCGGAATCAGGATTTGCCAGGGCTTCAGGTGTCCGGTATAGATCGTGTTGCGGCGGCCGAAGGTAGGCGACCCGGCACGCAGGTCGGCGAGCGCGACCTGGAACATGCCCAGTGCCGGATTCCAGCAGTCGGTTTGCTCCAGGTGGTAGTGGAAGGCTTTGATCGTTCCCGGATAGCTGAGCGCGGCCGAAAGCTGCGAATTCGGCGGAAAATGGGCGGCGAGCCCGGAGCCTAGCCGATGCAGCTCGAGGAAGTAGCCCCGGTCGTCCGGCCAGAGCGCGTGGGGCTGGATGCGGACTCCGTCAATGAGCGCGGGCGAATCGGGAACGCGGATCACGTCGCCGATTCCGAGGTCGCACTTGGGCAGCACGAGCCGGAGATCATCGTTAAGCGCGAACACCGCGCTGGAAGCGATCGATGCCTCGTGCGAGGGGTGAATCGTCACCCTACTAGCGTATCGTACCGGCGGCGGGGTGGTATACTCAAGGTGAATCCGGATGGCCAGGTAGCTCAGTTGGTAGAGCAGCGGACTGAAAATCCGCGTGTCGGCGGTTCAACTCCGTCCCTGGCCACCATCAGTGTTACATCCTGGTCTCAGTGACCGGACTCTCCACGGTTTCCTCTTTCATTTCCTCGCGCAAGATGTAGTCTGATGCCGGACCCTTGCGCGGCGGATCGCCTGGGATCAAGTCCAGGACCGAAAGCCCCAGGCGGCTCAGAATGCGGTCGGCCAATTCCGGCGACAGCGACTTCACGCCTTTGAGCACGTGATGCAGATGGGACTGCGAAAGGCCGAGCCGCCGCGAGAGTGCACGCTCGGTGAACTCCCCGTTACGGACCAGGGTCCGGAGGAGGCTGGCCAGGGATGCGAGCAGGTCCTGAAAAAGCAATCGATCGCCTCGTGATTTCTAAGGGGAATATAGCACGATTTATAATCAATATTCGCGATACTTAACGTTTCATAATGATGAGCAGGCCGGACGGCCATGTCCGTTCTAAATCAATCGGATACAGGCGGTCCGCGACGGTTCTGGCTGTGGAAAACCCTGTGATTATTCTGATGAAATCCTGAGGAAAAGCCTGTTTTGGCGTAGCATGGGCTCACAGCGGCGCCAAGACCGGCAACGGTTCACGGCCGCTTCTAGGACCAATACTGTTCACTTAAGAACATTTTTGTGATATCCTGTTTTAGGGCGATTGCCTCCACAAGGAGGCGATCGCATGACAA
>Ga0194131_10004764_pt1 | contig 20141 bp, 17 predicted proteins | sample TA2KigO120mmetaG_FD_148631 | JGI IMG/M metagenome (GOLD analysis project Ga0194131, IMG submission 148631) | Freshwater microbial communities from Lake Tanganyika, Tanzania - TA2015053 Kigoma Offshore 120m | ecosystem: Environmental > Aquatic > Freshwater > Lake | place: Tanzania: Lake... | reverse complement strand
CGTCGATGGTACGGGCCGCGGCCGACGTGATGCGGCCCAGCTCGACGATACGCCCGTCCTTGACGCCGAGATCGGTGGAGAAGCGCGGCGCGCCCGTGCCGTCGACGACCGTGCCGCCGCGTATGACGAGATCGAGCGCCATCACAGGCGATCCTTGTGCTCGACGATCTTCCAGTAGGTGTCCTTGGCGCTGATCTTGCCGCCGCGGAACGTGTAGATGTCGCAGCCCTGGTAGTTCAGCTCCTCGCCGTCACTGCCCTTGCCTTTGACGGTCCACACCGAAATCGCACGGTTGCCGGCGAAGATGTACTCCTTGTGGTCCCAGCGCATGTCGGGGATCACCTTGAAGCGCGCGGCCAAGGTCTTGGCGATCGTCTCCTTGCCTTTGAGCGTGCGGCCCACCGGCTCGGGCCCGCGGGCCAGCCAGAACGTGGCGTCGTCGGTGAAGTAGGAGACGATACGATCGACGTCGCGGCTGTTGAAGGCGGCGGAGATCGCCTTCATGAGCTCGGGCGTGGCGATGTCGGGATTGGCGGCTGTTACGTCCGGCATACGAAACCTCCCAAGTTTCTGCTCTCGAACGATTGCAGGCCTGCCCCGCGCCGGCAAGGCCGGCCCCACTTCTTGCCGCAGGCGTGGTAGCGTACCGGCAAGAAACACGGGGAAACGCCAGTGTACGACTACATCATCGTGGGCGGCGGCTCGGCCGGCTCGGTCATGGCCAATCGGCTGTCGGCCAGGAGCGCCAACAAGGTCCTGCTGTGCGAAGCCGGACAGGATACGCCGCCCGGCCAGGAGCCCAAGGAAATCGCCGACAGCTACTCGGGCACCGCCTATTTCGACCCGCGTTTTCATTGGACCGATCTCAAGGTCCACACTCAGGTCGTATCGCACAACAATCCGCACGAAAACCGTCCGCCCCTGCGCAAATACGAGCAGGCGCGCGTGTTGGGCGGCGGCTCGTCGATCAACGGCCAGATGGCCAATCGCGGCGCACCCACCGACTACGACGAGTGGGTGAGCCGCGGCGCCGAGGGCTGGGGCTGGGACCAGGTCCTGCCGTTCTTCAAGAAGGTCGAGCGCGACCTCGACTTCGACGGGCCCTGGCACGGCAAGGAGGGGCGCATCCCGGTGCGGCGCATTCCGCCCGAGCACTGGACGGGCCACGACAAGGCGGTCGCGAAAGCCTTCGAGGCCAAGGGCTTCAAGTTCCTGCCCGACCAGAACGGCGAGTTCGTCGAGGGCTACTTCCCGGTGACGCACTCCAACGCCGAGGAGCGGCGGGTGTCGGCGGCCATGGGCTACCTCGATGCCGAGACCCGCAAGCGCTCCAACCTCACGCTCTCGACCGAGACGCAGGTGAAGTCGCTCCTGTTCGACGGCACGCGTTGCGTCGGCGTCACCGCCGTCATCGCCGGCAAGGAGCAGGAGTTCCGCGCCAAGGAAGTGATCCTGTCGTCGGGCGCGATCCATACGCCGGCGCATCTGATGCGGGCCGGCATCGGCCCGGTCGGCCATCTGAGCGAGATGGGCATCCCGGTGATCGCCGCCCTGCCCGGCGTCGGCCAGCGCCTGATGGACCACCCGTCGATCGCGCTGTCGTCGTTCCTGAAGCGCAGCGCGCGCATGAACCATCATACGCGCCGCCACATCCATGTCGGCCTGCGCTACTCCTCCGGCCTGCCCGGCATCCCGATGGGCGACATGTTCACCGTGGTCATCGCCAAATCGGCCTGGCACGCGGTCGGCGAGCAGATCGGCTCGCTGCTCACCTTCATCAACAAGACCTACTCCGAGACCGGACAGGTCAAGCTCGCCTCGCCCGATTATCGCCGCGAGCCGATCGTCGAATTCAACCTCCTCAGCGACAAACGCGACCTCGACCGGCTGATGAGCGGCTTCAAGCTGATGGCCGCGCTGCAGACGACCGAGGCGATGCGCGAGGTGACCGACACGCCCTTCCCCGCCGCCTACAGCGACAAGGTGCGGGCGATCGGCGTGGTCAACACCAAGAACAGGATCCTGACCAGCCTCTTCGCCCAGCTGCTCGACGGTCCGGCGGCGCTGCGCCGCTATCTGGTCGAGAAGTTCGTGATCGAGGGTTTTACCTTCGAGCAGGTCATGACCGACGACGAGGCGCTGGAAGCCTTCGTGCGCAAGGCCGCGATCGGCGTATGGCATGCCTCCTGCACCTGCCGCATGGGCCGGCCGGACGACCCGATGTCGGTGGTCGACACCCAGGGCCGCGTCAAGGGCGTGCAGTGTCTGCGCGTGGTCGACGCCTCGGTCTTCCCCGTGGTGCCCTGCGCCAACACCAACTTCCCGACCATGATGACGGCGGAGAAGATCTCGGCGGCGATGACGGCGTCATAGTCAAGCCGGACCGCGGGCCGCCAGGCCCGCTCATCAACGTGATGCGGGCCTGGCGGCCCGCGGTCCAATGAGGAGGGGGCAATGTCGGTGATCCTGGGCAGCGGCGAGCATCGCTATCGCGTGATCGAGAACTGGGCCAAGCTGCCCGACGGCTGGGAGTTCCGCGATGTGGCGGCGGTCGCCGTCGACAGCAAGGATCGCGTCTATGTCTTCAATCGCGGCCAGCACCCGATGATGGTGTTCGACCGCGCCGGCAACTTCCTGCGGTCGTGGGGCGAAGGACTGTTCAGCCGCGCCCACGGCATCCATATCGACAGCGACGACAACCTCTACTGCACCGACGACGGCGACCACACGGTGCGCAAGATCACCACCGAGGGCAAGGTGCTGCTGACCATCGGCGTGCCCAACCAGCCGGCGCCGTTCCTGAGCGGCCAGCCGTTCAACCGCTGCACCCATACCGCGCTGTCGCCCAAGGGCGAGATCTACGTGTCCGACGGCTACGGCAATTCCTGCGTCCACAAATACTCGCCCGACGGCAAGCATCTGATGTGCTGGGGCACCACCGGCACCGACCCCGGCCAGTTCAACATCGCACACAACATCGCCACCGACGACGACGGTTGGGTCTATGTCGCCGACCGCGAGAACCATCGCGTCCAGGTGTTCGACGGCAACGGCAAATACGAGCTGCAGTGGAACAACATGCACCGGCCTTGCGCGCTCTACTGCTGCGCCGGCGGCGGCAAGAACCCGAAATTCATCATCGGCGAGCTCGGTCCCGGCATGCCGGTCAACAGCAAGCACACGAACTTGGGGCCGCGCCTCGCCATCGTCGACAAGAAAGGCGGCGTGATCGCCCGTTTGGGCGGCGAGCACGGCCCCGGCGAGGAGCCGGGCCGCTTCCTGTCGCCGCACGGGCTCGCCGTCGACAGCCGCGGCGACATCTATGTCGGCGAAGTGAGCTACACCAACTGGCCGAGCACCCATCCCGGCGTGCCGGTGCCGAAATTCCTGCGGTCGCTGCAGAAGCTGGAGAAGGTCGCCTGATGGACGCCCGCAACCGCCTGCACCTGATCGGCAGCATCCCGCTCGACAGCCGCGAGCAGGTGTTCCGCCGGCTGAGCGCGGAGCTCGGGCCGTTCCTGCGCTGCATGCCCGACGGCGAGACTGGCGAACGCTCGCGCTGGGTCTACTTCCAGCGCCAGATGCTGCTCGATCACCCGGCGATGGAGGTCGATTCGACCGTGCCGCCTTACAAGTTCGTCCAGTGGGACGGCAAACTGGTGCGCGCGATCGAGCAGGTGCGCTTCAAGCCCGGCGTCGACCCGGCGACTGTCGCCTTCGAGACCGGCTACGACAAGGCAGCATTGGCCTCGTGGCAGGTCTTCGAGCGGCTGCGCTCGGCCGGCGCGATGCCGGCCCACATGCGCTTCCAGGTCTGCCTGCCGACACCGCAGGCCAGCGGCTATCTCTATGTCAGCGGCCCGGCACGCCAGACCTACTTCGCGGTCTACGAACGCGCCTTGAAGGCGGCGCTCGCCAACATCGTCGAGGCGATCCCCGCGGCCGACCTTTCGATCCAATGGGATGTCTGCCAGGAAGTCCTGGCTTTCGAGAACTACTTCAAGGACCGCCCGCCCCACTACAAGAAGCAGACCTTCGACATGCTGGGCCGCCTGGGCGATGCGGTGCCGACCGGAGTCGAGATGGGCTACCACCTCTGCTACGGCTCGCCACGCGACGAGCACCTGGTGCAGCCCAAGGACGCCGCCATTCTGGTCGAGATGATGAACGGCATCCTGGCCGCCACCCGGCGCCGCGTCGATTTCCTGCACATTCCCGTGCCCAAGGGCCGCACCGACGATGCCTTTTTCGCGCCCCTCGACGCTTTCGAGCGGCCGGCCGGCACCAAGCTCTATCTCGGGCTGCTGCATCACGACGACGCGGCGGGCGACAGGACGCGCATCACCGTCGCGCGGCGCCATATCGCGGATTTCGGCCTGTCGGCCGAGTGCGGCTGGGGTCGCACCGAGCCCGGGCGCTTGCCCGCGCTCCTCGAGGGTCATCGTGTTGCTGCGGAGGAATTGTGATGGTCGAACGCGTTCTGGTGGTCGGGCCGAAGGACACGCTGTCCATGGTCGACGATCTCGCCCCCAAAGGCTTCGAGATCGTCAAGGCCGGTCACAATTCCCCCGAGATGAAGGCGGCCCTGCCGGGCACCGACTACTTCGTGGGCTTCATCCAGCAGTACGTGACGCCGCAGCTCTTCAAGGACGCGCCCAAGCTCAAGCTGATCCAGATGCTGAGCGCGGGCTACGACCGCGCCGACCTCGCTGCGGCGCGCCGGAGCGGCGTGCCGCTCTGCAACAATGGCGGCGCCAACTCGGTCGCCGTCTCCGAGCACGCCATGCTGCTGATGCTCGCGGTGTCGCGCCGGCTGATCACCCAGCACACCAACGTGACGGCCGGGCGCTGGCACGGCAACCAGCCGCCGACCGTCCACGAAGTGCGCAATCGGGTGCTCGGCATCATCGGTCTCGGCACCATCGGAAAGAAAGTGGCGCGGCTGGCCAAAGCCTTCGGCATGACCGTCCACTACTACGACATCGTGCGACTGAAGGAAGAAGAGGAGGACGCGCTCGGCGTTCGCTTCCGGCTGCTGCCCGAGATCCTGCGCCATTCCGACATCGTGTCGCTGCACGTGCCGCTGAACGCCTCGACCGAGCACATGATCGGCCCGCAGGAGCTTGCCGTCATGAAGCCCTCGGCGATCATCGTCAACACGTCGCGCGGGCCGGTGATCGACGAGAAGGCGATGACCGCCGCGCTGTCGGCCGGCAAGCTGTTCGGTGCCGGCCTCGACGTGTTCGACGAGGAGCCGACGCCGCCCGACAACCCCCTGCTCAAGCTCGACAACGTCGTGCTGACCGCCCATCTCGCCGGCCCGACCTTCGAGAGCAACGTCACTCGCCTGCGCAACGGCTTCGACAACGTGCAGCGCGTGGCGCGCGGCGAGCCGGCCCTTTGGGTGGTGCCGGAGCTTCTCGAATGACGGTCGACTGGCGAGTTCCGTCGTCGTCAACCGGTCTTGAAGACATAGTGGACCGACAGGTGAATGACCTCGGCGAAGATGGTGCTGGCCAGTAGGCAGAAGATATAGCGCCTGGTGTTGGGAGACATGGTGAAACGCGCACCGGCCACACCGCCGGCGATGCTGCCGATTCCGGTGAGTATCGCCAGCGTCCAGTTGATCTCGCCGTGGTAGGTGAAGATCGCCATCGACACCGAAGTCGAGGCGACCAGGACAACGCTCTTGACCGCGGTAGCCGGTACCAGCGACAGGCCGACACCGAGCGTCAGCACCATCAGCAAATAGGTGGCGCCATCGAGAACGATGAAGCCAAGCCAAACTCCGACGCCGAAGAACAGCAAGACCTCACGCAGGCCGAAACGCAGCGGCCGGACAGCTGGATGCTCGAGGGCGGCCTTCACCTTGGTGAACAGCAGCACCAGCGCCAACAGGACCGCCGCGGTGATGATGATGCCGACATCGCGCTTGGAAAACTGCTCGACCAGGCGTGTCCCGACTACGGCGCCGATCGACGTCGGAATGCAGACCTTGAGCGCGAGCCCCCAAGGCAGCGCCTTCTTGACGCTGAAGCTCCAAGTCGCCGAGAGGGAGCCGAGCAGCACTGGGATACGATTGGTGGCATTGGCCGTGATGGGATCGAGACCTGCCAACATCAGCATCGGCAGAGACACTGCCGAACCAGACGATGCCACCGTATTGAGAAAGCCACAGGCCGCACCCGCGACCAGCGCGGCTGCGACAACCCATACCTCCTGACCGAACATGCCACCCCCTGGATCAACTCGAAGAAACGGCGCAAACGAGTTCCACTCGCTCGGCCGATATGGCAATGGCCAGCATCACGAAGAAATGTTGTTTGGCCACTGGCGCCGGCGAGCAGCGCCGGCCGGCGATTCGTCGCGTTGGCCGTCGCCGCGTCGAGCCCGGGAAGGTCACCGTCGGCCGCGCCGCTAGGAGGGGTTGACGACGTAGTGCCAGGCAAGCTGCAGCAACTCGGCCGAGATTGCGACGACGAGCACCACGAACACGTAGCGCTTGGCGGCCGCCGACAGCGATAGCCTCGCTCCCAGAATGCCACCGGCGATGCTGCCCAGGCTCAAGACGCCGCCGAGAACTCAATTGATGTCGCCGCTCGCCACAAAGACGCCCATCGAGACGAGCGTGACCGGCACCAGCGCCGCCGCCCTGACGGCATTGGCGCGCGGCAGGTCGAAACCCACTGCCAAAGTCAAGATCAGCAGCATGCAGGTGGCACCGCCCAACACGATGAAGCCGAGCCAGATGCCGGTGCCGAAGAACAGCGCGAGCTCACGCGCGCCAAGCCGAATCGGTTGGTCCTGGGCCTGCTCGATCGCCTTCTTGATGTTCTTGAACAGCAGCAGCATCGCCACGAGGACGGCGGCCGTCACCACCAGCCCCATGTCGCGGCGCGGCACCAGCTCGGCGATGCCCGCGCCGATCAGGCTGCCCGCCGTGGTCGGCAGCGCAATCCTGAAGGCGAGCCGCCATGGCATCGCTTTGCGGCCTGCGAAGTCGAGCGCGCCAGCGGCAGCGCCGACCAGCACGGGCAGGCGATTGGTGGCATTGGCCGACGCCGCGTCGAGGCCGAGGAAGATCATGATCGGCAACGATACGACCGAGCCGGAGGAGGCCGCCGTATTGAGGAAGCCGCACGCCAGGCCGGCCGCCAGGCCGAGCAGCAGGTCGAGCGTGTCGTAACCGGCGATCATCGGACCCCGGTCACCGGCGCACGCCGTCCGACGAACCGCCGTCGATGCCGACGGGCGAGGACGCCGATGGCACGGGCCCATGCGGCGCTCGGCCTGCCGAGCGGAGCGTGCGCTCCAGCAACACCTCGTAGATCGGGCGGCCGCCCAGCCACTCGGCAACCACATGGGCGGTCACGCAGGTCACCATCAGCGGCAGGATCAGGTCGAAGCTGCCGGTCAGCTCGACCACCAGCACCACGCCGACCAGTGGTGCGCGAATACTGGCGGAGAACAGCCCACCCATCGCGGCTACCGCGCAGCTCGGCCCGAGCAGCGGCGGCACTGGCAACCCCGCTTGCCGCAACGCCATCTCGAACAGCAGGCCGGCGATCAGGCCTACTGACGTGGCGAACGTCAGCAAGGGCGAGAAGATTCCGGCCGGCACGCCGACTGGATAGCTCGCCATGGTGCCGATGAAGCGCACGACGGCGATCAGAAGCAGCAAGGAAAGCGGCCAACCGGCCATCGGCAAGGTCGGGATCATGCCCTCGCCGCCGCCCACCGCCATCGGCAGAACGAACCACAAGGCGCCGACGCCGGCGCCGACCAAAGCAGGATAAAGGACAGGCAACCGAGCGAAGGCTTTCGCGCGCCAGTCGAGCGCCACGATCAGGCACTTGTTGAAGGCCACACCGAGAAATCCCAGGCCGGCGCCCAGCACCATGAACGCCGGCAACAGGAGCAAGGGCACCGCTCCGACGTCGATCCTGAGCGGCGGCGCGGTGCCGCCGACCAGCTCCATGCCGAAGGCGCTGCCCGCCGAGGCGACGATCACCGCGACATAGGAGCGGAGATTGTAGTTGAACTGCTTGCGCGTCTCCTCGATGACGAACAAGACGGCCGCAAACGGCGCGTTGAAGGCCGCCGAGAGGCCGGCAGCGGCGCCGGCCGCCAACAGCGCATGCAGATCGACCTTGTCCAGCCGCAGCCACTCGGCGAACGCCGCGCCGATCGACGCGCCCATGTGGATGGTCGGACCTTCGCGGCCGGCCACCAACCCCGACGACAGCGCGAACACACCGCCGACGAACTTCACCGGCAGCACACGCCGCCATCGAACCTGACGCACACCCTCCAGCGCGCCCTCGACCTCGGGCACGCCGCTGCCGGCCGCTTCCGGTGCGAAGCGGCGCGTCAGCAGATAGGCGAAGGTGACGCTGGCGGCGGCGATCGCCGCGGCAATCGAGATCGCCAGCAGCCCCGTGCCCAGGCGATCGGCGAGCCACTGCGGCCACTCGAGCAGCGCGTTGACGACGAAATGGAAGGCCGCGCCGACGAGACCGGCAACGAAGCCGCAGCCGCCGGCAACCCAATAGAACAGGCCATCGGAAATCCGGCGGTGACTTTCGGTGCTCACGCCGTCTGCTGTCCGACGCGCGATGTCACGCCACGTACTTCTTGAAGTGGGCGATCGTGCGCTCCCAAGAGAGCTTCGCCGCGGCCTCCTGGTAGCGCGGCGTGGAGTTGTTGTGGAAGCCGTGTTGCGTGCCGGGATAGATGTACATCTGATAGGGCACGTTGGCGGCCTTCAGCGCCGCCTCGAAGGCCGGCCACATGGCGTTGATGCGCTCGTCGGTCTCGGCGTACTGAAGCAGAAGCGGTGCCTTGATCGACGGCACCGATGCCGTCTCCGCGGCCGCCCCGTAGTACGGCACCGCCGCCTGCAGATCGCCGCCCAGAGTCACCGCAAGGAAGTTGGTCGTGCCGCCGCCCCAGCAGAAGCCGGTGGCCCCGAGCTTGCCGGTCGACAGTTCATGGGCCTTCAGGTAGCGGGCGCTGTTCACCATGTCCGTACGCAGCTTGGCCTGGTCGAGCTTGGCCTGCAGCGCGCGGCCATCGTCGTCGTTCCCGGGGTAGCCGCCCACCGGAAACAATCCATCGGGGGCGAGCGCCAGAAATCCTTCGGTCGCCGCGCGTCGCGCCACGTCCTCGATATAGGGGTTGAGGCCGCGATTCTCGTGGATCACCAGGATCGCCGGGAACGGTCCACTGCCCGCCGGCTGCACCAGATAGCCGCGCATCTGCCCCGAACTGCCGCCCGGTGAAGGATAGGTGACGTAGCGCGCCTTGATGCGCGGGTCGGTGAAGGAGATGGTCTGCGCCCGCGCGTATTGCGGCAGCAACGCCTCGGCCATGGCGAGTCCGCCGACTGTGACCGCCGCAGCGCGCGTCAAGAAGACCCGCCGATCGATGCGGCCGTGACAATATTCGTCGTAGAGATCGAAAACGCGCTGATCGATCTCCGCTTGCGTCCAGGTCCTCGTCAATATCCCGCCATCCGCCATCGTCTCGCCCTCCTCGTCCGGCCAGCGTAGCGCCGATGCCGCTAGGCCGCCAACCCGATACGGCCTCGGAAAGCCTCGTCCCGCATCGAGGCGTCCTGCCCGATCAGGTCGTCGCCGGCCCGCGTGCAGAGGTAGACCAGACCGCGCACCGCGTGCTCGACCGGCGACAGGTCGGCGCGCGGGATCTTGCTGATCATGTTCATGCCCGAGGCGCGGATCTTGACTTGCATGTCGGTGTCGATCGTGCCCGGCGAAAAGCCGAAGACGCGGATGCCTTTGCCTTTGGTCTCCAGCTCGATCGCGCGCGTCATCATCGCCAACCCGGCTTTGCCCGAGCAGTAGGCGCTCCAGCCCTCGAGCGGACGGTAGGCCGCGCCCGACGAGACGTTGACGATCGTGCCGCCGCCCTTGGCCAGCATGTAAGGCAGTACGGCGCGGACTACGTGATAGGCGCCGACCAGATTGATGGTGATGTTCTGCGCCCAGCTCTTTGGATCGGAACTTGCCAGCTCGGCAATCGGCTCGATGACGCCGGCGTTGTTCACCAAGATATCGAGGCCGCCCAACCGCGCCTTGGTCTCCGCCACGACCGTCTCGATCGCCGCATAATCCGACACGTCGCAGGCCATGGCCGCGGCGCGACCGCCCTTGCTTGCGATGTCGCGTGCCACGTCCGCCACCAGCGCGCCGTCGCGTGCCACCAGCATGACCGACGCACCCGCGGTCGCGAGCGCGCGTGCCGCCCCCTCGCCCAAGCCCTTGCTCGCGCCCGTCACGAGCGCCACCTTGCCCTTCAATTCGCTGGACACCGGACCTCCTGCATCAGAAGAAGGCGACAGCAATAGCATCGGCATCCAACCAGAGGGAACGGCTTTCATGCTTGCGGATCGATACGGGCTTGCGATCAGTACATCGTCAAACGCTGCGCGCGATGCCTACGTTGCCGGCGTCGACTGCCTGCTGTCGGCAGTACACGGCGATCAGGCGCACTTGGGCCGTGCCGTCGAAGCCGACCCCGAATTCGCTGTGGCGCACGCTGCGCTCGCCCGCGCTCGCTTTCTCATGGCCGACGTGCCCGGCGCGCGCCAGGCGGCAGCCCACGCGCGCGGGCTGACCGCCAAAGCGACGGATCGCGAGCAAAGCCACGTCGATGCGCTCTGCCTGGCGATCGAGGGCAAGCCGGTCGAGGCGCTGGCCGCGACTCGCGCTCATCTCGCACGCCATCCGCGCGACGCCATGGTCGCGTCGCCGGCCACCGGCGTGTTCGGCCTGATCGGCTTCAGCGGCCGCCAGGGCCGCGAGCCCGAGCAAGTCGAATTCCTCGATCCGCTCGAGCCGCATCTCGCCGACGATTGGTGGTTCCAGTCCGTGCATGCCTTCGCGCTTTGCGAGGTCGGCCGCCTCGACGAGGCGCTGGACGTGATCGAGCGCAGCATGAGCGCAAATCCGCGCAACGCCCACGGCGCACACATCAAAGCGCATGTGCTCTACGAGCGCGGCGAGGATCGCCGCGGCCTCGACTATCTCGATTCCTGGCTGCCCGGCTATGCGCGCGAGGGGCTGATGCACTGCCACATCTCTTGGCATGTCGCGATGTTCGCCCTGATCCTCGGCGACACCGATCGCGCCTGGCGCGTCTACCAGGCGCAGGTCCATCCCGGCGGCGCCTGGGGCCCCGCCCTCAACGTTGCGACCGACGCGCCGGCTTTCCTGTGGCGGGCCGAGCTTGCCGGCCAAGCCCGCCGGCCGACCTTGTGGAACGAAGTCCATGCCTACGGCCAAAAGTCTTTTCCCAAGCCCGGCATTGCCTTCGTCGACGTTCACCGCGCGCTGGCCGCCGTCGCGGCCGGTGACCGTGACGGCGCCGCAGCCTATGCAGCCGAGCTCGAGCAGCGCGCGGCGTCCGGCCGCTCGCCCGCCGGCATCGTGGTGCCGCGGCTGGCGAGCGGCCTCGCCGCCTACGGCAAGGGCGACTGGGAGAAGGCCATCGCGATCTTCGATACCGCACTCGCCGAAACCGTGCGCATCGGCGGCAGCCGTGCGCAACGCGACCTGATCGAGAACACGCTGATCGCCGCCTATCTCAAGGCCGGCCGCGCGGCCGATGCGAAGGGCCTGGTGGCGGCGCATGCCGACCGTCGGCCGTCGGTGCCGATCGCCGACCTGAACTGATCGGCGGCATCGATCGCGATCAGCCGGTCGCGACCTGGCTCCACGTCGCCCGTACCTCACCGTCGGGATCGTCGGCCACACGGCAGGTGTCGTCGAGCTGCATCACGGCTCGCCGCTCTGCGGTGTAGGCCGGCCATGACGGGATCGACTCGTTGGCGGGACTGCCGTTGCGGGCGAAGCTCGCCCATGTCCTCGACACACGGTCGGCCAGCGCCTGCGCGCCGGGCTTGCGATGTCCCTCGCCGATCACGTGCAGTGTGTCGAACACGAACGGCACTTCGACCGAATGCGACGACTTCAACCGCCCGCCGAACGCTGGCGTCTCCCAGTCGAAGCTGTACATCCAGACCGGCGCCTTGCGGCGCGAAGCTTTGCGGTCGGCCAGGAGCTGCGAGCGCACGTGGAAGTTCGATGCGCTGAGCATGGTGATCAGCCGGTCGGCTGGCTTGGCGGCGGCGTCGCGCTGCTTGTAGTAGGCGATCAATCGGTCGGCGGTATCGCCGGCCACCATGGCCACGCGTCGACGCACCTCCTCCTCGGAAATCGTGCGGTTCCACACCGCATCGTCGGGCGCGAGGAAGATCGCCGACTCGTCCTTGGTGCCGCCGACCATGACCGGAATGTCGTCCGATATCATGGGCGCCGCGGGATCGAAGGGATGGCCGGGCAAGAGGTCGCCATCGATCACCGGTCCGAAATTGTAGCGATCGAGCAGTGGCAGCCGCGGACGCGGCAGCGTTGCCTGCGCCGGCGCCACCACTTCCTGCAACCGGACGAGCGGCAAGGCTTGCAGAGCGCCGAGCTGATCGGCCTGTAGGCCGAGCTGCTTCAGCACCGCGTCGGCAAGCCGCGTCGTGCGCCCTCGCTCGGCGAAGCGCACGCTGGCGCCGCTTTGCACGATCGCCTTGTGGAACAGGCCCTTGGCGCGCGGCATGGCCAGCAGCGCGCTCACCTTCCCGCCGCCACCGGACTGGCCGAAGATCGTGACGTTGGCGGGATCGCCACCGAAGCGGGCGGCGTGCTCACGCACCCATTCGAGCGCCAACACCAGGTCGAGCACGCCGGCATTGCCGGACTGCGCGAAGCGCTCGTCGCCGAGTTGCGAGAGATCGAGATGGCCGAAGATGTTCAGCCGGTGATTGACCGCCACGACCACGACATCGTTGCGGCGAGCCAGCCGGATGCCGTCGTAGCGCGGCGAGTTCGCCGAACCGTAGGAGAACGCCCCGCCATGCAGCCAGACCATGACCGGCCGCCGGGCATTGTCGAGACCGGGCGTCCAGACGTGCAGCGTGAGACAATCCTCGCCGACCGGGAGCGTATCGACCGGCCCCCACACCGTCGCCAGCTCCGGCCGCTGCGGCGCGGCGGCGGCTTGCGGCGAGCGGCCGGCATAGACCGCAGCGTCGCGTACACCGGCCCACGGTTCGGGTTTCTTGGGCGGCATGAACCGGTTGGAGCCGGCTGTCGATGCGCCATAGGCAATGCCCTTGAAGGCGTGCGCGCCATCGGCTGTCACGCCGCGGATACGACCTGATGCCGTCTCCACGACCGGCGACGTCGCGGCAGCTCTCCTGGTCAGGGTGTCGACATCACCGGCCACGGCGCCCTCCTGGTTCTTGCAAGACCGAGCCTGCGCCAACGCGGTTTGAATTGCCAGGATTGCCGGGGCACGATGACGCTTTCGCACTCGCAGGACGGAGTTTCACCGTGACCGCAACCGGCGATACGTTACCGACCGCCAGCCGCGTCGCCGATCCTGGCCTTCGCGCTCTCTACCGTCAGGAGAATCGTTGGCAGGCTTGGCTGGATGTCGAAGCGGCGCTGGCGCGCGCCCAGGCCGAGCTCGGCATCATTCCCGCTGCCGCTGCCGAAGCCATCGCCGTCAAGGCCAAGCTCGGCTTGATGGATCGCAACCGCATCGAGGAAGGTTTCGCCCGCACCGGCCATACGCTGGTGCCGCTGGTCTGGGAGCTCGGCCGCATCGTCGGCGAGCCGCATGGCGGCTGGGTGCATTGGGGCGCCACGACGCAGAACATCACCCAGACCGGCGACCTGCTGGTGCTGCGCCAGGCTCATGCCATCATCCTCGGCCAAATCGGCGAGATCCTGACCGCGATGGCAGGCCTGGCCGAGCGCACGGCCGACATGCCGATGGCTGGTCGCACGCACGGACAGCACGCCGTGCCGGCCACTTTCGGCTACAAGGTCGCCGTCTGGATCGACGAGCTGCTGCGGCATGTCGAGCGGCTGCGCCAGGCCGCCCCTCGCCTGTTCGTCGCCATGCTGGGCGGCGGCGCCGGCACCTTCGCGTCGCTCGGCAAGCAGGGACCGCCGGTGCAGGCAGCCATCGGCCGGCTGCTGGGCTTCGGCTCGATGGCCGTGCCTTCACGGGCCTTGGGCGATCACCTGGCGGAGAACATCTGCATCCTCGGCCTGCTCGCCGCGACCGGCGGCAAGATCGGCCGCGAGATCTACACCCTGATGAAGACCGAGTTCGGCGAGGTCGAGGAGCCGGTGCCGCCCGGCACGGTCGGCAGCTCGACGATGCCGCAGAAACGCAATCCCAAGCTCTGCCAAGACGTCATCGCCGCGGCCGCCGACGTGCGTGCCCAGGTGCCGTTGGCGCTCGAAGCCATGACCACCGAGCACGAGGCCGATCGCACCACCACTCTGATCATGGACGGCGCGGAGGCGCGCGCCTGCATCGCCACGGGCGACATGTTGGCGCGGCTGGGCGAGATCATGCGCGGCCTGCGTGTCGATCCCAAGCGCATGCGCGTCAATCTCGATTTGGGCGGCGGCCTGATCATGGCTGAAGCAGTGATGCTCGAACTCGGCAGCGCGATCGGCCGCCAGCACGCGCACGACATCGTCTACGACGCCGCCCAGGCGGCGTTCGTCGACGGCCGGCCCTTCTCCGATCTGCTCGTTTCCGACCGGCGACTGACCAAGCATCTCGACCGGCGCGCGATCGACAGACTCCTGGATCCGACCGCCTATACCGGACTCTGCGCCGGCATGGCGCGCGAGGCTGCGCTGCGAGCGAGAACGGCGGCTGCCGGGCTGCCACCGCCCGCAAGCCTTGGTGCTTGACGCCCTATCGATCGCATAGCCCCATGGCGACCCGGGGGAGCTTCAATCTGATTGCGCCGATCCACTGTTTGCACCGACCGTTCGAGGCAGTCGTCCTCTGCCCGAGATCATGTCCGGCCGCCGTCACGATGCGCTTCTGAGTAGGTCCTTGCCGGCATGTGGATCGTCAAGCTTGCGCTGAGAAGGCCCTACACGTTCGTCGTCTTGTCGATGATGCTGATCTTGAGCGGCATCGCCTCGACGACAAGGCTGCCCAAGGACATCTTCCCCGAGATTCGCGAACCCACGGTATCGGTCCTTTTTCAGTATCCCGGCTTCACTGCCGCCGATATGGCCAATGCCATCACCGAGTGGACCGAGTTCATCACCACGCAGTTCGTGGCCGACATCAAGCGCATGGAGACCCGCACCATCTTCGGCTTCACCGTGATGCGGCTCTACTTTCACCCCAACGTCGACATCGACCGCGCCGTGGCGCAAGTGACGGCCGTGCAGCAGACCGTCTTGAAGCGCCTGCCGATCGGCACCAACCCGCCTTATGTGCTGATCTACGATCCGTCGAGCGTGCCGGTCATGCTGGTCGCGCTGGCGAGCCAGCAACTGACCGAGGCCCAGCTCTTCGACTTCGGCCAGTTCACGGTCCGCCAATCGATCGCGCCGGTCAAAGGCGCACAAATTCCGCTGCCGTGGGGTGGCGCACCGCGCGTGATCATGGTCGACCTCGACCCTGAACGCATGATGGCGCAGGGCGTGACGGCGGCCGATGTCAATCAAGCCGTCAGCGGCCAGAACGTGATCTTGCCGACTGGATGGGTCCGCATCGGCAAGACCGAGTACTACCTGCAGCTCAACAACAGCCTGCCGACGATGGAGGCTTTGAACGCCCTCCCGATCAAGAACAACAACGGCAGGCTTGTTTACCTGGGCGACGTCGCCCATGTCCGCGACGGTTACCAACCGCAGACCAACCTGGTCCGGCTGGACGGACATCGGACCGTCTTCCTCTCGGTCGGCAAGAGCGGTGAAGTGTCGACCCTCGACATCATCGCGCAGACCAAGGAGGTCCTGAAGAACATTCCAACGCCTGCCGACCTCAAATTCGTCGTCCTGTTCGATCAGTCGGCCTACGTGCTGGGCGCCATCCAAGGTGTCGTGGTCGAGGGCATGATCGCCGCTGGACTGACCGGACTGCTGATCCTGCTGTTCCTGGAAAGCTGGCGCGGCACGATCGTCGTCATCGTCTCGATTCCGATCTGCGTCTTTGCCGCGATCTTCCTTCTCGGCGCGACGAGCAACACCATCAACCTCCTGACCCTGGGCGGCCTTGCTCTGTCGGTCGGCATCCTGGTCGACGACGCGACGGTCACCTTGAAGAACATCCACCGGCACATGGCCATGGGAAAGCCCCTGGTTCCCGCCATCCTCGACGGCTCGCACGAGATCGCCATCCCGGCCTTCGTCTCGACCTTGTGCATTTGCATCGTGCTTTTGCCGGTCGGCTTGCTCACCGGCCCACCGCGCTTCCTCTTCGTGCCAATGGCGCTTGCCGTCATCTTCGCCGTGGCGACGTCGTACCTGCTGTCGCGGACGCTGGTTCCGGTGCTCACCCACCATCTGATGCGCGGAGAGCACGACAGTGCGTCGGAGCGGCCGAAGACGGCTTTCCAGCGCTTCCATGCCGGCTTCGAGCGCGGTTTCGAAGCGTTCCGGCAGCGCTATCTCGGCCTGCTTGCCTGGGCGCTGCACCACCCGACCGTCATCCTGTTGGTGTTCGGCGTCGCCGCGATGCTTGCCGTGCTGGCCGTCCCATGGGTCGGCCGCGACTTCTTCCCGCCGGTCGGCGGCAGCCAGATCCGTCTCCATGTCGCCGTACCGACCGGCACGCGCATCGAGGAGACCGGCGCCTATTTTCGGCGCATCGAGGACGAGATCCGCGCCGTGGTCGGCAACGACATCGACGTGATGCTGGACAATATCGGGATTCCTCAACCCAACAACATCCTGTTGAGCGACAATGTCACCGCAAGCTCGGCCGACGGCGAAATCCTGATGTCGCTCAAGGCCGATCGCCGCCACAGCACGCTGGAGTACATGCGGTGACCGCGCAAAGTCCTGAACGAAAAGTTCCCGGAGGTGACGTTCTACTATCAACCCAGCGACATGCAGACCCAAATTCTCAGCCAGGGCCTGCCGACGCCGATCGACATCAAGTTCATGGGCCTGTCCAAGCCCGAGGTGCTCTACGATATCGCACGCAAGGTCGAACGCCGCCTGATGACCGTCCCCGGCGCCGTCGACATCCATATCCAGCAGCGCATGGATCAACCGACGATCCGCATCGACGTCGACCGCGACAAAGCCGCCAAGATGGCCAGCGACACCCGTGCCATCTCCAACTTCTTCCAAGACGATATCGCCCGCAACGTCTTGATGGAGGCGAGCTCGAGCATGATGGTGGCGCCGAACTTCTGGCTGGATCCGAAGTCCGGGCATACCTACTTCCTGGTCGTCCAGACGCCGCTCGACAAGCTGCGCAGCATGGAGGAGCTGGCCAATCTCCGGATCGCCGGCAGCGGCGCGGCGCAGACTCAGTATCTGGGCAACGTCGCTGAATTCAGCCGGGCTCGAGCCCCATCGGAGATCACCCGCACCAACGCCATGCTCACGTTCGATGTCATGGCGAACATCGACGGAGTCCCTTTGGGAACCGTCGTATCGGCCGCCCAGAAGATCATCGATGAGATGTCGGCCGATCTCCCGAAGGGCGTGACGATCGAGATGGCAGGCCTCGGCCGCACCATGGACGTGGCGTTCGTCGAGCTCGGCCAGGGGCTGCTGGTGGCGGTCCTCCTCGTCTACCTCATCATGGTCATCAACTTTCAGTCGTGGTCCGACCCCTTCATCATCATCATGGCGCTGCCGGGCGCCTTTTGCGGCGTCGTGACGATGATGCTGCTGACCGGCACCACGTTCAGCGTGCCGTCGCTGATGGGCACCATCATGACGGTAGGCGTCGCCATGGCCAACAGCATCCTCGTCGTCTCGTTCGCCAAGGGCGAGTTGCTGCGCGGCCAGACCGCCATTCAGGCGGCGCTCAGCGCCGGCCGAGCCCGCCTGCGGCCGGTGATCATGACCGCGATCGCCATGGTCTGCGGCATGATCCCGATGTCGCTGGGGCTGAACGAGGGCGGCTCGCAAAACGCGCCGCTGGGCCGCGCGGTGATCGGCGGCATGCTGTTCGCCTCGATCGCCACGCTGATCCTGGTGCCGGTGATCTTCAGCTTGCTGCGCCGCAACTGGCGGCCGGCGCCGCGCCAGGAAGGCGACGAGTTGCTCGCGCCGTAGTGAAGGCGGCGCGGCCGATCACTGCTTCAGCGGCGGCGCCCACATGCTGCGCGATCCTTGCGGAAGCTGTCGCGCGCGGTCCTGCCATCCGCCGCCAAGCGCCTTGATCAGGGCGATGGTGATCATCAGCTGCTCGTTGGCGATCTGCACGGCGATCGTCCGAGAGGCGAGCGCCGCACGTTGCGCGACCAGCACGTCGAGCATGGAGGTCAAGCCCTGATTGAAACGCTGCGAGGCGATCGTCGCGGTCCGGGTGGCGCTGTCCACGGCCAATTGCTGCTGGCGAATTTGCTGGCTGAGCAGACTGAGGCTCGCCAGCGCCGTCTCGACCTCCTGGAACGCCCTGAGGAGCAGCGCCTGGTACAACGCGACCTGCTCTTCGTATGCCGCCTTGGTGCGTTCGACGTTCAAGCTGATGCGTCCCGCATTGAAGAGCTGTTGGAGCAGCGAGATGCCGATGCCCCAGATATTGCTGGTGGGATTGGTCAGAGTGGCCAGATCGAAACTCTCGAAGCCGATCGACGAGGTGAGCACGACCGACGGAAAGTACGCCGCGATGGCGACGCCGATACGCGCGTTGTAGGCGGCAAGCTCGCGCTCGGCCTTGGCGATGTCGGGGCGACGCTGCAGGAGATCCGACGGCAGCCCGACTGGAACGGCCGGCACCGCCCAGGCGAAGGGTTGCGTAGCGAGCGCAAAGCCTTCCGTGTTGCTTCCGGTCAGGATCGCCAGCCTGTTGACGAGCCGGACGCGGCGCGCTTCGAGCGTCTGGAACTGCGCCTCGATGGTGCGCAAGGCGGTCTCGGCCTCGGACAAGGCGACATCGTTCGATAGACCATCGAGCCGTCGCGCTCTCACCAAGCTGAAGGTCTCACGGTGCAATCGTATGCTGTCGTTCAGGATGCGGATCAGCTCGTCGACCGTCCTGATCTCGAAGTAGGTCTGCGCGATGTCGCCGTTCAGCGTCAACAAGGCAGTCTGGTAGGCGGCGATGCCGGCCCCCAGTTCGGCCATCGCCGATTCCCGCTGCCGTCGTATCCGCCCCCAGAAGTCGATTTCATAGGACGCGTAGAGCGGCACGGCCTTGTAGGCATTGGAGATGGTCTCGGTGCTGGCAGTGACCGTTGCCGAATCGACCGGGATCGTGAAGTTCGAGTTGTTGGCAAAGCGCTGGTAGAGCACGCCGGCACTGACCTCGGGATAGAGATAGCTGCTCGAGATGCCGGCGATCGCCTGGGCCTGCAGAACCCGTGCCGCCACCGCCTTCAGGTCGGGGTTGCGCTTGATCGCCTCGCCCTGCAGGTCGTTCAGGACGGGATCGCCGAAGACCGTCCACCAGTCGCCGCGCGCGATGGTGTCCTGCGGTACGGCCTCTTTCCACGGGCCGGCTTCGATGAACTGCGCCGGGACCGGCGCCTCCGGCCGGGCGAAGTTGGGGCCGACCGGATCGCAGGCGGCCAGCGACACCAGGGCGGCGAGCAGGCAACAAGCACGCCAGACCACTCCCACGGCGGCACCCCTCCTCACCGATCAAGACCTCGGCGGGGCGACGACTTCGACGCGCACCTTGGTACCACTCCTCAGCAAGTCGTTGGGATTGACGACGATGCGTTCGCTTTCTGAGCAACCGGCCACGACCTCGATGGTGCGGCCGAAATCCCTACCCAGTCGCACGGGACGAATCTGGACGATATCCTCGACGCCGACCACGGCGATCCTCGGACCCGTATCGACCACGATGATGGCGGTGTCGGCGACCACGATCGGCGGCGTCGGATTGACCAGGCGAAAACGGACGGTCGAGTACATGCCGGGCAGCAGAACGCCGTCGGGGTTGGGAACCTCGACCTCGACCAGCATGGTGCGCGACGTGACGTCGAGCGACGCGGCGTTTCGCACGACGCGCCCGGTGAAGACGCGATCCGGGTACTCCTTGACCATGACGTCGGCGACGAGACCATCCTTCGTCATCGGCAGGTAGTTCTGCGGCACCGCGACGTAGACCCG
>Ga0194131_10004763_pt1 | contig 20144 bp, 20 predicted proteins | sample TA2KigO120mmetaG_FD_148631 | JGI IMG/M metagenome (GOLD analysis project Ga0194131, IMG submission 148631) | Freshwater microbial communities from Lake Tanganyika, Tanzania - TA2015053 Kigoma Offshore 120m | ecosystem: Environmental > Aquatic > Freshwater > Lake | place: Tanzania: Lake... | reverse complement strand
CGTCGAGACGCACGTTCGACATTCAGGTTGCGGTGAATGCCCTCGACATCGTGCAGCGAGAACTACTCAATTTCGCCCGGCAACGATCCGCCCATCGCTCACGCTTGGCGGGTCTTGGCCACACTGACGACCGATCGTTGGCCAACGCAATCCGCAGCGGGGCCCACGACGACAATCTCGAGGAATTGGCGGCGGTGTTGCGCGAATCGATTCATGACAAGGTTGCGGTCGCCAATCCGCGGTGGCTGCAGAGCGACCCGCTTCCCCCTCATCAATCTGCTCCCCATAATGTGCCTGCTCCTCAGCGTGCGGCTGCTCCGCCTACGGAGTAGGTACTGCCGTGTTCAACCAGGGCTTTATTTGTACAGTGATAACGAACAGCAGGACTATTTAGCGCGGCTTGGAGTCTCCGCGAAAATTCTGTTTGTTCGCCAGTTCGCGCATCGTGGCGAGGCCGAAGAAGAACGCGCCGGTCATTACAACGAAGAACACGACACAGCCGAAGGCAAAGATTCCGGCCTGCGACATCGTCAATCTTTCTTTGGTAATGCCTGGACGAGAAAAATCCCGAAGGCGAGAATTGACGGTACCCAGATGCCGACGAAGATGCCGTTCAGTCGGTCTTCGATCGCACCATCGTTGGCGAAGTACAGCCACACGCTGAAGACGAAACTGGCGAAGGCGGCAAGCAGTGTTGTGATGCGAAGAATGGTGACGGGCTTCATGCTCCGAGAGTAACCCACTTGCGCCAGCAATCGGCGGACTCAGCCTCGTACCTCACCGTGATTCGGTGCTGTTCGCGATGTTCGACATCAAGTGTGCGTGAGGGCGAGCGAAAGATTCGTCACGTATGGTGCGAGCCACCCTGATGTGTTGCCGAGTGGCAGTACGCATTCGTTGAGTTCGTAGCCGAGCGTGTTGATCATGTAGTCACGGCGTCGCGTGACTCGCTGCATGAGTGTGGGGTCGAGTTGCGTCAGTTTTGCCCGCAGATCATCGTCGGCAAGTGCCACACCATCCTCGAGATTCACGTAGACGAACGGACCCTTCGACACCGGGATGATGTCCACCTGCATGGCCATGCCGGATCGCAGCTGCACGCTGTTGCCTGCCGCAAATGGCGAGTTCACCCATTCGTCGAGATGGAGATAGTGCCCGGGGTTCAGTGCGAAGTCGAACAACGAAGTGTCGCGCACCGACTCGGCAGCAGCGAACACCTCTCCGCCAGTGGCCCCGAGATGGGGCGCCAAGATGGGTTAAAGCGGTGGGAGAGCCGCGCGGAACTTTGCCAACTCAGCCTCGGAAATTGGGACCAGGTGGGCATCGGTAGGGAACGCGCCGGATTCCACGTCGGACCGGAACTCACTGAATGCTGCGATGCGTTCGCGTTGCAATCTCGCATGTTCTGCCGCAAAGTCTCGATACACCTTGGAGTGCCGCGGAATGTGCGCAGTACCCGAAAGGTCGCGATTGCTCGGATCGTTGAGGATGTCCATGGCAAACAGGTATTGGGCATCGCATCCCGATCCGGCTCCCATCGACCACAGCGAGAGACGTGTGAGCCGCTTGCTAATCTCGGTGGCAACGGCAGCGGGAATCACCTCGACCTCGGCGGCAATCGCGCCGGCGTTCTCGAGTGCGACACACTCGGCGTGAATTCGAAGCGCTTCGTCGGCGGTTTTGCCGACTGCACGGAACCCCCCCGTCCAACTCATGCGCGATGGCACGAGCCCGACGTGGCCAACCACCGGGATGTACTCCTTGGCGAGGTATTCGACCCGATCCAAGGATCCCGAGTAGTAGATGCAATCGGCGCCGGCCCGCAACATTTCACCGGCCCAGCGCAGGTGCTCATCAGCCGAACCAACTTCAAGGTGAGTTCGTCCGGTGAGCGTGAAGAGCGATGGCGCAACCTCTCGGTAGCGCGGGTGTGCAACCAATTGTGAGGGCACCGAAGCAAGATCAATGCCGGCAATCTCTGCAGCCTCGGCTTCTTCGAGGGTGAATATTCGCAACATCGTCAACTGTCGCTTCCCCTTCAAGGCGGCGATGTCTGCGATGGTGAGTCGGCGCCTTGTCATGTCCGCAGACTAGTTGCCTACTGCCGAGCCGTTGAGTTCGAGAGCCAGTGTTCGCGTGCTTCCGAGTAACGCTCGCGTACATGAGGTTCGGACTTTGCCTCGTACGCAGCGCTCGACGCATCGAGAGGCCAAGACGGAAACTCACCAGTGAGCGCCCATGCTGCTTGTCGAGCTGCACCGTCGGCTACGTATTCAGCGGAAGGCGGCGCCTCGACCGGTACTCCGAGAACCGACGGAGCGATCATGCGCACTGCTCGTGATGCTGCCAATCCACCGATGAGCACCACTTTGTCGATCACAGCACCATTGGCTACGAGCGAGTTGAGGGCATCGGCCATTCCGCACAACACACCTTCCACTGCGGCACGCGCGAGGTGTGCCGGTGTTGCATTGTCGAGTGTCATGCCGAGCACACCACCGGTAGCAAGTGGCAGATTTGGTGTGCGTTCTCCTGCGAGGTATGGCACGACGACGAGTCCGTCGGCGCCGGAGGGGGCAGTGAGCGCGAGATCGGAGAGCATTTCGTGACCGACCCTGAGCATCGTGCACATCGCATCAAGCACGCGAGCGGCGTTCAACGTGCAGACCAACGGCAAGAACGCTCCCATTGCATCCGCAAAACCCGCGACCAACCCCGAAACATCGCGTGCAGTCACTGTGCTACGAACGTAGGCGGTGCCCGAAGTCCCGAGCGATACCACTGCTTTGTCGCGAGCATCAACCCCGATTGCTGCTGCGGCATTGTCGCCGGCACCAGCGCCGACAACTCGTGACTTCCATGGCACTGAATCCGCAGGTCCCAATACTCGCGGGAGCAGGACGTCGTGCCCGAGGGCCCGTCTGAGCAGGTCGCGTCGGTATTGGTTGCCCACCGAGTCGAAGTATCCCGTGCCCGATGCGTCGGATCGGTCGGTCGTGAGTTCTTCGAGGTGGGTGGCTCCGCGTAATCTCCAGGTCAACCAGTCGTGCGGAAGGCATACCGCAGCGATGCGTGCTGCGTGTGCAGGTTCGTGCTCAGCAATCCAGCGGAGTTTCGTCACGGTGAATGATGCAACAGGAACGGATCCCGTTGCATCCACCCATGCCCGAGGCCCCAGTTCGTCGACCAGTGCCGACGCCGCGTCGGCTGAGCGCGTATCATTCCATAGCAGTGCCGGACGAACGACGTTGCCGTCGGAGTCCAGACACACTGCGCCGTGTTGTTGCCCACCGATTGAGATCGCGGCAACGTCGTCGAGCCCGCCTGCAGCGGTGATGGCTTGATGAAGCGCGTGCTCCCAATGCTTGGGATCAATCTCGGTGCCGTCAGGGTGTCGTGCCGACCCATGACGTACGAGCACACCCGATTCGGAATCGCGGATGACCACCTTGCACGACTGGGTGGAGGAGTCGACTCCTGCGACGAGTGTCAAGTCAGCGCGCACCCATCAAGTGCTCGACCGCCAACTGCTGCAGCCGAACGAAGCCGTAGCCCTTTGCACCTGCGGCATCGACGTCGAGCTTGGCGATGCTGTCGTTGCCGAGGATATTCCTCCACGTCTCGTTGGGGGACAACGTCGGTGTAGAGAGTTCGGCAACTCGCGCGGCACGAAGAGCATCCTGTACTTCGGGGTCGGCACGGAACGCGGCGGCACGATCGCGCAGCAGTCTGTACATCCGCATGTTTGCGGCTGCCGAGAACCACACCCCGTCCATGTCCTCCGTGCGCGAAGGCTTGTAATCGAAGTGTCGCGGACCGTCGTAAGCAGGGGCGCCGCCGACACCACCGAATTCGAGCAGATCCACCAGGCTGAATGAGTTGATCAAGTCACCGTGTCCGAAGACGAGGTCCTGGTCGTACTTGATGCCACGCTGACCGTTGAGGTCGATGTGGAACAACTTCCCCTGCCACATTGCCTGGGCGATTCCGGAGGTGAAGTTAAGTCCGGCCATTTGTTCGTGCCCGACTTCGGGATTGAGGCCCACCAGATGTGAATGCTCCAGTTTCTCGATGAATGAGATTGCGTGACCGATCGTCGGAAGCAGGATGTCTCCACGAGGCTCATTCGGCTTCGGCTCGATGGCGAAACGAATGTCGTACTTCTGCTCTATGACGAACGACGTGAGGGTATTCATCGCCTCGGCGTAACGATCGAGGGCGGCCCGCACATCCTTTGCATGGTCGTACTCGGCGCCCTCACGTCCACCCCACAGCACGAACGTGCGGGCACCGAGGTCTGCCGCCAACTCGATGTTGCGCAACACCTTGCGGAGTGCGTATCGACGCACGTCGCGGTTGTTGCTGGTGAACCCACCGTCTTTGAACACGGGATGGGAAAACAGATTCGTGGTGATCATCGGGACACAGATGCCGGTCGATGCCAAGCGCTCCTTGAATCGCGAGATGGTCGCGTCTCGTTCCGATGCAGAACTACCGAACGGCACGAGGTCGTCATCGTGGAACGTGACGCCCCACGCCCCGATTTCTGCGAGTTTGTCGACGATGTGCAGCGGGTCCAACGCCGGGCGGGTCGGCTCGCCGAATGGGTCACGGGCCTGCCAACCCACCGTCCACATTCCGAAGGAGAACTTGTCAGAAGGAGTTGTTGCCATCACCGTTTCCGTTTTATGAGATGCTCGTTAGCGAAGAGCGTTCGCTGCAAGCGCAAAGCCTAGTTACTTTTGGCTACTGTGGGCTCATGAGAGAGCCAGGCTGGTTCTTTGCTGATGAATGTAAGATCGATGACTTGCGACGCGTAGTCGCCGTCGAGACCCGACTCGCTGACTATCCGCATGCTGCGGCGATTGAGCACAATGTGGTCGTCTTCGATACCACCCGTGTGCGCCGGTCGATGCTGAGCCCCGACAGCCGTCGTGCGGTGATGTCGGAAATCGCAAATGCTTTGAGTGGTGGTCCAGGCGTCATCGCTTTTCGCAATGCATACCGAGATGTTTCCGTCGTGGATCGAGCAACGGCCGTGTATCGGTCGATCATCGAAGAGCAGCATGCCGCCGGTGCTCGTCGTGGCGACCACTATGCAAAGCCCGGCTCTAATGATCGCGTCTGGAATTCGCTGGAGAAACTTGCGGTTCGAGAACCCAGCATCTTCATCGATTACTTCGACAACGACATTCTCTCCCTCGTTGCTGCATCATGGCTCGGTCCGCGATACCAATTCACCACACAAATCAACGTCGTGAATCCGGGCGGAGAGGCCCAGAGTCCGCACCGTGACTACCACCTCGGGTTCATGGAAACACACGAAGCCGAGATGTACCCCGAGCACATTCACGGACTCTCACCACTTCTCACATTGCAAGGTGCTGTGGCGCACACCGACATGCCGCTCGAGACTGGCCCCACGTACTACCTACCTCATTCGCAGAAGTACCCCATGGGTTATGTGGCGTGGAAGCGGCCCGAATTCCGGGACTTCGTGAACGAACACTTCATCCAGATCGCTCTCAAGAAGGGTGACGTATCGTTCTTCAACCCTGCGGTGTTCCACGCGGCCGGCACGAATCGGACGACCGATGTACGTCGAATGGCGAATTTGTTCCAGATGAATTCCCCGTTCGGTCGGGCGATCGAAACGGTCGACACCAAGCGGGTGTGCCTTGCGATCTACGACGAACTTCGTGCCCGGGTCGGCGGGGGAATGCACGTGGATGGATGGCTCGCCGTCGCCGCCGCCGCGTCGGAGGGCTATCCATTTCCGACGAATCTCGACCGTGACGTACCACTCGATCGGTTAACTCCGCCAGCACAGTCGGACATCATGGCCACGGCGCTACTCGAATCCTGGCCTTTGGAACGGTTCCAGAAGGAACTGGACGAGTACGAATTCCGCCACCGTTCGGTGTAACGAAGCTGCTTCGTGTCCTATGCGATGCGGAACTCGACGAGACCGTCGCGCACCCGGGTTTCGTGGGTGCGAATCGCCACTCGTGCAGGGGTGGCTACCGCAGCTCCCGTTACCGCGTTGAACCGGCCGTTGTGCTTCGGGCATTCGATGACATCGCCATCCACGAAACCGTCGGCGAGATGAGCCTTGCCATGCGTGCACAAACCGTCGATGACCACGCATGTGCCGTCACCAGTCTTGACGACGGCGAAGGTGGCGTCGCCGACGTCGCGTCGACGCACGTCGTTCGGGGCGAGTTCCGACTCGGAGCCGGCGCTGAGCCACTGATCAGACATCAGGCGTTGATGGTCGGAACCGATCGCTCCACGAAGTAGGTGTCGTCGGTGGCTTGCTTTCGCAGTGCAGGCAGGACTTCCTTCAGTGCCGTCCACAGGCTGGGATACGGGGTGGGGAGCTGTGACTTGACCGCCTCGTGCAGGTTCTTCAATTGATGGAACGGCACCGATGGATACATGTGGTGCTCGACGTGGTAATTCATATTCCAGTAGATCCAGCGGTTCAATGGGTTCATGTAGATCGTGCGGCTATTCATGCGGTGGTCGGTGACATCCTCGGCCAACCCTGCGTGTTGCGTGATGCCGAGCACCACCATGTAGAACCGTCCGTAGAAGCTCGGAAGTACGGCGTACATGAGTGGTTCGAAACTCCGCAAACCGATGGCGAGAGCCACGACGCTCGCCATCACCGCCAGATACGCGCGTGAGGCCCACGCCGACGTCTCGAGCGTCTCGGCGGGTTGGTAATCGCATTGGTCTGCCGGAAAGATCCCGAATGCGTTGCGGACGAGCTTCATGAACTCCGCGGGGATACCCATGATGCCGATCATTTCGAGCACGTATCGATGCACCGGTATGTTTCGCTTGAACGAAATCTCGTTGTCGCGACCCACGATGATGGTGTCACTGTGGTGTCGCGCATGACTCCAGCGCCATGACTCCGGCTCTCGAAACACCATGAACGAAGCGACGTAGTACACCACGTCGTTGATCCATTTGGTGCGAAATGCAGTTCGGTGACCACATTCGTGCCACCGCGAGTCGCTCATCGAGCCGTACAACACTCCGTATACGGCGAATATCGGGACGGCCCACCAGGTTCCCCAGGCTTGATGGCCGAGCCAGCCGGCCACGACGAGCGCCACGAGCCAACTTGCGATGTGGAAACTTGCGAACAGGTTGTTGCGCTGCATCAGCTGGCGCATCACCTCGCGATTGATCTGGGGCTTGTACCAATCGGCATCGACGAGTCCACGCTCGGCTGCGACGGTGGCCGATGGACCGCCAACGGTGTAGTCACGCATGGAGACAAGTTACCCGCCCAATTGGCGTTCTGTCGCGCCGTGACTCACGGCACCGTTGCGGTCAGGTGATTTCGCTGGTCTTTACGGGACGCTGCTCGTGGTACGACTTCCAGGCCGCGAGGCCCGCAACCAGCGACGCCCGACCATCGGCGACACCGACGCTCGGCGTCGCGCCTTGTGCAACCGCCAGGAACTCCGTCCACTCCGCAAGGTAACTGGGGACGTATCGCTCCAGGAAGAAGTAGGGAATCGTGGTGTGCGCAGTGCCTTTGTCCGATCGCACCAACGTGGTGTGCGAGTACGGATTCTCGGACGCGGCCAAACCCTTGGAACCGAACACTTCGACGCGTTGGTCGTAACCGTAGACGGCTTGTCGCGAGTTGTCGATCTGGGTGATCGCACCGTTGGCATGCACGAGGGTGAGTGCGACCGTATCGAGGTCGTTGGCCTCCTTGAACGACGGAACGATGCGCAAGTCGCCGACGGCATATACCTGCACGATTTCGCTCTTCGTCACGTAGCGAGCCATATCGAAGTCGTGGATCGTCATGTCGACGAAAATTCCCCCCGACACCTTCGCGTACTCGAGCGGCGGTGGGGCAGGGTCTCGACTCGAGATGCGTGCCAAGTGGACTTCGCCCACGGTTCCGTCGAGGACCCGATCACGCACCGCACGGTGTGCGGGGTCGAAGCGCCTGTTGAACCCCATCATCACCGGGATGTTCGAGTCGGCCACGGCCTTCAGCGCGCGGTCGGTTTCACCCAGAGAGAGTGAGACCGGCTTTTCGCAGAACGTCGGCTTTCGATACTTCGATGCCATCACCAACAAGTCGACGTGGGTGTTCGTCGATGTACAGATAGCGATGGCATCGACGTCGTTTGATGCCATGAGTTCGTCGGGGCTTGAAAACGTCGTGCAGCCGAGTCGTTGGGCGAGTTGTTTCGCCGAATCGGCAACCACGTCGTAGACACCCGCGAGGCGTGCGCCGGGTACCCGCTGTGCAATCAATTCCGCATGCATGACGCCGATGCGACCCGTGCCGAGTACTCCGATGGAAATGGTCATGGCCACACTTCTCCTTCTCTTGGTTTTGATGGCGAACCTGCACCGACCACGGACTGGTCGAAATCGATGATTGCACCGGTCATGAGTCCCGACTCGTCGCTCAGTAGGAAGCAGATCGTGCGAGCCAGTTCGTCCGGTTTGATGAGCCTGCCGAGCGGCTGTTGTCTCTCCGCAGCTTCGAGCCAGCCGTCGGTGGCACCGTGCCATGTGCGCTGGGTCTGATCCTCGGTTGGTGTGTCCATCCAGCCGGGGTTGAGGAGGTTGACCCGGATTCGGTCCCGCATGAGTGAGAACGCGCAGTTGCGCGTCAGCGTGTGCAAAGCACCCTTGGAGATCGCATAGTGCGTCAATGCCACATCACCGCCCCAGCCCGTGACGCTGCCAATATTCACGACCGAGCCCGCAACACCCTCACGCTTCATCAGCTTGGCACAGTGCTGAATGAGCATGAACGGCGCTCGCACGTTCACCGCCATCATCGTGTCGAACATTTCGGGGGTGGTGTTCCAGACGCCGCCACGAGACGTCTCGGCTGCGGAATTGAGGAGACCGTGCACCACGCCGAACTCGTTGTCGACGATGTCGACGATGCGCTTCGGCTCGTCGGGAAGCGACAGGTCAGCTTTTACGAAGATTGCCGTCGTTACGCCGCCAGTAAGTTCCTTGGCGAGTCCGTCTCCCGTCTTTGCGTCGCGTCCGACGAGCACCAAGCCTCGAGCACCACGGGTCTTTGCTTGTCTCGCGACCTGCTCGCCGACACCTCGACTCGCACCGCTCAGCAGCAGAACCTTGTCGTCGAAACGGGCATGTTGGCCGGTAATGTCGTCACCAACCCACTCGCTGTTGCTTCTTTGCTTCGCGCATGACCTCACCTGCGGCAACGACCTCGGGGCGATGGCTGGTGCTCGGCACGCCAACTTCCCAGAACGAGCCGCCTTCCGTCCACGCATCGGGAGATGTCTTCATGACGATGACGTAGGTGGAGTCGTGTTGACGCGCACGCTGCAATGCGGCAGGAAGGTCGGTGATCTGCTGCACGGTTTCCGTGGCGGCACCCATCGCGGCGGCGTGCATGGCGAAGTCGACGTAAGTGAGTCGAGCCGGCTGACAGTCCTCCAACTGGTTGTTGAACGGGCGTCCACCCTGGTTGACCTGGAGACGTCTGATGACGGCGTAACCGCCGTTGTCGCAGACGATGAAGATCACCTTGTGACCGTTCAAGACCGTCGAGTAGAGGTCGCTGTTCATCATGAGGTACGAACCGTCACCGACGAACGAAATGACCTCGCTCCCTGGTAACGCCATCTTGGCTCCCCACGCACCCGAGATTTCGTAGCCCATACACGAGAATCCGTACTCACAGTCGAACGAGTTTCGGTGTTTGGCCCGCCATCCATTGTTGAGCTCCCCTGGGAAGCCTCCAGCCGCGGTAAGAACGTAGTCGTTCGGTCGTGCGTCTCGATCGACGACACCCACCACCTGCGCGTACGTGGGATGGCCGTCGTCGGCGAGGGCGGAGAGTGACGCAATCGAATCGATGTACCCGTGGTACTTGGCAGTTTCTTCGCGTGCGAAGGCGACCCAGGAGTCCTCGGACTTCCAGCCCGTGAGTCGAGAATCGAGCTCGGCGATGGATTCGCGTGCATCTCCCACCACCGGCAAGGAGCGATGCTTGATGGCGTCGAAGCGCGTGGTGTTGATCCCGATGAACCGCGTGGCTTCGTCCTTGAAGATCGTCCAGGAGCCCGTGGTGAAATCCTGCAGACGAGTGCCGAGTACAACGACGACATCCGCACGAGCGGCAAGTTCGTTGGCGGACGTACAACCGGTGACTCCGACCGGTCCTGCGTTCAGGGGGTGGGATGCGAGCAATGCTGCCTTACCAGAAACAGTCTCAACAACGGGGATCGAGTGCCGTTCTGCAAACTGCTGCAGCTCATCCTCTGCACCCGAATAGTGCACTCCGCCACCGGCGATGATCAGCGGTCGTTTGGCCCCACGCAGCAAATCCACTGCGGCGGAGATTTCGTCGGCCGCTGCACGCGGACGTGGCATCGTGCGAACGGTGGGTTCGAAGAAGGCAAGAGGGAAGTCCCGGGATTCTGCCTGGACGTCTTGTGGCAGCGCCAGGAAGGCGGGCCCGGCCGTTGATGGATCGAGCATCGTCGACACTGCCGCAGGCAATGACTGGACGATTTGCTCGGGGCTGACGATGCGATCCCAATATCGAACCACCGGCTTGAACGCATCGTTGACGGTGACCGACGGATCGCCGAAGTTCTCACCCTGCTGCAATACGGGATCGGGCACCCGATGAACGAACGTGTCGCCGCTCAGCAGCAACAACGGCAAACGGTCGACGTACGCCACGCCTGCAGCAGTGACCATGTTCAGCGCACCGGGGCCGATCGACGAAGTTGCAACCATGATCTGTCGCCGGCGCAATGCTTTGGTGAAGCCGAGTGCAGCGAGTGCCATGCCCTGTTCGTTCTGCCCGCGCCACGTGCGGATGTCATTGCGGTGTTCATCGAGTGCGACACCGAGGCTCGTCACATTGCCGTGACCGAAGATGGCATATACGCCGGGGAAGAGTGGTTTCTCGACACCGTCGATGATGGTGCGTTGGGCAACCAGGTACTTGACGACAGCTTGAGCAGTGCTGAGTTTGACCGTTCGCATCGTCCCGACGTTACAACGTCGGACGCACGATCTTTACAGCGCGGTTGATCGCACCGGCAACGTCACCATCGTGGGGGAACAGCAGCGCACGGCCGACCACCAAACCGCGGACGTTCGGTACCTTCATTGCACGTTCCCATGAGGCGTAGGTTGCCTCCGGGTCGGGGCCCGGCGCCCCGCCAAGAATGAGCCCCGGCAGCGTGGTTGCAGCCATCATTCGTTCCACCTGGGAGGCCGCAGGAACCTTCAACCAGGTGTGGGCAGACACCGAACCGAGGCCCGACGCAATGGACACGGCCTTGACGAGCAGGTCGTCATCGTCGATCATCTTGGCCGGGCCGGGCACCCCGCCCCGATAGGGCAATGGTTCCACCATGATCGGGAGCCCGAGCTCGGCCATCTCCGTGACCGCCCGCGCACAGGCTTCGATCGTGGGTGCCGTGCCAGCGTCGTCGTTCGCCAATCGGAGCAACACTTTGCCACCATCTAGCCCACGTTGAGCAATGTCGATGGGACGGTAGGCCGTCATTCGATCGTCGAGTTCCCACGAGGCGCCCATGATGCCGCCTCGATTCATTGTGCCAAAGACCAACTTGCCTTCGAGGGCACCGAGCAGCGCGAGTTCGTCGATGACGTCGGCACTGCCAAGCACACCGTCGCAACCCTCGTGACTCAGCGCGACGAGCAGGGCGTCGAGCAGTCGGCGGCGATCGGCCATCGCGAACGGATCGCTTCCCACACCCAACATTCCACGCGCCGTGTGATCGGCGGCGACGATGAAAAGTCGTCCATCGCGCAACAGGGGGCGGCGCTTGCGACGGCGAAGTAGCTCGCCGGCTTGGGCCGGATCGTCGATGCGGGCGTCTATGAGCGAACGCCACTGGGTATCGGAGATCATGATCCGAGACTTCAGCTCGCGCGAACGCGACCGGACATCAGTTCAACGAGTCGCTCGAGAGTCAATTCGTGCTTCTCGAACTCACCGAGTGACTGGCCGCGGTTGAGCAGCAAGAAACGGTCGCCGACAGGAAGCGCATGCTGCGGGTTGTGCGTAATGAGGATCACGCCGAGGCCACGTTCGGCGGCCTTGCGCACGAATCCGAGCACGAGATCGGTTTGACGAACGCCGAGGGCCGAGGTTGGCTCATCGAGAATGAGCACTTTTGCGCCGTAGTACACGGCACGGGCAATCGCCACGCTCTGGCGCTCACCGCCCGACATGGTGCCGACGGGTTGGTCGATGTCCCGCACGTCGATGCCTAGCTTCAACATCTCCGACTTCGCGGTCTCGCGCGCGAATTTGGTGTCGATTCGCTTGATCGGCCCGAAGCGTTTGACCGGCTCGGACCCCAGGAAGAAATTGCGCCAGACCGACATGAGCGGTGCGACGGCGAGGTCCTGATACACCGTTGCAATGCCGCGTGAGCGCGCCTCGCGGGGAGATTCGAAGAACACTTCCTGCCCCTCGAACACGTACTTGCCCTTGCTGGGCTTGTGCAAACCACTGATGATCTTGATGAAGGTGGACTTTCCAGCACCGTTGTCGCCGAGCACGCAAGTGACCTGGCCGGGGAATACCTTCGTCGAGACGCCCTCCAGGGCGGTGACGTTACCGAAGTACTTGCTGATGTTCTGAAGTTCGAGCAGTGGAGTCGAGGAGCTCATCGTTGTTCATTCGCTTTCTTTCGCACGTAGTTGTTGACGAGAACCGCGACCAGCAGAACCACACCGAGGAAGATGAATCGACCGTCTTGGTTCCACCGTGCGGCGGGAATGCCGTTCTTCGAGATGGCCATGATCGTGGCACCGAGGGATGCTCCAATGACCGATCCGTAACCGCCCGTCATCAGGTTTCCACCCACCACGGCAGCGATGATGTACTCGAATTCCTGACCGTCTCCTTGTTGCGCCTGGACCGAGTTCAAGCGCATGAGAATCATCGTGCCGACGAAACAACCCATCAGTGACGTGGCCATGAAGAGTGCGGTCTTCACCTTGTCGGCAGGTACTCCCACCGCCCGGGCTGCGTCTTTGTTGCCGCCGACCGCGAAGATCCAGTTGCCGTACTTGGTCTTGGTGAGAACGAAACTTCCCACGATGGTGAAGAACAACCACCAGAAGATTGACATACGGAAGACGCCATCGCTGAACAAGAGGCGTTGACCGAGCGCCACGAAACCGATGATTCCTCCGGCAACCACGAGTCGCTGACCGAGTTGATCGCTCTTGGCATCGAAGTTCCTTCGTTGCACATGGCGTGCCTCGACGAACGTGCTGGCAATGACGAGGGCTCCGGCAATCAAGAGGACACTGAAGATGCCGCCGCGGAATCGTGGTGCCGACGAGTCGGCGCGGAGCGCGAATGCAACCACGACGAATGCGAAGCCCATCAACACTCCGATATTGCGGAACCACATGGTACTGACCGTGCCTGCGATCGACCGAGCACGGTAGAAGCACACCGCTGCGGCAACACCCGATGCCGTGATCACCACGGCGCGCACTGCTTGCACGGTGGTGAGTTGCAGTACCGACACCGCGAGCGTCAAGGTCACGAGACTGATCACCGGCAGGCGCAGGATCAACCACGTGATTGAGCCACCGGAGCGACTCACTTCCTGGTTGCGCAAGTCGCGAACCGCGGTAACAATCGGGTAGAGCCCACCAGCAATGGCGAGCACCCATACCAACCAGACGGGTAACCAAGGACGAACCTCGAGACGTTCATCGCGACTGAAGACCTGACCGGCCAACGATGCAACGGCACTCCCAACGATTCCGGCCAACGCAAGGTTGCGTACCTGGCTCGGCAGCGAGCCCGTAAGCGCATCGCGAGACTCGAAGCGACTCGCCGACCAGCCGACGATGGCAACAATCATGCCAACGAGGCCGACGACACCAGCAAGTGCATTGCCTGCGACGGAGTCGGTGCGGTGCAGGATTCCGACGCCAGTAACAAGGGCAGCGAGACCAATGATCGATCCGAGGAGAGCCCCCGTGTTGCGCGCCGCTCGCCGTACCAATGACTGCTCAAGGAGACCTGCGATCAGCAAGGCACCACAGAGCAGTCCGCCGATGATGAAGGCCTGATCCCGGAAACGCCAATCTTCGAAGACGTTCTCGCCCGCGAAGACCGCTTTGAAGAATTTGAAACCCTCAGTTTCGTCGATGTCGGAAATGTTGACCTTGTCGTTCACTCGCTTGGCAAAAACGAGGTTCGCACCCTTGATGACGAAGAACGTGCCGAGCGTGACGATGAAACTCGGGAGTCCGGTTCTGTTGACGAGAAACCCGTTCCACCATCCGACGCAACCACACAGAATGAATGCAGCACCGATTGCCAGCCATAGCGGCGACCCGCTATCGGTGAAGTATTTGGCCATCAGGGCGATCGTCACGCCAGTTGCGCCAGTGATGACACCGGCAGAGAGGTCGAACTCACCGCCGATCATCAAGAGCGCAACGGCAATCGCCATGATGCCCAAAGGCGCGGCGACATCGAGAAAGTTTGCAGTGCTGCCGGCGGTGCCGAACGTGTCGCCGTTGCCCCAGAAGAATGCCCAGACGACGACTGTGCCAATGAGGGCACCGATTTCTGGGGATACAAGAAGTCGTTTTACCGGACCCCGATACGACATGCGCTCGTCGCTGCGGGTCAGCGAATCAGAACCAGAATCAGACATAAACCCGTCCCCTCGATGCGAATGTGAGCATTGCGATGTGGTGATCCTCAACGATCACCCGGATGCCGAACACCGTGCATCCGTGGCATTCAAACCCTTCGGCTGACCCACCCACCCCGAAAGGTGGGTGGGTCGAACCTGAGAGGGCAAGCGCTGACTTAGCGCGTGCCTGCCTCGACGAGCGTCTTCACGGCTGCGACGTTGTCCTTGGTGACAAAGCCAGGGCCGGTCATCACTGGCAGACCTCCACCAACGGAGTTCTGGTTCGTGATGTTCAGATAAAGGAACACGACAGGCAGGTAACCCTGCATGTACTGCTGCTGGTCGATGGTGAAGAGCGCTTCGCCGGCTTCGATCTTGTCGAAGAGCTCGGTGAAGAGGTCGAAACCACCAACGTTGATCTCGCGACCAAGCTCCTTGGCGGCGTTGGCGCCGTCAACGGCAATGACCGGACCAGTTCCGAGGAAGGAGTCGATCGAGGGATCGGCTTCCATCGCGGCTTTGATCTCAGCCTGCTGGGTGACGCGGTCGGCGTCGCCCGAGGTCGTGATCTGGATGACCTTGCCACCGAAGGTTTCGGCAGCCGAGTTGCAGCGTGTCTCGAGAGCGACGTTGCTCTGCTCCTGCTTCGCGCAGAGCATCACTTTGCCGCCTGCGGCCTTCAGACGCTCACCAGCGCCGGCTCCGGCGATGGTCTCGTCCTGACCGACGTGCGTGATTGCGCCGAGACCCTTGAAGAGGTCGCTACCCGAGTTGAGGGTGATGAGCGGAATTCCCGCATCGGTCACCTTCTTGAGTGCGCCTTCAAGAGCTGCTGGGTCAGCAAGCGACACCGCGATGCCACTGGCGCCATCGGCAATCGCCGCTTCGATCATCTGAGCCTGGTCCTGGGCGTTGTTGTTCGCACCCTGGTAGATCAGCGTGACGCCGAGAGCTGCGCCTGCAGCCTCTGCACCCTTCTGAGCAACCGACCAGAACACACCGTCGTCACCGTGGGTGATGACATAGATCTTGATGTCTTCACCGGCGGTGACAGTTGCTGTGTCTTCTGACTCTGACGCGGCCTCATCGGAGCCCGAGTCTTCTGCTGTGTCTGAGGACCCGCCACAGGCAGCGAGCGCGACAAGCGCCGTTGCACCGAGGATGAGCCCCCATGTCTTGCGGAGTTTCATTACTTTCCCCCTAGTTAGGTAGGTGCCGGCGGGTGCCGACACGGCTCATAAGGTAGCGGACACTGTGACTTCGGGCAACTCGGACCGAAATCGCTAGTGGGGCAAACGATCGACCGGTCCCGTGAGCGGGAAAGGACGGCTAGTTCAACGTGGCGAGGTAGCGGATGCTCCGCTCCACTGCTGCGCTCGCCGACACTGGGTTGCGTGGTTGGTCGCCCACGATTGCGATGTCCTGCTCGAGCACGTACCAACCCGAGTAACCCTTCGACTCCATCGCCCTCACGACGTCGGAAATGGGCACGTCGCCGTCACCGGCTGCAGAGAAGATGCCGTCTCGCGTCGCTTCGAGGAGGGTGATCTCCCCGGCAAGGAAACGCTTGGCAATCGACATCTTTGCGTCCTTGATGTGTACATGATCGACGAGCTCGAAGTGGTCGCGGGCGAACCTCGCGGGGTCCGTTCCGCCGATCATGAGATGCCCCGTGTCGAGTAGCCAGCGCACGTTGGAGCCGTCGACCACGCGTCGAACATCGTCGAACGTTTCCACGAGCGTGTTCAGGTGCGGATGCAGTACTTGCTTGATTCCATAGCCCGCACAGATCTCGTCGACTTCCTTGAATCCGTCGAACATCGATTGCCATTGTTCGGCCGAGAGCGGGAACCTCTTGCCCCAGCCTTCGTCGACGACTACCGCAGTGATGAAGAATCCTTTGCCGGTGGCACCGAGCAACGACGCAGAAAAATGGGCGGCTTTTCGCATTGCCTCTCGTTGCGAACGATCGTGCATCACGAGTGGCACGAATGCTCCGACGATCGGGAGACTGAACTCTGCCGCGGCACCGGCAACGGCCTCAGGTGTGGAGCCGAGATAGCCGACGGGACCCTGTTCGGTGCCCCGCAGACCGAGCCGCTGCATTTCCGCGAGTACCGTTCGCGAGTCAAGCTGGTAGCCCCAGTCGGGCACCTCGCACACGCCCCAAGAGATCGGGTTTCCGACGAGTCGATTGACGATAGATGTCGTGCTCATTGCATGCTCCAGTTGTGTACGTCTCTGCAATTGCCTGCCGGCAAGCGCAGATAGCAGACTAAACGACGGGATGTCGCACGCTGCAAGTGTTCGGCGAGAATCACGTGCTGTCGCTCCTCTGGTCGCCTTCGTGACTGTGGTCGTTGCCGTCGTCGCAGCGATCGGTGTCACGATCGAATTTGCACCGTCGACGCGCGCACCACTCGAGGCGGTGTTTCGGATTGAAGGGCTCGGCTGCAAGCGCAACCCCACCCGAACAGTAGGAACTGTGGTGACCCAGCCGATCGCAGACGGCGGACAACTCCTGTTGACCGTTGCTCACGGCGTGGTGGGGCAGGACGCAGTAGAACTCGTGGACGGCGAAACCCGGGTGCCGCTCCGTCTCGTCGCCGTCGACAGCGACTGGGATCTCGCCTTGTTGCACGCCAGTTCCCCGCTTCGGGGTGATGACGCAAATGTCATCGGTGCCGTCCCATTTTCGGAAGGTCGCGTCGGCAACGCCTCGTTCGTGGTGTTCGAGGGACGCTCCGAAGTGGTGTCGGAAGGACAATCCGAGCTTCGGGAAGTCGCGGTGCTGCGACCCGCATACGTCGCAAAGCGACTGCGCATTCGTACCGAAGACATCTATTTACGTGATGTGGTGACTCGCGCGGCTCGACCGGGCTTGGAGGTGCGTACGGCAACGGTCGTCGGTGATTCGGGTGGACCATTGTTCGACGCAAACGGCGAGATGGTTGGCTTGGTGTGGGGTACCAGTCGCAAGTCCGCCGGACGATCGTGGGCAACGCGCGTTCAAGCGGCTGCCTCGATGATCGACACCACGAAAGCAGCATTGATGGGCGAGAACGCCAAGTTCGAGTCGCTGCGTCTTCTAGCCTGCGCTCCGTGACGATTCGTCGATCAAGAAACGCGTACTTCGCGATCTTCTTGGTCACCGGTACGACGTTTGGCGTGGTGGGTCCGTCGTTGCCGCTACTCGCCGAGCAGGTTGGGGTCACGGTTGCAGAGGTCGGCACCGTCCTTGTTTTCTACGGCGGCGGCTACTTGGCCGGTACTCGATTGTTCGTACGCGGTTACGACCGAGGTTGGGGCAATCGTTTGATTGGAACTGCAGGACTCGTCGCCTCGTTGTGTTTTGCGAGCATCTCACTCGGGCCCACATTGACCGCGTTGTGCGCGGTATTCTTCGTGTTTGGCGCAGCGGTTTCTACGTCGGACGTCGGTTGCAACACGATGATGATGTGGGAGATGGGCGACAAGGCGGGGCCTTCGATTGCACTCATGCACGCCATGTTCGGGGTCGGTGCGATTTCGAGCCCGTTCATCGTGCGAGCTTCGGACTCCATCAACGAAGATGCCCTCCTGGCCTACTTCTTCTGTGCGGCACTCTCGGCACTCACCGCCACGTACGTGCTGACTCGGCGATCTCCCGATGACCCGCACGTCGAGGTTCGCGAATTGCACGGCGATTTGTCGAAGAAGCAGATCGCCATGATCGTGCTGTATTTCTTCAGCTACGTGGCCGTGGAGGTCGCTTTTGCAACGTGGATCTACACCTATGGCATTCGAATCGGTATGCCGAAGATCCAATCCGCCTTGTTGAACTCGCTGTTTTGGGTGGGATTCATGGTCGGACGTTTGGCGACCGTATGGCTCGCCAAGGCCAGTCGCAGCGTCCGGCCCGTTCAAATCGGCGCGATTGCGAATGTTTTCGCCTGTCTGGTGATGCTCACGAGGGTCGACGTCCTCCTGCTTCCGGTGGTGTTCGTGTACGGATTGGCGACGGCGCCACAGTTCTCCTTGATGCTCGCATTCATCGGTAGTCGCATTCCACTGTCGGGAAAGATGACGTCGCGGATCGTCGGTTCGGCTGGCTTGAGTTCAACGGTGATGCCGTGGTTGGTCGGTCAGTTGTTGGAGCGCGTCAGTCTCTGGACCTATCCAGTGGCCCTCATCTGCTGTTCGATCACGGTGTTGGTGACGGCGCAAATCATCGTGGCAAAGCTGCCCAGGCAACTCATTGCGAGCGTCTAGCTCGGCGCATTTCATCGCGCATATCGCGCATCGTTGCGGTGCGAGTCGCACCACCGTTCAGCCAGGAGACGTACTCGTCACTGCCAAAGATGCGGTATTCATCGGTGCGCACATGCGAGTGGCTCGGTTCGATGGTTTCCACCTCACCCGGCGCATTCGGGTGGAGTGCTGCGAAGTACCAGCCCGATTGGTCGCCGGAAGCCACCGCCGAGAACATCTCCTCATAGTAACGCCGCTCAACTGCACGTGAGATAGGTCGACCGAAGTCGGTCTCCAACACTTGCTCGACGATCGGAATGTTTATTCGGCGCGCTTCTTGCACGAATTCCGCAAACTGCGGTTCGGTGACCCCTGCGAGATGGTTGTTCGGCCCGTACGCGGCGAGCGTTCGGGTCATGAGTGCGGGAATCTCGTACTCGTCCGCCAAGCGGAGGTATTCGCAACAGAACTCCGGTGCGAGTACCGCCCCCATATGTGCATCGAGATGGGTGACGTCGAAGCCGCTACTCACCGCACGCTCGAGCTGTGCGCGCATTTCCTCGGCTGCTGCGCGCGGATCGGCGTGTTTGCGCACCGATGCGACGTCACGCCACATGTAGCCCTCGTCGTCGACGAGACCGCTCGACTTGGACGAGCCGATCAGTGGCGACCAGCGGAAGTGGCGCTTCTCGGCGGTGAGTGTCAGGTGAACTCCAAGGTCGAGCGCCGTATTCTTCCGTGCCATGTCGGCTGCTTCGCTGAACCATGGACACGGCACCATCACCGAGCCACTCGTGATGGTGCCGAGAGCGGACAGTTCGTCGAATGCGATGTTGGCACCGTGGCACATTCCGATGTCATCTTGGTGGAGGACGATGCTCGAAGGTCTGTTCACTTGGCGATCCTTAGCACGAGCAACTCACGTACCGACGACTACTTCTCGGCCGGTGCGAGCCGATTCCATCACTGCGTGGCCTATGAGCGTCGAGCGTGCACTGGCCTCGGCCGTGGGAATGTCAACTTCTTCACCCGCAATGCGACGAACAAACGCTTCTGTTTGGCCCCGCACGCCCGCGAGCGTTGCATCGGGGGTCTGGCTGCCTTCCACGTCGTGCGTTCCTTGTGCATCGGCGAGGCGAGTCCGACCCGTTGGAAGCAAGTCGATGAAGATCGCCCCGTGCTCACCAAGCAGCTCCGTGCGTACGTCGTCCCCGTAAC
>Ga0194131_10004761_pt1 | contig 20149 bp, 18 predicted proteins | sample TA2KigO120mmetaG_FD_148631 | JGI IMG/M metagenome (GOLD analysis project Ga0194131, IMG submission 148631) | Freshwater microbial communities from Lake Tanganyika, Tanzania - TA2015053 Kigoma Offshore 120m | ecosystem: Environmental > Aquatic > Freshwater > Lake | place: Tanzania: Lake... | reverse complement strand
CACCTCAACCGTGGCGCCGGCGGCGCGCGCGAAGCTGGCCACGCCCTGGCCCACCGGGCCGTAGCCGACCACCAGCACCATCCGACCCGACAGGTGCATGCCGGTGAGCGACGTGAAGGCGGGCCAGAGTCCCTCGCCCACGCCGCGGCGGCCCTCCACGGCGGGCTTGAGCCGGCCGTCGTTGATGTTGAGCACGGGGAAGGGGAGGGGAGGCCGGTCTCGCAGTCGCGTGACGCCGGAGCGGGTGATCTCCACGCCGCCGCGGGGGCACTGGCCGTCGTCGAGGAGCGCGCTCCCGAGCGCGAAGCCCACGTCGGCGAAGAGCGCGGGGCGCTCGGCGAGGGTGGCCTCGATGCCGTCGCGGGCGCCGCGGCCGCTGTGTACCTCGATGCCGAGGGTGCGCAGGTAGTCCACCACGCCGGGGTCGGTGGTGGCGGGGCTGGCCGCGCTGAGGATCCAGCGACCCCCGCCGAGCACCAGTTCCTTCGCCAGCGCGAGGGTGATCGTCGTGAGGTGGAGGTGCAGGCCCACGGTGAGGCCCTCCCAGGGGCGCGCGGCCGCCCAGCGGAGGCCGAGGCCCTGGAGCACGGGGAAGAAGGCGTCGATGCGGGCGAGCTCGGCGCTGGCGCGGGCCTGGGGGGTTGGCATCGCCGGGGGGCTTATCGCGGGGGCGTGGCTAAGTCTTAACCCTTAACCTCCGGTACCTTTGCGCTACTTTGCGCTAGAAGTTCACCATCGCCCCCACGCCGAACTCCGCCACCGGGGCGGGGATCGACAGGCCGTCGTCGAGCATGCCGGGGATGGGGTCGACCTCGTAGCTGAAGTGGAACTCGCCGTTTTCGCCGTAGTGGTAGGCGGCGTAGGCGTTGAGCTGGAGGTGGGTGAGCGCGCGGTGTGACAGGTCGAGCCGCGACACGTAGGTGCCGTCGGACAGGTTGGCCAGGGTGGAGGCGGTCAGGCTGCCGTCGTCCCAGCGGCCGGGGGAAGGCAGGTAGAGGTAGGCCGCGGCGTAGTGCTGCCCCAGGTAGAACGGCGTGTAGGCGCCCTCGAAGAGCAGGTAGGGGAGCAGGTCGCTGTCGGCGTAGCCCGCGTCGTTGTAGAAATACTCGGCGCCGAGGTAGAGCGAGTCGCGGTCGTTGTACTTGATGGCGACCTCGGCCCCGGCCACCACCTGGGGGATCCAGTCCTCCTCGCGGCTCACCTCCTCGGGGAAATTGAACTTGTCGAGGTTGAAGGTGCCCTCGTAGTAGGCGCTGTCGTCGCCGTGGCGAACGGCGCTCTCCACGTGCACGTCGATGGGCCCGAGGCCGGCCGAGAGGTCGGCGCCGAGGCGCAGCGGGTCGCCCTCGCGCGCGGCAGCCGACAGCGCCAGCTCGGCGGTCCAGAACACCCACTCGGTGCGCAGCGCGCCGCCCACCTGCTCGAAGTCGTCGGCCCCGTCGAAGCTGCCCACCGCGTAGAGGTTGGCGCCGATCTTCTCCAGCGGCACGTGGACCTTCAGCAACGTGACACCGGTGCGCTCGTCGAACACGGTCGCGGCGAGCGCGTCGAGGGCCTGGGCGTTGAGGAAGTCGGTGGGGTTCCAGAAGCGCCCGCTTCCCCACTTGATGCGTTGCCGTCCCGTGGTGACATAGGCCACGCGCCCCACGTCGAACTTGAGCCAGAGCTGGTCGAGTGTCACGCTCCCGGCTTCCAACTCGTTGCCCCAATCGTCGGTGTCACCAGGCGCCACGGTGAAGTCGTAGCGAAAGCGCCCGGCGGCGTAGCCGCGCACCCGGTCGTTGGGGCGCACGTCGGCGAAGAGGTCGAGCAGGTTGGGGCTGGAGAGCGCGGTCTCGTTGAACTCGGCGCCATCGACCACGGCGGCATCGGCGCGGAGGTAGAGCTTGCCGCCCAGGACGAGCCGGTCGCCGGCCTCGGCGAGGCTGGCCGCGATGGCGTCGTCGCTCGTGGTCACCAGCTGCACCTCGCCGAGATCGGTGGGCGGCGGCTCGGCGGGTGGCGTGTCGGCAGGTGGCGGATCGGACGGGGTGCCGAACACGTCGTCGTCCCGGTCGTCGGCGAGAACAAGCGTGGCGAGGAACAGCATCTCAGCGGCTCTTCGATTCCAGCCAGGCCTTGGTGAAGATGTTGGGGTCGAGCGGCTTGAGGTCGACCTCCTGGATCACCACCTTGGTCTGGTTGCCCTTCTCCACCTCGTCGTAGATCCAGACCTCCTTCGGGAAATAGACCTCCGCCTTCTTCGACTCCGAGTAGAGCTTGTTCCAGGCCGGGTAGTAAGTGGTTCGCATCAGGCGACCGGACTCGGCGAAGTCCTGTCGCTTGAGCACGTTGCCGGTGGCCTTGTCGAGCCATAGCTCCACCACGGGGTAGGCCACGTCGATCCCTGCCTTCACCGCCAGCTTGATCCGGTTGACGGTGTATTGTCCCAGCTTCTCCTCCGCCACGAAGGTGGGCGCGTACTCATCGGCGAGCCGCGACTGGTCGAAGTCCTGGCGCTGGGACCCGGTGCCGCCGATGCGCTCGCGCTCGGTGCGGCGCTCCCACTTTCCTACCGTGGGGTCGAACATGAACAGGTTGCTGTCGGCGCGGAGGTAGCCCTTCCCGGCCTCGGCCTGCGGCTTGAGGAACAGGATCACCAGCTTGTCGTCGGCATCGCGACGGTAGATGGCGGCCTGATAGGCAAGGTCGGACTTGTCCTTCTCTTTCTGTTCGATGTACACCAGCGAACGCCAGTCGCCGTTGTTCTGCTGGCGGTCGTCAACAACCTTGAGCATGCCCACCAGCTCGTCGGAGGAGGGCGCGGCCCAGGCCAGGGTGGCGATGAACAATGCGAGCATGGATCGTTCCTTTGTCTAGGCGGTGTAGCCGAGGGCCACGATGGGTCTGAGCAGGGCGGCTCGATAGGAGGGCCAGAGCGCCGCGAGGGCGGTGCAAGTGGTGAGGAAGGCCACGCTGCCGGACAGGGCGAGCGGACGCACCGAGAAGGGGATGGTGTCGGAGAGCAAGAAGGCCTGCATCGCCTCGATGGGCACGGGGATGGCGGCGGCGTCGAGGGCCAGCGCCAGCACCGCGCCGAGCCCCGCCCCGCAGGTGGTGGCGAACAGGCCGAGGAAGATCGCCTCGAGCATGAAGAGCCAGAGAACCTGCCTGCGGCGCAGGCCGATCGCGCGCATCGTGCCGATCTCACGGGTGCGCTCGCGCACGGTGTTGAACATGGTGTTGGAGATGCCGATGGCGATGATGATGAGCAGGATCGAGGAGATGAACACCGTCACGATGTCGAAGGCGACCACGGTGTACATGAGGAAGCTCACCTCGTCGGCCCAGGTGGTGAGGTCGAGCTTCTGCCCGGTCCAGTCCTCGCCGCCCACCACCTCGAACTTCATCCAGAAGGGCACGGGCTGGTAGTCCATCAGCGCGTAGCCTTCCTGCGCCAGCGTGGTGCGCAGCGAGGTCATCGTGCGCTCGGACTCCGCGATGTCGTCCAGGTACACCCAGAGGGCGCCAGTGGTGTCGCCCTTGAGCGAGTAGAGCTTCTTGAGCGAGGGCTCGTCGATGATCGCCGACCAGCTCGAGAGCATGCCCATGTCGCGGGCGATGGCGACGACGGTGACATCCAGGGTGTTGCTGCGGCCGTCGGTCTGCTCGGTGACAATCGTGACGAGGTCGCCCACGTCCACCTCCAGTCGCCGCGCGTGGGAGGCGAACAGGATCAGGGCGTCGGGCTCGCCGATGCGCCTGGCATCGCCCACGACCTCCGGTCCGCCGCCCTCGAGGTAGGCGGAGCGAGGCGCGAGCTGCAGGGTGTCGGCGAAGCCGGGCTCGTCGCTGAGTGTCACCCCCGACAGCGAGGCCTGCACCGAGCCGCCGGGCCCGACGATCTTGCCCCAGCCGCGCCCGCGAGCCACGACGCGTTCGAGGCCGGGTGTCTTGGCCTCGACAATCGCGCGGACCTTGCTGGCGTCGGTGACCAGGGGGGCGCCGAGCGTGGGCGAAGGCTTGTAGAAGCCCGCGACCACGACGTGCCCGGAGGAGAGCGTGGTGGCGGACTGGACGAGGTTGTCGGAGATGCCCGCGCTGATGGACAGGAGCAGCACGAGCAGGGTGGTGACAAGCCCGATGGCCGTGGACAGTAGCAGCGTGCGCCTGCGCGCTTGCACGAGATTTCGCAGGGCGATGCTGGCGAGGACCATGGGCTACTCCTTCGACTGCAGCGCGACCACGGGCGGCACGCCGGCGGCCAGGATGGCCGGGTAGAGGGTGGCGAGCACGCTCACCGCGCACACGAGGCCCACGCCGAGGCCAACCTCGGCGAATCCGATACTGGGGTAGAGAAACGGGCCGCCGAAGAGGATGCTGAACATGTCGATGCCGGCGGGGATGCCGACGCCCCCCAGCCAGCCCACCAGGGCGGCCGCCCCGGCGCTGCCGACGAGCGCGGCGGCGATGGCGACGAGCAGCGTCTCGAGGACGAGGAGCGCGACGACGAAGCTCTTCCTCGCCCCCACGGCGCGCATGGTGCCGATCTCGGCGGTGCGCTCCATGGTGGCCATCACCAGGGCATTGTTGATGATGACCATCGACACCAGGAACATGACGCCCACGGCGATGGCCATCACCACCTGGACGACGCTCACCAGCTGGCCAATCATGCCGGCCGCGGTGCGCCACTCAACCACCTGCAAGGGAAGCCCGGCCTTGTCGATCGCGGCCTGCAGCGCGGCCTGTCCCTCGGGAACGCGCGATGGGTCCCTCAGCCGGATGGCCACGTTGAGCGCCAGGCCGCTGTCGAGTTGCTCGGGAGGGTAGGTGTCCGAGACGCGCGCGTCGATGGCGCCAAAGCTGAGCGCGTCGATGGCGGCGAAGCCGTCACCGCTCGTCACCGTGCTCTCGATACCGCTGCCGCCGCCAAAGAGCGCGTCCTCGACGTTCTCGGCGCCCACGTCGCGCCCGCCCACCGAGGCCTTGATGTCGGCCAGCTCGGCGCGCTGGCTGTCGGTCATCTTGCCGTAGAGGTCGCGGAAGCTCACCAGGTCGATGAGGGTGTTCGCGTCGGTCATCATCTCGCGGCCGGCGTAGCCCTTGGTGCGGTAGATGCCGGCGAAGCGGACGTTGAGTGACTTCAGGTATCCCGACTTGGTGAAGGCCCGGAGCGGCAGCATGTCGCCCACCTTGATGTCGTAAAGACGAATGTTGGGGGCGATCTCCTTGTAGAAGAACGCATACCGCGACTCCAGGTTCTCGTCTGTCACCGCGAGGAAGGCCTTGAGCAGGGTGGCCATGTCGCCCTCGATGCCGCCCAGTTGGGCCCGGATCTTGGGCTCGAGCGCGTCGGCCACCGCCGGGTCGAGCTGGTAGAGGATCCGTCGGTACTGGCGGCTGTTCCGTTGCACCCGGTCGAAGAGCACGCCGGTGATGCCGATGGTCTCGCCGTCGAGCCGCACCTCGTCGCGGATCTGGTCGAGCTCGCGCGCGACGGTGTTCTTCATCCACAGCTGGTAGTAGCTCTCGGGGATGAGCAAGCCCCGCTCCCCGCGCATGGGGATGGCGCCTTCCACCAGCTCGAACTTGGTGAAGCTGCGGGTGAAGGCGTCGAGATCGGCACCGACCAGCCGGAGGTAGATCATCTTGCCATCGGTGGCCAGGGGCGCGAGGTGACTGTCCATCCAGTCGATGGTGGGGATGGGGCTGGCGGCGAACTCGCCGGAGAAAGTGTCGGACGTGACCCGAGCCAGCGTGGCGCGGTCGTCAGCGAGCTTGGCGGTGTCGCTCGTGAGCTCCTCGATGTTGTCCATCTCGGGGGCAAGGTCGCTGGCGATGCGACGGGCCCGGTCGAGGAGCGCGGCGGCCTTCGCGGTGTCGCCCGCGTTCACGGCGCCGCGCAGTTCGCCGAGCACGATGTCGATGTCGTTGCCGCCAAACACGGTGGACTGGCCGATGCCCATGGGGATGACCTCGGCCACCTCGGCCACCGACGCGGCTACATCGCGGAGCTCGGCGAGATCCTCGATCTCTCCGATGTCGGCGACGGTCATGCCCATGTCGCCCATCACCGACAGGGGGTCGCGCGCGTCCTTGGCGTAGACCTGCAACTCGCCGGTGATGGCGTTGGTGACACTCGCCTGCATGGCCCGGTCGAGGCTGTTGAGCAGGGCGGCGCCGGTCACCACGAAGAGTGTGCCAAAGGCGAGGATGCTCCCGACGATGAGGTTCTTCACGGCATAGGCGCGGACATTGCCGAGCGCCAGCCGCAGCGCGAGGGCAAGGCTCAAGCGAGCACCCCGTCGGCCACCTTGACCACCCGGTGCGCGCACTCCATCACCCGCGGGTCGTGCGTCGAGAAGATGAAGGTGGTGTGGTCTTTTTCGTTCATCTCGCGCATGAGCTCGATGATCTCGTGTCCCGTGTGGCTGTCGAGGTTCGCCGTCGGCTCGTCGGCGAGCACGATGGCCGGGTTGGTGACCAGCGCCCGGGCGATGGCCACGCGCTGCCGCTGCCCGCCGGACAGCTCGTTGGGGCGCTGCTTCGCGTGCTTGGCCAGCCCGACGCGCTCCACCATGCGCGAGACTCGCTCGGCGCGCTCCCTGGCGCTGTGCTTGCCCTGGAGCAGGAGCGGAAACTCCACGTTCTGGCGCACGTCTAGAACGTTGATGAGGTTGAAGGACTGGAAGATGAAACCGATGCGGTCGAGGCGAAGCCGCGTGAGCTGCGCGTCGCTGAGCTGGCTGGTTTCCGTGCCGTCTAGGGCCACCGAGCCGCTGCTGGGCACGTCCATGCAGCCGATCATGTTGAGGATCGTGGTCTTGCCGCTGCCGGACGGGCCGGCGATGGCGGTGAACTCCCCGGGCTGGATGTCGAGCGACACGCCGTGGAGCGCGCGCACGGTGACCTTCCCAAGCGGGTAGTCCTTGACGACTTTCTGGAGGCTGACGGCGGGCTTCATCGGGACGCTCCTACGGGCTGCAACTGGGCGATGACACGGTCGAGGACGGCGACGAACTCGTCACGCAAGGCGGGGTCGATGCCCTCGATGGCACGGGCGATCTGCTCGCTACGGGCCTGAGCGAGCCGGTCGAGGAGTTCGTCGGCCTCGCGAGCGGGGAAGATGACCTTCTGGCGACGATCCTGCGGGTTCTCGTAGCGCGAGACCATCTCGCGCTCGAAGAGCTTGTGCAGCAGTTGGCTGGCGTTGCTCGTGGTGATGCCGAGGGCCTGGGCCAGCTGGGTGACGTTGCCGGCCCCGGCGCGCATCGCGTGCAGGGCCATGATCTGCGGCAAGGTGATGTTGTACTCGACCATGAGGTCGAGGCAGTCGCCCGCGTAGCGCGAGTGGAGGGTATTCATGAGGAGGATCAGTCGCTGGGCGATCTGGGCCTCGGTGGAGAGGGTGGGCACGGGGTGCAGGGTTATTCACCGGCGGGGATTACCTCAACGAGTAAATAGTTCAGTTTTCGCAACAATATGCTGTATCGAATCATATTGGTATGTAAACTATTGGCTTTCTTACATGGTTCGCGCCGCCTCTGGCCGTCGCGACCGTCCTCCCGCCCTCGCCGCCTCCCGTGTTTCCCGCTACACTGTGGCCGGGTCAGCACGGATCGGGAGGCCGCCGTGTCCATACTCATTTCGCTCCTCCTCGTCGGCGTCCCCGGTGCACGCGCATTCTGCGGCTACTACGTGGGTTCTACGGGTACCGCGCTGCAGAACCACGCCAGCCAGGTGGTCATCGCCCGCGACGGCAACCGCACCACCCTCACCATCGCGCAGGACGTCACCACCGATACCACGAACTTCGTGATGATCGTCCCGGTGCCGGAGGTCATGGGCGAGGGCGCGGTCTCCGAGCTCGGCACCTCGCCCTTCGCGGTGATCGACGCCTACAGTGCGCCGCGGCTCGTCGCCTATCCTTGCGACACCTACGCCCAGGTGGTCGTCCCGCCGCCGGGCCCCGCCCTGTGGACGGCGCTGGCTTGCATCGCCCATGAGACTCCCATGAAGGACAGCGGCAGCAACGAGGCCGCCGAGAGCCTGGAGGCCTCGGCCACTGTCGCCGCCAACTTCGTCACCGGCGTGTACGAGATCGTCATCCTCGACGCCCAGCAGGCGGGGGGCATCCTCAACTGGCTGGAAGACGAGGGCCTCGCCATCGACGCCCGCGCGGGTCGGCTCATCCAGGAGTACCTCGACGCGGGCTCGTACTTCTTCGTCGCTCGCGTGGCACTGCCCGAGGCCGGCAGCGTGTGGTTGCCCCCGCTGAAGATGACGTACCACTCGGAGGTGTTCGGCATCCCCATTCGCCTGGGCACGCTCAACGCCGTCGACGAGCAGGAGCTCTTGCTCTACACCCTCACCGCGGAGCGCGCCGGGGGCACGGGCATCGCGAACTACCGCGAGGTGGACGTGGAGGACGAGTGCCTGTGGCGAGGGCACGGCCCCTTCGGCGACTTCTACGCGTCGCAACTGGACGAGGGACTCGACGGCGACGTGGGCTGGGTGCGCGAGTACGAGTGGTCGGGAGGCAAGTGCGATCCCTGCACCACCGAGCCGCTTTCCAGCAGCACGCTGCGCGAGCTCGGATGGACCGACGGCAGCAGCTACGTCCTCACCCGCATGCGCATGCGCTATGCCCCCACGGCGGTCGACGCCGACCTCGTGCTCTATTCCCGGGGTTACGACACCACTGAGCAGATGCGCTACGTCAGCTACGACGACGGTTTGACCAGCGAGTACCCCGTGTGCAACGAGGGCTGGCAAGTTGTCAAGGGCGCCCAGTGCTACGACTACTATTACGACGACGGCCCCCGCTACACCTGCTGCGGCTCCAGCCTCGCGGTATTGCTCGGTGCGCCCATTGGACTCCTGATCCGCGTCCGGCGTCGCAAGTGAATCGTCACCTGTGAAGCGCCGTCGCGACGACGGGCGCGTTCATCGCGTCTTGCTCGTGGTCACCATCGCGTTCCTCGTGGCGCTGTCGGGCTGGTGGGCGGCCCTGCTCGGCAGGCTCGCGGACGAGTCGCACGCGCTGGCGGTGCAAGTGCACGGGGCCGAGGCCGAGGCCACCGAGATCCTCGCGCGGCGGCGGACGATGATCATGTGGGAGGGCTTCGCCTTCTCCTGCGTGCCCGTGATCTTGCTGGCGCTCGCATGGCGCGGTGCCCACCTCGAGCGGCGGCAGCAGTCGCGACTGGAGGCCATGCTCTCCGCCAGCACCCACGAGCTGAAGACTCCGGTCGCTGGGATCCGGGCCCTGCTCGAGAGTCTCCGTTCGGGCGTGCTCCCGCCCGAGGCCGCCGCGCCGCACATCGACGCCGGCCTCGCCGCGTGCGACCGGCTGGAACGTCTCGCCGAGGGCATCGTCGTGAGACAGGCTGTGCTGGCAGGGGCCTCGCCCGTGGAGACGCGGCGCCTGCGCGAGCTGGTCGAGGAGGTACGCCGCCATCGCGTGGCCGAGGCGGTGGACTACGACCTCGGAAACGCGGCCGACATGCTCCTCGCCCTGCCCGAGAACGCCTTCCGGAGCGTGCTCGACAACCTGCTCGACAACGCCATGCGACACGCCGACGCCAAGGGGGTGCGCATGCATGCCCGGCGGGACGGCCACCGCGTGGTGATCGAGGTCCAGGACCAGGGACCCGGTTTCGAGCCTGGCGAGGCCGAGGCGATCTTCGAGCCCTACCGCAGGGGCAGGCACCGCACCGAGCGCCGGGGGACAGGCCTCGGCCTCTTCCTCGCCCGCACCATCGCGCGAGAGGTCGGAGGCGATCTCGCGGGGTACAGCCCGGGCCCAGGACAGGGTGCTACGTTCCGGCTGATCCTGCCCGGGAAGACGTCGTGAGCGTGCGTGTGCTGGTGGTCGAGGACGAGAAGCTGGTGGCCGACATGGTCCGGCTGAACCTGGAGCACGCCGGTTTCGATGTCAACTGCGTCGATCGAGGCGAGGACGGTCTGGCTCGCGCCCAGGAGGCCTTCGATGTCATCGTGCTGGACTGGATGTTGCCCGGTCTCGATGGCATTGACGTGTGCAAGCACCTGCGGCGGGAGGGCGTGTCCACCCCGGTGCTGATGCTCACCGCTCGCGCTGACGTGAGCTCCCGGGTGACTGGCCTCGACGCCGGTGCCGACGATTACCTCGCCAAGCCCTTCGCGATGCCGGAGCTGGTGGCGCGGGTGAGGGCCCTCGCGCGCCGAGCGGGAACCGTTCGTCATTTATGTCGCGACATCGAGGTGTCTGACTGGCGTGTCAACCCTGATACCCGCGAGGCCCGGAGGGCCGACGGCACCGGGGAGCGCGTGACGCTCACCGAGACGGAACTGTCGCTACTGGCCTTTCTCGTCTCGCATGCGAGCGAAGTGCTGTCGCGAGCTGACATTCTTGAAACGGCCTGGGGCATGGACCGCGCCCCCACCGAGCGCACGGTCGACAACTACGTGATGCGCCTGCGCAAGCTCTTCGAGGACGACCCCGAGCGCCCTCGGCACTTTCTCACGCTCCGGGGCGTGGGCTACCGCTTCGAGCCCTAGCGGCGCCGGCGCGCGGGGCCTAGCCCCGAAACAGCTCCCGCACGGCGGTGCGCACCACCCCAGGCAGGTCCTGGTACGCCCTCGCCCGGTAGAGCTTCCCGTGGCCCGCCCGCGCCATCGCGAGGCAGGCGCGCGCGCCTTGCGGGTGATGCTCGCCCACGTGAACCACGTGCAGCCGCGGGTAGCGGTGCGCGGCGGTGACCGGGTCGCGGCCCACGTTCGCCACCCCGTCGGTGAAGAGCATGCCCACGCGTTCCCCGTGGCGCCCGCGCCGGAGTTGCTCGGCGCCCGCGACCAGCCCCCCCTCGATGTTGGTGTAGCCCTGGGCCGGCACCTCCAGCACGCGGCGCACCACGTCCCGCAGCGACACGCGCTCGCCGTTGCGCACCAGCACGTGCGCAACGGTGTCGAAGGCGACCACCGACACTCGCTCCAGTCGCAGGGTGAGGATCGCGGTGGCCACGGCCACCAGCGCGATCTTCTCCCCGGTCATCGAAAGCGACATGTCGAGCACCGCCACCACGTCGGCGTCGCGAGGGACTCGACGGTCGACCCTCAAGTCGTCGGCCGTCCACGGGCGAGGGCGCTCAAGGGTCTCCTCGAGGTCGAGGTCGCCCTCCTCGGGCCAGCCCACCAACTCGCGGCGCATGGGACGCGCGGCGTGGCGAAGCAAGTGCCTGGCCAGGTCGATCACCGCCTTGATCGCGCGCTCCCGTACCTCCTGCCGCACCGGTCCCTCGGGCAAGTTCCCCTGGAGGCGTCGCCAGGCGGTGGCCGCGTCCCAGCCCGTGGGCAGGTCCAGCGGGGGGGGGCCGGCCGAAGACTGCGCCGCGAACAGGCTCGCGGGTGCACCCTCATCGGGCATGGAGGCGGTCGCCGACCGGCTGAGGCTCAGCGCGGGTCGACGACCCTCGCTTTTTTTGCGAGGTCGTCCAGCAGCGCCGCGATGGGCGTGGCCGTGGGGTCCACCAGCTCGATCCTCGTCGGCAGCGCCAGGCGGGCCGCCCGGCCCACGTCGCCGCCGAGCCGCGCGGCAATGTCGGCCACGGCAATCGCGGCGCGCACGCTGGCCCCACGGCGGATGCGGGCGTCGGCCCGCGTGGCGCGCACCAGTGCCACCGCGCGCTCGATGGTGTCCGCTCCTGGCGAGCATCGGGCGTCCTGGGCCACGATGTCGCGTTCCTCCGCCTCGGACTGGTAGTCGAGGCGCACCAGCTCGAAGCGGTCGAGCAACGCCTCGGACAGGGCGCCCGTGGCCACGAACTCGGCGGGGTTCTGGGTGGCCACCAGCGCGAAGCCCGGCGCCGCCGAGACCTCGCCGAGGTTGGGCACGAAGATCCGCCCCTCGTCGAGCGCCGGCAACAACACGTTCTGCACGCCCTCGGGCATACGGTTGAGCTCGTTGACGAACAGCACGCCGCCCAGCCGCATCGCCTGCACCAGTGGCCCGCCGAGGAAGCACTCTGGCCGGTAGCCCTGCGACAACACCGCCGGCGGGTCGAACAGGCCGACCAGCTTGGACTCGGTGAAGCGCCCGTCGCCATCCACCCGCACCATCGGCCGATCGAGCGTGGCGCACACGGCGCGCGCCAACGCGGTCTTGCCCACGCCTACGGGTCCCTCGAGCAACACGTGTCGCCCGGCGGCAATGCAGGCGAGGAGGGCCTCGGTCTCGGCGGCGCGGCCAACGATGGGCGTGGACATGGGGCCCGCGCCTAAGCCGCGGCGCGCGCCCCGTCAGGACTCCGGGCTCACCGGCGGCTGAGACGCATCAGTAGGCTGAGGATGTTCCAGAACAGCGTCAGGATGCCCATGGCGATGGTGTAGGCCCCCTCCCAGTGGGCGTCGGTGGTGAAGCGGTGGATCACCTCGTTGAGCTGGTAGAGCACCGCGCCGACGCTCACGGCCACGAAGATCACGCTGATGACGAGGCCGAAGGTGCCGCCCAGCAGCGCGGGGAAGGCGAAGCCCACCACCATCGCGATGAGCATCGGGATGGACAGCGCGGAGAGCGCCGCGCCGATCATCGAGAAGTTGCGGGGGGCCACGAAGACGTAGGCGGTCATGCCGAGCACGCCGAAGAAGGTGAGTCCCATCGCGAGGCCGATGAGGAGCAAGGGGTTGCCGAACGAGGCCCCGCTCACGATGAACGCCGTGAGGATCAGGAAGCCCATCGCCATCCCCTGCAACCCCATGCCGAGCGCGAAGCCCACGGGCTTGGCGTTGCCGAACACCATGGGCTGGGCCACGAAGCTGTTGAGCGCGAAGAGGCCCAGGATGATGACGAGGGGAAAGAAGCCGGTGAGCAACGCGGGGACGAAGGCCAGGGCGATGGCGGTAACGATCGACACGGAGGCCGCCATGCCCACGCCCACGGTGGTGAGGCCAAGGACCTTGCGAAGGTAGGAGGCGCGATCTTCGACGCTAGCGCTGGATACGGAGACGCTGGACCAGGACATGGAGACAAACCTCAGAGTGGATGAAGTCTAATCACTCGGAGCGGAAGCCAAGGGCGACGAGAAAAAACTCGACGCTTCTGTCGCGAGTGGCCTCGGGCTTCACGCGCTTGACCTGGGGGAAGCGCGCCTCGACGGCGCGCGTGTAGGCGGGGGCGTCCTCCCCGTCGAAGACCTTCACGATGAAGCTGCCGCCGGGCCGCAGGGTGGCGACGGCCAGCGCGAGCGCACGCTCGGCCAGGCGGATCTGCCGGGCGTGGTCGGTGAAACGGTCGCCCGAGGTGTTGGGCGCCAGGTCCGACACGAAGAGGTCGATGTCGCGACCGAGTTCGTCGGCGTCGACCTCCATCACCGAGCGGGCGATCCAGGTGCCGCCCTTGAGCGCCGGGGCCTGGAGGTCGACGCCCACCACGCTCATGCCACGTTCCAGCAGGTAGCGGCTCCAGCTGCCGGGAAAGCAGCCGAGGTCGACGGCCTTGCCGCCGCGCCGGGTGAGCTTGAAGCGCTGGTCGAGCTCCTCGAGCTTGAACACGCTCCGAGCGGCGTAGCCTTGCGCCTTTGCCTTCTTCGTGAAGTGGTCGGGCCGCTTGTAGGGGGGCACGCGAGGCTGTATCGCGGGCGGTGTCACAGGCGCGGCCCCGCCGCCGTACTGCGTGCGGGCGCTTGTGTGCGTAGCCTGATCCGGGCTATCCTTCCTGCCCTCCGAGGCCACCATGAGCCGTCTGCTTCCCTTCTCGCTCCTGTTCGCCCTGGGGTGCCCCGGCGACGACGCCAAGGAAGATTCCGGTCCCGTCGATTCTGGCGGCGACGACGCCTTCGTCGTGGAGCAGAACGACGCCGACGCCGACGGCATCCTCGACATCCACGAGGGCGAGGATGACGCCGACGGCGACGGCACGCCCAACTTCGAGGACACCGACAGCGACGGCGACGGCCTCAACGACAAGAAGGAAGCCGGCGACGATGACGTGGCCACGCTCCCGGTCGACAGCGACGGCGACGGCGTGGCCGACTACCTCGACGAGGACAGCGACAACAACTGCGTCAAGGACGGCAAGGAGTCGAACGACAGCTACAGCACCGACACCGACGGCGACGGCAGCCCCGACCACGTGGACAGCGACAACGACGGCGACGGCATCCCCGACCTCGAGGAGATCGGCGCCTGCGAGAAGCCCGACACCGACGGCGACGGCACCCCCGACTACATGGACCAGGACAGCGACGGCGACGGCATCGGCGACAGCTTCGAGGGCGGCACCACCGAGTTCAACGACGAGCCCCGCGACTCCGATGGCGACGGCATCGACGATTACCTCGACAGCGACTCCGACAACGACGGCATCAGCGACGGCGACGAGGGCGGCACCGGCGGCAACCTCGCGCAGGAGCCGCGCGACACCGACGGCGACGGCAAGTACGACTTCCAGGACACCGACGCCGACGGCGACGCGCTCTCCGACGCCGACGAGCTGCTCATGGGCACCGACCCCTACGACGACGACACCGACGGCGACGGCTACTCCGACGGCGGCGAGTACACGGCGGGCACCGACCCGCTCGATGCCTCGAGCGTGATTGACGGCATCTACGTGGAGGTGCAGGAGCGCACGACGGTGGAGGAGGAGTTCGAGTTCGAGCTCTCCATCCAGCGCGGCGACGTGGGCTTCATCATCGACACCACCTGCTCGATGGGCGGCACCATCACCGCCATCGCCAGCGAGTTCAACACGCTGGTGGGCGAGCTCGAGTCGGTCCTGCCCGACGCCGCCTACGCGGTGACTGGCCACGACGACTACGCTTACGGCAGCTTCGGCTCCCCAGGGTCCGACAAGCCCTACTACATGCGGCAGCAGATCACGACGGACACGTCGCTGGTGCAGACGGGCTTCGCCAGCCTTTCCACGCACTCCGGTGCCGACGGCCCGGAGTCGGGCACCGAGGCTATTTACCAGGCCGCTTCCGGCGCCGGCTACGATCAGGACTGCGACGGCAGCTACGACACCAGCACCGACGTCATGCCCTTCATCGCCAGCGCGACCGACCCCTTCGGCGGCGGCGGCGGCGAGCACTACGACAGCAGCACGCCCGACGGGGGCGTGCTCGGCGGCATGGGCTTCCGCGAGTACTCGCTGCCCGTGGTCGTGCTCGCGGGTGACAACTACCTGCGAGACTCCGAGTCGAGCAACGGCATGTACAACGGCACGCCCGGCGGCTGTCCCATCGACGCCGGCATGTCCGACGCGGAGACGGCCTTCCTCGACCTGGGCGCCTACTTCGTGGGGGTCAGCGTCAACGGCACCACCGGGTACCCGCAGATGTACGACTTCGCCGAGGCGATCGGCTCGTACGCCGATCTCGACGGCGACGGCGTGGCGGCGGAGCCCGTGGTGGAGACGTGGTCGGGCAGCAACGCCGAGTTCCGGGAAACGCTGGTCAACGCCATCACGCAGCTGGTCGCGGGCGTGCGCTTCGAGCGCGTGGACCTCTCCGTCGACGGCGACACCTACGGCTTCGTGCAGAGCATCGAGCCCGAGTACTACGAGGGCCTCGGCGCCGACGACGAGGGCATGATCCTCACCTTCACGCTCACCTTCCGCGGCGTGGTGGCGGCGCTCACGGAAGACCAGCTCTACGTGCTCTCGCTCAACGTGCTCGGCGACCAGTCGATCCTGCTCGACACGCTCGACATCGTGATCGTGGTGCCGGGGCAGGAATACTAGGTAGGCTGTAGGCTGCAGGGCCGGCCGGTGATGATCCGGGCGACCTAGCGAGGTGGCGGAGCGGCGGGCCGCCCAAGCCGACCTCGAAGCCGCGCGCAGGGGCCGGCGGGAGCGGGCTGCCGTCCTCCCCTCCTACAGTACCGAGGCGATCGCCTCCCGCGCCTCTTCGAGGCCGATCCGCTCCGTGGCCGAGAAGGGGATCACCGCGTCGTCGGGGAGGCCGTGCGCCCGGGCCAGGGTGGCGACGGTGTTGTCGCGACGCGCCTTCGGGAGGTCATCCACCTTGGTGGCGAGCCCGAGCACGGGAAAGCCGTAGGCGGCGAGTGACTCCAGCAAGGTGCGGTCAAGATCCTGGGCGGGATGACGGCTGTCGAACAGGGCCACCACGAGCCGGATAGTTTCGCGACTTGTGAAGTAGTGCCCGATCATCCGCTTCCAGTCGTCGCGGGTGTGCTTGCCTACCTTGGCGAAGCCGTAGCCAGGCAGGTCGACGAGGTGGATGCGGCCGCCTACCTCGAACACGTTGATGGACTGGGTGCGCCCCGGGGTGGACGAGGTGCGGGCGATAGCCTGGCCGACGATGGTGTTGATCGCCGACGACTTGCCCACGTTGCTGCGGCCTGCGAACACGATCTCCGGCAGAGGCGACCCGGGAACCTCGCCGGTGTAGGCGCCGAGGAACTGGGCGCGGGCAGGGAAGAGGCGAGCCATGTGGACGTTTCACCCGCCAGGCGCGCGGCGTCACCCGGGACGCGCTAGGTTGTGACCGTGGCATGGTCCTGGTCGGAGACGGTCGACGTCACCCGCGAGAAGCGGATCTCTCCGGAGCGGCCGGTATATTTCATCTCCGACCTGCACCTCGGCGACGGCACTCGCAGCGACATCTTCATGCGCAAGGACCGCGCGCTGCTCGAGCTCCTCGCGCGCGTGCGGGACGAGGGCGCTCGGCTGGTGATCTGCGGCGACGCCATCGACTTCCACCAGGCCTGGGGCATCACGCGGGTGCTCAGGGCGCATGGGCAGCTGCTCCGGGCGCTCTCCGATCTCGCCGACAAGAACGGCGTCATCTACATCTACGGCAACCATGACTACGACATCGCGCTCTTCTCGGAGCTCTTCCGCTGGGACGTCTGCGCCCGGCTCCGCATCGGCGCCGACATCGTGGTGCAGCACGGCCACCAGTTCGACCCTTTCATCGGCGCGGAGTTGAAGTCATCGGCGCTGATGACCCGCGTGCACCACCTCGCGGAGCGCCTGTCGGGCACCTGGATCCGCATGCCCTTGCACGAGTTCTACACGCCAGGAAACCGTTTCGCCTACTGGATTTTCCATAAGCTCTGGCTGGTGGGGAAGCTGCGGAACGCGGCCTACCGGAAGATCGGGCTCGGGGCCCTCGCCGACAGCGCCGAGCGCTTCGCTCGCTACTGGGTGCGCAGCGAGTCGGGCGACCCGATGGAGATGCTATGGCCGGTTCTGGCATCGGCCACGGAGCTGGGCGCGAGCACGATCGTCTGCGGGCACGCGCACATGCCGGGCAACCTGCTTCACGGCGGCGTGCGCTACGTCAACACCGGGAGCTGGACCTACGGCTGGGCGCACTACGCCTACTTCGACGGCGACCGCTTCCTGGTGCGCGACTGGTTGAGCGGGCGCGAGTTCGGCGAGGAACTCTACCGGCCCGCCATCGAGGGCTACCTGGAGCACCTCGACTTCGACCGCTGGTGGCGCAACCAGTACCTGGGGTGGTTCCGCTACCGTGCCGCCGAGCTACGCCGGGAGGCCGCGTGATCCTGGGGGCCATCGCGTGGGCGGGCCTGCTCGATCAGGGCACCGAGGCGTCGCGACACCTCGAGTTCTGCAAGAGCGCCGCGGGCGACGCCGAGGCGGCGGGCCAACTCGAACGCGCCGCCGGGGTGTGGAAGGCCTGCGCGGGCGAGGCCGAACGCCTACAGTTCACCGAGATTCTCTCCCCGCTGCGCGCCCAGGCCGACCTCTCCACGGTGGCGGCGGAGGCCGAGTCCGTCCGGGCCAGCGACGTCCAGGCCTGGGCCATCCAGATCCTCGACCGGGCGGCCGAGTACCCCACGATCGACCTCCCCACCGACATCGTCCCCCGCACCTGGCGGGCGTGGATGGAGAGCGACCGCGGCCGCGCCTATGCCAACGATGTTCGCGTCGTCACTGCCTTCTGGTCGGGTACGGAATCGGCCGCCCAGCGGGAACTCCTTCGGAGCTATTTCGAGAACATCGGTCTCAACTGGGCCGACCCGGGGAACCCGGAGGTCGACCTCGTGGTCAACGTTTCGGCGGCGGTGTCGAGCACGGCTGGCGAGGCGAGCAAGCAGGGCGTGATGCAGGTGTCCACGGTGAAGATCAAGGTCGACAGCGTGCGTTTCCGTCGCAGCGAGCGCAGCGCCGCCGGCTTCTCGGTGGGTGCCACGGCCGAGGCGGCAGACCTCCCCGTGGCGCAGGAGGAGGCCACGCGCCAGGCTTGCGACGCGGCCGCGCGGGCCGTGCTCGGTCGCGTGCTGGAGGAGCTCTTCGACCGCTGAAGCGGCGCGATAGGCGTGGGCCCAATGAACGTCAACGGCACCCCCTTTCGCACGGTGTGGTGGGAATCCGGCCGCGTCCGGATGATCGACCAGCCCTTGCTTCCTCACCAGTTCCGCATCGTCGACATGCCCACCTACGAGCACACGGCGCTCGCGATCCGTGCGATGACCGTGCGTGGGGCCGGCGCGATCGGCGCCACCGGCGCGCTCGGCATGGCGCAGGCGGCGGTGGCCGCGCCCGACGCCGAGTTCCACGCCCACGTGGCCCACGCCGCGAACCACCTCCGCGAGACGCGCCCCACCGCGCAGAACCTGTTCGCCGGCATCGACTTCGTGCTCCGGGCGATCGAGGCCGAGGGCAGCAACGTGGCCCGCTCCCGCGAGGCCGCGGTGGCAGCCGCCAACGCCTTCGCCGACGACGACGCCGAGAGTTGCCGTCGCATCGGCGAGCTGGGCGCGCCCATCGTGAGCGAGCGGCGCCGCGTGTCCACCCACTGCAACGCGGGATGGCTCGCCTTCGTCGACTGGGGCAGCGCCCTGTCGCCGATCTACGCGGCCCGGCGTGCCGGTGCCGACGTGTTCGTGTGGGTGGACGAGACGCGCCCCCGCCAGCAAGGCAGCCAGCTCACCGCGTGGGAACTCGGCCAGGAGGGCGTTCCGCACGCGGTGATCGCCGACAACGCGACGGGCCACTACATGGCTCGGGGGGAGATCGACGTCGTGATCGTGGGAAGCGATCGTATCGCCGCCAACGGCGATGTGGCCAACAAGATCGGCACCTACACCAGCGCGCTGGCCGCTGCGGCCAACGGCGTTCCCTTCTACGTCGCGGCGCCCACGACCACCATCGCCCGACACACGGCCACGGGCGCCGACATCCCCATCGAGGAGCGCGGCGACGACGAGGTGCTCTACGCCTGGGGCTGGTCGGACGACGGGCGCTTCATGCGCGTGCGCACCGCGCCCGCGAGTTCGCGAGGACGAAACCCGGCGTTTGACGTGACGCCAGCCGCGCTGATCGCCGGCATCATCACCGAGAGGGGCATCGTGTCGGCCTCGGTCGAGGGCATCGCCTCCGTCGCGCGGTGAGTGCGGCCGGAGCGTGCTACGATCCAGCTTCCCGCCCCGGGTCTGCCATGGCCACCAAGGACCGAGATCTCGTCAAGCAACAGCAGACGGTCGCTCCGAGGGGGCCGGCGAGGCTCTCTCCGGCGGTCGAGGCCCCACAGGCCGGCGTCAAACTGCAGCAGGGCGCCACGGCCGACATGCAGCAAAACGTGGGCAACAGTGGCTTGAAGGAGCTGATCTCCGACCAGGAGAAGAAGTCCGGCCCGGCGAGGGACCCCTCGCGCATGGGACCCGACGAGATGAAGGCCCAGGCCAAGGCCGACGTGGAAAAACTATCCTCGAAGAAGAGGAAGAATGCGGACGACAAGTGCGCGCCGCAGCGGGGCGACGAGGCCGGACTCGAGGCGAAGGAGAAGGCAAAGCTCGAGGCCGACGCGTCGCGCAAGAAGACTGAGGCCGAAGCCGAGAAGCAGAAGGCGCAGGCCGAAGAGGCCAAGAAGGCCACGGCGAAGAAGAAGCCGGCTGCGAAGGCCGAGGCGAAACCTGCGGCCGAGCCCGTCTTCGCCAGGGGCGACGTGGCCACGAAGGGTCGGCCCGCGGCCGACAAGAAGAAGGCCGAGGCCAAGACCGGCAAGGCGGTGCCGCCGGTGAAGAAGGGTGAGATCGAGCCGGGCAAGGAATCCATCCAGAGGACGGCGACGGTGAAGAAGGTCGATGCCAAGCAGGCCGACGCCGACCATGCCAAGGCCAAGGCCGAGGTGGCGAAAGACGCGGCAAGCAAGAAAAAGACGGAGTTGAAAGAACCGAAGGCCGCCAAGAACAAGCT
>Ga0194131_10004754_pt1 | contig 20183 bp, 11 predicted proteins | sample TA2KigO120mmetaG_FD_148631 | JGI IMG/M metagenome (GOLD analysis project Ga0194131, IMG submission 148631) | Freshwater microbial communities from Lake Tanganyika, Tanzania - TA2015053 Kigoma Offshore 120m | ecosystem: Environmental > Aquatic > Freshwater > Lake | place: Tanzania: Lake... | reverse complement strand
TCTGGCGTAAGCTCTCCTTCGGCACGCAATCGAACGGTGGCAGCCGTTTCGTCGAGCGTCTGCTGACGGTGATCGAAACCTGTCGTCGCCAGTCACACAATGCTTTTGCATGGCTGACAACCGCCGTAGAAGCCCAAATGGCTGGAAAACCAGCACCATTGCTGGCCAAGGCGTGAACGGTTACGCAAAAGTCCATGGCTTCGTTCCACGTGACGTTCACCTGGGGATGGTTGACATCCTGCTGGAAGCCGAATCTGGGAATGACCAGCCTGCGTTCGCTGCTGAAGGCCTTGAATTGCCCGACCGTGACCTCATGAACGCCGATGAAAAAACCACGGCTGATCTCGACCTCATGCTGGGTTTCGTCACGGCGGCTGCTGTCGTCGTTGAGCGAGCCCATCATGAAAGTCCCCGCCGGGACGTAGGCCAGGCGCATGCCCATGGAGTTCGCGAAAGTTGTACCGGCAATCTTTGACGGATTCTTCTTCGGGGGCGTCTTTTTTGGGTCGCTGGGCGGTTCCGGATCGGGGACTTCCTTGAGCGCCGGCTGGCCCTTGACGTTCGACCGAAACACTACGCGAAAACCGGTGGTATTGTTGCGTTCATGGGCAGGCTTCTTGGCGCGTGCCGCCGAGCGGCAGCTGGCGCCCGTGTCGGCCCAGAAGCCGCCCCGATGGACGCGCGCGCTTCCCGTGGCCGGTCCTTGCGGATCGACAACCTCTTTCGTGTCGTAGGCCGCGTGCCAGTCCTTGCACCATTCGGCAATGTTGCCGTGCATGTCGTACAGACCGAACGCATTGGCCGCGTAGCTGCCCACCTTGGCCGGCCGCTTCAGAGACGGTCCCGGATCACCGAAATACGGGAGCTGTCCGAAGAAATTGGCCTGCGCGCTCGACAGCGTATCGCCGTGATGGAAGACCTGGTAATCCTTCGAGCCGCCCCGGCACGCATATTCCCATTCTGCCTCGGTCGGCAGATCATAAATGCCGTCGCGGCCATCGAGCGCCGTCAGCTTGTTACAGAACGTGAGCGCGTCCTTCCAGGAAACGTTCTCCATCGGGAAATCGCTGGTGTCCAGGTCGGCGACCTGCTTCTTGCCCGCGCCATCCTTGGAAAAGAAGCTGCTCCGGCCGTCGTCGTCCTTGCCCATGACCTTGCCATACTGACCTTGAGTCACCTCGTGCACGCCCATGTGGAAGCCGCGGCTGATCTCGACGGCGTGCTGCGTTTCATTGCTGAGGCGGCTCTTCTCGGTTTCCGGCGAGCCCATCTGGAACTTGCCTGGCGGAATGGGAATCAGTTTCATGCCGATCTTATTCGTGTACGCCTTGCCAGCCTCGAAGATAGCTGCCGGAACGCTCTGAATGGACGCCAGCAGTGTCCGGGTAACGGCGTGCAGCTCAGGATCGGTCCGCTCATCGTCGGCGATGCGCGTAAGCTCCAGGACGATTTCCCGCCGCGCCGCCAGCCGCTTGGCGCCGATCTGCGTGAGTGCCTGGATGGCCATGGCCCGGCCGTCGCCCGCGCCGGTGTCCTTGCCGTTGACCTGCCCCTTGAAAACCTTGATGCTTGAGTCCTTCAAGAAGTCGAGCAGGTGCGGCAGGACGCTCTCGTCTGTGGCCGGACCTTGCAACGTACCGAGCATGTAGGCACAATCAAAGCGCAACATCTTCGATTGCGCCTCCTTGGGCTCGGCAAGCACGTCGGCGAAAGCCGTCATGACTTCCGGCATCTTTCCAAGAGCAGCGCCATGCACACGCAGCGCCCAGATGGTTCGTAGTCTTACTTCCGCGTCCTCGTCACGATTGCCTAGCACGCGCAGCAATCCAGGCACGGCATCGCGGGCTTCCGGACTCGGTCCCAATCTTATGAGCGCCATGGCGGCGGCGATGCGTTCCTGCTTCGCTCGCGCTTCATCACACACAATTTCGGCCAGCGTCTTCGTGTCATTCTTTGATGGCGCGGGCTGTGGCTGTTTTTCGGGCGGCTCACCCTTGGCCACCTGTGTTTCGTCCTTCGAACGCGGCCGCATTACGACCCGGAAGCCGATGTTGTAGCCGACGACACCGGGTCCGGCGGCGTTGCGGGAGGCCGAGCGCGCATATCGAGCAGCACCGTCGAAGGCGCCGCCGCGAAAGACGCGCGCTGTCCCGGGCGGGCCAAACCAATCCTTGCACCACTCGCGGACATTGCCATGCATGTCGTGCAAGCCGAAGGGATTTGCCTTGTAGCTTCCCACCTTCGTCGGCCGCGCCACCCACGAAACTTTTTCAGCCCCGCCAAACGGCGAATCGCCGTTGATCCTTTCATCCTTGCCGGAAAGTGAGTTGCCATGGTGAAACACCTGGTAAGAACGGGAGTTGCCCCGGCACGCGTATTCCCATTCAGCCTCCGTGGGCAGATCGTAGCTGCGACCGGCCTCGCGCTCGGCCGGCACGTCCGAAAGTTTTCGGCAAAACTCCAGCGCTTGATGCCACGTGACGCCTTCGACCGGAAAATCGTCTGTGTCCAGTCCCGCGACCGCGGCTGCGGCCTTTCCCGAAGCAGAATTGAAGCTCGGGTTCGTTCCGATGATGGTTCGAAACTGCGCCTGCGTGACCTCAAATGTCCCCATGTGAAATGCCTTCGTGATCTCGACTTCGTGCTGCGCCTCGTTTCTGTACCGATCTTTTTCATCTTCCGGTGATCCCATCAGGAACTTCCCCGCTGGGATGTACACGAGCTTCATGCCGATGGAATTGGTGATGCTCTTGGCGGGCTCGCCCGAGGCTGGATTCTCAGGCCCTGGATCCTTCGGCTTCTCTCCAGTGCCCTTGTCGGGCACCACAGGATCGGCAGGCTTCGGTTTCTCTCCGTTCTTTTTCTTGGGATCGCCCTTGACGATCTGTGTGCCCGAATCGCTCGGCTTTTCTTTGCCGCCGCCCAATAGCATGGCTCCGGCGGCGACGACGCCCACGACGAGCACCGCTAGCGCGCCCAGCAGCCACTTTTTTCTGCCGGCAGCCGTCGCAGGGGACGGTACGCGCGGCGCCGGCTCTTTCGCAATCGCTTGGAGCGGACGGGTCTTTTCGGGAGGCGGCCCCACGCGCACGCCCGAATTCGGGCCGGTCGAGATCACGGCAGCCGCCCGCGACACCTTCGCTCCTGGTCCGAGGATCGCCGTCGTCTGTTCTTCCTGCTCAGGCTTCAGCGGCCGCGGCTGCCCGTCCGCCATCACCTCGTGCAGCAACGGCACGCGCTCCAGTGGACCAGAAAGGCTGAGCGTCAATTGACCGACCAGGTCATGCGTGGCGGCGTCGGGCAGGTTCCAGAGCAGCTTGAAGAGCGGCGACTTCGCGGGTTCACGCAGGTCGGCTTCGCGAAACAGCAAGTTGTCGCCAGTATCGAAGCGGTCCCACAGTGCCTTGCCGCCGACCACCAGCGCCCGCAAGCCGCAAGCGATGGCCAGCAACGGCAAGCGATCCACCTCGGGACTGTAAATGCCTTCCTTGAGGCGTTGCGGATGTTGATAAGCGCCATGGCCCACTTCGCCGGAGCGCTTGCTGGCCAGGGACGGCACCCACATGCCGTCGTAATCGACGAGCCGGACCGAGAGCAGGTTGGCCTTGCTGCCCGGAACAAGAATGACGTTGCCATGCTGCAGGTCGGCATGGGCGACGCCGGCTTCGTGGAGCCGTTTGCCCATGCGCAGCCAGATTTGTCCGAGGCCTTCCAGGAGCACCGTCTTGTCCAGGTTGTTGCGCACGAACTCGTTGAGCAGGAAGCCATCGACCCATTGCATCTTGAGGATGGGATACCAGTTGCCGGCCACGCGAATGCCCTGCTCGACGAACTGAAAATCGACCGTGAAGGGCAGCTTGAGCTGTGCGAGGCACTTGCTGATTTCCGTGTAGCGATCGCGCAGGCCGGGCACCTGGCGTGTGAAGCACTTCAGGGCCCAGCGGGCGCCGCTGACGCCCTGGAACTCGTAGACGTCGGCGAAGTTCCCGGAGCGCGGCACGGGCAGGCTCAGCGCGTTGACGACGGGCTGCCCGCCACGCAGCTCCGGATCGGCCAGGCAACTCGGCGGATCCTGGATCGCTTCGTTGTAATCTTGCGAGAGGGGCCAGGCCATGGGGCGGTTCTCCTTGGAAACGCGGGATCATCCCGAGGTGAGCGACTTCAGACTCCCCTCGCACTTGAGGATCGAGTTCTTCAGCAAGCGATTGATGCCGTCGGCGACTCCTGCAGCCTGGATTGCTCGTTGCGGGCGCCGAAGGGCTCGGCCATCGAGCTCGACTGATCGATGAGAAACAGCGAACAGGTGGGATTGGCCCGATTCAGGTCGGCATGATATGGCATGGCCAGCCACCAGCGGATTGCATTTCTTTAATCTCTACTTGTAATCGACTCGGGTGCAGTCCACCGCCATCGAGGTCCTTGCCTCAGTCTTCGGTGCGGCGCAGCTCGGCGATGATGCCGCCGAGCCTGAACATGGCGTGCAGGCCGCTGAACCACAGCGAGCGGTGCCAGCTGAGTCCCACCTCCTGGCAGACGCGGCGCAGATCCTGCCGGTTGTGGGTGCGGCAATGCCACATGCGGCTGCACATCGACCCGGTCAGCGTGTCCTCGGTGACGAGCAACAGCAGCTTGCCGCCAGGCTCGAGGACGCGGGCCAGCTGCCGCAGTCCCGGCCGCGGATCGGGGAGATGCTCCAGCACCCAGCCGCAGATGACGGCGTCGAAGAAGGCGTCGGGATAGGGAAGCCGGGTCAGGTCGGCCGCGACATGGCCGACGCGGTCGGACTTGAGTCGCCGCCGCGCCCGCCGCAGCATGTGCCGCGACAGGTCGAAGCCGGTGATCAGCGCCTCCGGATCCGCATGGCGAATGAGGAACCTGGTGTAGCGGCCGTTGCCGCAGCCGGCGTCGAGGATGCGCTTGCAGCCGCGGACATCAAAGGCGCGCGGGCGGATTAGCCGGCCGGCCAGCGTCTCGTGCCCGGTCACCAGCCCGGTGAAGCCGGTCAGCTTGCCGGCCAGGCCGTCGTAATGCTTCTCGATGAAGCGGCGGTATTCCGGAAACGGACGCCGCTTCGGTTGCCGGGATTCCAGTACGCCGACCAGCCCGCGACGCCGCGGTGCAGCCTCGGGAGAGATGATATCCTGATCCACGGTGCCCGACCCTCGGGAATGACAATGTGTTCACTCCCATGTTATGGAAAGTGCCCGGCACGGCTCTCATATTTCCCCGGTCGCCGGAATCCTCGCGTCACGGTCCGACCGCGATGCCGTCCGAGAATTGACGGATGTTGCTGATCGTGACCGACACGTTGCTGCTGACGTTGCCGAGCAGCGTGAAGCCCAGCGTCGGCAGCAGCGTGGCGGGGTTGGCGTTGTTGAGCGAATTGAACGGCCCCGTCACCAGCGGGAAGGCGTTGAGGTAGCCGGCCAGGCTGATGGTCGCGCTCTGCGTCGTTGTCGTTTCCGCGCCGTTGAGGGCCAGGAGCGGAATGCTCACGTAGCCGACGGTCGATCCCAGCGTCAGCGCCTCGTTGATGTTGTCTGGATTCACCACGCGCGGCGCGGACACCATGCCGCGGATCCACACGACCAGCTCGACTTGCTCGCCGGGCGGGACCGGGCCGTTGAACTGCACTTGCATGTCCATGCCGGAGCCGGCGAGTTCGAACCCGCTCAATCCGGAACTGGACGCCGCCAGCGGATTGAAGGTGATCGCGTTGATGGCCTGGGAGTTGTTGGCGCCTACCGTCAGGGTCATGGAGCTGCCGGTGTCGTTCACCGTGCCGACGGTGAATCGCTGCGCGTACTGCAGCGCCGTGGGCGCGCTGGGCGTGTAGGCGGCGGCCGACGGCCGGGCGGATCCCGTCAGCTCGTACTGACGCGGCACATACTGGGCGGGGGAATAGGTGAAGGTCAGCGATTCGGCGGGGACCGGGGCAGTGCCCCCGGCGGGCTGGGAGAGCGTGATCTGCCCGTTGGCGCCGACAATGTCGATGGACTGGATCGTGGTCCCGGCCGGGATGTTATTGTTCATCAACAGGGCCGGCGTTTCGATCACCGACATGCCGGGTAACAGTGATGTGGTGTCGATGTTCGTCACGACGGCACTGCCGTTGGTGACGTCGCCGCTCCGCACGAACGAGACGGTTTGCGTGTAGAACTCGCTCAGGCCGGCGGCGTTGCCGGCATCCAGCAGGGGCGACCAGTTCAGCCCGTTCTGCATGGCAGCCGGCGCCGACGGCGCCTGCAAGCCGGCCTGGCCGTACCACGCCGGCGGGTAATCGTGCGAGCCGAACAGCGTTTCCTGGGCCCCGAATGGATTGGAGGCGCTGAACCCGCCGTAGAGCACCTCCGGACGCAGCTCGGTATCGACGATGCTGGTGAGATTGTCGGCGCCCGGTCCAAAGCTGCTCAGGCCGCTGAAGCCGCCGAACACGGCGCCGAAGCCTTGCTTCGAGTAATAGTTGTCGATGAAGGTCGAGTTGGTGGCCGTGCGCGTGCCGGTGACGGGGGTGCGGCTCAGGTTCATCTGCCGCATGTAGTACCACAGGAAGTTCTGCGCGCCGCCAAAGGCAGGCAAGTGAACGCCGGCCGTGATGCCCGCCAGCGACACAAACGGCCCGGCTTCCGGCGATTCCAGCGTCGTGAGCTGCGTCACCGGCACGGTGGCTTGCTGCAAGGCCAGCGTGGCCACGGTGGCGACCTTCGAACCGTGGCTGTGGCCCAGGATGTGGATCAAGCCCTCACCCGTGATCCCGAAGAAGCCGGGCGTTAGCGCCTGCTGGATGGCGGACGCCATCCGCAAGCCGTTGAGCTGCGTGTACGCCTCCGACTTCCCGGCCAGGAGGAACTCCTTCATGGCCGCGTCCAGGTCCAGTCCCTTGAAGGTCAGCGCCACCGTGCCGCTGCCCGTCGCGCTATTCGACAGCAGCACCGAGCTCGAGCTGAGAATGTTGACGATCACGGTGCCGAGCGGAATGTTGGTCCCGACCACGGCCATGCCCACCGTGAGCTTGGACGTGTTCAGTCCGGTGAGGGTTGTCGTGCCGTTGGTCGTGCCATTCTGCGTCTGCACGAACAGGTTGGTGGTGGCGTAGGTGAGCGCGACGCCGTTCAAGGTTGCCGTCGCCAGCTGCGAGAGCGTGAGCTGCGTGGCGCTGTCGATGGACACCACCTTGGCGCCGATGGCCATGCCGGGACCGGTCACGGTCATGCCGGCAACCAGGTTGGTGGTATCGACGCCGCTGACGATGGCGCTGCCCTCGACGATGTTGCCGGCAACGGTGAACGACGTGACCCTGGTGTTCTCCGGCGTGTTCGACTGATCGATCCAGCTGTAGGCGAAGACCTTGGCGAGCGGATCCTTGTCCACGATCGCCTGGGCGATCCCCTGCGCCGAAACCTGGTTCGTGCCGTTCAAGAGCCAGGGCGAATCGCTGGACTGCCACCACTTGAGCGGATTGCCCGGCGTTGATTGCAGCAGGACGTCCTCGGTCAGTCCCGGCGCCCAGCCATGGGCGATGAAGTAAGCGTTGGTGGGGTTGGCCGGCGTGCTCGAGATGCTGTTGGCCGCCACCGGGATATCGAACTCCATGGTGATCGGGTTGTACATTTGCAGCCGGCTGAGGAGGTTGACGGCCGGCTCGATCTGGTGGGCACGGGCGTCCCAGATGAAGGTGTCGGTGAAGCCGGGGAGGTTCTGGAATTCGTTGCTCTGGGCGATCTGGTTGCCGATGAACTGCAGCGTCTTTCCCGCCTTGAGCTGGTTGAGCCGGTTCTGCAGCTGGTTCGACGTGGCTTCGCGGCCGAGCAAGCCGAGATAGGTCAGGCCGATGGCCACCTTCCTGAGCGGGTTCACTCGTGTCCGCGCAAACTCCGGGGAATTGACCAGCCGCAGCAACAGCTGACCCCGATTCAGCACGCCGGAATCGAGCCGGCTGACCAGCCTGTTTAGTTCTTTGTTGCTCGGGTTTCGCAACAGCACGCGCTGGTAGGCGAAGTTGACGAAGCCGGCGTTGCTGAGATCGCTGGTGTCGCCGAACTGGTTGACGAACTTCTGCGAGTAGATGATCTGCAGCGCCGTGGCGTCCTGCGAGACGCCCAGATTCTGAAGCTGGACCGCGTTGCGGAACATGCCGATGTCGAGCGTGGGGAAGAAGGCCGTGATCAGTTTGCCGATCGGTTGCGACAGGGACTGCGATTCCGTGGATCCCCAGAGATTCTGGACAACCACGCCCGCGTTGGACGCGTTCGGTGTGAGGGCAGCCAGCTGCTGATTGAAGCCATCAAGGTCAGCCGAACGGCTCAGCATCAGCTCGAACAGGTTCTGCACCAGCGCGGAGTTTCTCGGTGTCAGCGCGAAATTCAAGTTCTCGAAATCGCTAGCGCCGACGACCAGCGTGGCGCTGAGAGACTGCGCGCTGAAGCCGACGAAACCGGGCGGCGCGTGCACGGTGATGGTATGCGTGCCGGCCGCGACGCCCGTGAAGGTGTAGGTCCCGCCCGCCGCCGAGATCGGCGCGCCGCCGTCCAGCGACACCGTGACTCCAGGCACGTTGGCCAGGAACGAGCCACTGGGCTGAGGGAAGATGCCGTCCACGTCGAGCATCTGAAAGACTTGACCGGAAATGTTCGCCGGCACCTCGCGCGTCTCCAGTTGCTCCACGCCCAGGCGCACTGCTTTATGGGGCATGCTCTTCGCCGGACGCCACCAGCGCCAGCAGCGGCGCAAAGCAGGTAGAAGGTGCTCTCTCCGTTGCGGAACTGGTTGATGAGCTAGAGCCGAAATTCTATCGAGGCCCCGAGGCTGCCTTCAAGGCAAGATCGGCAAGATCTGCGGATTGCGCAGACTTTTCCGGCCGGCCCGAGCGCATTACCGGATCATCCATCAGGATCGAACGTGCTCGAATGGTCTTACCTGATCGGCCAGCACGTGCCGCGCAGGTCGTCGAGATGAAGCTGTTGACCGGTGTGCCGGTTACTTTTTTTCCACTTCTTTCTTGGGAGCCGGCGCATCCGGGCGGAAGTCAAGGAGGCGAGCGCCGGTGACGCGGCTGGCGGGGCGGAGGCTGCCCATGACGAGGGCGAGCTGGCCGCGCAGCTCCGGCTCGACGGCCGCGTCGCGATAAGCACCGCGCAGGTCCTTGATCTGCTGGTCGCTGACGCTCAGACCGAACTTCTGGATGTGGCGATTGAGTTCCCGGGCGGCGGCGACGCGCAACTTGTCCCGGCCCGGATCGAGGACCATGCCGGCCAGGCGTTGCTGATACTCGCTGCCGGGCAGCCGACCCATCGTCTCGACGGCCAGCGTCGCCAGGTCGGCGTCCTTGGCGTTGGCGGTTTGCAGGATCGCGTCCCTGGCGTGGCGGACCTCGTAGCCGGGCACCTCCCCCTGGGCCATGCGCCACAGGAGATTCATGGCGGTCTTGCGGAAGGTTTCACGTTCCTTGTCGGTGAGCCGGGCGCCGGCGGCGTGACGCGTCATGTCCTCAACGGTCGCCTTGATGTCGTCGGCACGCGTGGCCAGCGGCCTGGGCAGCACGCGCGTGTGCGGAAACGATTTGGTCATGCGGAGCAGCGTTTCCTCGTTGGCCGCCGTCGAAAGCACGACCAGCGGCAACCGGGCCGTGTCGCGGTCTTCGCGGAGCTGCGTGAGCACGTGCGGCAACTCGCCTGCCGGGGCATTGGGGAAGACGAGGATGGCATCGACATCGGCGGCGCGGTGCAAGTGCTCGAACGCTTCCTTGACGCGGTCGGTCATTACCGGGTCGAAGCCGGCCTCCTTGACCGCCGCCCGTGCGGCGACCGCCTTGTCGGCAGGGGCGTACAGCACCAGCGCCCTGGGAGCCGGGCCTGCGGCCAGGAAGCGGCGCAGAATATCGACCACGCGCTGCGACGCGACGGGGACCGGCCCGGCCGGCAGCCGAACCATGGCCCGGGCGGCGGCCATCTGCACGCGCCGATCCGGATGGAACAGCGCCTTGACCAGCCCTTGCGGTGCCCCGGCGGCCGACAGCCGGGCCGCGCGGACCTCGCCGCGCTCGCCCAGGATCTCGATGACCGCCAGGGCGGCGCGCGGATTGCCGTCGTCCAGCGCCCGATCCAGCACCCGGATCAGCACGTCGGCATCCACGCTGGCCAGCAGCTTCTTCAGGCTCGGCGGCATCGCCTCGAGCGTCGCCTTCTCCAGCTCCGGCGCGTAGTAGTGCTCGAGAATCAGATTCAGCAGAGCGATCTGGGCGGGCTGGTAGGTGGGCATCAGGTCGAGGGCCTCGCGCGCGTGCCGCAAGCCGTACAGCTCCTCGAGCTGCTTCGAGTTGAGGAACAGGCCGGCGGCGACCTTGGTGCCGTCCCAGGGCCACACCGTCCTGCCGAGCGCGGCCCGCGGAATCGGGCCGCCCTTCACCTTTGCCGAGTAGTTCGGCGACACCTCGACAAACTTGATCTTGTGTCGGTAGTAGTCGTCGGCCAGCTGGGTGAGGGCCATGTGCGCCGGCGGCAGCCGCGCCGGGTCCGTCTCCATGAGATAGGCCAGCGTCGCCCGGGCACGCTCCCGGACCAGCCGCGGATACTTCGGGCTCGCCGACATGTGCCAGAGATACGGGATGGCGCGCTTGTCGGCGCGCGCCTTGACCACGTCGAGCAGCACCAGCCGCAGCTCCGGGTCGGCGGCGTCGCGGTCGTCCTTTGCCTTCAGGATCTCCAGGAAGCCCGGCACCACGTCGGGCTCCAGTTTCAACAGCGCCTCGACGGCTCGGCCATGCAGCGGACTGTCGAACTTCTCGCGCAGCGTCTTGATGAGATGGGGCGCGGCGGCGGCGCCGGAACGCCTGAGCTGGCCGAACGCGTATGACCGTTCCTGGATCGTCGGCGCGTCCAGCTGTTCGATCAGCTTGCCGATGCGCACGGCGTCGCGCAAGTGCGCCTTGAGAGCCGCGGTCACGCGGTCAATGAGCTTGCCGACGTTCTTCTCCGTCTCGCGCTGGAAGTCGCCGATGTCTGACCACTTCTTGACGGCTTGCAGGCGCAGAAACTCCGACATGCCCCGGACCTCCTCGATCTTGAGCAGGTCCTTGTCCACGTCCGCGGCCGGCTCCTTGGCGAGCAGCTGCTTGAGATGCAGCGCCGCCAGATCGAACTTGCCGACGTTCATCTCGAAGCGGATGGCTGCCCAGAACTCGTGCGTCTTCTCGGGCTTGCGGAAGAAACGGCGATACTCCTCCTCGGCACGGAACAGCAGGTCCTCCATGGCCTGCTTGTCCTTCTCGGCATTGCCCTTTTCCTTTGCCGGCGGCTTCTCGGGCTCCTTCTCCTTCTCGTCCTGGGCGCGGACGAGCGGCAGCGCAAGCAGGATCATGGTCAGCAAGCCGAGCAGGTATTTCATGGGAGTCTCTCTTGTTTACGTTTCGCGTTCACTTTCAACGCCGGGAAGTCAAGGGCACGCGCGAACACGAGCGCGAAACGTCAACGCTTTCTGTAACTTCTACGCGGTTGCCTCGACTTCGGGCCTGACCAGATCCTGGAACGACTCACGGCGGCGGATCAGGCGGTGGTTGCTGCCTTCGACAAGCACCTCGGCGGCGCGTGGCCGGCTGTTGTAGTTCGAACTCATCGACATGCCGTAGGCGCCGGCGCTGAACGTGGCCAGCAGGTCGCCGCGGCGCAGGTCGGGCAACGCGCGGTCCTTGGCCAGGAAATCGCCCGACTCGCACACCGGACCGACCACATCCTGAATCCGCGTGCCGGCGATGCCGCTCTCATAGTCTTCCGGCGGCGTCGGCAGGCCGGCCGCCGGCTCGACGGGCCAGATGCGGTGGAACGAATCGTACAGCGTCGGCCGGATCAGGTCGTTCATGGCGGCATCCTGGATGATGAAATGCTTGCCGCCCGATTCCTTGGTGTAGATGACGCGGCTGACGAGGATGCCGGCATTGCCGACGATGAAGCGGCCCGGCTCCAGCACGAGCTTGCAGCGCGCTTGCTTGATGCCGGGGACGATGACCTCGGCGAAGGCGTCGGCCGGCAGCGCCTCCTTCTTGCGATAGTGGATGCCGAAACCGCCGCCCATGTTCCAGTAGACGATGTTGTGCCCCTGCTGCCGCAGCTGGTCGATCAGCACCAGGCCCTTGTCGATGCCTTGCTTGTACGGGTCGGTCTTGAGGATCGGCGAGCCCAGGTGCATGTGCAGGCCGACGATCTTGACATGCGGATGATCGACGACCTTTTGGGCAAACTCGAGGACCGTGTCGATGTCGAGGCCGAACTTGACGCCCTTGACGCTGGTATCGGTCTTGGCGTGCGTCTTGGGGGGCAGGTCCGGATTGACGCGCAGGGCGACCGGGGCGGTCTTGCCGAGCGACCGGGCCACCTCGCCCAGGGCCAGCAACTCGCCCTCGCTCTCGACATTGAAGAGGAAGACGCCGTTGTCCAGGCCGTCGCGCAGCTCGGCATCGGTCTTGCCGACGCCGGCGAAGACGATCTTGCTGCCCTGGCCGCCGGCCTGCAGGGCGCGATACAGCTCGCCGCCGCTGGTGACGTCGAAGCCGGCGCCGTTCTCCGCCATGATCCGGCACAGGTGCACGTTGCCGTTGGTCTTGACGCTGTAGCAGATGAGCGGCTCGACGGCGGCGAAGGCCCGCTTCAGCTGCCCCAGGTGATGCAGGATCGTGTTCCTGCTGTAGATGTACAGCGGCGTGCCGTACTTCTCGGCCAGCACCGACACCGGGATCTCTTCACAGTGGAGGACACGGCTGCGATAGTGGAAATGGTCCATGCTTCAATCTTGCCAGAGGATGGGAGCGATTTCAATGAAAGGACGACGGGTTTCCGGCTTTTGCCGCTCGACAGATCAGCACGGCCTGCCCGACATACAGGCGTGATGCCAGCTCGCTTGGCGGTTTCGCGCACAGGCTGGCGGAATCTTCTCACGCCAGCCGGCCATGCCAGTGTCGGATCTGTTTCTCGACCTCCGCCGGCGCCGTCGAACCCTGGCTCTTGAACGCCGCCAGCGCGTTGGCGACGCCTAGCACATTGTATACCTCGCTTGCCAGGCCCGGGCGCACGCCGTCATACACCTCGCCGGGCAAATCCTTGAGCCGGCAGCGGCGTTCCTCGCACAGGCGGACCAGCTTGCCGACGGCCTCATGGGCCGAGCGCAGCGGCACGCCCCGCAGGACCAGAAACTCCATCAAGGTCGTCGCATCCAGAAAGCCATCCTCCAGCCGGGCAGCGATGCTGTCCTTGCGAAACCGGCTGTCGCGGACCAATCCGGCCGCCAGCTCCAGTGAGGCGGCCACCGTATCGTGCGCGTCGAACAGCGCCTGCTTGTCCTCCTGCAGGTCGCGATTGTATGCCAGCGGCAAGCCCTTCACGAGCATGAGAAGCTGGTGCAAGGCGCCGGCCACGCGAGCCGTCTTGCCGCGGATCAGCTCCAGCACGTCCGGGTTCTTCTTGTGCGGCATGATGCTCGAGCCCGTGCAGAAGGCGTCGGGCAGCTCCAGGAAGTTGAACTCCGTCGTGGACCAGAGAATCCACTCCTCCGCCCAGCCGCTGAGATGCAGGGCGATCACCGTCAGGTCGAAGACGTACTCGAGCAGAAAGTCGCGGTCGCTGGACACGTCGAGGCTGTTGCCGGCGACGGCGTCGAAGCCGAGTTGCTTGCGGACGCTGTCGCGATCGATGGGCAGCGACGTGCCAGCCAGCGCCGCGGCCCCCAGCGGCAGCACGTTGACGCGCTTGCGGCCATCGGCGAGACGGTCGCGGTCGCGCTGCCATTTCTCGACATACGCCAGGAAGTAGTGCGCCGCCAGCACCGGCTGGGCCCGCTGCATGTGCGTGTAGCCGGGCAGCACCAGGTCGCGGTCACGCCCGGCAGCTTCCAGGAAGGCACGCTGCACGTCGCGAAGCTTTCCGTCGATCTCGTCGATGCCGTTGCGCACCCAGAGCTTGACGTCGGTCACGACCTGGTCGTTGCGGCTGCGGCCGGTGTGCAGCTTGCGGCCCACGTCCCCCAGCCGCTTGATGAGCGCCTGCTCGATGTGCGTGTGGATGTCTTCGAGCTGGATGTCGAAGGCGAACTCGCCACGGCCGATCTCGCCGGCGATATCGTCGAGCGCCGCGACGATCTTCTTCGCCTCGTCCGCGCTCAGCAGGCCCACTTCGGCGAGCATGCGCGCATGCGCCTGGCTGGCGGCCACATCCTCGCGATACAGCCGGCGGTCGAAGCTGATCGACTCGGTGAACGCCTCGACGCGATTATCGGTCTGGCCGCTGAACCGGCCGCCCCAGGTTTTTTGGGTCAAACTCAAGGTCCCTCAGCTCCCGGAAAGAATGAACCACGGATCACTCGGATCACTCGGATAGGTCCAGTAATCATCACAATCCCATGACTTCAGATTGTTCGCCCCTTTGCCTGTTTCTTATCCGTGCCATCAGTGTAATCCGTGGTTTCTTGCATTGTTTTAGGTGCTCTCAATCAACCATGTGCTACAGCAGCACATCTATACTGGACTATAGCCGCATGGCCCCTTCGCGGGCAAGGATTGTCGCCAGCTCGATCACAACCCCTCAAATGCATCGCATCCGCCCATCAAGTCGCGAGCCTTCTGGTCTTTCACGCCCGGGTAAGCGCCCCACGTGGTAAAAAGAATAGACCCTTGATGCGGCGGCGATAAACTGCTCTTTGCCGCCGGGGCAAATGCCGTTACCTTGTCGGAAAACCGAGGCGCGCGAGAGCAAACATGGGCAAGGCAGGCAAATCCTGGAGTTCGGGACGGCTGATGCGGCTGGCGGCTTGCCTGGCGCTGGCATGGCTGGTGCTCGCCGCCGTTCCCTTGCTGGCCAGCGCCGGCGAGACTCAGGAGCCGCCCATGGGCGAGCATGACAAGAGCTTTGTCATGCAGGTGATCGACAACCTGTTCAACATGCGCGAGCTGATGAAGGTCCTCGGCCGGCCGGAGTACACCATCGCCGCCTTTCTCGTCCTCAACCTCATCGTCTTCGTCGAGACCGGCCTGCTGATCGGCTTCTTCCTGCCGGGCGATTCGTTGCTGGTGACCGCCGGCATCGTCTGCTCCGGAGCGGAATGGAGCTTGCCGCTGCTGTTGCTGACGCTGTCGCTGTCGGCCATCGTGGGCGATAGCGTCGGCTACGCCATCGGCTTCAAGACGGGGCCCAAGATCTTCTGTCGCGAAAAGTCGCTGCTCTTCAACCGCGATCATCTCCTCAAGGCACAGGACTTCTATGTGCGGCACGGCGGCAAGACCATCATCCTGGCCCGCTTCATGCCCATCATCCGCACCTTCGCCCCGGTCGTCGCCGGCGTCGGCCGCATGAACTACGCTCGCTTCCTGTTCTTCAACATCTTCGGCGGCATCGGCTGGGTCGTCAGCATGGTGCTCGTCGGCTACTACCTGGTGCGAACCATCAACCCCGCCCTGCAGCCCATCTTCGGGCCAACCTTCGATGTCCAGGACCACATCGAAAAAGTCATCATCATCGTGGTGTTCCTGTCCATCTCGCCCGGCCTCGTGCTCTGGCTCAAGAACAAGCTCAAGAGGAATGCGCCGCGCATTGACCCGGAATTGACGGCCACCCGGCAGTAGCACCGGCGGACAGCCGGGAAATCCGGGTGACGATGTTCGGAAGTGGCTGGCGTGCAGCATCAGCCGCTACCTGTTCTTCTTCGCCCGCTTCCCCGCGATGTCGAACTCCTGCTTCTTGCCCCCGAAGTCCGACGCGCCCTTGCCTTTGAGCGTGTCCCCGTTGATCGTGAGCTTGTAGTCGATGGGGATCTTGATGTCCATGAACACCCTCACGGCGGAGAAGATCAGGTTCGCGTCCTGCAGTTTCACGCCCTTGAGTTTCGTGTCCTTCTGGTCCGGCCAGCTCATCGTGCCGACGAGCTTGTCCCCGTCCTTCCTGATCGTCAGCGTGGACATCCGCTTCTGACCGCCGATTGTGTACTCGCACTTCCACGTCCCGACCGGATTTGCCTTCTCGCCCTGCGCGCCCGCAAGGCCGCAGAACCCGACCAGCAACGCCACCGATAGGATCGTCTTCATGCTTGCCTCCAAGAAGTCGTGGGCAGCAGCCGTCCGGCACATGAGCAGCCGGCCCATGGTAGTATACAAATCACTCATACGTGCCATGCTCACGGCCTTGCGTGAGCATGGGGAAACCCAGCGGCGTCGATGCCATGGGTTCTGGGTCGTGGGAGATCGCAACCGGATGAATCCCCAGACAAGCGGCATGCAAGCTCCTTCGGGAGTTTCGCGCACCGTGTCGCGCGCGATCCCGTGCGCGAAACCGCCAAGCGAGCTTCAATGACGCATGTTTGAGGGATGCGGCCTGCCGACCTTGCAATTGCTACTCCTTCATGGTAGTATACAAATGTGAGTATCAGCGACGCCCTCGCCCTGGCGCTCGATCCGGCCTGCATCTTTCTCTCCCAGGGTCTGATCGCCGATCCATGGCAGCGGGACATCCTGCTGTCGCAGCGCTCCCATGTCCTGCTCAACTGCTCGCGGCAGTCGGGCAAGTCAACGGTCGTGGCGGCGCTGGCGCTGCACCAGGCCCTGATCACGCCGCAGAGTCTTGTCCTGCTGGTGGCGCCGGCCCAGCGCCAGAGCCATGAGCTGTTTCGCAAGGTGCTGCGCTGGTATCACGCGCTCGGCGAGACGTTGCCGTCGCGGCGCGCCAGCGCCAGTGAGCTGGAGCTGACCAACGGCTCGCGCATCATCGCCCTGCCCGGCGTCGAGCGGACCATCCGCTCCTACAGCGGCGTGAGCCTGCTCATCATCGACGAGGCCGCGCGCGTGCCCGATGACCTGTATCGCTCGGTGCGGCCGATGCTCGCCGTCAGCCGCGGCCGGCTCATCGCCCTGTCCACGCCCTTCGGCCAGCAGGGCTGGTTCTATCGCGAATGGAGCGGCGACGGCCCGTGGCAACGCCTGCAAATCACCTGGAAGGAGTGCCCGCGCATCGACCCGGCCCTCATCGCCGAGGACACGCGCAGCCTGGGGCAGGCCTGGGTCGATCAGGAATACGGCTGCTTGTTCACCGCGCTGGAAGGCCTCGTGTATCCGGAGTTCGCGCGGGCCTGCGTGCCGGAGCAGCCGGTGCCCGAGGGCCGCAAGCTCGGCGGCATCGACTTCGGCTGGCGCAATCCGTTCGCCGCCGTCTGGGGCGTGCTCGACAGGGACGACGTGCTCTGGCTGCATGGCGAGCGCTACGGCAGCGCGATCCCGCTCTCGGAACATGCGGCCGTGTTGCCGAAGGATGTCTTCTGGCACGCCGACCCGGCCGGGCGCACCGAGATCGAGGAGCTGCGCTGCCGCGGCTTCAACCTGTGCAAGGGCCACAACGACATCCGCTCCGGCATCGCCGCCGTCAGCGCCCGCATCCGCCAGGACGCCCTCAAGGTACTGCCGGCCTGCGTCAACCTCATCAAGGAGTCACGGCTCTATCGCTATCCCTCGCCGCAGGAGCGCGAGCAGTTCGGCGAAAACCCCATCGACCGCCACAACCACGCCCTGGCGGCGCTGCGCTACCTGGTCGCGACCATCGACCGCCGGCCCAGGGTTCCGCACGTCGAGCCGCCGGCGAAGAAGCCGACCTTCTGGCAACGGCTGCACGACGAGCGGCTCTGGACGCCACTTCGATAACCTGTTTACGTTTCGCGTTCGCTGGATTCTGTCCATGACAGCATCGCGCGAGCGCGAAACGTAAACGTACGAGGATCCCACATGACGAATCTGTTTCATCGCATCACGCGCTGGCTGGCGCGCAAGGCGCCTTCGTCTCTTGCCGGCACGCAGTGGCATGGCCCGCGGTTGAGCGATCTCTATCAGCGCATGGCAACGCCGTCGCCGCGCGAGCTGCTCGCCGAGCTGAAGAGCACGGCGTGGACCTGCGCGACCATCAACTCGTCGGTGTGCGCCTCGTATCCGCCGCGGCTGTATGTCGCCACCCGGCCGGGGCAGCCGACGCCGCGCTGCCTGACGCGCCGGCTTGCCACGGAGACGATGAGCCGCCTGCGCGACAGCGCCCATCTCAAGGCGCACACGCGCACGGCCGCGGCCATCGAGGAAGTCGTCGAGCACCCGCTGCTCGACCTGCTCCGCCAGGTGAACCCCGTGCATAACGGCTTTGACTCGTAGACGCCAGGCATAAGACAGCGTAGAATGATGGTAGAGCCATTCGCCGCCAAATCGCCAGGAGTCACGACGATGCCAGCAGCCTACAGTTACATCCGGTTTTCCCGCTTGGAGCAACGCCGTGGCGACAGTACACGCCGTCAGACCGCACTTCGAGACGCATACCTCGCGAAAAAAGGGCTGACCCTCGACACGAATTTTGCGCTAACTGATGAAGGTCTGTCAGCCTTCAAGGGCCGTAACAAACGCACAGGCGTTCTCAAGCTGTTCATGGATGCCGTGGAACGTGGTCAGATTCGTCGTGGCTCTTACCTCATCGTGGAAAGCCTGGATAGGTTATCCAGGGAGCAGGTAGAGGAAGCGTTCGACTTGTTCATGCGAATCATCCGCTCCGGTATTACCCTCGTTACGCTTATTCCAGAGATGGAATACACCAGTGGTGTACTCACCCTTCCCACCATGATCTTGGCACTTGCGGAGTTCACCAGGGCGCATGGTGAGTCCCTGATAAAATCCGAACGCTCAAAGCAGCACTGGTTGCACCAGCGCGCGCAGGGTGCAAAAGGCCGTCTCGCTTACGTTCTGCCTGGATGGATCGAACGCCTTCCAGGGCCAAAACGCGAGAAGGGTAAATACCGGCTCATTCCTGAACGTGCCAAGGTCGTCAGGGAAATATTCTCCTGGGCAATCAAGGGAGAAGGCGGGAACATCATCGCCAGACGACTCAATGAGCGAGGTACACCTTGCTTCGGGCGTGGCAAGCGCTGGCATAAGAGCTATCTCTCCATCATCCTAAAAAACCGAACCGTACTTGGTGAACTTCAGCCTCATATCATGGATGCGGATGGCAAGCGTGTTCCAGTAGGCAAGCCCATTCCGAAATACTTCCCTTGGGTAGTCAGTGCCGAGACTTTCGCAATGGCTCAACGTAGCGTGAAAAGCAGAAACGCAATAAAGGGTGGTATCAACAAGCACTGTACCAATCTATTCGCCAGGTTGGTTCGAGACGAAGCTGGTAACGCTTGGACGTGCCAAAACCGCAATACATACCCTTACCTCGTCAATACTGTCATCTTCGAGACCAAGATGGAAAAGATGCCATCTATTCCGTACCTGCCGTTCCAACGCTGTGTGTTGGAGTGGATCAAAGAATTGAAGATGGATGCACCACCAGACGACCCGCTACCAGGATTACAGGCTCGTGAGGCCGATCTTGTACAACGGCTCGAAGTTTTCAAAAGCAAGATGAAAACGTCAAAAGACCTGGCGACATTGCTGGATGTATTCTCGGAAATGCAAACCGAACTGGAGCAGGTACGAGAACAACTTCAAGACGCGATTACACCGAGAGAGCACGCACTGACGAAAACGAAACTCGCCATCGACTACATGACCCAGGACCAGGATGATAACGCAAACAGGCGGGAGTTGCGCAATCATCTCTCCCTGATCCTAAAGGAAATCGTCATCTCCCGCATCGAGGGCAAGTTCCGTAGCAGGAAGAAGACGTACTATCTCACTATCAGGTTTCTAAGTGGTCAAGAGCGCCGAGTGTTCTTCGAGACACCAATTTATTGCTCTGGGCCGTGGAGTGAGACGGACGTGTTCGACCAGGACACAATGAACATCCGGTCGGAGCTAATCGGACGTGACAAGAGGAAAGAATGAGCCGATTCGCGATGTGGAAGGAGTCGGCCTTCTTCACGACGCCAGCACCATCCTCAAGGCGTTTTTCAGCGCCCTCTGACCATCTGGGCAGTTGAGCCGGTGGTCGATGCCAGCAGGTATTACCACGACACCTGGGCTGTTTTGACTGAGTTCCAGCGTGTCGCTGAACGGAACGAGATGGTCATGGGGGCTGTGAATGATGATACATTTTGTGCCGTTGGGGATCGACGTTGCTCCAAGACCTGGGTGAGCGCGAACTCGGCTTGCAGAATGGAGACATCGTAAAGGTACCCGGCAGCGCGGTCCGGGGCAGGGAACGGATGCGGCAAGCGCGCGAGCCACTTGCGCAGCAGGCCGTCGA
>Ga0194131_10004752_pt1 | contig 20197 bp, 11 predicted proteins | sample TA2KigO120mmetaG_FD_148631 | JGI IMG/M metagenome (GOLD analysis project Ga0194131, IMG submission 148631) | Freshwater microbial communities from Lake Tanganyika, Tanzania - TA2015053 Kigoma Offshore 120m | ecosystem: Environmental > Aquatic > Freshwater > Lake | place: Tanzania: Lake... | reverse complement strand
GTCGGCATCGGGACGGCGAGTCCGGCTGTTAAGTTAGATGTGGCAGGAGCCTCTACGACCCAGATGCGTGTTCAGATGTCTGGGCAGGCTGATGTGCGTCTGTTAAGCGATACTGGTACAGGTATCACTGGCACTTACTCCAACCACCCGTTTACGATTAAAACTAACTCTACGGATGTCATGTCGCTAACGGCGGCAGGGAACGTAGGCCTCGGGACGAGTTCGCCCAAAGAGAAATTTGATAGCCGGGGTGCGGCAGTTTTTAGCGGAGACAACGCTACTGGAACAAATGCGTTTGGCACTTCTGAGGGGTTGTTGGTTTCAACTGGATCTGGTACCGCAAGAATTACCGCAGTCAGCAACGGCAATAACAATGTCGGACTGCTCTTACGCGCACTCAATGGGGGCTCTGCCTCAAGCACTTTGTTGTTGGACTCCTCCGGCAACCTCGGCCTCGGCGTGACTTCTTTCGGCACTTCTGCTGAAAAGGTTCTCGGGATGGCCAACGCCACCGCTCCGGCCACTTCCCCCGCAGGCATGGGCCAACTGTACGTCGAAGCCGGTGCGCTGAAATACCGCGGCTCGGCGGGAACCGTTACCACCATCGCGGTGGCGTGAACAAGAGGTGTCAAAGCAATGAGTACCGTGATCACTTGGTCTGTCACCGCGATGGACTGCTACCCGGAAGCCGACAATCATCAAGACGTTGTGTTCAACGTGCATTGGACTTGCTCCGGCGTGGACGACACTTACACGGGCAGCGTCTACAGCACCTGCTCTGTCCCCGCTCCAAGCGGTTCGTTCACCCCGTATGCGTCCCTCACGCAAAACCAAGTCCTCGGTTGGATTTGGGCGAATGGCGTGGACAAGGACACAACAGAAGCAGCGGTTGAGCAGCAGATCGCCAATGCCAAGAACCCGCCTGTGGTCACGCCGCCGTTGCCGTGGGTTGCGTAATGACCGCCAACACCGTCTTCTTGCTGATCTTCGTAGTGCTTCAGGTGCTAGACATCTGGACAACGCTGACGGCACTCAAGATGGGCCATCGGGAAATGAACCCGGTGCTGGCAAAAGCGTTTGAATATGTCGAGCCGCTGGTAGTCATGGTCGTCATCAAGTTAGCCGGGGTCTGGGCTTTGTGGTGGGCAGATATGTACTGGCTGACGGGGTTGATGTGCGCGGCGTATCTGTGGATGATCAATAACAACTTGGATGTGATTCAGAGGAAGAAGTGATGCCCATCCCCGCTGCACTTGGCGCGATCCTGACCCCCCTACTTGGTAACGGTTTAAATCTTGTTGCCAACGCCGTCATGGCAAAGGGTAAGGATTACGTTGAGAAAAAACTGGGCGTTGAACTAAAACCGGACATGTCTCCGGACGAGATCATTCGCCTCAAAACGGCAGAGATGGAACATGAAGAAGAACTGCTTCGCCTCAAGATTGAAGAGAACAAGTTGGATCTTCAAGAACTGGATATGCGTTTAAAGGACGTAGATTCTGCACGGGATCGTGAAGTTCAGATCGCCACTTCCGACAAAGTCCCGCTGATTAATAAAGTCGTCACCCCTATCCTCGCCCTCTCTATCCTGCTTCTCACTTTCGTTCTCTTTGGCATCGTGATGTTTGACAACACTCCGGTAGAGTCCAGCCGCAAGGACATCCTGATCTACATCCTTGGTGTTCTCTCAGCCATCTCCACGCAGATCGTCTCGTACTACTTCGGTTCCTCACAGGGCAGTAAAGAGAAGTCTGATCAACTGCGGGAGGCGATGAAGTGAGTAACGTGCAGAACCAAGCAGACTTCCTGCTAGATGTCACCCGCCTCATTAACAAGGCGACCGAACTTGGCTTTCAGGTCACAGCCGGGGAGTTGTATCGCACCCCTGAGCAGCAAGAGATTTACGTCAAGACGGGGCGTAGCCGCACGATGAATAGTCTGCACCTGCAACGCAGGGCGGTAGATTTAAACTTCTTTCTGAACGGCAAACTGACTTACGACAAACAAGTCCTTGCGCCACTTGGTGCCTATTGGGAATCACTGCATCCGCTAAATTCATGGGGAGGGAACGGGGTTAAACTTGTCGATACGCCGCATTTCAGTCGTGGCGTAGATAAACCCGAGTGGCGGAGAGTGGCGTAATGCCCTTACAGAAACTTGTTCTTCAAGCAGGTGTAAACAGAGAAACAACGAACTATGCCAATGAAGGCGGCTTCTTTGTTTCTGAGAAAGTTAGATTCCGTGGAGGATTTGCCCAAAAGATCGGTGGCTGGCAGAACATCACCGATTCCGGTGACAGTTTCGATGGCGTGGTCCGATTCGTTTGGAACTATGTGACGTTGCTTTCCCAGAACCTTTTGGCTTTAGGCACTAATCAAAAACTTTATATGGAGTTAGGTGGTGATTACCACGATATCACTCCTTTAAGAACAACAGTCACTCTCGGATCTAATCCGATTGCAACTACTAATGACAGTAAATTAGTCACTATAACTGCAACATCTCACGGAGCCACAATTGGAACTTATGTCACGATCAGTGGTGCTACTGCAGTGGGTGGTATCACAGTCTCTGGCGAGTATGAAATCATTGGCGTTCCTTCAGATAATACTTTTACGATCATCAATTCAACTGCCGCGTCCTCTACAGCGGCAGGTGGTGGTTCCTCTGTCGTAGTTGAATTCCAAATAAACTCTGGTCCCTCTGTTGCAACATCAGCAGTTGGTTGGGGGAGTGGACCATGGGGATCTGGCGTATGGGGTTCTAGCGTTCCAGTCGGCATACCAATGCGTCTTTGGTCCATTCTAAATTATGGAAACGATGCTATTTTTGCAGAGCGTGAAGGCAACATTTATTACTGGGTTGATGACACAACTAACTGGTCTCGCGCTATCACCTTAAAGGAAAAAATAAATAGCGTTGTCAAAGTTTCTACTACGGCAACTTTTGCCTCAGGTTCAACGACTATTGTTGTTTCGGACGCGACAGGCATCAATACAGGCTCTGTAATATCTGGTAGCGGTATCCCCAGTGGGGCATTTGTCACAACATCTTGGACAGGATCAACTTCGCTTACTTTGTCGGCGGCTACCACATCGTCTGGCACTGTGACAGTAACTGCTTCTTACTCAGGTCTACAGGCTCCAGATAAAACGATGTCCATCAATTTATCACCTGTAAAAGATTTCTTAATCTGTTTAGGCTCTAAGCCTTTCAATCCATTGGACTTCAACACAACCTTCGATCCTTTACTTGTCAGGTGGTCGGATCAAGAAAATATTTACGAGTGGGTTCCGGAAATTACCAATCAGTCTGGAGAGCAAAGACTCTCTAACGGATCGTTCATTGTAACTAGTTCAGCAACTCGTCAAGAAATTATTATTTTTACAGATACAGCAGTTTATTCGATGCAATATGTAGGACCGCCCTTTGTGTGGTCCTTCAATCTTCTTGAACAAGACATTTCTGTTGCTTCTCAAAACGCTGTTGTAGCGGTTAACAACGCAGTCTATTGGATGGGTCAGGATAAGTTCTTTGTCTATGATGGTCGTGTTCAAACATTACCTTGCACACTGAGACAACATGTTTATGGGACTATGAATAGACTGCAGATCTCTCAGGTGATCTCGGGTATCAATGAGCCTTACAGTGAAATATGGTGGTTCTATCCCGGTACAGATAGTCAAGTTAATAGTTTGTATGTGGCTTTCAACTATTTGGATGGCACATGGCATTACGGTAGTTTGAATAGAACTGCTTATGTTCAACAAACTTTGCGTACTTATCCAATGTTGGCAAACAGCATTCAGACCTCATATCTCGCTGCTGCAATAGATTCCTCTCAAACAACCATTAATGTTTTAAACGGGGCATCTTATCCATCTGCGGGAACAGTCATCATTGAAAGCGAAAAGATTACTTACACTGGGATAAGCAGCAATACCTTAACTGGATGTGTAAGAGGTGCAGAAGGCACTACTGCTGCTTCGCACAGTATTTATTCAGAAGTTTCGATGGAGGCTATCAACCAAGTCATGTTTCATGAAATTGGTTTGGATAATGTTGAAACAGGGACCGCAAAACCTATTACCGCCTTCATAGAAACTTCAGATTTTGATATAGGCGATGGCAATAATTTTTCTTTTGTTTCCAGAATTATCCCTGACATGAAGTTTTCAGGATCATCAGCCAGTTCACCATCTGTAACTCTTACGCTTTATCCTCATAATTATCCGGGTGCGCCCTACGGAACAGGTGATGCTGACTCGGTTACCGCTTCTGTGCTGTTGCCCGTTGAACAATACACGGAGCAGGTTTATACCCGCATCAGGGGTAGACAGTTAGCCTTCCGTGTGACCTCATCTGACCTTGGTGTGGCGTGGCAGATGGGTGCGATGCGTCTTGATATTAGACCAGACGGAAGACGCTAATGGGAGTCACCTTTGGCGTTCCGTCACCGAATTTACCTCTAGCGCCTAAAGAGTATGAACGGCGCTATCAAGATCAATTTTCTAATTCTCTAAGACTGTTCTTTAATTCTGTTACAAACAAAATCAACTCGCCTCTCCCACATGCATTGTACTACGACACCACGACACAGACTAACCCTGTGGCAGATGCTGTCAACTTCATTACATTCAATGAACTTATAAGTGAGTTTCAAGTTCAGCGCGGGGTTCCGACATCTAAGATTTTTGTGACCGACAAAGGTGTTTACAACTTTCAGTTTTCTGCTCAGATCGACAAAGTCGGTGGAGGTAAAGCCACCGTTTTCATCTGGCCCCGCGTCAACGGAACTAACATTTCAGACTCTACAATCAAGGTAGTGATTGCTGGCTCTAGCGATGAAGTTGTGGCGACCAGAAATTTCGTTCTTGTTGTAGAGGCAGGAGACTATTTTGAAATGGCTTGGCAGTCCTCAGATACCGATGTGGTTTTGTTAGCCCAATCCGCTGCCAGCAATTATCCGGGCATTTCGTCTGTCAATTTAGCCATAACATGGGTCTCAAATGATGAGGCTACAGGATAACAAGATGCCATTTATTCAAGTTAATGAATTGAAATTTAAACGCTGTTACAACAGAATCGATGGAGCCGTGGCTCCGCGCAACCCAAGGAGTTGCCATGTATAACGCCACCTATTCAGCAGTTGCAGATCACCTTGCCAAGTTTGGCAGGTACGGTGACTCAGAACTTGTACACCTGAACCCCATAGAGGTTCAGATGCTGGCCTCCCTGTCCCCTACGGGGCAGTTGACCGTCAACCCCATGACGGGTCGTAAGGAGGCGTTCTTACCCTTCCTCGCCCCTCTTCTGGGGTCATTCCTTGGTAAAGCCGCATTGGGTTCTACCCTTGGTGCAGCGGCTGCAGGAGCCTTAGGTTCAGCCGCAGCCACTACCCTCGCCACGGGTGACCTTGAGCAGGGCATCATGTCCGGTATCACCGGATTTGGTATTGGTTCAGCACTGGGTGCCTCTGCTGACGCTGGTAATGAACTTGTTAAACAAGCAACAACTGATCTTGCAACTCAGCAAGCGGCTCAAGCAGCACTAAGCGAACAAACAACCAAGGCTCTGACTGAGGCTCAACTTAGAGAGGTTGCTTCAAAGGCTGCACTTTCATCGCAAGGAACTGCGGCGGCGGATGCCCTTTCTAGCATTACCCCTGCCCTCCAAGATCCTAACTATCTCACTGCTCTAAGCGCACAGAATGTGGGCGCACAAGGAGTTACAGCAGCGAAGCAGGCGCTTTCTACTGCCCAATCCAACATCCCGGCAATTGAAAGATTGACTAGTCCTTTTCGGGAACCGGGCGCTTTCTTTAGTGGCCTTACTAAACCCAGTTCCTTTCTTCCCATTTATGTGGGAGAGACCGGTCGCATGGCTCGTGAGCAAGAACTTACGGGTCGTGACACCGCAAGGGCTTATGAAAAAGAGCAAGAGGCTCAACGTCAAAAGATTTTAGGTCAGATTGGCGGGGTCTATGATCGTATTCGTGCGGCATATCCCGGCGTAGGCTACTTTCAAGGTGGTGAGGTTGATCGCTATCAAGTAGGCGGTGGCATTTACGATCTTGGAAACATCATAAACTTCTCCGGTTCCCTCCCTTTCAACATCCCTGATCCTAAGGATGTTCAGTTATCGCTCAGAGGCTCACAGTTTGTCCCACCCCCGGCATCGTCCTACAGCGCATTGGATGTCGGCGGAGAAGGCTATCTCGCCGGTATCGCACCGGAGTTCCAGTATTTCCGAGAGCCGCCTCCGCCGCCTCCGCCGCCTCCGCCGCCTCCGCCTCCAACTGGGTACGTCCCACCCCCTCCCGGAACCGTTGCGGGTGGTGGATATGGCGGCAACAAAAACGCCATCCGACAAGCCGCAATTAACGCTGGATATGGTGGTGAATACGGAAGAAACTTCCGCGAATCCCAAGGCTATGGCGGTGTTCAGGAAGATATTTCATCTATTGATACCTATCGTGAACTGCTTAATCAGCAGTTCAATCCGTTCCAAGAAAGGCTTAGAAGTATTGAGTCGCGCCTTGAGCGACCGCTAGTTTCAGATTTTGACTACAGTCGCATTCCCTCTTACACGCCTCCAGACCTGAGTCTGATAGAGGAGCGACTTGCAAACATTGAAACTCGTCCTACACCGGAGTTTGATTACAGCCGTATTCCTTCTTATACGCCTCCAGACTTCAGTGAAATAAACGAAAGACTTGCCGCGATTGAATCAAGGCCGCAACCTGAGTTTGATTATAGTCAATTTCCTTCTTATACGCCGCCAGATTTCAGCACAATCAATGAAAGACTTTCTGCAATTGAAAGTCGTAAGTCTCCTGAATTTGATTACAGCAGAATACCTTCCTACACTCCTCCGGATCTAAGCGGTCTTGAATCTAGACTTGGTGGTGTTGAAAGCAGATTGCAAAATCTTCCAGCACCTCAAGTCAATATACCGGCATTTGATTTATCTCCCATTCAATCTCAAATCGAACAGTTACGGTCTGGTATTGGCGCATTGCAAAGTCGCCCTCAACCGACGTTTGATACTTCAGCGCTTGAGCAAAGACTGGCTGCAATTGAAGGTCGCGGTGCGCCACAAGTTAGTTTTGATCCAATCATGGAAAGACTGGCTGCTCTTGAAGGGATGCTGGCTTCTCAGCGCGGCAGTACGCCTTCATATCAAAGCCCAGCGCCTCAGCAAATTGAATCCGGTTATGACTATGAATTTGCTGAAGGTGGCATGACTGAGACAGAAAACAATCAATCCATGGACGATAACAACAGCATCGTTGACATGACGGTCGCTGCGATTCGCGGTGAGATTGATAACGCTGACCAGATCATTCGTCGCTTTGTTGAAATGTACGGACCAGAAGTGTTCATGCAACTTCGCGAACAAGTCCTCCAAGATATTGTTCCCGGAGCGCAAACAGAAGGAATGATCGAAGGCGAAGGCGGAGGTCAAGACGATCTTGTCGAGGGAATGATTGGCACCCAGCGTCCTGTAGCGGTATCCCCCGGTGAATACATCATCCCTGCCGATGTCGTTTCACTGGCAGGTGGCGGATACTCAGGTGATGGTGCTAAGTACTTTGACGATTTGATTGAGGACATTCGTATGAAGACTATGGGAAAGACTGATCAGATTCGTCCTTACCAGAGAAATGCATAAATGAGTGTTGGCGGATCACGGTCGTCTACGAAAAGCATTTTGATGCAGCGGATATGGAGAAGGCTGCATGATTGAACAAGAAGGTAAATTGGAATGGTTTGGCGGCAATCAAGATGCCCTAAACATGTATCGAATGTTCATAGACATGACACATGTTTGGGATGATTTAGTTGACAAAGACAGGGAAGTTAGTGAAGACGATATCAATCGTGCTTTCCTAATTGCTTTAGTCTATCTGCCTGCCAATCCTTTTTATCGAAGCATTCAACACGCCATCATGCCGATGATGATTACGACGATATCTGCATATCACACAGCAAATCATTTTGAGAAAACAAAAGATTTACATGGCTTAGAAATTGCACATGGATTGAGATATGCAGCAGGACACATCATTTCCTATGCAGTCAATGCATGTATTGGTCCTGACAGGGCAAAAGAAGTCATGCATGAGGTATGGAAGAACGTAGTCTTCGAAAGATTCGATGATTACAAAAAAGAGGTTCTGAGCAATGAAACGTAAGTGGTTACATAGTGGCGTTGAGTTTGAAGATAATTTCGACGAACTTCCGCAACAACTCAAGAATCTAACCAAGCCAACCATTGGTGGCGGTGGCGGCGGTGGTGGCACACAACACACCACTTCAACGGTTACCCAAAGTAACCTCCCTCCCTACGTTCAACCATACTTTGAGCAGGTACTGCAACGCGGTCTCTTTGAGAGTGCGCGTCCGTATCAGCCATTTGGTGGTCAACGTCTCGCGCAGTTCGCTCCTGAAGAGACCGCTGCCCAAAGAGGCATTGCTGGTCTTCAACGTCCTGAGCAGTTGGGCATGGCATCTGACATTGCCGCACAGGTGGGTTACGGCGCTATGCCATCTGGCATGGGAATCGCCGGACAGTTTCAACCACAGGCTTTGACTCCCGGATATCAGGCGACTCAGTTTCAGACAGGATATGCGCCGGGACAGTTTGGTGCAGGCTATACGGCAGGACAGGTTGCACCGGGCTATCAAGCCACAGCCTTGCAACCTCAGTTTCAAGCCGCTCAGTTCATGCCCAGTTATCAGGCCGGTCAGGTTGGTCCGGGGTTCGAAGCCGGTTCTATCAAAGCACCGGGAACCCTTGAGTCTTACATGTCGCCTTATCAACAGGCGGTCACTGACATTGAGAAGCGGGAGGCTATTCGCACTTCAGAGGCACAACGCCCAACCATTGGCGCACAGGCTGCTCGGGCGGGGGCTTTGGGTGGAACCCGTTCTGCTCTACTTGAAGCAGAGCGTCAGCGTAATCTTAGTCAACAGTTAGGCGATATCCAAGCCAGAGGCTCTCAGCAGGCATTTGATCAAGCCCGTGCTGGCTTTGAGGCAGATCGTGCTGCGCGTCTCCAGCAGGCTCAATTTGGCTTAGGCGCATTCCAAGCGCAGGAAGCCGCTCGTCAGGAGGCTGCTCGTATGGGCATGACAGCCCAGCAGCAAGCCGAAGCCTCGCGTCAGGCGGCTGAAGATTTTCGCCAGAAAGCATTCCAACAGACCGAAGCGGCCCGTCAGGTTGCGGCTGAGTCTGGTCTTCGGGGCTTCCAAGCCCAAGAGGCGGCTCGTCAACAGCAGGCTCAGTTACAGTTATCGGCTCAACAGGCAGGTGAATCTGCCCGTCAAGAAGCCGCCCGTTTGGGACTCTCTGCTCAGGAACAAAGCGATGCCTCTCGTCGCGCACAGCAGCAGTTCGTAACGCAGGCCCAGCAGTTCAATGTGGAACAGCAAAGGGCAAGAGCGGCACTCGGGTTGGAAGGTCTGGCTGCGGATCGTGCAGGACAACAGCAACGATTGGCTGCGTCAGAACTTCTCGCGGGTCTGGGTGGCAGGCAGCAGGAGATGGACCTCCAGAGACTCGGCGCATTAGGCGGTGTCGGCGCAGAACGTCGGGGTCTCATGCAGCAGGGTCTGGATCTCGGCTACGAAGACTTCCTGCGTCAACAGGCGTATGGACGCGAACAGTTGGGTTATCTTAGCAATCTCCTCCAAGGTGTACCGATTCAACCCGGCAGTACAGTTTCAACATTCGGTAGAGTTCCGTCAGCAGGACAGCAAGCATTGGGTGCAGGCTTAGGAGCATTAGGTCTCTACCAAGCCCTTGGCGGACAAAGGAGCGGTTAAACGATGAACATCATCGAAGCAGAGGACATGGTCAAGGGATTGCCTGACCAAGTCCTGTTCCAAGAAGCACAGTTTCCTTCAGGTCGTATCCCTCAGTATCTTGCGGTCTCTGAGGTTCAGCGCCGTCAGGACATGCGTCAGCGTTTCCAAGCGCAGCAGGCAGGACAGGAACAGCCTACCGTTAAAGATCAGATCCTTCAGGGCGGTATCGCTGCAGTCGGTGGTCCTCCGCCGCAGATGCAACCTCCTCCGATGGCTCCTCCGATGGCCCCTCCCATGCAGCCTCAGCCTCCAGTGATGGCGGCTGCTGGGGGAATGATGCCTTACACCATGCAAAAAGGTGGAGGCGTTCCTCAGGGCCAACAAAACCCATCCGTGTTTAGAGAGTTTATGCGTCGTAACTTTGCCACTCCGCAAGGTTTGGCTGCAAACATTGGTCTTGTTGGCGGTGCGATGTTAGGTGGACCCGTTGGTGCAGGTATCGGTGGAAATCTAGGTACCTATATCGGTCAAAAAATTGCTACGCCTCCCCCCCCAATGCCTATGCTTGGACTTACCGGCGGACTCAGGGAGCCTGAGGGTGGGTCCATAGGCGGCGGTAGTGGCGGTGGTCTGCCCTATGGCGGTCCCACTTCCTACAACGATCAAAGTTACTTGCGTGATTTGATCAACCAGTTTGGTGGCGGTGGAAGACGCGGGGTGGTAACCGTTGAGGAAATCCCTAGTGAAAGACAGGGTTCCGTCACGGTTGAAGAACTTCCGCAAGGCATGGCCGTGGGCGGTATGGTTCCGTCCCGTATCAGTGACGCGATTGGTTCAGCACTGACTCCAGCACCTTCAGAATCCCAGTCCTCATTGCCTTCGACTGGCCCTTCTCGTGACACGGTGCTTCGTAAAATAAAAGCCCTGATGGCTCAGGGTCGTGAGATGGATGCACTTGTCCTGCTTCGCCAGTACGGAATCAGTCCTAGTGAAGTGAGCATGGCTACCGGTGGTATGACACCGGGTGGCATAGTTTATATGTCTCAAGGACAGACGGTTCCGTCTATCAATCTTACTGAACAAGGTATTTTATCGCTTCTTAATAAGTATCTGACATCTTCTGAAGTTTCTCCTGAAGAAAAAGCACTCCGTGAATTAATTGCACAGCAAGCGAAGCAAGGTCTTCCTGCCCCGATTGACTATAGTCCTTTAATCAAGCAATCGGAGGCCGCTCAGAAAGAGGCTCTTGATACAGCAAGAAGTCAGGGCATTTCAGCGGCATTGATGCAACTTGGCGCGGGTCTTACCGCAGGAGATATTGCCGGTGGTCAGCAACGCGCCGCAGAAGCCGTATCTGGAATTATGTCAAGAGGTCGCCAAGAAGCGGCAGCAGAACGTCAGTATGGTCGCCAATTGCAGATGCAAGGCGCAGAGTCACAGCGTCAGGCTCAACTCGCGCAGATGAACTTTGTTCGTGAGAACGCCAAAGCACTTGCTGATCTTAGTAGCACATCAAGGAAAGAGGCTGACGCGAAATTTGGAACGGCTCTTAATGTTGTTACAAACTATACAAATGCTTCACTTGATCGCGCAAGCAGAGCAGAGGTTGAAGGAAAGAAAATCAGTGCTGATGCAGAACGTCAAAAACAAATCAGTCGTGATGCATTCTTGGATACGGTCAGAGAAGGAATTCGTTCTTTCTCTCCGAAACCTCTTGAAGGCAGAGACGCTCTCAAGCCAGATCTTGTTAAAAAATACAATCAAGATCTCAGACGAGCCATTAATCTGGCTTACCGAAGTGTTCCGTATACGGCTTTCTACATGACGAGAGAAGAAGTTGATAAGGTTCTCAACGATGCTCTAGCACAGATTGATGAAGCGGCAACTCCAGTCCCTTCAGAACCAAACCAAGGCTCTGATGGAAGACCTCCTATTGGTGGATTTGAAAGGCCGCAAGGTTAAAATCCCATGGCATTCGATGTCTCTGGCGCAAAGGCGGCAGGTTATTCGGATGAAGAGATTGCCAAATACTTGGCTTCTCAGAAAAACTTTGATTATCAAAGTGCTGTTTCATCTGGTTACAAGCCTGAAGAGATTGTTAACTATCTTGCATCTAAACAGAATCAAGAAGCAGAACAGTCTGCATCAACAGCGCCTACTGGTTTTGATCGCCGTGGGCAGTTAAGAGAATTTGGCAAGGCTCTTGTCAGAGGGTTTGGAGAATCGTTCCTCAGCGCAGGCGAGGGCGTTGCGGAACTTGCAGATGCTGCAACCAATAAGGTTGGTCTTGAGAATGCAATAGATTCCGGAGATGAAAATGCTCTGGTCAACTTTGCTAGAGAGGGTCGGGAGACTATTGCAAATAGCGCGTTCGGCGCAGACCCATCCTATCAAGATACATGGTTCACGAAGTTTGGTGGTGTGCTTGGGTCGCTAGGCGCTTTTGCAACTCCTGTTGGTGCAGTTCGTGTGCTTGGATGGACTGGTCAGGGAATTAAGTTCCTTGGCGGATTGTCTGCTGTAGAAGCCGCAGCCGTTGCTCCTATTGCTGTAGGAGGTGGCGCAAGCGAACAGGTTCAACGCATCGAAGCCGCTCGTCAACAAGGCATCTATGTCAGTCAAGATGACGAGGACAATTCAATTCTGGTTGGTGGGGCTATTGGTGTTTCGGAATTGCTTCCGTTGCCGACTATCCTGAAGCGAATTCCGCGAAACATTCCTGATGCAGAGAAGTTTCTTTACCGCGATATCATCACCAACGCATTAATCGCTGGTGGTCAAGAGGCAGCACAAGAGGCCGTTGCTGGCATTCTTCAAGATGCTACAGAAAAAGGTTTCTATAACGAAAACCTTCAGGTAGGCCAAACACTTTGGGACGATCTTACGCTTGGTGGCGCTGCCGGTGCGACGTTTAACCTTATCCTAAACGCGGCTGGCGCTCGTCGTCAAAGACTATCCAGCGAAGCGCAGATCAGTTTCGAAGAAGACCTTAGAGATCAAGAAAATAAACAGGCTGTTGTATTTGCAGATCAGGTTGCTCGTGATAGATCAATTGCTGAAATTGAATCAGTAGATCCTGAGGCTTTCGCGACGGCTGCAGATACTGCAATTCGTCAAAGAGCATCACAAGTTCAGCCTCCCTCACGAGATGAGGTTGAGTCATTCGCTCGTCCGTCACGACTCAAAGGACCGCAAACTCCGTCTGGATACGGCGAGACTTACGGATACAAGATTGTTAGTGAATTAGGCGATTACTTCCCGTCAACGTCTAAGTTCAAAGTCGTTGAGGGTAAGCGCGTAGAGGTTCCGGTCACTGCTCCTGACGGAACTCCGGGTGTTTCAACCCGGCAAAGTTTCAACGTGGTGGACGAACAGGGTAGACAATACGGCACTACGTTAAGTGACCCGCAAGAAGCCAACGCTCTTGCGTACACCCTTAACAGTGAAGTCCTGAACAAGGGCATACGAACGTCTATCATCAATACCCTTGAGACCTCCGGTAAACCATACGATCCAGACACTACTCAGTCATTGTTCAGATATGGCTATCAAACGCTAAACCCTGACACGACTAGGTTTACTTCTGCGGCTATCAATAGCGCGGCTGGAACCACGATAGATCAAGGCTACCTTGAGAACGTCAGTTACAAACGAATCCTTGAAGGCAAAAGGGTTGAAAAGGATGGAAACCTCATTGGTTATGAGGTCATGCTTTTCGGTCAGCCAAGATTTGTTAAGGGGCTAACCAAGACTCAGGAGATGAATCGTCTCCGGGCTGAGAAAGGTTTGCCAGAAACACAAGCCTTCACCATAGAGGAGGCTCGTGAGGCGCTTGGTAAAGGCTTCGATAAGATCACCTCCGTTGGCGTGTCCGACAATCTTGGCTATCGCGCAACGGTCATTGACAACAAGCCAGTAGTGGTCAGTGAGGCTAATGAAGTTCTTACTAAGCGTCCTACCACGACCCGCGAAAAAGCGCAGGTTGGTTATGACGAAAAGGGTAAGTCCCTACTTCCAGATAACGTGCCGTTCAACACGGTTCAGGAAGCCCAGTTATTTGCTAATCGTTTAAACACAAGAACCGCTGAAAAGCGAATGGTTCCGGACGAGATCTTCGAAAACAAGAAGACGCTCAAGCCGGACATTGAAAATCTTTTCAAGTCTAAGAACATTAGTTCTACGTTGGACTCGCCTGAAGTTCAGCGCATGGCGAAGGCGTTTACAGGCAAAGAGTCTGTGGACAAGATGTCGCGGGGTGAACAGAAACTGTTCTACTCCAGACTGAGGAACCTGCCGCGCTTTGCACAGCCTACCCAGTTACCAATCTTCGAACATCGTCCGTATAGCAAGATCAATTTTGTTAGGGCATCGAAGTACATTCAGGATCAGGTTGCCAAAGGGCTATCCCCTGTCGATAGTGAGATTGCCGCCGCCGCTGGGTTTGAGGCTACCGACCCTCGCCTAAACGAGAAACTTGCGGCTCTTACCTCAGAACTTGGCAAGCAACAAGTTAATCGTCTTGCTGAGAAGGAGTTCTCTGAGTCAATCAAGCCGCTCTCAGAAGCCCTGCAAGAAGAGGTCAAGGGTCTAGGGTTAAACGATATCTCCCTACGCCTACAGAGGGCTATTAAGGGTCGTGAGGGGGCGGAAATTGAAGGGTCTTTCGACGCTGACCTGCGAGAGATTACCCTCTCCTTATCAAAAATTGATCCGGATGGATCGCTTACTCCAGAACAGCGTTTAAACGCATTGTCTAGGGTGATGCGGCATGAAGTCATCCATGCTGCGCGGAACCTTGATCTGTGGACAGACAAGGAATGGAGGATCCTGCAAAAGGCTGCAACCAATCTCAAGAAGAGGGGTAGAGATGAGACCTATCTTGATGTTGCTAAACAGTCGTATGCCGATACCAATTCCGTTGTTCAGATGGAAGAGGCGGTTGCAGACATGGTTCGCGACTATCTCAACAACACCTCATCTGTGGCAGGACAGCCTCGTAACTTAATTGGGCGTGTTGGGAACTTCTTCAACAAGTTCACCAACGCACTGCGCGGTACTGGGTTTGCTACCTACGAGGACGTTATCCGCCGTCTTGAAACAGGCAGCGTTGGCGCTCGTGAGCGTGGGGTTATTAGAACTCTACGCGCCACAGAGGAACTTGCTGCTAAGACGGGCGTATCTCCTGAGAAACTCCTACAGACAAAGGTAAGCCTTGACGGTTTGCGCCGCGTCATCAATGAAGTTGAACCAGAGGTTCCATTGGAGGACTTGGCTGTTCCTTCTATAACCGCTACATCCCGCGACTTCCCAACTCAAGCGTTGCGTGGGGCAGAGGTACGCGAGTCTCGCGGAGAGTCCTTAAACCGTGCAGGTCGCTTCCCGTATGTCCAGAAGCGCGATGGTTCCGTGGTGATACAGGGCGATCTTGAACAGATTCGTGAGTCACTTCCGCCCGGTGTCAAGGGTCGTCCGATTGAGGGCGGCGTAGTCTTTACTTCTACTGCCGCACCTCGCGTCTTGGCGGTGCTTCGTGGTGAACGCCTAACTTACGGCAGAGCAGGGCAGGTGGTAAGACAGTTGCCGATAAAGGATGGCAAGTACGTCGGCGCACCTGAGAAGTACAACACCCCTGCCAAGATCCCTGCCTTGCGTAGGAGGCTTCGGAACCTTGCCCTAGAGGGTGAGTATGGAAAATTCTGGTACGAGGATAGTGGCAGGGCCATCCTCCAATACGCTGGAAATGACATCAAAGAAGCCAAGAAGTTTGTCGCACTGCTGTCGATCTATTCCCCCCAAGCAAAGGTCGATGCCAATGGCACGTTCGCCCTGAGAGCGTGGGCGCAGTACAAAGCCGGTCAACCAATTAGCGTCAAGACCGCCGTTCAGGACAACAAGGCTAATGCTGCGATGGCAGACATTGATGCGTTCTGGTCTGGCGAGAAGACAGGTAACTTTGTAAACAACCTTCTTCGCTCTATCGATCCTTCGTTGCCTCAAGGCGCGACTATCGATATGTGGATGATGAGGGCGGCTGAATACGCCTCTGACGCACCGACTGCCACGCAGTATGCGTTCATGGAGAACGAAACTAATCGTATCGCCCGTGAGTTAGGGTGGGAACCTCAGCAGGTTCAGGCTGCAATCTGGGTCGCCATGAAAGCCCGTATGGAAAACAAATCAGTCAAGGATTTGACTGAACGCTCCTCCGAGCAGAATGGTTGGATCAAGTTTAACTATCGCGATAAAAATGGTAAGCGCACCAAACAGCGCGTCATCCTTGATGCACAACAGCATCGTGATAATTGGCTGAAATTTGCCAACGAACATACTCCTAATAGTTCTGATAAGTTCTCAGCCGGGTTTCATTTTGGCGATGCATTGAGCCGTCATGTTGGTCAGGTTTCATTTGAAGCCAGACCGGGGCGAAGCACTAATGTGCTGCCGGGTATTCACGATGCGCCGTACTCACAGCAATTAGAGTTCCAACAGGCTGTAGACCGTGCGTTCTATGATCCGGAGACCGGCACAGACTTGCTTGCCAGTTACCTTGGTCTACTTACCAATAGCGACATCATTGTTCCGGGAGTATGGGAAGGAGAGGTTTCGCCATCCAATCAGCGCAATGTTGTTATCGCTCCAGCCAAAGGAAATGCAGGTCAGGTTGATGCCGCTCAGGCAAAACTTTTAAACGTCTATGCATCAGTAAAAGGATTGCTGGCGCGTCAGGAAGGAGTGGGTTGGCACAAGCCTTACTTCGCTACGACCGCAAAAGATGCCAATTCTCTTGACATCAACGTGGGTAGACCACTGGCCCCTGAAGAGGCACGGCGTTTAAGCGATGCAATAGACTCTTGGATGCTGGAAAACAATAAATCAAAAAACTGGAATGAATCTTTTGCATTGATTAGCAGTCCATATGGTATTAGACTTGTCAACTTCGGAGCCATTGAAAACTCCGAACTGCAAAAAGACATTGTGTCTGTTGCAGAAAAAGTTTTACCGGACTTTAATTTTAGATTGTTCGCCTCGCAGGGAGATATGCCGGGCAACAAATGGAAGGAGAACCCAAATGGGGAAGGCTACATTCAAGGGATTCGTGCCGAAGGACGATCCGATGTTCTGGACTGGGCCGCAGATGTTCTCGCGCCCAGAGTTGACGCGGTCTTCAGAGACTTTAGCGAAAGGTACGGATGGGGAAATCCGGGTAAAATTGTCATCAACCCCAACGCCGTCGCAACGCAAGTTCGCGAAGATCAACCCGCCCAAATAGCCACGCCTACTCCTCGCACAGAGGAGCAACTGAGACAGGCGACTATCAACGCTGCTCAAGATGTCCAAAGGACTGCTCTTGGGTCGGTACCTCTTTACAATTTAAACGCATCTGCTGATGCGCTGGCGACTGCTCAAAATCCTGCACTGGGTGCGAAGTTAGATCGGCAGGATCGCATTCGTTATTCGCGCCGCAACGAGCCGAACTACAGTCCTGCTGTTAAAAAGATCATCGACAAAAATACTCCGGAAGCCCCAGAGGAAACTGTTGGTGAGACGGTCATCAAGTCAATGCAGATGTCCCCGTTCAGGGACCGCATTGATAGATTCCGCGCAGCGGTCATCAATAGTCGTGCGCGGCATGAGTACTACCAGTACAACCATCCGTCGCTTCTTCAGGATGATGCCAGCACTGCCTCTTACAGCGCGGCGGTCATGGCTGACAAGGCTTTGGCTTTGGCAGGGCAAGCCATCACAAGTGGAATGCCGGTCTATCAGAACGGTATCGTCAAGATCGTTCCTTTCGTTCACAAAAACAAAACCTATAACGGTCTGTTGGATGTCATGTCCCCGCTCTATGACACGCCCTACGGGAACCTTGAGAAACTTGCCCAGAACTATGCCATCGCAAAACGTGGAACACGTTTAAATGCAGAGGGCAAACTAACTCCGGTTGCTCCGGGTGAACTGGCTGAGATACAGAGAGAGATCAAGAAGTTCATCAACTCTGAGACGGGTCGTTCCTACGTCGAAGATTGGTATGACGCATGGCAAGCGTACAACGCCAACACCATCAAGTTCCTGAGAGACACAGGAATCCTCAACGAGGAAGGTGCAAGGATATGGCTGTCGCAGGCTGACTATGTTCCCTTCTACAAACAGAAGGAAGGTAAGTACCAAGTCAATCCAAAGATCTTTGGTGGCATGACCGCTATCGGAGACTTCAAGTCTGTTGGCAACAGTGAGCAAGGGATCAATGTCCCGCTCTTCGAAGCCGTCATCAAGAACTTACAAACTGCCATTGCCATGGGAATGAAGAACGTGGCGATGCAGAGAACGGTTCGCGACATGATCAAGATCGACATGGGTCACATGGTGCAACCGGGGGAAAAGGTTGAGGGTCGCAACTCTGTCACGTTTAAGGTGGATGGCAAGAAGTACACAGCGATCATCGATGACGAATTGATGTATCAGTCCATGTTGCCGATCAACGATATCGGTTTGGACAACATCCTTGGAAACATTCTTACCACGCCAGCCAGAGTGTTGCGCGAGTTAATTATTCGTGATCCGGGATACATGGTTGCGAATATGCAGAGAGACACAATTTCTGCATCGCTCACGACAGGATCTAATTACATCCCAATGATTGATACGGTGAGGGGTCTTTCTAGGGGTCTGAAGATGCTTGCTAACTACGGCCTCTTCGGCGGATACGATTTCCGCAATGATCCGAAAGACATTATGAAATTTGTTGCTAAGGAGGCTCGTTCTAGAGGGCATGAGATTCCATTGACAGAAGGCAATATTCTTGAAAATTTTGCTGAATCAAAATGGATGTTCCCTCTCAAGAAACTTTGGGATGTTAGTGGCAAATGGTCTGACGCTTTTGAAGCCTCCACTAGAAACGCAGTGTATGAAGATGTTCTAAAAAGAACTGGCAATGAAGCAGAGGCTGTAGTGCAGGCTCTGAATGTCATCAACTATGGTCAGCGCGGAAACAACCAATGGGTTAGGTTGTTTACCGCCATGGTGCCGTTCCTCAACGCTCGTATACAGGGCTTAGATCGTTTGTATCTTGCAGCAACTGGACAGTCTGGAGCGATGTACAAAAAGGATGGCGCTCCTGAGCGTTCTAAACTCAAGAACTTTGCGAACTTTGCGTGGAGAGCATTGCTACTTAGCGGAACCACCGCTATTTATTACATGATGATTTCTGATGAAGATGAGTACAAGAACGCTACTCAGGAATCAAAAGACAACTACTATCTTGTACCTATTAAAAAGGCAGACCCAGTTACCGGAGAACCCGGATTCACATTTAGACTTCCTATTCCGTTTGAAGTTGGGGTCATGTTCAAGGTATTCCCCGAGAGAATACTTGATGCAATTTACGGAGAGACCAACAAAGAGTCCCTAAAGGATTCGTTTAAAAGGGCGGCAAGTAGCACTCTTGGATTGAACCCAATGCCGCAAATTGTAAAACCTCTTTACGAAGCCTACTCAAATAAAAGTTTCTACACTGGACGATCCATTGTCCCGGTGTACATGGAGAACCTTGACCCAAGGTTGCAGGCTAGGTTTGGTACTAGCCAATTAGCGATTGAACTTGGTGCAGCGACCGGAGTTTCGCCGCTCAAGATTGATCACGCCATGAATGGATATTTTGGAACCCTTGGTGGATACACTCTTGATGCCATCGACAGCGTATGGCGCAACAATACGCCTCGTGAGTTCCCGGAGAAGTACTGGTTTGATTATCCAATAGCAAAAAGATTCGTTGTCTCCACCAACCAGCCCGGTCGTTTAAACCAGTTCTACGAATTGTGGAAAGAGGTTGATGGAGCGTATCGGTCTTACAACCAACTCTACGATCAAGGCAGAGAGGACGAAGTCATTGCCTACGAGAAACTTAAAGGTAGCCTGATCGACCTTCGCAAGGACATGAACTCCTTGAAGAAGAAGGTGGACGCTTACCGCAAGGAAAAGGATGCCGTCCTGAAGGATCAGACTTACTCCCCTGAAGTTAGACGAAAACTTGTAGACGAGTTGGATGCCTACATCGCAGCCGAACTTGAGGTCATGCCAGAACTAATGCAGGCGGCTTATGGGTCACAGCAAGCACGAGAGTGATTACATGGGCAGGGTGAAGTCCCTGTCCTGTGTCCTCTGTGACCTCCTAGGACAGCCCCAGAGCGGCGTAACGGAGGCTCACCATATCCGCACAGGGCATGGCATGGGCGACCGCGCCAGCGACTTCCTGACCGTTGCCTTGTGTGTGGAATGCCACCGGGGAACCCATGGCTTCCACGGAACCAAGACCCTGATGAGGATCGCCAAGTTAACTGAGATGGATCTACTGGCTGAGACTATCCGCCAGATGGACAAAAAGGAGG
>Ga0194131_10004751_pt1 | contig 20198 bp, 22 predicted proteins | sample TA2KigO120mmetaG_FD_148631 | JGI IMG/M metagenome (GOLD analysis project Ga0194131, IMG submission 148631) | Freshwater microbial communities from Lake Tanganyika, Tanzania - TA2015053 Kigoma Offshore 120m | ecosystem: Environmental > Aquatic > Freshwater > Lake | place: Tanzania: Lake... | reverse complement strand
GCGAAGCTTGACCTTCAGGTAGATCACTTCCTCGCGCAGGTCGTCGAGCTCCGTCTGCAGCCGCTCGGCGCGCGCGGCGTCGCGGCCCCGCAGCTGCGTCACGTCGCTGCTCGCCTGGAACACGTTGTCCTGGAGCCGCTGAATGTCGGTCTGGGTAACTGTGGCCTGCCGCGCGTCGGCGACGCCGAGGCCGAGAGTGGTAACCAACAGGGCCGCAAGACCGGCCCGCTGCATGAGGTGCATGGCTGATGCCTCAACTCGAGGGAGGTGCACGAATGGGGCCAGTAGGGCAGGTAAGGCGAGTGGGCGTGTGGGGACGCTTTTCCCCGCCCTGCCAGCCCCACTTTGCCATACCCGCCCTCTAATTGCGCCACGGCATCAGCCGCTCGATCCAGCTGATGCGTGTCAGATCGTTATAGATGACTGTCACCATCAACATCATCAGGAGGACGAAGCCGGCGAGCAGCATCTTCTCCTTGACGGCGATGCTGAAGTCGCGGCGCGCGATGCCCTCGAGCGCCATGATGAGGATGTGGCCGCCGTCGAGCACGGGAATCGGCAGCAGGTTGAGCAGCCCGAGGTTCAGGCTGATCGACGCCATCAGCGTGAAGAGCGAAATCCAGCCCGCCTGCGCCGACTCGCCCGAGAGCTGCGCGATGGCGACCGGTCCCATGAGCTGCCGCGGCGAGGTCTCGCCGACGAACAGGCCGCCCAGCGTGCGGAAGATCAGCCCGCTGAACTCGATGTTGCGCTCGACGCTGAGCTGCACGGCCTCGAACGGGCCCGGCGTGAACGACTTGGTCGGCTCGGACACGTAGAGGCCGAGCATGCCGCGGTTGCCCTGCTGCTCCGGCGTGGCGCGGATGCGCATGAGGTCGCCGTCGCCCTCGCCGCTGCCACCGCGCCGGATCGTCAGCTCGATCTCGCGGCCGCCGTTGCGCGAGATGGCGTCGATGAACTGGCTGCGCGTCACCATGCGCTCGCCGTCCACCGCGAGGACGACATCGCCGGCCCTCAATCCCGCGCGCTCCGCTGCCTGCCCCGCGATCACCGACGCCACGATCGGGTTGATGTCGGGCAGCACGCCGATGTTGCCGACCTCGTAGCGCGTCTCGGCGACCGTGCGCACGGTCATCGCCTGCGTCTGCCCGTCGCGCAGCAGCGTGAGCTGCACGTCGCGCGACGGCCGCGTGCCGACGGCGATGAACAGGTCCTCCCACGTATCCACCGCGTCGTCGTCAATCGTGAGGATGCGGTCGCCGCGCACGATGCCGGCGCGCTCGGCCGGCGAGCCCGGCTGGACGGCGCCAACGACCGGCGGCTGGTCCTGGTAGATCGGCACCTCCGCGCCCTGCGCGAGCACCACGGCCATGACCACCACGGCGAGCAGGACGTTCATCGCCGGACCCATGATCAGGATCTGGAACCGCTCCCACTTCGTCCGCGACATGAACTCGTCTGGCTTGCCCGTGCGCGGGTCGTCCGGATTCTCGCCGGCCATCTTCACGTAGCCGCCGAGCGGCACCGCGCTGATGCAGTACTCCGTGTCGCCGCGCTTCACCTTGAGCAGCTTCGGGCCGAACCCGAGCGAGAACGTCAGCACGCGGACGCCGAGGCGGCGCGCGGCCAGGAAGTGCCCCAGCTCGTGCACGAAGATGAGGACCCCGAGCACGAACAGAAATGCCAGTAGGGTGGTCACGACTGAAACCTCAGACAGTCAATTCTAGCGTGCGCGCCGTGTCGCGGGCGTGCTGCCGGGCCCATCGATCCACGCGCCGTACCGTCTCCAGCGACGCGGGCGGCTCCACGGCATGCGCGTCCATCGTCATCTGTATGACGCGCGGGATGTCCATAAAGCCGAGCTTTCCCTCCAAAAAGATTTCGACGGCCACTTCGTTCGCCGCGTTCAAGACGACCGGAAGGGTCCCCCCGGTCCGCAGCGCGCGGTAGGCCAGGCCGAGACACGGAAAGCGGTCGTGCGGCGGCGGCGCGAAGTCGAGCCGCGCGGCACGGGCGAGATCGAGCGACGGCAGCGCCGCCTCCCACCGCTCGGGATACGAGCAGGCGTACTGAATCGGCAGCCGCATGTCGGTGACACCGAGCTGCGCGATGACGGACCCGTCGGTCAGCTCCACCATCGAGTGCACGATCGACTGCGGGTGGATGACGACGTCGATCTGCCCGGCGGAGACGCCGAACAGCCAGTGCGCCTCGATGACCTCGAGGCCCTTGTTCATCAGCGTCGCCGAGTCGATGGTGATCTTGCGGCCCATGCGCCACGTCGGGTGCTGCAGCGCCGCCTCGGGATCCACGCCGTGCAGCGCCTCGAGCGTGTGCTCGCGGAACGGACCGCCGGACGCGGTGAGGATGATGCGGCGGACCTCGGACCCCGCGCGGCCGTGCAGGCACTGATGAATCGCGTTGTGCTCGCTGTCCACGGGCAGGATGTCCGCACCGTGGCGCCGCGCGGCGGCGGTCACGAGCTCCCCCGCCATGACGAGCACTTCCTTGTTGGCAATCGCCATCCGCTTCCCGGCCTCGATCGCCGCCAGCACGGCCTCGAGCGCTGCCGTGCCCGACGACGCGCACAGCACGATGTCCGCCGCTGGATGGGTGGCGACGGCAATCAAGCCCTCCACGCCGGACGCGACGGTGCGCGGGTGCGACGGTGCGCAGGCGGTGCGCAGGCGATCCCCGCCGGCTGCCGTCGCCATGGCCGCCACGTCGGGACGGTAGCGGGCGCACTGCTCCGCCAGCAGCTCCGCGTTGTCGCCGGCCGCGAGCGCGACCACGCGCAGGCGCGACGGATGCGCGTCCACGACGGCGAGCGCGCTGCGCCCGATCGAGCCGGTGGAACCAAGGATGGCGAGGTTCTTCATGCGGCCTGCAGGAACACGTAGAACGCCGGGCTCGCAAACAGCAGCGCGTCGATGCGATCGAGCACGCCGCCGTGGCCCGGAATCAGCGAGGAGCTGTCCTTGACGCCGGCGGTGCGCTTGAGACGCGACTCGAACAGGTCTCCCGCGATGCCGAGCACGACCACGACGACGCCCGCCAGCGCGAGCACGAGCGCCGGGACGATCGGCAGCGCCCAGCGCCCGGCAATCGCCATGCACGCGGTGCCGGCGACGACGCCGCCGATGGCGCCCTCGACGGTCTTCTTCGGGCTGATCGCCGGCGCCAGCGGACGGCGGCCGAACGCGCGGCCCGAATAGTACTGCGCGGAGTCGCTCACCGCGACCGTGCCGATCAGCAGCAGCGTGCCGCGCCACCCGACGAGCGCGTGCAGCGCGACGAGCAGTCCGAGCGGGACGCCGATGTAGATCGGGGCGACCAGCCCGGTGGCGGCCTCCTGGATCGTCCGGTTCCTGACGAGCACTTCGCCCGCGATCAGCGCCAGGCCGGCGAGCACCACGATCACCGCATTGAGCGGCGCCATCGCGATCAGCACGCACGACACGATCGCAAAGACGACGACCAGCCACTGGCTCGCGCCGTCGCGCGGCCCGATGATGCCGGTCAGCTCGTGCGCCGCGAGCGCGGTGACGATGCACGCGACGACGACGAGAAAGGCGGGCGGGAGAAAGATGATGGCCGCGAGGGCGGCTGCCGCGAGCGCAAGCCCGCTGGCGAGACGAGTCACCCTTCGACTCCGCTCAGGGTGACCCTGAGTGCGAATCGAAGGGTCATCTCGAGCCGATGACCGCCGGCGCCGTGATGCCGCCGTACCGCCGCTCGCGCTTCTGGTAGGCGAGCACCGCCTCGAGCAGATGCCGGCGGCGGAAGTCCGGCCACAGCGTCTCGGTCACGTAGATCTCGGCGTACGCGATCTGCCAGAGCAGGTAGTTGCTGACGCGCATCTCGCCGCTCGTGCGGATGAGCAGGTCGGGATCCGGCTGGCCGGCCGTGTAGAGGAAGCCGGCGAAGCGCTCCTCGTCGAGATCCTCCGGGCGCACGCCGGACGCGATCGCGCGGCGCGCCGCGTCCACGATCTCCGCCCGCCCGCCGTAGTTGAGCGCGATGTTGAACAGCATCCCCGTGTTCGACGCCGTGCGGTCCATCGCCAGGCGGAGCTCGTCCTGGATGTCGGGCGCCAGATCCTCCGTGCGGCCGATGACCCGGAAGCGGATGTTGTTGGAGAGGAGCGTCTTCAGCTCGGAGCGGAGATAGCGCTTCAGCAGCACCATCAGCGTGCTGACTTCCGACGCCGGCCGCTTCCAGTTTTCGATGGAGAACGCGTAGAGCGTGAGCACGCGAATGCCGAGCCTGGCGGCGGTCTCCACCGTGTCGCGGACCGCGTCGATGCCGGCCCGGTGCCCCTCGACGCGCGGCAGCTGGCGCTGCTCCGCCCAGCGGCCGTTGCCGTCCATGATGACCGCCACGTGCGCGGGGAGCCGGTCGACGTTCACCTGGCGCGCCAGCGATTCGTCGGCGGTTCCGGGCGGAATCGACGTCAGCAACTGCTCGAGCGACACGGTTCGAACTCCATTGCTTGCAAGGAGTTAATCATAGTCCACCCGGACCAGGAAGAGCCCGTGGGGCGGTGCCGTGGCGCCCGCCTCGGCGCGGCGCCGGCCCTCCAGGAGCGACCCCACGGATGATACGGGACGGCGCCCCTGCCCGGTCTCGACCAGGGTCCCGACGATGGCGCGGACCATGTGGCGCAGGAAGCCGTTGCCTTCGATCTCATACGCCCCGCCTCCGCCGAAGGCTACGGCGAGGCTCGCCGAAGCGCGCTCCGCGCGCGAAGGCGGCAGATCGACGAACTCCGACCGCGTGATGGTCCGCACGGTGTCTCTGACGTCGCCTCCCGCGCTTTGGAACGCGGCGAAGTCGTGCGTCCCGACGAGCGCCGCGGCTGCCGTGCGCATCGCCTCGACGTCCAGCCGCTCCGGCACGTGCCACACGTACAAGCGCTCGAACGGAGAGACGACCGGCGCGTTGCGCAGCACGTAGCGGTACGTCTTCGACCTCGCGCTGAAGCGGGCCTGGAAGCCGGGCGGCGCCTCCTCCACCTGCAGGACGCGAATCTCCGGCGGGAGCTGCGCGTTGAGCCCGCGCGCGATCGCGGCGGTGTCGTGCGCGGCGGTCAGCGTCACGCTGGCCACCTGCCCGAGCGCGTGCACGCCCGCGTCGGTGCGCCCGGCGCCGTGCACGGTCACCGGCGCGCCCTCGAACCGCGCGAGCGCGTCTTCGAGCCATCCCTGGATGGACTCGCCGTCAGCCTGCCGCTGCCAGCCTACGAAGCGCGTGCCGTCATAACTCAGCGTGATCTTGAGAACGCGTGTCACGGCCATCCCAGGTTCCGAGTTCCACGTTCCAGGTTCGCGTTCACCGTGCCCGGTTCGAACCCGAACCTCGAACGAGAACCAGGAACATGGAACCAGGAACCAGGAACCAGGAACATCAGGTTCTCGATCCGGGTTTCACCACGGGCTGCCCCGCGAGACACAGCGGACACGCGGCCGGCTCCCAGGTGGGCAGCGCGACGGTGGCGAGCGCGATGTACGGGACGTCGAGCGTCTGCTGGCCGCCGCTGCGATCGACGATCGACGCCGCGCCCACGACCTCCGCGCCCGCCGCGCGCGCGACCTCGATCGTCTCCCGCGTGGACCCGCCCGTCGTCACCACGTCCTCGACGACGAGGACCTTCTCGTCCTTGCGCAGCGCGAAGCCGCGCCGCAGCGTCAGCGCGCCGTCCTGCCGTTCGGCGAAGATGGCGCGGATCCCCAGCGCCCGACCGACCTCCTGGCCGATGACGATGCCGCCGAGGGCCGGAGACAGCACGGTCTGCGCATTCAGCGACCGCGCACGCTCGGCAATCGCCAGGCCGCAGGCCTCCGCGTCGCCGGGATGCTGCAGGACGAGCGCGCACTGCAGGTAGCCGGGGCTGTGGAGGCCGGACGTGAGCCGGAAATGGCCCTCGAGGAGGGCGCCTGCGCGGCGAAAGCGGTCAAGGATGGCGTCGGCGGAGGGGGGAGTCATAACGAACCGCCTAGTATAGAACCTTGCATACGCCCTCGTCGTCTATCACCTGAGTGGAGTTCAGCTATGCGTAAGTCAGTGATTCAGGGTGTTCTGCTGGCCGCGATGGTGGCCGTTTCCGGGACGCAGGCCTCCGTTTTCGCACAGGCGCCGCCGCCTTCGCCACAGGCTTCGGCGAGCCAGGCCGTGAGGCGGCTGACGGTGGACGAGGCCGTGAAGATCGCGCTCGAGAACAACCTCGGGGTGCAGATCGCCCGGTTCGATCCGCTGGTGCAGGACCTCTCGATCGCGCAGGCGCGCGGAGCGTGGACGCCGTCGTTCAACACCACGCTGCAGACGGCGAGCACCGACACGCCGAACAACAGCTTCCTGTCGGGCGCGCAGGGGCTCAAGACGAGCGACGACCGGTTCAACACCAACGTCGGCGTGAGCCAGCAGCTCTCGTGGGGCGGCAACTACAGCGTCGGCTGGGACAGCACGCGGTCGACGACGACCAACATCTTCTCCAACTTCTCGCCGCAGCTCCGGTCGTCGCTGGCGCTGACCTACCAGCAGCCGCTGCTGCGCGGGTTCAAGATCGACTCGTTCCGGCAGCAGCTCCTCGTCAGCACGAAGAACCGCGAGATCGCGGACGTGACGCTGCGGCAGTCGGTGGCCACCACCACGCGCGCCGTGCGGACCGCGTACTGGGATCTTGCGTTCGCGATCGCGTCGCTGGCCGTGCAGCGGCAGTCGCTCGACCTGGCCAACCAGTCGCTGCGCGACACCCGCGCGCGCGTGGAGATCGGCACCACGCCGCCCATCGACGTCGTCGAAGCCGAAGCGGAGGTGGCGACGCGTGAAGAAGCCGTCATCGTCGCCGAGGCCCGGATCGCGAGCGCGGAAGACACGCTGCGGTCGCTCATCTACGACCCGTCGATGCCCGACTTCTGGACGATCCGCATCGAGCCCGCGGAGCTCCCGCCGTTCGTGCCGCTGCAGGTGGACGTGGACGCGGCCGTGCGCAGAGCGCTCGATCGACGGACCGATCTGCAGCAGGCGCGCAAGAACCTCGAGACCAACGACGTCAACATCCGCTTCTTCCAGAACGAGACGCTGCCCGACGTGACCGCCAGCGTCAACTACGGGCTGACGGGCCTCGGCGGCACGCAGTTCCTGCGCGGCCAGGGCTTCCCGGGCCCGATCGTCGGCGAGTCGCAGCGCAGCTTCGCCTCCGTGCTGCAGGACCTGTTCGCGAACGACTTCCCCAACTGGACCGCGTCGCTGAACGTGACCTACCCGCTCGGCCGCACGCAGCAGGAGGCGGCGCTCGCGCGGGCCCGGCTGCAGTACAACCAGACGCAGACGCAGATCAGGAACCAGGAGCTGCAGGTGTCCACGCAGGTGCGCGAGGCCGCCCGGCAGGTGCAGACCAACCAGCGCCGCGTGGAGACGACGCGCGCGTCGCGGCAGCTTGCCGAGCGCCGGCTCGACGCCGAGGAGCGGAAGTTCCAGGCCGGGACGTCCACGAGCTTCTTCGTCTTCCAGGCGCAGCGGGATCTCTCGCAGGCGCGCAACAACGAGCTGCGCGCGATCCTCGACTACAACCGGTCGATGGTGGACCTCGACACCGTGCAGGAGGCGCCGCTTCGCTGAAATTAGGAATTCGGAATCAAGAATTAGGAATTCGAGCCCCATTCCTAATTCCTAATTCATAATTCCTAATTCAGTGCCGGGGCTGTCCGTCACCATCATCACGCTCGACGAAGCGGATCACATCGCCGCCGCCATCGACAGCGTCTCCTGGGCCGACGAGGTCATCGTCGTGGACGCGGGGAGCCGCGACGGGACGGCGGACCTGGCGCGCGCGAAGGGGGCCCGCGTCGTGGTCCGCGACTGGCCGGGATACGTCGAGCAGAAGAACCACGCGGCCACGCTCGCCAGGAACGACTGGATCCTGTCGCTCGACGCGGACGAGCGCGTGCCGGCGCCGCTTGCCGGCGAGATCCGCGAGCTGCTGTCCAGCGATCCGCCGCAGCGCGCGTACCGCGTGCCGCGCGTGACGTTCCACCTCGGACGCTGGATCCGGACCACTGACTTCTACCCTGATTTCCAGACGCGGCTCTACGATCGCCGCGCCGCGCAGTGGCGTGGCACGTACGTGCACGAATCGGTGGTCGTCAACGGCGGGAGCGCAGGGGAGCTCCGTCACGAGCTCGAGCACTACTCGTACCGCGACCTCGCGGATCATCTCGATCGCATCAACCACTACTCGACGCTGGCGGCGCGCCAGATGCACGAGTCCGGGCGGCGCGCCGGTGCGTTCGACCTGCTCGTCCATCCGCCGGCGGCGTTCCTGCGCAACTACATACTGCGCCGCGGCATTCTCGACGGCACCGCGGGCCTGCTCATTTCGCTCGTCAATTCCTACTCGGTCTTTCTGAAGTTCGCGAAGCTCTGGGAGCTGCAACACAACTCCCAACAGCCAACTTCCAACTCCCACAGCGATGGCGTATAGCGTCTTGGGCGTTGGGCGTTGGTAGTTGGGAGTTGACAGTGTTTTCACTCCATATAGACACGGCGACGACGTGGCGGGGCGGGCAGAGCCAGGTGCTCTACACCGTGCAGGGGCTGCGCGCGATCGGCGAGCGCGCCGTGCTCGTCGCCCATCCCGAGGGCGAGCTGCTGCGCCGCATGCGCGAGGGGCACGACCTGATCCCGCTCGCCCCGCGCAACGAGATCGACCTCGCCGCGGCGTGGCGGCTGTCGCGCGTGCTCAAGCAGCTTCGTCCCGACGTCATCCACGCGCACGACCCGCATGGGGTGGCGATGGCGTCCACCGCGCTCTCGATCGCGTCGCCCACCCCGCGGCCGCCGCTCGTCGCGTCACGCCGCATCGAGTTCCGCATCGCGCACAACTCGTTCTCGCGCTGGAAGTATTCGCAGGTGGACTGCTTCATCGCCAACAGCGGCGCCATCCGCGACCGTCTCGTCGCCGACGGCATCCCGCGCCCGAAGATCGTCGTGGTCAACGAGGGCGTGGACGTGGAGCGGATCGTCCGCCTGCCCGCCGCCAACGTCCACGCCGAGTTCTACCTGCCGACCCACGCGCCCATCGTCGGCAACGTCGCCGCGCTGGTGCCGCACAAAGGGCAGCAGCACCTGATCGACGCGGCGGCGCTCGTCGTGCGCGAGGTGCCCGACGCCCGCTTCGTCATCGTCGGCGACGGCGAGCTGCGCGAGGCGCTCGAGAAGCACATCAAGGACAAGCACCTCGAGCGGCACGTGTTCCTCGCGGGCTTCCGCGCCGATGCGCTCGAGTTCACGAAGGGGTTCGATCTCTTCGCCATGAGCTCGGTGAGCGAGGGGATGTGCACCGCGCTCGTGGACGCGATGGCCGCGTCGAAGGCCGCGGTGGCGACGACGGCGGGCGGGATTCCGGAGGTGATGGTGGACGGCGAGACCGGCTACCTCGTGCCGCCGCGCGACCATCGCGCGATGGCCGAGCGGCTGGTGACGCTGCTGAAGAACGAGCCGCTGCGCCGCCAGTTCGGCGAGGCCGCCCTCGCCCGCGCCCGCGAGCGCTTCACCGTCGAGCGCATGGTCGAAGGCACCGCCGCCGTCTACGACCGCGTCGCCGAGCGCGTAGTGGCCGGCACCGCAAGCACGTAGCTGTTCCTCGTACGTAGTGTCCGGCTTCAGCCGGACCAAGATGGGCGCCCGTGGGGACCGCCGTTGGGCGGCTCTGCCCGCGCCTCAGGGGCTGGTGTGGGCGATCGTCGGCGTCGTCCTGATTGCTTTCAGCCACCTGGTTCCTAGCGCGGTTTCGACTTCTTCGTAGTGTCCGGCTTTAGCCGGACCACACACGGCGGCGCCGATCAACTTGGTCCGGCTAAAGCCGGACACTACGACGTTTCAGAAACCGCTCCAGGCCCGACTCCCTGCCTTAGCCGGACTTCGACGCCGGACCGCTCAGGGGCGGGAGCTCGTAGGGAACGCCGCGACGGAGCACTTCGTGATCCGTGATCTCCGTCAGTGGATAGAAGGTGCGCAGGCCGCCGGGCATCTGGCGCTCCGCCGGCTCGCCGAGGCGGTACCACTTCTCCGCCGTGATGATGAACGCGCCGGGCTCCCAGTCCGGTTTCCGGCGTGACGCGACGACCACGAAGTCCGCCTCCGGAAAGCCTGCGGCGCTGCCGGTGACCAGCCTGTCCCGCACCTCGGGCCCTTCCAGCGCCTCGCGCGCCTCGCGCTCGCGCCGCGTCCGCGCACGGGTCCTCGATCGACGCACGAGCGCGTCGATTGCCGTCAGCACCGGATCCCCCCGCGCATCGTCCACGTATGCGGAGACTGCGCGAAAGAGGCCGGTCACCATGAAGTAGGCGCTCAGGAGGCCGGCCGGCGTGAAGAGGAGGAACGCGATCGGGGAGAACCAGGTGCCGATCCACCCGCCCATGGCAGCATCGACCGACGGGGCCGCGGCCCCATCCGGCGGACGCCATCCGGTTGCCCGCAGCATGGCCTGGACGGCGGCGCGCGACGACGCCTCCGTGAACTGCAGATAGGCTGGAATCGCGACCGCGGCCGCGCCCAGCATGCTGACAATGCCGGAGACGAGCGCCGCGCGCGCCACCGGCACGACGGCGTCCAGCCGGCGCCAGTAACGGCGCGGCAGGACCGAGGCAAAGACCGCCGCGACGAAACGGATCATCGCGCCATGAGTATCGTGCGAATCCCTGTTTCTTCGCCGCCTACTTGCGCTGTCGCGGGCGGCAGAGGCCTTTCAACGGGCAGTCGCGATCGCCTTTCGCCTGCCGGAAGCCGCACGCGTTCATCATGCCGACGTGGCAGAGCGAGAAGTCGTAGCGGACGGGATCGCGCGGGTCGATCTCGCGCAGCGCGGCGGTGATCTCGGCCGCCATCTTCCACCCGGGGCCGACGTAGCGGGTCAGGCGGAGACAGCGACCGAGCCGGATGACGTGCGTGTCGAGCGGGACGATGAGGCGCGACGGCGCCACGGTCTTCCAGACGCCGAGGTCGATCGCGTCCTTCCGCACCATCCACCGCAGGAACAGGTTCAGCCGCTTGCACGCGCTGCCGGCGGACGGGCGCGGAAAGAAGTAGCAGACGCCGGGGCGCCTCGGCATCCGTCCATACGCAGCACGGAGGTCCGTGGCCAGCGCGCGCGTCGAGAACGAGTCGAGCGCGGGGCCGACATCCGGCGCGGACGGATCGTCGCCGTCAGTGAAGAAGCGCTCGATCGATCCCGACTCGCGCAGCATGCGCTGCAGCACCAGCACGAGCGCCACGAGGTCCTGTCCGCGAATCCACCGGTGCACGAGCGGATGCAGGCGCTCCGCCGCGCGCGCGGGGTCGAACGCGCGCACGAACGCCGCCGGATGCGGTCCCATCACCGCCATCAGCGACTCGACGGAGTTCAGCACGCTCGCCACGCGCCCGAACGCGAGCCCCGCCGCGCAGAAGCCGACGACCTCGCGATCCCCGGGCGCGGCGTAGCGCCGGACGATGTGCACGGGATCGGTGGCGGAGGTGACGTGGTCGAAGGATCGATAGAGCGTGTTCAGGCGTTCATCGAGTACCGCTACTGCCATCGGAACAGCCTGGCCGAGAGCGCCGAGCACGCGATGAACACGACCGTGAGAACCCCGATGTCGCCCATGTGCAGCGACCAGGCGTCACCGAGCCACGCCCCGCGCAGCAGCGACACCGCGTAGGTCAGCGGCAGCGCGCTCGCGATCCGCTGCATCGCGTCGGGCATTTCCTCGACCGGGACGAAGAGCCCGGAGAGGCCGATCATCGGGTAGAGGATGAGGCTGCCGAGCGGCTGCGCGAAGCGCCCGGACGGCGCAAGGCTCGCGATGAGGAAGCCCATCCCGAGGATGCTCAGCGTGCTGAACAGCAGCGCGCCCGCGAAGCTCACGAACCTGGCGTCCACCGTCACCGGGTAGTAGCGCGCGCCCACCGCCATGACGATCGCCAGTGTGACCAGCGTCATGAACAGCTTCACCATCACGTGCGCCGCCAGAATCGTGTGCGGGCGGAGCGGCGTCGCGCGCAGGCGCTTCAGGATGCCGCCCTCGCGGTAGATCGCCATGATGGTGACCAGCGACAGCGCCGTGCTGATCGCGATCATCACGGACACGAACACCGGCAGGCCGACCATGACGAAGTCCGTCAGGCGGTTCGAGAAGCGCACCGGCCGCGAGGTGACGATGCGGCCGAGGGCGAGGAAGAGAACGGCGGGGATGACGATCGAGCCGATGACGCCGAGCGGCTCGCGCAGGAAGATCTTGATCTCCAGCCACGTCAGCTTCCACAGCCCCTTCAGCATCGCATCAGTTCCGGATCCGGTGGCCGGTCAGCGTGAGGAACACGTCCTCGAGCGTCGGCATCTCGGTGTGGAAGCCCGTGACGTGGATGCGGTGCTGCGAGACGCACTGGATGACGGCGGTCACGACCTCGTCGCGCCCGCGGACGGTGATCACGGACTCCGCGCGGCTGACCTCATCCACCTGCGGCAGCACGCGGAAGCGCGCCTCCGCCGACGGATCGTCGGTGGTGACGAGGACCGTCCGGTTCGGGCAGTGCCGGGCGACGAGGCGCGCGGGGGTGTCGACGTCGATCACGCGCCCGCGCTCGACGATCGCCACGCGGTCGCAGAGCTTCTCCGCCTCCTCCATCATGTGCGTCGTCAGCACCACGGTCTTGCCGCGCTGGCGGATGCCGCGCACCAGCTCCCAGATGGCGCGCCGCGCCTGCGGGTCGAGCCCGGTGGTGAGCTCGTCGAGAAACACGACTTCCGGGTCGTTGATGAGCGCGAGCGCGATGAACAGCCGCTGCTTCTGCCCGCCCGACAGCGACATGAACCACACGTGCGTGCGGTCGCCGAGCCCGAGCTGCTCGAGGAGCTGATCGCCGTCCATGTGGCGCGGGTAGAGCGAGGCCCAGAAGCGCACGGCCTCGCCGACCTTGATCCGCTTCTGCAGCTGCGCCTCCTGCAGCTGGACGCCGATGCGGTGCTGCAGCGCGCGCAGCCCCCGCCACGGGTCGACGCCGAGCACCGAGATCGCGCCGCGGTCGGGCACGCGGATGCCTTCGAGGCACTCCATGGCGGTCGTCTTGCCGGCGCCGTTCGGGCCGATGAGCCCGAAGATCTCGCCCTGCTCGACCTCGAACGACACGTCGTCCAACGCGACGGTCCTTCCGTACCTCTTGCTGATGCCGGAGACCTGGATGACGCTCACTGCTCGGCGAGGCGGGTCAGCGCGTCGCCGGTCAGGCGATAGATGGTCCAGCCGTCCATCGGCCGTGCGCCGAGGCTGTGGTAGAAGCGGATCGCCGATTCGTTCCAGTCGAGGACGACCCACTCCACCCGCCGGCATCCGCGCGACACCGCCACGCGCGCGAGATACGCGAGCAGCGCCTTGCCGACGCCCTTGCCGCGCTCCTCGGGCAGCACGAACAAATCCTCGAGGTACAGGCCGGGAAGGCCGAGGAAGGTGGAGTAGTTGTAGAACCACAGCGCGTAGCCGACCGGCTCGCCGCCCAGACGCGCAATCGCCGCGTCGGCCACGGGCCGTGCGCCGAACAGCGCCTCGCGCAGGTTCGCTTCGGTCGTCACGCACTCGTCGGTCATGCGCTCGTACTCCGCGAGCGCCTGGATCAGCCGCAGGAGGAGCGGCGTGTCCTGCGGCGTGGCGGGATCGATCCGGAGGTCAGTCAAGGCGCAACGGCACGTCGGGATTCACGAACAGCGGCCGGCCGCCGACCAGCGTCGCCGCGACGCCGCCGCGCAGCTCCCAGCCGTCGAACGGCGTGTTCTTCGATCGCGACCGCATCCGCGACGCCTCGATGCGGACGCGCAGGTCGGGCGCAATGATCGTGATGTCCGCCGCGGCGCCCCCGGCCAGCGAGCCGCCGGGCACGCGCAGGATCCTCGCCGGATTCACCGACAGCAGCTCGACGAGACGCGGCAGGCGGATGACGCCCGTGTGCACCAGCCGATCGAGCGACAGCGGCACCGCGGTCTCGAGGCCGACAATGCCGAAGGGCGCGCGGTCGAACTCGACCTTCTTCTCGTCGTAGTGATGCGGCGCGTGGTCGGTGGCGATGGCGTCCACGGTCCCGTCCGCAATCCCGGCCACCATGGCGTCGCGATCGGCGGCCTCGCGCAGCGGCGGGTTCATCTTGGTGTTGGTGTCGTAGGCGATCGGCGTCGCGAGCGACTCGTCGGTCAGCGTGAAGTGGTGCGGCGCCACCTCGCACGTCACGCGGATGCCCGCGTCCTTGCCCTTGCGCACGGCGCGCAGCGACGCGCGCGCGCTCATGTGCGCGACATGAAACGCGGATCCGGTCGCCTCGGCCAGCAGGACGCCGCGCTCGGCGCCCAGCGCCTCCGCCGCGCCCGGAATCCCGCGCAGCCCGAGCTGCGCCGCGTAGTACCCCTCGTGCGCCACCCCGTCGCCTTTCAGCGACGGATCCTCGCAGTGCTCGATCACGGGCATGTCGAACATCCGCGCGTACTCCAGCGCGCGCCGCAGCAGCAGCGCCGTCGCCACGGGGTGCCCGTCGTCGGTGATGGCGACGCAGCCGGCCTGCTTCAGCTCGGCGATGTCGGCCAGCAGCTCGCCCTTCGAGCCGCGCGAGACCGCGCCAATCGGATAGACGCGCGCCAGGTTCGCCGCGGCAGCCTTCGCCAGGATGTACGCCGTGACGTTCGCGTCGTCGTTGACCGGGCTGGTGTTCGGCATGCACGCGACGGCCGTGAAGCCGCCGGCGACCGCGGCGGCCGTCCCGGTCGCAACGGTCTCCTTGTGCTCCTGCCCCGGCTCACGCAGGTGCACGTGCATGTCGATGAAGCCGGGACAGACGACGAGGCCGGCGGGAACCTCCACGACGACAGCGCCGTCGGCCGGCAGGTCGCGCCCGACGCGCGCGATGCGCTCGCCGTCGATGAGCACGTCGCACGTGCCGTCGATCCCGTCGGCGGGTGAGACGACCCGTCCGCCCTTAAGCAGCCGCTTCATGATCCGCTCCGCCGCCGGCCAGCAGGTACAGGACGGCCATGCGCACGGCGACGCCATTGGCGACCTGGTCGAGGATGACCGAGTAGGGACCGTCGGCCACGTCCGAGGCGATCTCGACGCCGCGGTTCATGGGGCCGGGGTGCATGATCATCACGTCCGGCTTCGCGCGGCGCAGCCGCGCCGTGGTCATCCCGAACACGTTGAAGTACTCGCGCAGCGACGGGAAGAACGCGCCTTCCATCCGCTCGAGCTGAATCCGCAGCAGCATGACGACGTCGGCATCGGCCACGGCCTGGTCCACGCTGCTCGTGGCCTTCACGCCGAAGCGCGCGACGTCCGCCGGGAACAGCGTCGGCGGGCCGCACACCCACACGTCGGCGCCCATCTTCGTCAGCAGGTGGATGTTCGAGCGCAGCACGCGGCTGTGCAGCAGGTCGCCGACGATCGCCACCTTCAGCCCCTCGAGCCGGCCCTTGCGCTCCTTGATGGTGAACGCGTCGAGCAGCGCCTGCGTCGGGTGCTCGTGCATGCCGTCGCCGGCGTTGATGATCGCCGAGCGGCAGATGCGCGACAGCAGGTGGCACGCCCCCGAGGACGAGTGCCGCATCACGATCATGTCCGGCTGCATCGCCTCGATGTTGAGCGCGGTGTCGGCGAGCGTCTCGCCCTTGACCACGCTGGAGGAGGCCACGGCGATGTTGAGCGTGTCCGCGCTCAGCCGCTTTTCGGCGATCTCGAAGGAGGTCCGCGTCCGCGTGCTCGGCTCGTAGAACAGGTTCACCACGGTCTTGCCGCGCAGCGCGGGCACCTTCTTGATCGGACGCGAGCCGATCTCCTTCATCGCCACCGCGGTATCCAGGATGAGCGAGATCTCTTCGGGGCTCAGGTCGGAGATGCCGAGCAGATCCTTGCGCCGGAGCGACGTGACGCCCGGCTGCTCGTCCACAGGTGTAGAGACCGGCGCGCTCATGCGGCACCTCCCTGCAGGACCACTTCATCGCGGCCGTCGGTCTCCTGCAGGCACACCCGCACGCTCTCCTCGCGGGAGGTCGGCAGGTTCTTTCCGACGTAATCCGCCTTGATGGGCAGCTCCCGATGGCCGCGGTCCACCAGCACGACGAGCTGGATGGCAAGGGGCCGCCCGAAGTCGATCAGCGCATCCAGCGCCGCCCGCGTCGTCCGGCCCGTGTAGAGCACGTCGTCGACGAGCAGGATGGTGCGGCTGTCGATCGAGAAGGCGATCTCGGTGCTGCGCACGAGCGGCTGCGGGCCGACGGCGTGGCGCATCAGATCGTCGCGGTAAAGGGTGATGTCGAGCGCGCCGGTCGGCACGTCGTCGCCGGTGATGTCCTTCAGGCTGCGCGCGAGGCGGCGCGCCAGGTGGACGCCGCGCGTGCGGATCCCGACCAGGGCGAGGCCGTCCACGCCCTTGTTGCGCTCGACGATTTCGTGGGCGATGCGGGTGAGGGTGCGGCCGATACGGTCCGCATCCATGACGACGGTGGGCATGTGCACCTCTTTGCGGTCTCGCAGGGCCGCAGTTAAAGAGTTGCGCTGAGTATATCACCGCCGGCAGCCGGCCCCTGCGACGGTGGCTGCCTCGAAGCCGTAGATGCTGGAAGCGCCGCGGCGGAGCGGAGCAGGGTTCCCGCCGACGATGTTACGCTTGGATCGTGGGACTCACGGCACTGTCGCTCGACGTCGCGAATCCCGCCCTTCCCGGGACCCGCGAACAGGTGGAGTTTCTGGTGGACTCCGGGGCGGTGTACTCGTTCGTTCCCCGCGACGTCCTCGTCCGCCTCGGCATCGAGCCGCACTCACGCCAGCGGTTCCGCCTCGCGGACGGGTCGAGCATCGAGCGGGAGCGCGGGGACGCCCTGTTCTTCTACAAGAACCAGCGCGGCGCGGCGCCGGTCATCTTCGGCGAGCCAGGCGACGCCACGCTGTTGGGCGTCGTCACGCTCGAATCCCTTGGCTTTGTGCTCGACGCCGTGAGACGTGACCTCGTGCCGCTGCCGATGGTGGTTGCTGGCTCGCCGACGCATTGAACCTCCACACGTCGCTCGTTCGCCCCCGCGCCGTTCTCGCTCGATGACGTCCACGGGGTACACCCCGCGGGCCGCTCGTCTTAAGATCAGAGAGATGGCCGACGACTCACCCGGTGATGCGGCGCCCACGGCCGGCGGATCCGGGCGCGACAGCACGAACGGCCTGACCTGGACGTTCGAGTCTCCGGAACGGCACTGGGCCGATCACGACGCGCGCCAGGGCGCCTACTGGCGGTCGCGACCGGCGGCCGAGCGCCTCGCGCAGGCGGCCGAATACCGCCGCCGCCGCCACGGCGCCGTCACCGGTCCCGTCACCTGGACCTGGCGCTTCCTCGCGCTCGACGACGCCTGGCGGTGATGGCACAGCGGCGGCCGCCGGCGGAGACATTCGCGCAGTTCTGCGAGTGTCTCAACCGGTGCGCCGTCGACTACGTGGTGGTCGGCAGCGAAGCCGTGGCATTCCACGGCGTTCCCCGTTACAGCCTCGACTTCGACGTCTTCGTCCGGCCGACGCATGGCAATCTGCTTCGCATGAAAGCCGCCGTGGAGCTGTTTGGCGTGCCTGACCTCGCCGCGCGCATCAATCCGGAGGTATGGGCGCGAACGCGAGCCACGTTGCGGCTCGGCGAGCCTCCCTTCCAGATCGACGTGCTGCTGCAGCTCACGGGAATCGAGTACGAGCCGGTGGGCCGCGGCGCGGTGACGGGCCATTATGGGGATGTCGCGGTGCGGTTCATCGGACGCTCGGACCTCGTCGTCAACAAGCGCGCCGCCGGCCGGCCGAAGGACCTCGCCGACGTCAAGGCGCTCGAAGATGCCTGACGCGCATTGACCGTCTATACATCGCTTGTTCGCCCGGCGCTCTTTGCGCTCGATGCCGAACGCGCGCACGAGCTGACGATCGCGGCGCTCGGCCGGCCATGGGCGGTCAACGCACTGCGGTGGCTGCCGCGCGCGCCCACCGACGGACGGCTGGCGCAGCAGGTCTTCGGCCTGTCCTTCGACAACCCCGTTGGCCTCGCGGCCGGGCTCGACAAGCAGGGCACGGCGGCGCCGGCGTGGGCCGCGCTCGGATTCGGCTTCGTCGAGATTGGCACGGTGACGCCGCGGCCGCAGCCGGGCAATCCGCGCCCGCGCCTGTTCCGCCTGCCGGACGACCGCGCCATCATCAACCGCTTCGGCTTCAACAGCGTGGGCGCCAGCGGCGTGGCGGCCAATCTTGCCGCGGCGCTCCCGATCGCCCCGCGGATCGGCATCAACCTCGGGCGCAACCGGCAGACGCCGAACGAACAGGCCGCCGACGACTACGTCCGCACCGTCGAAGTGCTGCACCCCTACGCGGATTTCTTCGTGGTCAACGTCAGCTCGCCCAACACCAGCGGGCTGCGCGACCTGCAGGAAGGCCGCGCGCTCCGCGCGCTCGTGGAGCAGGTCGTCACCCGCGCGCGCGAGATCACCACGCGCAAGACGATCCCGGTGCTCGTGAAGGTGTCGCCCGACATGACATCCGCCGATCTGCTCGGATCGGTGGACGCGGCGCTCGAGGGCGGCGCGGCGGGCATCATCGCCACCAACACGACGGTGTCGCGCAGCGGCCTCCGCGCGCCCGCGCACGTCGCCGGCGAGACCGGCGGGTTGAGCGGCGCGCCGCTCAAGGCGATGGCCACCGGCGCGTGCCGCACGCTCTTCGCGCACGTCGGACGCCGCGCGCCGATCGTCGGCGTCGGCGGCATCTTCACGGCCGACGATGCGTACGAGCGGATGCGCGCGGGCGCGTCGCTCGTGCAACTGTATACAGGGTTGATCTACGAGGGACCCGGCGTCGTGGCGCGCATCGTGCGCGGCCTCGGCGAGCGCCTGGCGCGCGACGGCGTCTCCAGCATCAGTGAGGTGATCGGCGCCGATGTCTGAACGATTGCTCGTGGCCCTCGACGTGGAAAGCGGCCGGCGCGCGTACGAGCTCGCCACGTCGCTGCGGGACCTGGCCGGCGGCTTCAAGGTCGGCAGCCGCCTGTTCACCCTCGAAGGCCCCGCGCTCGTGCGGCGGCTGGTGGACGCGGGCGCGCGCGTCTTCCTGGATCTCAAGTTCCACGACATCCCGAACACGGTCGCGCAGGCGATCGAGTCCGCCGTCGAGACGGGCGCATGGATGATCAACGTGCACGCCTCGGGCGGCACGGCGATGATGCGGGCGGCGGCCGCGGCAGGCCGCGACGCGGCCGCGCGCCTCGGACGCCCGCAGCCGCTCCTCATCGCGGTCACCGTGCTGACGAGCATGGACGAAGCGGCGCTCCACGACATCGGCGTCGAACGGCCCGTGCTGGACCAGATCACGGCGCTCGCCCGGATGACGAAAGCGGCCGGGCTGGCCGGCGTGGTGGCGTCGCCGCGCGAGACGGCGTCCATCCGCGCGGCGTGCGGCGACGGCTTCACGATCGTGACACCGGGCATCAGGGGCGCCTCGGCGGGAGCCGAGCGCAACGACCAGTCGCGGACGATGGGGCCGGCCGAGGCGGTGCGGGCGGGGGCGAGCTACATCGTGGTCGGGCGGCCGATTATCGGCGCGCCCGACCCGAGGAAGGCTGCCGAAACGATTGTGAGAGAGTTGCAGGGCGGGTGAGGCAGGTACGGCGAGTGGGGAGGCTGGGGAAGGCCCACCCCCTCCACCTCACCCGCCGTACTGGCCCTGCCGGCCTCGGGCTATTTCGCCGTAAAGACGAAGTGGCCGCGGCGGTTCCGCTGCCAGCAGGTCTCGTTCTCTTCGGTGCACTGCGGCGTTTCCTCGCCGCGGCTGATCGTCACCATGCGGCCCCCGTCGATCCCGAGGCTGATGAGGTACTCCCTGACCGCTGCGGCGCGGCGTTCGCCGAGCGCCAGGTTGTACTCGTTGGTGCCCCGTGAGTCGGCGTGGCCTTCGACCGAGACGCGCGTCGACGGCCAGCGCTTGAGGTACTCCGCGTTCCTCTGCAGAACGCCCCGCGCGTCGTCGCGAATCGTCGACATGTCGTAGTCGAAGAACGCGTCGCCGAGCGGCATCTTCGCGTTCAGCTCGTCCAGCGTCATCCTCGCGAAGATCTCGTCCTCGGTCAGCGGCCGCGGTGGCGGCGCGGGCGCGGGCGGCGGCGGTGGCGGCGGCGGT
>Ga0194131_10004748_pt1 | contig 20209 bp, 19 predicted proteins | sample TA2KigO120mmetaG_FD_148631 | JGI IMG/M metagenome (GOLD analysis project Ga0194131, IMG submission 148631) | Freshwater microbial communities from Lake Tanganyika, Tanzania - TA2015053 Kigoma Offshore 120m | ecosystem: Environmental > Aquatic > Freshwater > Lake | place: Tanzania: Lake... | reverse complement strand
CCGCTGCCGCGCGGCCGCTGCCGCGCGGCCGCTGTCGCGCGGGTGCGGTCGCGCGACTGCGGCAGGGAGCGAGCGGGCGTGGCCCGGCCGGCCCCTCAGAGATCCACGTCCACCAATTGCGAGCCGACCAGCGGGCCGCCGGCGCCGACCTTGCACGCTCGGACCGAGACGGTGACCCCGAGCGCCGGATCGGGTGCGTCGAGCTGCAACTGCCAGCGGTAGTCGGCGGCAAAGACGTCGTAGAGCAGGTCGATGAAGACCGGCACGCCGTCGATGGCCTCGACCGCCAGCAGGAGCACGGCTCCTGGTGCGCCGCGATGCGCCTCGAGGTCGATCGGCGCGCCCGGCGCCGGCTGGGTCGGCGTGACGGACAGCGTGAACTCGGCCTGGTCGTAGAGGTAGATCGCGCCCGAGTCGTAGCCGCTCGAGGTGTCGGCGTAGCGCGAGGCGACCAGCACGTGCTTCGCGTCGATGGCGATCGCGCTGCCGAAATCGTCCTCGGCCCAGGTCGGCCCGGCGACCAGCTCGCTCTCGAGGTGCCACGGGCCGTTCTTCTTCTTGCCGAGCCGGTAGGTCCGCGCGACTCCCTGGCTTCCTGCGGTGAAGTCGTCGTACGCCCCCACCGCCACCAGACCGCCGGCGAGCGCGACGGCGTGACCGAAGTTGGCGCTCGTCTGCAGCGTCGGCGCGACGAGCTCCTGCCCCTTGGTCCAGGTGGTTCCGCTCACGCTGAAGAGCTCGACCGAGCCGCAGTTCCCCACGAAATTCTGATCGGCGGCGGGCGCACCGATGACCGCCGTCGTGCCGTCGAAGGCGATCGCGCTGCCGAACGACGCGCCCGGATCGGGATCGTCGTCGAGCAGCTGAGTCTCGAAGTTCCAGTCGCCCGTGACCGGATCGCGGCGGTGCACCGACACGGCGCCATGACCGACGATCGGCCAGAGCAAGCTGTCGCGCGGCGCGCTGGTGATGAGCCAGTCGTTGCCGGAGGCGAGCGCGGTGCTCCAGTAGTTGGCCGGCTTGTACCAGGGGCAGACGAGGTAGCTCTGCTCGGTCGCCTGGGCGGCGAGCTCGGGAGCGGCGGCGCCGGCAGCGCAGGCGGCCAACGCCAGTGGCACCAGCCGGTGCCGGGTCAACGTTCGCGGAAGGGACATCGGGACGCTCCGGGGGTGTGGGATCGGACCGCCTCGGCTGGCCGAAGCAGGAAACCGGCGTTCCCCCACTCACCCGACGCCGACCCGCGGTGTTACAGAGCTCGGCCAGCTCGCCGCGCCGAAGCGCAACGGCCCGAGGCGAAGCGCCACCTGGCCTCCTGCGTCGGCTCCCGCTCGCCGCCGGACCGTCACTTCGCGATCGTCAGCGTGTCGATCGTGGCGCCCGACGCGTCGATGGCCGACAGGGTGAGCTGCGGCCCGGAGAACTCGACGGCGACGAAGTGGTAGGTCGATACGAAGCGGGCGGTGAAGTCGTTGTCGCTCGCGCGCGCGTAGAGCTCCTTGCCGCCCCCACCGGTCACGATCCAGATCGGGCCGGCGGGCGTCGTGTAGTCGGGCTCCTGATCGGCCTGGACCGGGACGCCGTCGACCACGGGAAAGCTGCGCTCGTAGGCATGGTCGTGCCCGTTGAAGACGACGTCAACGCCGTTCGCCGTGAACAGCGCCTCGAGGTCGGAGCGGATCTGCAGGTCGCTCCCGTGCTTCCCCGAACTGAACGGTGGATGGTGGAAGACGGCGAACTTCCAGGTCGCGCTGGTCGTCAGCACGTCCGCGAGCCACGTCGCCTGCGCGCTCCCGGCCGCGAAACCCTGGTTCGAGTCGAGCACGACGAAGAGCGCGTCGGCGGCGGTGACCGTGTAGTAGCGCTCGCTCTGCTCGGGGTTGTCATGCGGCAGATGGAACGCCTCGAGGTAGCGCTCGCCGTTCGCGGTCTTGATGTCGTGGTTGCCGAGCGCCGGGAAGAACGGGATGTGGTCGATCAGGCCGGCGTAGGGCCGGAAGAAGCACGGATCGAAGCGCGAGCGTTCGCCGGCGGGATAGACCACGTCTCCGGCGATCAGCACCAACTCCGGAGCGAACGCCGCGACCTGCGCCGCCACCTCCGCCTGCGCGCTCCCGCCGGTCCCCGAATCGCCGAAGACGGCGAAGCGCAGGTCGGGCGAACTTGCGTCGCGCAACGTGCGGAAGGTCGCCCCGAGATGGAGCGGCGTCCCGTCGACCGCCACCGTGTAGTCGTAGAGCGTGTCGGCCGCGAGCCCGTCGATCCGGAGTGCGTGCGCTGTCGCCGGCGCCGTCCCGGCGACCACCGTCGTCGGTCCGCCGCCCTGCGACCAGACGACGGAGCCGATGCCGGGCAGCTCGGTCGACCACGCAATCACCATCGACGTCAGGGTCGGCTCGGCGAGGAACGGTCCACGCGCCAGTCCCTGCACGGTCGCCACGACGCGCCGCCCGGAATTCGAGCCGCGGTCGCAACCGGCGCCGCCGGCGAGGAGCAGCGCCAGCAGCGCCGACGTCGTGAGCGTGGGGGCGGCGGACCGCATCGGGACTCCGAAGATCGAGGCGGCGGCGGCGAAGCCGGCTGCCGCGGCCCATTCTGTCGTGGATGCGGCGCTCTAAGCGGGCGGCGCGCCGTCGAACAGTCGGCCCTGCAGCGGCCCCGGCCGCCGGAATGCCGCCGTCGAGACGCCGGCGCCGCGCTGCGCCGCCCCGGGACCGTGCAGCCCGGCGCGCCGCACCGCCAGCGCGAAGAGCTGCTCGAGCTGGCGCGCCCACTCGCCCTGGCCGCGGAAACGGGTGCCGAACTTCGCGTCGTTCAGCGCGCCGCCGCGCAGCTCGCGCAGCCGATGGAGCACCTTCTCGCGCTGCAGAGGCCGGTGCACGGCGAGCCACTCGTCGAACAGCTGCTTCACGCCGTGCGGCAGGCGCAGCAACTGCCAGCTCGCCATGGTCGCGCCCGCCTCCTTCGCTGCCGCGACGATCGCCGGCATCTCGTGGTCGGTGAGGCCGGGGATCACCGGCGCGACCAGCACCCCGACGGCGATGCCGGCGCGCGCCAGCTCCGCGATGGCGGCGAGTCGCGCTGCCGGCCGCGACGCGCGCGGCTCGAGCACGCCGGCCAGATCGGCGTCGAGCGTCGTCAAGCTGAGGAAGACCTGCACCGCGTCGTACTCGGCGAGGCGCGCCAACACGTCGACGTCGCGCGTGACCAGCGCGTTCTTGGTCACGATCCCGACCGGATTGCGGAACTCCGCCAGCACCTCGAGGCAGCCGCGCGTGAGCCGGAGCGCCCGCTCGACCGGCTGGTAGCAGTCGGTGACCCCCGACAGCGCCAGCAGGCGCGGCTGCCACGACGGCTTCATGAGTTCCGCGCGCAGCAGCGACGGCGCCTCGCGCTTGACCAGGATCACCGTCTCGAAGTCGAGTCCCGCCGACAGCCCGAGGTACTCATGCGTCGGCCGCGCGTAGCAGTAGCTGCAGCCGTGCTCGCAGCCGCGGTAGGGATTCACGCTCGCGTCGAACGGCAGGTCGGGGCTGTCGTTGGTCGAGACGATCGAGCGCGAATGGTCCTCGAGGAAGCGGGTGCGCGGCGCCGGAATCGCAGCGTCACCGGCCGCACGCGCCGCCGCCGCCAGCGCCTCGAGGTCGAGCTCGATCTCGCGCCCGGTGAAGCGGTCGGCGGGGTTGGAGGAGGCGCCGCGCTGCGTGGCCATGGCGGGGTTGTAGCGGAGTTGCCGCGGCGCGGGCGATCACTCGCGATGCGGCGACGGCCGACACGTGGCTGGCGCTTTTCTGTGCCCGCGCTAACTCCCCGCTTCGCGATCGCGCTGCCGCGAGTGGCGCGCGTTCGCGGTTGGCGCCGCCAGCGTGCGGCGCCGGTGCCGGTGCGAAGCCTGAATCAGCGTGTCCTGGGCAGCGGTCCCGGGACTTCGACTCCCGCCTCATGCGCGAGGGGTCGCGACGCCGCGATTGCGGCGCGGGGCTTCGTCACGTCCTGACCTGCGCAGCGGTCGAGCGACCGCGCGCCCCATCCGGCTCGGCGCCTTCGCCGGGCCCTCCCTGCACTGGAACTCCGTCTCCCATGAACGACTCTTCCGTCGTCCGCGCTGCGGACCCGATCGATCCCCGTTGGTTCGAGACCTTCTTCAGCGGCCTCGCGCTCGATCTCTGGCGCGCTGCCGCAACGCCCGAGCAGACGCGCGTCGAGGTCGACTTCCTCGCCAAGGCGCTGCTGCTGCCGCCGGGCGCGCGCGTGCTCGACATCGCGTGCGGACTGGGCCGCCACTCGCTCGAACTCGCGGCGCGCGGCCATCGGCCGACCGGCGTCGACTTCTCACGCGAGGCGCTGGAACAGGCGCGCGCCGCGGCGGCCGCGCGTCGACTGACCGTCGAGTTCGCGTCGGCCGATCTGCGCGAGCTGGCAGCTTGCCCCGCCGCTGCCGGCCCGTTCGATGGCGCCTTCACACTCGGCAACAGCTTCGGCTACGTCGATCCCGCCGCCACGCGCACCTACCTCGCCGGCGTCGCGCGCGCGCTGAAGCCGGGCGCGCGCTTCGTCCTCGACAGCGGCTACGTCGCCGAATCTCTGCTGCCCCACCTGCGCGAGCGGGAGTGGTTGGCGATCGGCGACTTCCTCTTCCTCGAGGAAAACCGCTACCTCGTCGAGCAAGGTTGCGTCGAAACGACCTACACCTTCCTCCGCGGCGAGCAGCGCCAGACCCGCAAGGGCTACCAGTGGGTCTTCATGCTCCGCGAGCTGCGCGAACTGCTGCACGCCGCAGGTTTCGACGTGGAACAACAGCTCCAATCGACCGACGGCACTCCCTACGCGTGGGGCGCTCGCTACCTGCTGCTGGTGGCGCGCAGACGGTGAACGGCGCGCTCAGGCGCGCGCCGCCGTCCCCTTCCACTCCTCGTCGAGCTGCGCGCACGCCTCGGGCAGACGGTCGTACAGCCGCAGCGGCTGGCGGCGCAGCGCCGCGTCCGACAGGAGCGCCTGCGTCACGATCGGCAGCGCCACGGTCACGTCGGTGCGCAGGTAGACGCTCTTGCTCTCGACGCACTCGATCGAGGTCTTGCCCCAGGTGTGGCCCTCGCCGGCGCTGCACGAGGAGAGCGCGCCGTTGTCGACGACATCGACGCAGATCTGCACGTCGATGTCGAAGCCGCGCGCATCGACGCCGAGGATCTGCGACAGGAGCGGCTCGCCCTGCAGCGTGTAGTTCTTCGGCACTCCGCCGCCGAAGATCCAGACGCTCGCCTGGCCGGAGCTGGCTGCGGCGCTCTTCGAATTCGCGCCGACGCTGCCGCGCCCCTTCTTCGAACGCGCCCAATGCTGCAGCGCCGCCATCGAGTAGACGTCGCGCGCCACGTCGAGCCGGAACTTGAACCCCTTCGGGTCCTCGCGCTCCATCTTCACGACGTTCAGGTAGATCGAGCCGTCCTGCGGCGCGCCGACGAAGACCGGTACGCCGTGGCGGAAGCAGGTCGCGAGCAGGCTCGGCCGCGTGATCCGCTGGTCGTCCTCGATCTTCGCGACGACGCGGCCGATCTCGTAGTGGAGCTCGGGCGTCGTCATCGGCCGCTGGAACGGCTTCGTCTTCAAGAGCTCGCAGAAGAAGCGGTCGGTGTCGAGCAGCACGTCCTCGGCGAAGCCAAGGTCGTAGATGCGGATGATGCGCGCCTTGCGGTAGGCGCCGTCGTCGCCGGTCGGGCTCACCTCGTGGATGAGGTGGCCGAGGGTGCGGTGGAGGTCGTGGTAGAGGTTGGCGCCGGTCGTCGTGAGCGAGTTGATCCAACCCGCCTCGATCATCGGGATGAGCGCCGACTGGTGCATGCCGGCCGGCGTCATCGCGCCCGAGACCGTCGCGAAGACGACGTGGTCTTCCTCGACGCTCGCGCGCATCAGCCGGTGCGCCTCGCGCAGCCCGCGCCCCGCGAACGCCGGGAAGAAGTTCTCGAGCAGTTCCCGCGGCGTCTCCTTGCCGGTCAGCGCGGCGGGATCGACGGAGCGGACACGGGACCTGGCGCCGGCCTTGGGGCGGATCTTGCTTCGGGTGCTCATGGGGGCGACGGTCTTAGCGGGCACGGGCGACGACGAGAAGGGATGCGTCTCGTCGCGACGCGGCACTCACCCGCCGCGAGCGTCCGCGGCCACCTCGAGCGGCGACCAGCCGAGGCCGTCGGGATGGACGAGGATGCCGATCGGCAGCGAGCTGCCGGCGAACTCGCCGCCGAGGGTCGACCGGTCGGTGGCGGCGGCCGACTGCGCGCAGCTGACCAGCACCTGCCGGCCGTCCGGCGTCACCTTGGCGCGGATCGGAAACTTCGGGCAGGGGAGCATCGCGACCACCGCGCGCTTCAGCGCGTCGACCACCGAGACGGTGTCGGCCGCACGATTGGCGGTCCAGACGAACGCGCCGTCGGGCGTCACGTCGATCCCCTCGCAACCGGCGCCGGTCTTCACGTCGCCGAGCGAGCCCTCCCCCACCAGGTCGAGGATCGAGATCGTGCCGGAGCCGATGTTGGCGGTGTAGGCGACGTCGCAGGCGGGCGCGACCGCCACCATGTGGCTCGCCTCCTGATCGGTCCTGATCACGGCGTCAACGACCCTCGCCTCGAGGTCGACCAGCAGGAGCGCCTTGCTGGTCTCCGACGTGACCGCGACGCGCGCCTCCTCGCCGAGCCACATGATCCCGTGCGGCCGGCGGTGCGGCGCAAGGTCGATCTTCTTCACCGGCTTCGCGGTGGCGACCTCGAACAGCGTGAGCGTCGAGCCGGCCAGCTGCGCGTCGCCTTAGTCGGCAACCACGGCGATGCGGCCGTCGGGGCTGACGATCACTGCGTGCGGCCCGACGCCGGTGGCCACTCGTGCCACCTCCTTGCCGGCCGCAAGATCGATCAACGACGCGATCGCCGCGGCCTTGTTGAGCACGATCAGCGTGCCGCTGGCGGAGGCGGCCGGTGGCGCGGCCGCCGGTTCCTGCCCGCCCGCCAGCAGCGCAAACGGCAGGAGCAGCCACGACACGATCGACTTGGACGCGAGCGGCATGGTGCTCTCCTCGAACTGCGCCGCGCTACGAGCCGCCGCCCCGGGCGTTCCCCGCGGACTCCGCCAAGCGGTATGGATCGGATACCGAGCCAACCATCCACTATTCTCCACAGCTTGTCATTAGCCTTAGATTCCCGACTTCTAAGCCTAGATCTCGTCCATCTAAAGCTAATCCTCCACCTGATTGTAATATGAAGCCCGATCGTTCCACGGCTTGGACGGGCCGTGGAACGAACCAGCGACCGCCGCCACCCCCCCCCGCGCACGCCTGCGCCATTCCAGAGGAGTCCCGCCCGCGATGGACAAGAAGAGCAAGAGCGCCGCCACCGAACCGACCAGCCTGCGCGACTTCCTCGAGATCCCGTACGACCAGCTCGAGGAGATGAACCTCGCCGCCAAGCAGCAGCGGATCGACCGCATCGATGCCGCGAAGCTGCAGGCCGAGCGCGTCAAGTACCTGAACGCCGAGAAGCGCGTGAAGGCCGTGACCGTCTGCTTCAGCGACCTCGAAGGTCGCCTGCACATGCTCGACTACGACAAGAAGTTCCTGCTGAAGAGCTTCGACAACCTCACCTTCGACGGCTCCTCGATCCGCGGCTTCTCGCAGCAATCGGAGTCGGACCTGCGCCTCGGCCTCGACTGGCCGGCGACCTACTGGCTGCCGTCCGACGTGTTCGGACCAGGCAAGGTGCTGGTCTTCGGCGAGGTGCTCGACCGGAAAGGCAGGGCGTACGCCGGCGACATGCGCGGCGTGCTGAAGACTTTCCTCCAGAAGATGTACGACAAGGACGGCTCGACCTGCTACGCCGCCAACGAGATCGAGGGCTTCCTCTTCAAGGGGCGCGACGCCGAGCGCCACTTCCACGAGACCGGCCACTTCGACTACGTCTCGACCGGCGGCTACTACCACTCGCTGCCGACCGACCCGCTGCGCAACTTCATCGACTCTGCCGCCGAGGCGCAGCGCGCGATGGGCTTCCAGAACGAGAAGGACCACCCCGAGGTCGCGCCGTCGCAGTTCGAGATGAATTTCTCGTACGCCGAGGCGCTCATCGCCGCCGACCAGTTCCAGCTCTACAAGCTGCTCTGCCGGCAGATCGCGCAGCGGATGGACATGACGGCGAGCTTCCTGCCGAAGCCGGTGACCGGCATCAACGGCAGCGGCGCCCACACCAACATCTCGGTCGGCCGCAAGGGGAAGAACGTCTTCTTCGAGAAGGGCGGCCAGGATGGCGTCAGCAAGCTGGCGTGGGAGTTCATCGATCGCATCCTGAACGCCGGCAGCGACCTCTGCCTGATCCTGAACCCGAGCGTGAACGCCTACCGCCGGCTCGACCCGCACTTCGAGGCGCCGAACCAGATCAAGGTGTCGCCGATCGACCGCGGTTCGATGATCCGCATCCCGCTCGGCAACGAGCGCAGCGCGCGTATCGAGGTGCGCAGCGTCGGACCGGACACGAACATCTACCAGACGCTCTACGCGCTGTTCCGCACCGGCTTCGAGGGGGCCGGCTCCGACCCGAAGGACGAGGCGAAGCGCTCACGCACCCGTTTCCTGCCCGACAACATCCTCGACTCGATCCGCCTGTTCAAACAGAGCAAGTGGATGGCGGAACTGTTCGGCGAGGCGGTCCACGGCAAGTTCGCCGAGCTCAAGATGGCGGCGGCGGAGAGGAGCCCGAAGCTGCTGGGGACGACGGTCAAGGCGGGCGAGGTGCAGTTCCACCACGAGGTGACGAACCAGTACTTGTGGAACAGGTTCTGAGAGCGGACGAGCGCGCCCGCAAGGGCGCGCTCGCGGTCGAAATGGGGATGGAGCTGACGGGCGAGCGGCGCGTTGCGCCGGCTCGCCCGCTGCTCATCGGGAACAGACCAACGGGAACAGACCATCGGGAGCAAGGCATCGGGAGCGGGTCATCGGGAAAGGCCGTTTGCGAGCGAGTGGCGGGAGAGACGGAGGGGGAGGGGGCGGCGAGCGCGGCGGGAACCCGGGAAGAAGTGAGCGGTCGGGTGGCGCGTGCGGCTCCGTGCGGCGCGACCAGCTTTGCGAGGGACGAGCATGCGAACGATCCGGGCGCAGCGACCGTGGATGGCGATGGCGGCGGGAATGGTGGTGGCGCTGGCGGCCTGCTGCGGTTCGCGGAGCGGGACGGCGACGCCTGATGCCGAGGCGGCGGCCTTCCTCGGCGCGGATGCAGTGGCGATCCTCGCGGCGCCCGATCGGATCGAGTCGTTCCGCGTCGCGCGGGTGATCGGGAAGGCTCCCGACCCGACGAAGGCGATCGCGGGCGTCGAGCGGCTCGCGGGCGGGCCGCTGCTGGACGCGGCGCAGACGGCGCAGGTGCGCGACCTGCTCTTCGCCGAAGACTCCTACGAGTTCGATCTGGCCAAGGCCTGCGACCCGGTGCCGGGCGTTCTGCTCCGGGCGTGGCAGGGCGGCCGCTACGCCGACCTCTACCTCTGCTTCGAGTGCCTCATGTGGGCAGTCAGCGTCGACACGCCGATCGACCGCTTCCCGCCGATCCGCGAGTGGGAGGACTTCGATCCGGTGCAGCGGCCGCTGGTGGCGCTGGTGAAGGCGCTCTTCCCCGCCGACGCCGCGATCCAGGCGCTGCGCTGACGCGTGACCGCGAATCGGCGGCTGCCGCGAGTCACCGCCGGAGCGACAACTCTTCGAGCGCGCTGCCCGGCTGCTGCGCCTGCTGCATCGCTCGCGCGACGCTCCACTCCTTGCGATTGATCCGGCCGTAGCCGAAGCGGGTGCCGATGCGTCCGCGGCCGCCCCGTTGCAGGCGCCGCTTCCGAGCCGTGCGCGCGCGCACAGCCTTTGGCTCGATCGGGGGGCCGACCGTTTGGCACGCCATTGGTTCATGCGTCTCGTGCCTGATCGAGACACCGATGCGCGAGGACGCGATGCCAACCGACCGTGACCTTCGCAGCTGCTTCCGAACCCTCCGGCTGCGGAGCGGCGCCTTTCTCCTGGCCGCGCTCGCTGCTGCCACCACGACCGGCGGCGCCGCGCACGGCCAGGGGACGGGTCCGATCATCCAGCACGAGCCGCGGGCGATGGCGCGGGTGGTCTACTTCAACGCGTCGGGCGCCCAGAACGGCAACCCGATCGCCGGCGAGTACACCATCGAGTACGGCAAGCCCGACTGGCGGAGCGAGTACGACGCCGGGTTCGACCAGCTCACGCGCGGCAAGCGGCTGCGGCTCGGCAAGGACTGGTGGACGACGCTCGACACCTTCGTGCCGCTCGGCTTCGGCGAGAAGAGCGAGCGCAAGGCGGGCGAGTACCTCCTGGCGCTCGAGTGCTCCGAGAAGGGCGAGTGGAGCCTGATCGCGCTCGATCCCGAGCCGCTCAAGAAGTCGAAGGTCGACGCCTTCGGCAGCGGCCAGACCAGGGGCGGCACGAAGATCCCGCTCACCTACGCGACGACCGAGAACGAAGCGAAGGAACTCTCGATCCAGTTCGTCGGCGACGACAAGAAGCCGCGCGAACAGACGCTCGAGATCCGCTTCGGCAGGCACCGGCTGACGACGATGGTGAAACCGAGGATCTGACCGCCGCCACGGACGGACCGCCACTCACGAACAGGAAAGCGCTCCGGTATCCCCGAGCACCGGAGTGCGCACCCCGGAGCGGGGCCGTGCCGATGCACGGCTCCGCTCTATTTTTCGTTCTTCGACGCGCTGCGATCAGCGGATCAGCCGCCCTGCTCGACCGGCTGCGCCGGCTTCTTGATCGACTGGAACTCCTTCAGGAGCTCCTTCGCCGTCTTCTTGCCGACGATCTTCTTCAGCGGCGCCGCCTCCGGCTTCTCCGCGTTCGGATCGAGGACCAGCAGCACCGGCTGCTCGTACGACGCCACGCCGAAGCGCTTGGCCTCCGGGCTGTCGCGCTTGATGACGGTGCGTGCGACGACGAACTTGCCCATCGCCTCGGCCAGAGCATCGTCGAACAGCGCTTCCTCCAGCGCCGCGCTGTCCTTGCCCTTGGTGGCGAAGACGAACAGCACCAGCTTCTGTTCCTTGACCGCCGCGTCCTTCACCTCGTCGAAGGTGGCGGGGAACGACTTGCCGTACTTCTTGGCGATCGCCTCGATCTGCGTCTTCACCGCCGCCGGATCGCGCGAGCCAAGCTTCTCGATCTCGTCGCCCTTCGAGTCGGTGAAGATCACCGTCGGGTAACCGCGCACGCCGTACTTGCCCGACAGGTCGGTGTTCTTCTTGCCCCAGTTGCAGTCGACGAAGACGTTGACCAGCTGCTTGCTCGCCTCGACCACTCCGTCGTCGCTGAACGCACCTGCGCTCAGACTCGCGCAAGGCGGTCAGCCATCGCTCGTGAAGAAGAACATCATCGGCTTGCCGGAGACCTTGGCGGCCTTGATCGCCGCCTGCGGCTCCTTCTCCCACGGGATCTTGCCGCCATCGCCCGCGAGCGCTTCGCCCGCGAACAGGACGCCGGCCACCAGCGCCAACATCGCCTTGACCATCTGCCTCGCCTCCATGGTTGCCGGGCGGCAGCGCGAGCTCTGCGCTGCACCGTGCGGATCACCGTGCCGCCGACGATATCGCCCACCTCCGACCACCGACTGCAACGCCGCCCGCGCCGCGCTCGAACGCCGCCCCGCCCGGGACCGCCGCCGACGCCCCTGCGCCGGCCGGCTACCATCGCCCGCGCGATGGACCTCTTCGCCAAGACGCCGGCCGAACTCGCCCGCAGCGCGCCGCTCTCCGACCGCATGCGGCCGCGCACGCTCGCCGAGGTGATGGGCCAGGAGGAGGTCATCGGGCCCGGCCGGCCGCTGCGCCGCATCCTCGACGCCGGCGAACTGCCGCCGTCGATGGTCTTCTGGGGGCCGCCCGGCACCGGCAAGACGACGCTGGCGCGCCTGGTCGCCGCCACCGCGAAGCTGCCGTTCCTGCCGTTCAGCGCGGTGACCTCCGGCATCAAGGAGGTGCGCGAGGCGATCGAGCAGGCGCGCGCGCGGCGGCGCGAGGACGGCCGCACCACGCTGGTCTTCGTCGACGAGATCCACCGCTTCAACCGTGCGCAGCAGGACGCCTTCCTGCCGCATGTGGAAGACGGGACGATCATCCTGGTCGGCGCCACCACCGAGAACCCGAGCTTCGAGGTCAACGCCGCGCTCCTCTCGCGCTGCCGCGTCTTCGTGCTGAAGGGGCTGTCCGACCCGCAGGTGCTCGAACTGCTGCGGCGCGCGCTGGACGACCCGGAGCGCGGGCTCGGCCACGTGCCGGTGGCGGCGGAGGCGGGCGCGCTCGAGCGGCTCGCCAACCTGGCGAACGGCGATGCCCGCCAGGCGCTCGGGCTGCTCGAGACGGCGGTGCGGGCGAGCGAGAGCGTGGACGGGCGGCGCCGGCTGACGCTCGAGACGATCCGCGCGGTCACGCAACGGCGCAACGCCAACTACGACGCGAGCGGCGACCAGCACTTCGACTGCGCCTCGGCGCTGATCAAGTCGCTGCGCGGCAGCGATCCCGACGCGGCGCTCTACTGGCTGGCGCGCATGCTCGAGAACGGCGAGGACCCGCTGTTCGTGGCGCGACGGCTCGTGATCTTCGCCAGCGAGGACGTCGGCAACGCCGATCCGCGCGGGCTGATGGTCGCGGTGGCGGCGATGCAGGCGACCCACTTCGTCGGCATGCCCGAGGCGCTCTATCCGCTGGCGCAGGCGGCGACCTACCTGGCGACGACGCCGAAGAGCAACGCCGCGGGCGCGGGCTACAAGGCGGCGGCGGCCGACGTCGAGGCGACGCGCAACGACCCGGTGCCGCTGCACCTCCGGAACGCCGCCACCGGACTGATGCGCGGACTCGGCTACGGGCAGGGCTACCAGTACGCGCACGACCGGCCGGACGCGCTCGTCACCCATGACCACCTGCCCGCGGCGCTGATCGGGCGGCGCTACTACCAGCCGAAGGACGTCGGCCACGAGGCGGCGATCCGCCGCTGGCTCGACGAGCGGGCGGCGCAGCGGACGCGGCAGCGCGAAGCGCCGCGCACGCCGGGCGACGGCGAACCGACCGGCTGAGGTGCGCCCCGGCGGCAGCGCGGCGCGGCGCTATCGTGCCGCACCCTTGTGGCGCCGATTCGCGCGCGCCGCGGTTCCATGGATCCGCCCATGCCTCATCCGTTCCCGCACCGCTACACCTGCGAGCTCGAAGTCCGTGACGACGCGTCGAGCACGCTCAAGGCCGGCCCGCGGCCGCCGCTCCTGGGCGGCAATCCGCCCGAGTTCGACGGCAGCGACACGTGGTGGAGCCCCGAGCACCTGCTGCTGTCGTCGCTGCAGATCTGCTTCCGCGGGACGTGGAACGCCCTGACCGCGAGACCCGGCATCAAGGCGTCGAAGTTCGCCACCCGGGCCGAGGCGGTGCTCGAGAAGGGGCCGGCCGGCATCACCTTCACCTCGATCACGCTGACGGCGTTCGTGACCGTCCCCGCCGCCCACGTCGACGCCGCGCGCGACCTGCTCGCCAAGGCGAAGAAGTTCTGCATCATCTCGAACCAGCTCAAGACCGAGCCGACCCTCGTCGCCGAAGTCAGCGCGGGCTGATCCGCCGGCTCCGTCCCGGATCAGGATGACGCGCGGCGCCGTGACAGCAGCGCGGTGCCGAGCTGGCCGCAGCCCGCCGCCCGCTCGCGGCCACCGCTGAAACGCAGCTTCACCGGCACGCCGAGCGGGCGCAGCTTGCGCGTCCACTCGCGCACTTCGGCCATGGTCGGCGCCGCGAACTCGTCGCCGACGGGGTTGAACGGGATCACGTTGAGCAGGAAACGGAACCCGCGGCGCGCCAGCGCCGCGATCGCCGCGACGTCGTCGTCGCCCATGGTCAGGTCGCGGATCGCCACGTACTCGAGCGTCACGTGTTTGCCGCGCCGGTGGCGCTCGTAGCGCGCCACCGCGTCGAGGAACTCCTCGAACGAATGGCGCTGCTGGATCGGCATCAGCCGCGCCCGCTTCTCCGGCACGGCGGCGCCGAGGCTGAACACCAGCCGCCACGGCTCGTTCGCGTCGATGAAGCGATGGATCGCCGGCACCACCCCGGCGGTCGAGATCGTGATCCGCCGCGCCCCGATCTGCAGCCCGTGCGCCTGCGTCATCACCCGCGCCGCGCGGTAGACCGCCGCCTCGTTCTGCAGCGGCTCGCCCATCCCCATGAAGACGATGTCGCTGGCGCGCACCCCGGCGTGGCCCGTGACCTGCGCGACCTGGTCGACGATCTCCCACGCGGCGAGGCTGCGCGTCAGCCCGAGCTTCCCGGTGGCGCAGAACCGGCACGCCAGCGCGCACCCCGCCTGGCTCGAGACGCAGACGGTGTAGCGTCCGCTGCCGGCGTGATGCGGCAGCAGGACCGACTCGACCAGCGCCCCATCGTGCAGCCGGAATGCGTAGCGCGTGCTGCCGTCCGCCGCCGGCTCCACGGCCTCCCGCGCGAGCCGCGGCAGCGCGACCGCCGCGGTCAGCCGCGCGCGCCGCTCATGCCCGAGCGACACGAGCCCGGCGATGCCGCTGGCGCTGCGATCGCGCACGTACAGCGCGCGCAACGCGTCGGCGCCGAGCCGTTCCGCGGCGGCGTCCGCGCCGCCGGCCGCCGCGAGCGCCGCGACCAGCTCGGCGTGGGTCAGTCCCTGCAGCGGCGGCGCGGGCAGCGGCAGGGACGGGGCGGGCGATGGCGGCGACGAGACCATTCGCCGTCGATGGTACGACGCGCCGCGACTCGCGCTCACCGCCGCCCGGAGTCGGCATCCCCTTCCGCCGCGCGCTGCGCCCGCCACGCGGCGATCGCCTCGAGCACCGGGTCGCGCCCCTCGCGCCAGTGCGCCAACGCCGCCGGTGCAGCGAGGTCGGGCAGCACGGACGGTGAATCGTCCGGCGCCAACTCGAAGAACCTGGTCGAGTAACTCACCTCGAGACCGCTCTGCGCGAGCCGCAGGAACTTGATCTCGCCGTAGCTCCTCGGCTTGCCGCCCGTCGGCGTCCCGACCAGCAACGCGCCGAAGCCGCGGCGCAGCTCGACCGCGTTCATCATCGCGGAGGAGAACGTGTCCTCGCCGATGGCGACGAACAGCACACCCTTCTCGCGCAACTCCCGCTGCCGGCCGAGCAGGCGCAGCAACGGCTGGATCACCAGCGAGTTGCCGCCACCGTTCCAGCGGAGGTCGATGATCTCGGCGACGCACGACCACACCTCGTCGATCGGCACTCCACCCACCGCCGTGACCCGCGCCCCCAGTGCCCACGCAAGCTCACGCGGCGCCCGCACCACGTGCAGCCCATCGGTGAACGGATGGAACTCGACCGGAAACACCTTGTGCGCGACCGGTCCCTGCCCGAGCCGGATCGCGGTGTGGCCGTCGCCGACGCTGGCGACCAGCCGCATGAACTCGACGACGATCTCGTGGTCCTCGAGGCCATCGAGCGCCGCATCGAGGTCGGCCACCCGCGCCTCCCACTCCGCGCGCGGCTGCCGGAAGAAGAGCTCCTTGTGCGGGCGCGGCAGCTCGCTCGCCAGCTGCTGCAGGTCGGCGCGCCACCGTTCGCTGGCCGCCGCCACCTCCTGCGCCGGTGCCAGCGCCGCGCAGCCGATCTACAGCACCGCTCCGATTCCCGCCTGCATCAGATCACCTCCCTGCCGCACGTACGACCGCGCTCCGGCGCCGTTCACTCCGCCGACTTCCCGGCTCACCGACGCTTCTTCGGCCCCCGCACCGCCACCGCGGTCCATGGGTCGTCGGGCCAGGAGTGGCGCGGGTAGCGGGCGCGCAGCTCGCCGCGGATCCGCGGATAGACCGTGTTCCAGAAGCTCGCGAGGTCCTGCGTGACCTGCTCGGGCCGGTGGTTCGGCGCCAGCAGGTGGAGCAGCACCGCCACCCTCCCGCCGGCGATGCGCGGCGTCTGCGCCCAGCCGAACAGCTCCTGCAGCCGCGCCGCCAGCACCGGCGGACCTTCCGCCGGATAGTCGAGCCGCATCGCGCTGCCGCTCGGGACGACCAGCCGCTCGGGCGCATGCTGGTCGAGCGCACGCGCCAGCGGCACGCCGAGCCGCGCCCGCAGCAGTTCCGCCAACGGCAGGCGCTGCAGGTCGGCGAAGCTGCGCGCGCCGGCGCACAGCTCGGGCAGCCAGGCGCGCCACCACGCCGCGTCGAGCGCAGGCAGCCCGAGTTCCGGCATCCACTCGGCGAGCCGACGGACCCGCGCCAGGAGCCCGGCGACCTCCTCGCGCGCCAGGCCGAGCGCGCGCTCGAGGTCGTCGCCGACCGCCGCCGCCAGCACCGCGCCGCTCGCCTCGCCCGATTCGACCGGCAGCAGCCGTTCCTCGATGGCGAGGTCCGCGAAGCGGGTGATCCGCCGCGCCACCAGCGCCGCGCGCGTCCGGTCGAACTGCACCTCGTCCGCCGTGACCAGCGCCGACGAGTCGAGCCACTCGCGCTCCACCGCGCTCGCGAGGCGGACCTGCGCCTCGTCGCCGCCGCCATCGAGATCGACCGCGACGAACAGCTCGGCGCGACGGACCGCGCTCGACTCGTGCAGCCGCACGCCGCGCCCGCCGACGAGCAGCGCGCGCGGCGAGCCCGGCTCGCGCCGGCGGGCGAGGCGATCGGCCCAGCCGACGAACAGCGCCCGGCGCAGCGCCGCATCGGCGTCGAGGGAGCCGTCGCGGGCGTCGCGCCGGACCGATTGCGCCAGCTGGCGGGCGCTGCGCAGGATCCAGTCGGCGCGCCCGCGATGGAGCTCGCCCCACTCGAAACGGGTGGTCCCGCGCGTGGCGAACTCCTCCAGCGCCGCGACGCGATCGACCACGTCGGAGTCGCTCTCGTGCACCGCCTCGCGGCGCGGACCGCGCGCGTCGCGCAGGAACGGATCCCGCTCCGACAGCAGCGCCGCCGCCCGCGCCGCGCGCTCGCCGACACCCAGCTCCTCGCCGGCCAGCAGCAGCCGCGCGAGGCGCGGCGGCGCCGGAATCCCCGCCATCCGCCGGCCGACGGCGGTCAGCGCGCCGCCCCGCGTCGCTCCGAGCTGCTCGAGCAGGAACGCCGCGCGCGCCAACGCGACGGCGGGCGGCGGCTCGAGGAACGGGAACTCGGCCGGCCGCCGCTCGCCGAACGCCAGCAGTTCGAGCACGAGGCCGGAGAGGTCGACGCGTGCGATCTCCGGCACCTCGTGCGGCGCGAGGCCGCGATGATCGAGCGCGCTCCAGAGGCGCAGGCAGCGGCCGGGAGCGACGCGTCCGGCGCGCCCCCGGCGCTGCTCGGCCGAGGCTTGCGACACGCGGCCGAGTTCGAGGCGGTCGAGGCCGACCGTTGGGTCGTACTGCAGACGGCGCACCTGACCGCTGTCGATCACGGTGGTCACGCCCGGCAGCGTGACCGAGGTCTCGGCGACGTTGGTGGCGAGGAGGATGCGGCGCGCCGCGCCCGGCCGGAGCGCGGCGTCCTGCCGCTCCGGTGCGAGGTCACCGTGCAGCTCGACCAGCTCGAGCGATCCGGCGGCGAGCGAGCCGGCATGAGCCGCCGCCAGCGCCTCACCGCAACGGCGGATCTCGCCGAGTCCCGGCAGGAAGACCAGCACATCGCCCTGCGCGCCGATGCCGTCCGCGCCGCCGCGCAGCGCGTCGCGCACCGCCGCCACCACCGCCTCGTCGAGGCGGTCGTCGCGCTTCAGCGGCCGCCACTCGACGGCGACCGGATGGAGGCGGCCCGGCACCGCCACCACCGGCGCGTCGCCGAGGAAGCGCGACAGCGGCGCGGCATCGAGCGTCGCCGACATCACGACGAGACGCAGGTCGGACCGCGCCTCGCGCCGCACCTTGTCGACCAGCGCGAAGGCGAGGTCGGCAGCGAGGCTGCGCTCGTGGAACTCGTCGAACAGCACCAGCCCGAACTCGTCGAGGAACGGGTCGTCCTGCACCATCCGGGTGAGGATTCCCTCGGTCACGACCAGCAGGCGGGTGCGCGCCGAGGCGCGACGATCGAAGCGGACGTGGTAGCCGACCTCCTCGCCGAGGGCGACGCCGCGCTCCTCGGCGATGCGGCGTGCCGCTGCGCGCGCGGCGAGACGGCGCGGCTCGAGCAGGATCGCGCGCCGTTCGCCGGCAAGCCCCGCCTCGAGCAGGGCGGGCGCCACCCGCGTCGTCTTCCCGGCGCCGGTCTCCGCCGTCACGACAGCGACGCCGCGATCGCGGACGGCCGCCACCAGCTCGGGGAGGCGGGCGTCGATCGGCAGCGGCTCGCGCGGGAGCTCGGACATCGCCGCACGTTACGCCGAAGGGCGGAAGCGGCGCGCGAAGCGCAGCCCACCGTATGCTCGCGCGCCTTCGCGGGCGACAGCAGCCGCCGACGCCACCCTCCTTCGGAGAGCCTCGTGACGCTTCTTTCGTCGCTCCTCGCGGCCGCGTTCGGCACCCAGCAGGGCGTGCCGCAGGGGATCCCGGCCGACGTCGGTCCGCAACAGGCCACCGAGAGCGGCCTCAAGTACTCGGTGCTGAAGACCGGCCAGCCGGGCGAGTCGCCCAAGTTCGGCGACAAGGTCACGTGCCACTACACCGGCTGGAACCTCGACGGGTCGGTGTTCGACTCGTCGCGCAACGATCCGAAGCCGGCCGAGTTCGTGATCGGCGACGTGATCGAGGGGTGGAACGAAGCGCTCCAGAAGATGACGCCCGGCGCGCACTGGAAGCTGGTCATCCCGCCGGAGCTCGCGTACGGCGAGCGCGGCTCGGGACGCAACATCAAGCCGAACGCGACGCTGGTGTTCGAGGTCGAGCTGATCGCGTTCAGCGCGGGACCGAAGCTGCCGGCGTTCCGTGCCGGCGACCCGGCGAAGCAGGTGAAGACCGAGTCGGGACTCGTGATCGAGACGGTGGTCGAGGGCAACGGGACGAAGCCGGGCGCCGACGAGATGCTCGAGCTGCGCTACGCGGCGTGGACGCCGAAGGGGCGGCTGCTCGACTGCAGCGAGAAGAGTGGCAACGTGCTGAGGGCGAAGGCGGGCGAGCTGCCGCTGCGGTTCCTGCAGGTGCTTCCGCAGTACCTGACCATCGGCGGCCGCGTGCGCGTCGAGGTGCCGGCCGAGCAGGCGGGACGGCTGCCATGGTTCGGGACGCCGTTCCTGCCGGCCGGGTCGATGACGGTGTGGGAAGTGGAGCTGACCGGCGTGGTGGCGCAGCCGAAGTTCACGCCGCCCGATCCGGCGAAGCAGACGACCACCAAGTCGGGGCTCAAGTACGAGGTGCTGAAGGAGGGCGGCGGGAAGCAGGCGGGGGTCGGCGACAACGTGACCGTGGTCTACAGCGGGTGGCTCACCGACGGATCGCTGTTCGACTCCTCGAAGTTGCGCGGCGACGGGACAGCGCAGTTCCCGCTGCGACCGGGCGGGTTGATCAACGGCTGGATCGAGGGCGTCGCGCTGATGAAGGAAGGCGCGGTCTACCGCTTCGAGATCCCGGGCAACCTCGCCTACGGCCCGAACGGCCGGCCGCCGAAGATTCCCGCCAATGCCACGCTGATCTTCGAGATCGAACTGGTCAAGGCGGGGAAGTAGCGCGCCGCGGCGGGAGCGGTCGGCGTACCCGCGCCGCGAACTCGAGCGCACCGGTCCGCGTCAGCCCACGTGCGCTGCTGCGGAGACCGGTGGTCGAGCCGTTGCCAGGGTTCGATGAGGATCGGGTCACCCGGCCCTGATTGCGGTCGGCGGATCGCAGCCCCGGGGGCACTCCGGGCGCCCGGCCCCCATTCGGCCGGGCCGCTCGCGCGACCGAAGAGACACCCATGGCGCGCGGGAGAGCGGTGGAACAGCGGGAGGTGATCGCGCTCGGGGCTGGCCTCACGCTCGCCGCGACCCTCGCGTCGTTCACCACGCTGGTCGACGGCTGGGAGCGCCGCTCGATCGACCTGCGCTTCGAACTCGCGCCACGCGCCGCCGCCCCGCTCCATCGCAACATCGCCTTCGTCGACATCGACGACGGCGCGCTCGGTGTCGGCGGCCGCTGGCCGTGGCCGCGCGAGCGGCTCGCGCTGGCGCTGCACGAGATCGCGCGGACCGGCGCACGCACGGTCGCGCTCGACCTCCTGCTGGTGGAGCCGGAGGGCACGCGTGATGGTCGCGCCGGCCCGGGCGATCTCGCGCTGGCCGAG